>Ga0182024_10002538_pt1 | contig 45081 bp, 36 predicted proteins | sample P32metaG_FD_120480 | JGI IMG/M metagenome (GOLD analysis project Ga0182024, IMG submission 120480) | Permafrost microbial communities from Stordalen Mire, Sweden - P3-2 metaG (Illumina Assembly) | ecosystem: Environmental > Terrestrial > Soil > Wetlands > Permafrost | place: Sweden: Stordalen... | reverse complement strand
GTGGCGCAATTCCAGAAAGAATTTGCGCAGCGTGGCGAAGAGGTCGTGCATCAAGTGGAAAACATTGCCAACGCGGAGATCACCCTGCGCATGGCACTGGACCTGGCGCGACCTAATGCTGATCAATCGTTATATGTCCACGATGGCACCGGAGCGGCTCAGGATCACGGGCTGGATTTCGTGCAGTTCGTCAATTCCGACGGGACACTTATCTCGTCGGCGCAATATCCTTCGCGGGTAGGCTATAAAAACGATTGGGTCATCGCCAATAAAAATTGGCGCGATTCGCGGGCATTTCTGAACAAGGAAGAGTTGCCCGATGCCGTAGCCCTTTCGTTGACGGTGGTGCGTACCCTACCGGTGGGCGACAAAAATTTCTACATCATTGGCGGCCGGCGACTGGACCAGAATTTTCTCGCTTCCCTGGTGTTGCCCGCAGGAATGCGAACGCTGCTGTATCAAAATCTGGAGTCGGGATTCACTCCGGCGGAATTAACGGATGCGGGCGGCGCAGCTCAGCACGCCGAACGTTACATCAATTTAATCGAGGGAAGTCAACGACAAGCGCAGAAAGCGGTGATCGGCACGATCAACTGGACTGCGGACCCGGCAAGCGCGGAGACTTTTCACGCCATTCCTCTGACGGGGCGCAACGACGAATTGCTGGGAATCCTGCTGGTAGGCAGCTCGCGGCGGGAGTTGGTGTTGTTAACGAGGCGGATTGAGTGGATCGCCGGGACGGTGGCTGCTGGCGCGCTGTTGATTGGATTGTTGCTCACCTGGTGGTTTTCGGCGCGAATTACCAGGCCGGTGGAAGAATTGGCAGTGGCTGCCCGCGAAGTGGCGTCAGGGAGATGGGACGCGAGAATCGATGTGCGCACATACGACGAAGTCGGACAACTGGGGACCGCTTTCAACGATATGACGCGCACGCTGAGCGTGCAGAAAGAACAGTTGCTGCAAACCGAGCGAGTGGCGGCGTGGAGAGATCTGGCGCGGCGGCTTGCTCATGAATTGCGAAATCCCTTGTTTCCGCTGCAAATCACGGTGGAAAACTTACAGCGCGCCCAGCAACTGGACCATGAACAATTCATGGAAGTCTTCAACGAATCGACGGCTACCCTAAAAACGGAACTGGCAAATCTGAATTCGATTGTGGGGCGGTTCAGCGATTTCTCGAAAATGCCGATTCCGCGATTCGAAAGAACAAATGTGAATGAATCCTTGCGCGACACTTTGCGGCTCTTCGATGCGCGATTCAACGAAGTCGGCAAGCCGGCCATCGCGCGTGAATTGTTTTTGAAAGACGGGTTGCCGGATATCGATGCCGATCCGGAAATGTTGCATCGGGCGTTTCAAAACCTGGTGTTGAATGCGCTGGATGCCATGCCCATGGGTGGGACGCTCACATTGCGGACGTCGGATTACGAAAGGAAAGTTCGCATAGAAATTGCCGACACGGGAACCGGTTTGAGCGCGGCGGATTCGGCGCGCGCTTTTACCCCGTATTACACAACGAAACCACGGGGGACGGGGCTCGGTCTGGCTATCGTGCAATCTGTAATCAGCGATCACCACGGCACGATTTCGCTGTCGAGCGAAGAGGGCCGCGGCACCACCGTGCGCATCGAATTGCCTCAGCGACAATTAGACCGTCCCGAGTCTTCACGCGAAGTCGCGGAAGCCACCAATAATGAACCACCGGCGCTGGCCGCCGCTTCAGACTGAACCGTCCAAGGAGCTTGCTTTGCCTCGCAAGGCCCACCTGCTTCTGGTCGATGACGATCCCAACACGCTGGCATCGCTGTCGCGCGCGTTCCGCATGGCTGGGCACGAAGTCACGGTGTGCGATAACGCCAACCGCGCTGTCGAGCTACTGCGCGGCGAACCATTCGATTTGATTTTTTCGGATGTGGTCATGCCGGGCAAAACCGGAATAGATCTGCTCGAAGAGCTGAAAAGCTCAGGGATAAAGACTCCTATCATCATGATTTCTGGACAGGCCAATATCGAGATGGCCGTCCGAGCCACCAAACTCGGCGCGCTGGATTTTTTGGAAAAGCCGCTTTCCACCGACAAGCTGCTGTTAACCATCGAAAATGCGCTGCGGCTTACGCGGCTTCAAACGGAAAATCAGGAACTGCGGAACCGGCTTGGAAAACACGAGTTGATCGGCGGCGGTGCGGCGATGAAGAAACTCCTGGGGGAGATCGACCGTGTGGCGCCAAGCGAAACGCGCGTTTGCATCCTGGGCGAAACAGGCACGGGCAAAGAGTTGGTGGCACGCGCCATCCATGACAAATCGCTGCGCCGGGAAAATGCCTTCGTAACTTTGAATTGTGCCGCTGTGCCAGCTGAATTGATTGAATCGGCGCTGTTCGGTCATGAAAAAGGCTCATTTACGGGAGCCGCGGCGAAGCATCTCGGAAAGTTTGAACAAGCTGACGGCGGCACGCTGTTTCTCGATGAGATTGGCGATATGCCGCTGGCCATGCAGGCGAAATTGTTGCGGGTTCTGGAAGAAGGAGAAGTGGAACGCGTGGGCGGCGACAAGCCGATTCGCGTGAATGTGCGTGTGCTGGTGGCGACGCACCGCGACCTCGAGAAACTCGTGAAAGAAAATGGATTTCGACAGGATTTATTTCATCGCATCTATGTGTTTCCGTTGCGACTGCCGCCGCTGCGTGAGCGAAAAGAAGACCTGTCGGGATTGATCACCCATTTTGCGAGACAAGTCGCAGCACAAAACGGCTGGAAAGAAAAAGTGTTTGATCAAGGCGCGGTCGAGGAATTGCAGCGTTATAGCTGGCCGGGAAATGTGCGCGAGCTGCGCAATGTTGTAGAGAGACTGATTTTGCTATCGGCAGAAAGTTCCGTAACGGCTGACGATGTGGCGACCGTGCTCCCAGGTTCGGTGAATATCGCTGCAACGGGAGACCCGGGCCTCGCGGCGGGGCAGGCGAGCGGTACATTGGCGGAACGCACGGAAGCATTTGAGCGGGAAACGTTGCTGGACGAAATTCGGCGTCACAATTTCCACATGACCAATGTGGCGCGAGCGCTCGGCCTGGAGCGCAGCCACCTCTACAAGAAGTGTCAGCAATTAGGGATCGATTTGCAGACCATTCGTAAACCCGCCTAGATGAATCAGGATCAATTGAGCGTCGCGAATTCGCGCGGCTTCGGTCGCTGCGTGCGACAATGACTCCGTGAATCCTGGGTTTATCGCCGCTCCGGTTGCGCTGCTGTCGGCTGTGGCTGTGGCGGCTTACGGCGCGGTTCATCCACACTCTGAACTGTTTGGCCCCGTGGTGTGGCGAACAAATTCGCCCCGAAAATTGGCGATCACCTTCGACGACGGCCCAAATCCCAAAATCACGCCGGAATTGTTAAAGCTTTTGGAACGGTATGAAGCACGGGCTACCTTTTTTGTGATTGGGCGCTTCGCGACGGAGTGTGCGGGATTACTGCGGGAGACGGCCGACCGCCGACATGTGATCGCCAACCACAGCTACAGCCACGTAAATCTCTTGTGGCGTGCGCCGGGCCAAATTCGTGACGAAATCCAGCGTTGCAACGAGGCCGTCGCGGCGGTGACCGGTGCTACACCAAGGTGGTTTCGGCCACCGTGGGGGATGCGCAATCCGTGGGTTATCCCCGGCGCTGCGGCCGCCGGATTACGCACCGTTCTGTGGTCGCATTTGCCGGGTGACTGGCAAGTGAAACCTGCGGAATGGCTGATAAGGCGTATGGAAGTCATCGAGAAACGAGCGAAGGCGGCTCAGATCACTGAAACAATTACTCGGCAAGGGAGTGGCGATATTCTTTGCCTGCACGACGGGGATCACCGTTTTTTAAACGGAGACCGCCGCGCAACGGTGGAAGCGCTGCAATACTGGCTTCCGCGCTGGCGTGACCTGGGTCTCGAATTTGTTACAATCGACGAAGCGGTGATTGGCCCCGCAAAATAACTATGGATGAACGCAATTTTTATAATGAGAAAGAAGAAGTTCGGAAGATAAAGCTGATCTGTCCTAGTTGCCGTGGAGAGTTTGAAGCTCCAGTGCGCTGGAAAGTTTGCCGGAAGAAAAGGGAATTGCCTCGCGGCGCTGGCGAAGAGGATAAAAAGCGCTTTGCAAAAGCCAGTTCGTACATGGTGCGGCTAGATGATTTGGTGGCTTGTTACAAGTGCCGAAAGCGCTTTGAATTGACCGGACAATCCACGGTATTAATCAACGATGCGCTGGGCGATCCGAACGCCGATCCTGAGAATTTCGGGAACCGCTAATAGTGAGTATTGCTTGAGATTGCCGACCCTCAGATCTCAGGATACAGCTCGAAAAAAGCTTCCATGGATTGACGAAATGTCGCTTCGATTTCTTCTTTGCTGCCTTCGATCAGATGCATGGCTACACGAGCGCTGCGTCCGTTTTTGAGGACGACCGTGGCGTCGCGAACTTCGCCGAGATCATCTTCGGGTAGCAGCCGCATACCGTAAATTAGAGCCAACTTTGCCATTGCGCCTCCAAATTTGAAAGGCCAGCGTAACTTGCGGGCGCGATGTGGGTCAAATTGAGGCACAGCTCGAATTATCGCAACAGCCCTGATCTGTGGTTCCAAGAGCGTCCGTGATTTCCCCATGATGCTAAATTCGGTACGCTACTCTGAAGGCAACGTGTTACTTTGGCATCCTTGTTTAAATTAGTAGCATCGGACCAAGCAATGGGAAGGTGCTCATGAAACGCAGGGCTTCGGATCAATTGATTTTCGCGGCGTTGTTTTGCGCTGCTCTGACAAGCGGGATCGCAGCCCTTGCGCCCGCGTCTTTGGCGCAGGAACCGGATGGTCCGCAAACCTCCGCGCCCGCGGCAGTGGACGCCCCAGCCAGACCGGCGACGGTGCGCCGAAACGGAAATCCAGAACGAGTCAACGTGCCTGCGGGAACCCGGGTTGCAGTGGTCCTGGAAAACGGCATTTCGACGCGAAACGCGAAGGCCGGGGATTCGGTTTACATGCGGACCTTGTTTCCAATTACGCAGAACAATCGTGTTGTGATTCCGATCGGGTCGTATGTGCGTGGCGAACTTCTTGAATCGAAGCGGCCGGGAAGGATCAAAGGCCGTGGAGAATTTCGCATGAGACTTACCACATTGATTTTTCCCAACGGGTAGACCGTGGATTTGATTGCCGCTCCCCGAAGTGCGGACAGCGGCGGAAAAGAAACTACGGATTCCGAGGGCGGTGTGCAGGGACCCGGCGGCAAAGGCAAAGATGCGGAGACGGTTGCTACGACCACGGCCACCGGAGCGGGTATTGGCGCGATTGCCGGCGGCGCAAAGGGCGCCGGAATCGGCGCCGGCGCGGGAGGACTCGCTGGGCTTGCGGCGGTATTGTTGACGCGAGGTCCTGAAGCGCAACTGCCGCGAGGCTCAACGCTGGATGTTGTGCTGGAACACGACTTAACGCTGGAGAGCGATCAAGTTCGATTCACCGATGTAGGCACTTCGACGCCGATTACGCCGCCACCGTCACGGGAACAATAACGACGACCTCAAGAGTTCTAAGGATTCGTCGCTTTGGCGGTTTCCACAAAACGCATGGGGCTGAAGCACGACCAATCTTCGCTGACGTTCCGAGTGGTAATCCATTCGCGAATCAATCGAGCAGTGATGGGCGCCAGCAAAATTCCACCGCGGAAATGTCCACTGGCAATAAGCAGTCCTTCCAGATCAGCCGGACCGATGATAGGGAGATGATCTACAGAAGCCGGACGCAGGCCCGCCCAGGTCTCCTCGATTTGCGCATCCGCTAATCCGGGAGCAAGCTCAAGAGCGCCTGCCAGAATTGTTTGTAGCCCGCCGGCGTTCACCCGTTTATCGAAGCCGACATATTCGACGGTAGCACCTGCGAGAATTCTTCCATCATTTCTAGGAACGAGATATACGTGGTCTGACCACAAGACCCGTTCTATTTCAACGGTTTTACAACGTAGAGCTATCATCTGGCCCTTGGCTGGTTGAACAGGCGCGTATGCCGCGGCGCCTTCAATTTCTGCCGAGTGGCAGCCTGCGGCGATGACCGTCCATTGGGCCTCGATTTTCTCGTTGTCGACGACTAACCCTTCACAGCGTTGACGACTTTTGTGGATAGCTTGGACGCTGCGGCCTGCAAATATTTTCACTCCAGCCCGCTCAGCTGCGATCAATACAGCTTTTGTCAATGCGCGATTATCTACGGAGGCTTCGTCGGGGCGTAACACGGCGGCCTGCAACTCCGTGCTGAGAGTCGGTTCGAGTTCGCGAGCGTCGTCCGCGCTGAGTGGTTCCGCTTTCAGTCCCAACCCGTGATGCAACGCGATTATGGTGCTGAGTTTCGGTTGCGCATCGTTGGACAAAAACGCTTCCACGGTGCCTTTTGGGCGATAACCAACAGGTTGGCCGGAAATTTCTTCAACGCTGGCCGCGAATCCGGGATAGAGCGTCATGCTGGCGCGGCCCAGGTTCACAGCTGAAATCATTGCGGCATTTTCAGGAGCAGGAGACAAAATTCCCGCGGCCGCCCAGGACGCGCCTTCGCCGGGCTGCTGGCGGTCGAATACAGCAACACGCAGACCGACTTGGGCCAACTCCAACGCAATGCTGGCGCCGATCAGGCCGCCGCCCGCGATCGCGACGTCGAATGATTTCATGTGTCCATGATAACGCAGGGTGCTAATTCAGGTTCGACTGCAGATATGTTAGTGGATTTTCACTCAAACAATCCGCGGCGATTACAACGAGGCTACCAGCTCTTCGGAGAGAACCTGGGCCTTGGTGGCGAGACTGCGCGCTCGTGTCCAATCTCCATCTCGCTCGGCAGAACGAGCGTCGCTGATGAACCCTTTTATTTTCGAAGCCAGGTCCGATTGCGTGGAATTTAATTGTCTGCCCTGGGAACGAGAGAGATTTGACTCTGCAACGCTGAGGCTGGTGATCATTTGTTGCCGCGCGTCATTTGTCTCCGCAGGGCTTAACTGCGGGGCAATCGCTGGAGGCTCCGGCTTAGCCGCTACATTGCTTTCCCGCGTGGGTTCTGGTGCGACGTGAGGGCGAGCGGGTGCGGCAGACACAGACAGTAAAGGAGGCGGAGGAGGCAGCTCCACTCGTAATTCCGGTACGGGATCTACACTTTCATCTGTCGGCGGAGCAGGACGCGGAACAACAATCGCCGGCATGATCGGGCGTACGACGGCGGCACCCTGCCATGCCGTGACCGGCCGTCTTTGCGACGCGCATCCGCCGATCAGATACACAACGCCCATGCAGACGACGAGCCATGCGCGCGCGTGCTTGCGCGATTCGACGGAACAATGCTGGGGTTTGTTGACCGTCATTATCTAAGCCGCAAGAGGCAACTCGATACGGAATGTAGTGCCACGGCCTACTTCCGAAGTAAAGTCTATCGAACCGTTGTGAAGCTGCACAATTCTGAACGCGCTGGCCAGGCCTATACCGCTGCCTCCAGGGCGCGTGCTGAAAAATAGCTGAAAGATTTTCTGTTTGTTTTCCGGTGGGATTCCTTTGCCGGTATCTCCCACGGTAATTTCAGCCATTTCGCCGCGCCGGCTCAGAACCAGGCGTAATTGACCGCCGTTGGGCATGGCCTCCGCCGCATTCAACACAAGATTCAGCACCGCTTGCTTTAGTAAAGCACGGTCCACGTACACCTCGGGAACGTCAATTGGCAGAAGTTGCGCAAGTTGGATATTAGCTTTCCGTAACTGGGGCTGGGCGACTTCCAATACCTCTGGCAATAATTGAGAAAGCTGTGTTGCCTCCAAACGAATCTCCATCGGCCGGGTGAAATCGAGGAATCTTTTCACCACGGCGTCGAGCCGGTCGATCTCCTTGTCCAGCACGTTGACCGCTTGCTGTGCGCCGGCTTCCTGATCGGGAGGCAGCGACTCTTTTAAATTTTCGAGCCACAGACGCATGGAGTTCAGCGGGTTTTTTACTTCATGCGCCACGCCCGCGGTGATCCGGCCAAGAGCGGCCAGACGTTCGCTGACCTGCAGTTGCGTGTTGATGCTTTCCAACGAGTCAAGATCGCGCAGCGTGACGAGAGCGCCGATCCTTTCGCCACCCTCCTGAATCCCCTGCACGCTGACGCCGACGCGACGGAAGCCGTTGGCAGTCGCCAGTTCGGTTTCCGCGGCGACCTCACTAAGCTCGTCTCCTTCCAGATGCAGCACTGCGCGGAGTGGATGTCCTTCGGGAAAAATTTCCGTGAGGCGGCGGCCGAGAAATTCTCCCGAGGACGCGCCGAGAAACTTCTCGGCGGCAGGGCTGACCATTACCGCGCGCGCGTCTCGTGTGAACAGCAACAAGCCATCTTCCAGGCCGGCCATCACGGAATTCATGTTCTCGCGCAGCGTGCTGAAAATTTCGTGCACGCCGCGGAGCTGCTGGCCGACTTGTCTGATTTTCCTGCTGACTTGGCCAAGCTCGTCACCGCTGCCGCCAAACACGCCAGGATTTCCGATCGGGGCGTCATATTGCCCGGCCGAAATGCGATCCAGTTGCGCGGAAATGTCTCTCAGGGGAGCCAATGTTGCGCCGCTTACTACGGCAGCCAGCAGCGTGGAAATCACCAGCGCCAGCAAGACGATCGTTCCGGAGGTTTTCAGGCTAGGCGCAATCTCGTTCAGTAATAATCCCGTAGATAAAACGACGCGAACTTCGCCGAAAGGTTTGCCGGCCATGTTGAAGGGATAGTCGTATTCAAAAATCTTGGACGGACCACGCAAAACCTTTACCTGATTCACAAAACCGCTCTGCACCAATTGCGAAATCGGCGGACGGCGCGGCTGGGTTTTTCCCGGCAGATTTTCGTCACTGGAGATCAGCACCAGCCCTTCGTCATCGGTGATGGAAACTTCGTACACCGAAGGGGAACTGATGGCCGCTTCCAGTTGAGCCTGCAAGCCCGGGTTAATTTCAAAGGCACGCCGGACATAGTCATGGACGTCATCCGGATCCTCGGACGAGGGGCGCAGGGCCTGATTGGCGGCTTCGCTTAAGGCGTGCTGGGCCTGCACGAAAACCTGATGAGCGAGGTCGCTGGCGTGCTTTTCCGTTTCAATCAGGGTTTGTTCCAGGAGTTGCGCCAGAAACACGCCCGATAACACAGTGACGACGAGGAGCACCAATCCGGTCATCACAATGGTGAGCTTTGTTCGCAGCCGCAGCTGCATGGGCGATCCCTATTCCGCGCCAGCGCGGTCGGCGCCATATTCTTTGAGCTTATTGTGGAGGGTTTTGAGGCTGATTGCGAGAAGATCGGCTGCGCGTGTTTTATTGTTGCCAGTCGCGCTAAGAGTTTGCAGGATCAGCTCGCGCTCCATGGCGTCCACAGTAGTACCGATGGGGAATTTAATGGTGGAAAGGTCGCTGGGGCCTTTGGCCGCGGTGCGTCCAAACTCTTCCGGCAGACAGGAGCGCGTGATCAATTCCTTTTCGCACATGATGGAGGCGCGCTCCAGGATATTGCGAAGTTCGCGAATATTGCCGGGCCACGTGTGGCTCATGAAAATATCCAGCACTTCGGCTCCGATGCCGCGCACATGTTTGCCGTGCTTGGCATTGACGTCTCGGAGGATGTGCTCCACGAGCAGTGGAATATCTTCTTTGTGCTCCCGAAGAGGTGGCAGATTGATGTGGAAGACGTTCAGGCGGAAATATAAGTCCTGGCGCAGGTCGCCGCTGGCGACGGCTTGTTCGGCGTCTTTGTTGGTGGCGGCGAGCACGCGCACGTCCACGGGCGTTTCGCTCTTGCTCCCGAGACGGCGGACTTTGCGATCCTCCAGGACACGCAACAGTTTCGCTTGCGTGGGTGCGGGCATTTCACCAATTTCATCGAGAAGTAGGGTTCCTGCGTCAGCCAGCTCGAAACAACCGATGCGCCTTTCTGCCGCGCCAGTGAAGGCTCCCCGCTCGTGGCCAAAAATCTCGCTCTCCATGAGCGTTTCCGGAATGGCGGAGCAATTGATAGCTACAAATGGACCATTGGCACGCGGCGAAAGCTTGTGAATGGTGCGAGCGACAATTTCCTTGCCGGAACCAGTTTCGCCGGTGATGAGCACGGAAGCTGAACTCGGGGCTGCCATTTCGACCAGTCGCATCACGTCCTGCATCGGTTTGGACGCGCCGACCAGGTCGCCTAGCCTTCCGGATTCGCGAAGTTGGCGTTGCAATACAACGAGCTGGCGAGCATCGCGCGCGCGGCTCAGAGCGCGATCGAGCAAGGCGCGCAAAACCGGCCCTTTCAGCGGCTTTTCAATGTACCAAAAAGCTCCTGCTTCAATCGCCGCGACTGCGCGCTCTTCGCTGCCCTTTCCGGTAATGATGATGGCCGGTACATCGAGAAGCTCCGGGCCGAGTTGTTTGAGCAGGTCTAAGCCGTTCATTCCGGGGAGTTCCACGTCGGCAATCATCGCGTCAGGCTGATAAGTGGCGAATTTAGCTAGCGCATCTTCGGCGTTGCTCACGCACAAGACCTCACAGCCCCAGCGTTGGAGCAATTGCTCGTAACCTTTGCGAGCGTTTTCTTCGTCCTCAACGATCAGAACGCGATCCCTGCGCTCCGACGCTTCCAGGGCGCGAACGGCGCCCTTTACTTCTTCCCCCATCGGGTAAAACCTCTCCGCATATCGTGATTGGGCCCTCTTGAAGCCGTTTGACTGGATACTCCGACTCTAACAAGCCTGCTAGTGGTTGCCAAGTTTTTGAAGGCGTTTTTGTGTAGTGAGCCAAACAGAACTGCAGCCAGAAACCAACGCCGGTTTCGGACACCGTCGCGGGCTTGATGACTGATTGTTCTTTCGCTCACTCTTTAAGTAGATATAGGGTGCGCCCCAACTCCAATTCCAGCTTGGCACCCTTGGGTAAATTTAATTCGTGACCACGTCCGGACTCCACCAGGTACGCGGTCAGCGCGCCCAGAGCAGCGCCTTCGGCGGCTTCTTTCTTGTCTTTATCCTTGACGCCTTTCACTGCGCCGGTTGCGGCTCCGGTTGCCGCAGCTTGCGCGGCGTCCTGCTGCGAACTGCTGCGTCCTTCGATCAATCCTTCCTGATTGGCCCCGGCAGGCTTGACGCTGTGATCGCCCGGAACGCTCGCGACTTCGGCCACGATGGGTAACTTGCCGAATTTCGTGTAGATATCATCGAAGGTCAGCCAAATTTTTGCGCGTCCCGTAACTCCCGCCGCTTCGATGCGGCTGACATGCCCATGAATCTCGGCGCCAGCAGGAAGGTAAATGCCTCTACCGGCCTCCAGCGGCTCCACGGTCCTGACCACGAATTTAGCGTTTTCCTGCGTGTCCCTGGAAGTCAGATCCAGTTCCAGCACCACGAGAAACTTTGTTCCGGGAGCGACAGCGTAGGTTTCGGCTGGCAAGCCATGCCTGCGGCCGTCGGCTGGTTGTGGTTCTGGCGCGGAATTTGCAGAATCTTGCTGCGGTGAAGGGCGAATTTCCTTGGTGATTGTGGTTGCGAGGAGTATTGCCGCTACTGCGCTGGCTGCGGTCCCGTAGGCGAATTTATCGCTCATGATTTCTCCCAGACGAATCACGCTAGCTATCGATGACAATTTACTGCCGAATTGTTTAGATGCGGCCTGGGCGCCAACGCGTAATTTAGGGTATTTCTTCAATTGGCGCATTGCAAGACCCGTTTCGGCTCCAAGCGGTAGCCGAGTCTTCTCGCGTTCAATCCGCAAGGAATTCTCTGATGTGTGCCAATACCTGCGTGTACATGCCAGCAGTCACTCGTCCGGTTTGCGTGTTCTGCTGGCTGGGATGATAGACGCCGAACAATCGTGGTGCGGGCGTGGGAAGTTGCACTTCGGCAGAGTGAGCGAACTGATATGGTGTGCGCGACGCGATGAGACCACGTTGCTTCAAAACTTCCAGGTAGGCATCCCAGGCGATCCGGCCCAGTGCCAGGACCGCTTTCGGTTCGAGGATGCGGATTTCGCGCTCCATGTATCCACGACAGTTCAGGATTTCACTCGGTAGAGGCTTGTTGTCCGGAGGCGCACAGCGAGCGGTCGCTGTAATGTAGCAATCGATCAGGCGTAGACCATCGTCCCGGCTGACAGAAGTTGGCTGGTTTGCGAATCCGGCCTCGTACAGTGCGGCAAAGAGAAAGTCACTGGACCGATCGCCAGTGAAAACCCGACCGGTCCGATTACCTCCATGAGCCGCAGGAGCCAGCCCGACGATCAAGAGTTTTGCTTGAGGATCACCGAATCCAGGGACGGGCTTGCCCCAATATTCCCAATCGAGATAGGCCCGGCGTTTTTCACGGGCAATACGTTCACGGTATTCGACCAACCGAGGACAAAGGCGGCAGGCCACCACTTCACGCGCGAGACGGGCCAACGCCGATTGCTGCTTCACTGTAGGAGTTCCAAAACCTCATCGTGGGTTTTTCCATTGCTGCTGACGAATTGGCCATCGTAAATCGTACGTTTGCCGCTCAAATTGGTGGACCTTCCTCCGGCCTCTTCCACGATTAAGCCTAAGGGCGCGAGGTCCCACGGCATGGAAGTCCAGTCCACCGCCGCTTCGATGGCGCCTTCGGCGACCAGCATGTGTTGCCAGAATCCGCCCATGGTGCGGCTGTTTCGCGCCGCATCGGCCAGCCGGCGCAGCCTGGCTCGATCTTCGGCGTTTTTCTTGGGACCGGTTCCCGTGGTGAAAATCATGGATTCGTTGAGGCTGGCGATGCTCGAAACGTGAATCTTTTTACCGTCGCGAAAAGCGCCTTCTCCCCGATAGGCAGACCAGCGCGTCCGGAGCGCCGGAGCACTGACCATTCCGGCTACAATTTCGCCCTGCTGCTCAATGCCCAGCAGCGTTCCAAATGTGGGAATGCCACGCGAAAATTCTTCGGTGCCGTCGATGGGATCGATGATCAGCCTGGCGCGCCCCGTGATATTTGCAGCTTCCATGTCGCGTCCACCCATTTCTTCTCCGAGAATGTCGAGTGGAAGGCCGCTGGCAGACACTTTTGCACGAGCCATTTCCTCGACACCGCGATCGGCCTGGGTGACCGGAGAGCCATCGCTTTTTTTGTCGACGCGCATCTCCACGGCGCGAAAGTAGCGCATGGCGATGACGTCGCCCTCCTGCACGATCGATTCGAGCAGTGCGCCGTACTTTTCTCTATATCCCATTCCACCTCCTGGTACTGTTTTCTCGCCGGTCGCGAGAAGCGCGGCACGACGCTGCGTGTCCCGTTTCGCGATTTGACACGCTCGCCGCAGCTACCTAGCATACAAACTTACCCGTTTGAGCGCTTATACCAACACCGGAACTGTGCTGGACCGCATTCTCGAGGCTCGCCGAGCCGAGGTCGAGCATCGCAAGTGCGTCTTGCCGGAGACGGCCCTGAAGTATGGAGCGAAGGCGGCTTCGCCTGTGCGCGACTTTACGGCGGCACTATCGCGCGACGGGCTGAATGTGATTGCAGAGCTCAAGCCGGCTTCGCCTTCGCGCGGTGTGATCCGCGAGCCATTCGATGCGCCGGAGCTTGCGAAAGCTTTATCAGCAGCTGGTGCAGCGGCGCTTTCGGTGTTAACCGAAGGCGAATTTTTTCACGGGTCGCTCAAGAATCTTCGCGAGGCGCGTAAGGTCGTAGACCTTCCGGTGCTGCGCAAGGATTTTATCTTCGATCCCTGGCAAGTGTGGGAAGCGCGCGCAAATGACGCGGACAGTTTTCTGTTGATTGTGGCCGCGCTGGGCGATTCTCTGTTGTGCGAACTGATCGCGCTGGGGCGGGAAATTGGCATGGAGCCGGTAATAGAAGTGCATACCGCGGAGGAGTTGGAACGCGCTCTGGGGGCGTCTGCGCGAATCATCGGGATTAACAATCGTGATTTGAAAACTATGACGGTGCGCACTGAGACTTCCCTGGAACTAATTGAGCAAGTTCCCCAGGGCTGCGTCGCGATTAGTGAATCGGGCATCCATTCTCACGAAGATATTTTGGACCTGCGTCGAGCGGGATTTGACGCCTTTCTGATCGGTGAGCATCTGATGGCGGCCTCCGATCCCAGAGCGGCGCTCTCCGCCTTGCTCGGCCATCCGGTGGCGGAGTTCGGTGTACCGCCGAAGAATGTACCGTCGGAGAGCGAAGATAAGAATTCCAGCAGCTTTCCAAATTGAACTATGACTCGCGTAAAAATTTGCGGAGTTACGAACGTCGCTGACGCGATCGCTGCTTGCGAGGCGGGTGCCGATGCTCTGGGTCTCAATTTTTATACGCGAAGTCCGCGGGCCATCACTGTCGAGAAAGCCCTAGAGATTCGCGAGCAGTTACCCGCCGGCGTCGAAGTGTTTGGAGTTTTTGTGAACACCGACAGTTTTGAAATTGCCCAAATAGTCAGAGAGGCGCGGCTGGATGCCGTGCAGCTCCATGGCGATGAGGAGACCGATGCCGTTGCGCGGCTTTCTGAAGTGGTCCCGGTTTTTAAGGGATTGAGAGTCGGCCCCGATTTCTCCGCTGCTGAGATAGAGAAATATCCTGACGCAGCCGGATTTTTGTTTGACGCTGCCGATCGCGCGCCCGGACAATATGGCGGCACTGGACGGCTAGCCGATTGGGGAGTGGCGCAGCAGGCTGCTCGAGGGCATCGCATTATTCTGGCTGGTGGATTGAACGCAGAGAATGTGGCGGCCGCAATCATGCTGGTGCGACCTTATGGCGTCGATGTGGCCAGCGGGGTCGAAGCCACGCCGGGAGCCAAGAATCATGACCAGGTGCGCGAGTTTATTCGTGAGGCTCGGCGAGCCGATCAGGAATTAATATGCCAACCGAAAAGCTACGGGCACGATGAGCTCGATTCTTAAATCGATGGCTTTTTCTCCGGGTCGCTTTGGTCCTTACGGCGGCCGGTACGTTCCAGAAACGCTGATGGTGCCGCTATTCGAACTGGAACGAGCCTACGAATTGGCGAAAGCCGACCCTGCTTTTCAAGCAGAGCTCGCCGATCTGCTGAAGAATTTTGCGGGTCGTCCCACGCCGTTGCAATTTGCCAAGCGGCTGACGGAAAAGCTTGGGGGTCCTCGAATTTATCTGAAGCGCGAAGATTTGCTGCACACCGGCGCGCACAAAATCAACAATGCCATCGGCCAGGGGTTGCTGGCCGTGAAGATGGGCAAGCCCCGAATCGTAGCAGAGACGGGTGCGGGGCAACATGGCGTGGCGTCAGCCACCGTCGCCGCGCATTTAGGGTTGGAATGCACGGTATACATGGGTACCGAAGATATGGCGCGACAGGCGCCGAACGTCGCGCGCATGCGGATTTTAGGGGCGCAGGTTGTCGGCGTGGATTCCGGCAGCCGGACGTTGAAAGATGCCATCAATGAAGCCATGCGCGACTGGGTTACGAATGTTCGCAACACGCATTACCTGCTCGGCTCGGTGCTCGGCGCGCATCCTTATCCGACAATGGTGAGGGATTTTCAGTTGGTAATCGGCCGCGAGGCGCGCGAACAAATTCTGGCCGCGGAAAAGAGATTGCCTACGCATTTATTTGCCTGCGTGGGCGGCGGTTCGAACGCCATAGGGCTTTTTTATAATTTCCTGCGCGACGCGGATGTGAAGATGATCGGCGTCGAGGCAGGCGGACGCGGTACGGGAGCCGGTGAACATGCTGCGCGGCTCGGTTCAGAGCAGGGGTACTCCGGTGCCCGCCCCGGCGTTCTGCATGGCACATATACGTACGTGCTGCAGGACCTACACGGACAAATTTCCGCCACACATTCGATTTCGGCAGGACTGGATTATCCCGCGATCGGTCCTGAGCATGCCTGGCTCGCCGATGAACGGCGCGCTGAGTATTTCGCGATGTCGGATGCGGCTGCGCTGGATGCCGCCCGGTTGCTATGCCGCAGCGAAGGAATCATCCCGGCGCTGGAGTCTGCCCATGCGCTTGCAGGGTTGATCGAGCGCCTTCCGGCGCTCAACAAGAATGACCTCGTCGTCCTTAACCTTTCAGGGCGCGGCGACAAGGACATGGACACTTACTCGCGCCTGCTCTAAGCTTTCCCGATAATAAATGAGCATGAATGACGCACCCGCTACTCGTATTTCCAAGTGTTTCGCCGCCCTGCGTACGGCGGGCGAGCTTGGGATCATTGCGTACATCACGGCCGGCGACCCTTCGCTGGACGCAACACTGGACTTTGTTCTTGCGCTGGAGGAAGCGGGGACCGACGTAATTGAGTTAGGGATTCCGTTCAGTGACCCACTCGCGGACGGGCCTACCATTCAGCGGGCGTCCGAGCGCGCGCTGAAATCAGGCGCTACGTTACCGAAGATTTTGGAGTTAGTGCGCCGCGTTCGAGAATCGTCGCAAATCCCGCTGGTGCTTTTCAGTTATTACAATCCCATTCTGCAAATGGGGCTGGAGAAGTTTGCTGCGGCTGCCGCCGGCGCAGGCGTCGATGGCGTGCTGGCCACAGATCTTTCCCCGGAAGAATCGGTGGACTACCGCCGCATTCTGGAAGCACAGCATCTGGACACGATTTTTCTTTGCGCGCCGACGTCTACGGACGAGCGCCTGGCGAGTATTGCCGCGTGCTCCAGCGGATTCCTGTATCTGGTATCGCGCACCGGCGTTACCGGAGCTAAAGATACGCTGCCCGATGATTTACCGGCATTATTGCGTCGCGTGCGTAATTTTACGAAGCTGCCTATGGCGGTAGGTTTCGGAATTTCGTTGCCGGGTCACATCACTCTTCTCGGCGGATTAGCCGATGCCGCAGTCGTGGGGTCATCGCTGGTTTCGGAAATCGAGCACGCGAAAAGTCCCGTTGACGCTGCCAAAGCTCTGCGCGATCGAGTTCGCGCCTTGAAGGAAGCTGCGCGGCACGGCCTCTCACGGCGCGAGGTTGCCCCGTGAAGCTCGAGGACTGGCGGCGCCGCATAGATGAGATCGACCGCAAACTGGTGGAGTTGCTGAATGAGCGCTCGCACTGCGCTCTTGAAATCGGCAAACTGAAGCAGGCGACGAATCTGCCGCTGTACCAACCGGAACGCGAGAAACAAGTGCTGCAAAATGCGGAGCAGTCGAATCCCGGGCCACTGACAGATGCGGCCATAAGGCGTTTGTTTGAACGCATCATTGATGAGGCGCGTTCCGCGGAACGCGCGGCAATGGATTCGGAAACAAAAGGTTCGCACGAGTAAGTCTGAGGAAGAACGAACCGGTAATAAATTGACGTGAAGTGAGAGGGGAACCACGACGCGGCCATGGTAATTGTGATGCAGGAAGGGGCGACGGACGCCCAGATACAACACGTGATCGACCGGTTGATCGGCAGCGGTTTTAATGTGCACCGCTCGACTGGAGAATCGCACACGGTGCTCGGCGCCGTGGGCGTGCATCGCGACTTTGATCATCGCGACTTCGAATTGCTGGACGGTGTGCGCGAAGTCATGCGTGTCACGCAGCCTTTTAAATTGGCGAGCCGCCAATTCAATCCGAAGGGCACGATTGTGGATCTGGGCCGTGGGGTGCAGATCGGCGGCAATGAAGTGATCGTCGCGGCGGGACCTTGTTCCGTGGAGTCGCAGGAGCAGATTCACGCGATTGCGGAAAGTGTGGCCAAGTCCGGAGCAAAAATTCTGCGAGCCGGTGCATTTAAGCCGCGGACTTCACCCTATGCGTTTCAGGGACTGGGCGAAAAAGGACTGGAGTTGATGCGCGCCGCCGCCGAGAAATTCGGCCTGTTCACAGTCAGCGAAGTGATGGACGCCTCGCAGATCGAAATGATCTCCGGTTATGTCGATATTCTGCAGGTAGGCGCGCGGAACATGCAGAATTATCACCTGCTGCGATGCCTCGGAGAAGTGCGTAAACCTATTTTGCTCAAGCGCGGTATGTCGGCCACCATGGAAGAACTGCTTCTAAGCGCTGAGTACATTCTGGCCGGGGGCAATCCCAATGTTATTTTGTGCGAGCGGGGCATTCGCACGTTTGAAACGTACACGCGAAATACCTTCGATATCGCCGCGATTCCGGTCATTAAGAAGCTGTCGCATCTGCCGATGATCGGTGATCCCTCTCACGGCACGGGACGTCGAGACAAGGTGGCTTCCATGGCGAGAGCCGCAGTCGCCGCGGGCGCCGATGGTTTGTTGATTGAAGTGCACAACGATCCTGATCATGCGCTGTCGGATGGCGCTCAATCTCTCGATCCGGAGCAATTCGCGCAACTGATGGGCGAGCTGCGGATTATCGCTCCGGCTATTGGACGCCGTGTCGCCTGATACATGTCCGCAGGCCACCTCATAAATCGCGTCAGCATTCTTGGCTGCGGACTCATCGGCGGGTCGTTTGCGCTGGCGCTGCGCAAATACACTCAGGGCCTGCACATTACCGCCTGGGACCGCCCGGACATCGTTACGCGCGCGAAGGAGCTTGGAGCGGCCGACGAAATTTTTTCGGGCGAGTTGAAGCCGGCAATTCACAGCGCGGATTTGATCTATCTCGCGCTGCCAATCAGCACCACTCTGGATGTCTTACCTGAAATCGCGCGTCATGCCGCGCCCCATGCTTTGGTTACCGATGCCTGCAGCACCAAGGCACGCATTGAGATAGCGGCTGACGACGTGTTCTCCTCCAGCAGCGGCGTGTTATTTCTTGGCGGTCACCCCATGGCGGGCAAAGAGTTGGCTGGAATGGCCAACGCGGAAGCAGATTTATTCCGCGATACGACCTATGCGTTCATCGGCGAATCAACCAAAGTGACGGAGGACGAAGCGCATCCCGAATCTTCGTTACTGTCGGACCCTGTGGTGCGTTCTCCGAGCGAGAAACGTACCTCGGCAGTTTTATCCGCCGACCCGCGTGTAGCGGCCTTTCTAAAAATTGTGGTTAAGATCGGCGCACGCCCAATGTGGTTAGGTGCGCAACAACACGATTATGCGGTGGGCCTGGCGTCCCATCTCCCGCAACTTGCCGCCGTGGCCCTGGCGTCCTTTCTTTACGATCACTTGGACGAGAACGGTCTGCCGATTGCCTTAGCTGGTCCCGGGTTACGCGATTCATTGCGGTTGGCGGGCAGTCCTTATCACACTTGGCGGGATATCGTACTTACTAACCGAGAAGTGCTTTCCGCGGCGCTGGATCTGTTTGCTCGAAGGCTGGACGAGCTGCGCGACAAGTTGGCCACTCGGGAATTGGAAGCCGACTTCGATGCGGCTAATGAGCTCTACAAGTTGCTGCGCAGTTTTTAAATGACGCAATAACGTAATCCGCGAGGCGATTACTCCTGTCAACGCCGTGACAGGTTGCATTAAACTAGGCGCGGTTTTCCGAGAGCGTTCATGGACAAGCGCATTCCGTCCCCCGATTCAGCCATTGAGAAATTGAAAGATGGCGTCACCATCTTGATGGGTGGATTCGGATTGTGCGGCATACCAGAGAATTTGATTGCCGCGGTGCGCCGCAAAGGCACAATAAACCTCACCATCGTCAGCAATAATGCGGGTATCGACGACTTCGGCATCGGATTGCTGCTGGAAAACAAACAGGTCAAGAAAATGATCTCTTCTTACGTTGGCGAGAACAAATTATTCGAGAAGATGGTGTTAAGTGGCGAATTGGAAGTGGAGTTGAACCCTCAAGGGACTCTCGCAGAGAGGATTCGCGCGGGCGGAGCCGGGGTCCCGGCTTTCTATACGCCCACAGGCGTCGGAACAATGGTGGCGGAAGGAAAAGAGACTCGCGAATTCGATGGTCGGCAATATGTAATGGAGCGAGGTCTACGTGGTGATTTTGCGTTCGTAAAGGCTTGGAAGGGCGACCGGTGGGGGAATTTGGTCTATCGCAAGGCGGCCCGAAATTTTAATCCGATGATGGCCACGGCGGCGGATTATGTGATCGCTGAAGTGGAGGAACTCGTGGAATTGGGAAAGCTCGAGCCCGACGCCATCCACACGCCAGGCATTTTTGTTGATGCGATTTTTCAGGGGTCTTCTTACGAAAAGCGCATTGAGAAACGGACCACGCGCAAAGCGTAGATCTGGCCGGTGCTTCAGGTGAGAAAGTAAAAAGCTTATGGACTTGACGGAAGAACAGAAACGGGAACGCATTGCACGGCGCATCGCTCTTGAACTGCGCGACGGATTCTATGTAAACCTTGGGATTGGCATGCCCACCGTGGTGGCGAATTTCGTTCCGAAAGACATGGAAGTGGTGCTGCAATCCGAGAACGGGATGCTGGGCGTGGGACCGTATCCCTTGGAGTCGGAAGTTGATCCCGACATGATCAATGCCGGTAAAGAAACTGTCACCGAGCTTCGCGGATCCAGTTACTTCTCTTCGGCAGATTCTTTTGGAATGATCCGCGCGGGCCATGTGGACCTTACGGTGCTGGGCGCCTTACAAGTCGATGAGAAGGGAACGCTGGCAAATTGGGCCATACCGGGCAAGATGCTGAAGGGGATGGGGGGTGCGATGGATCTGGTCGCAGGAGCCAAGCGCGTGTTCATCGCCATGGAACACGCCACCCGGGATAAGCGGCCTAAAATTTTGCGGAAGTGTACGCTTCCGCTTACGGGCGTTAAAGTCGTGGATCATATTGTCACGGAACTGGCATTGATCGACGTCACCCCAGAAGGACTGTTGCTGCGCGAACTGGCAACGGGCGTAACGGTGGAAGAAGTTCAAGCGCTTACCGAGCCAACCCTGCTACTGCCTGCGGGCGGCCCGCGGACGATGCCCGTCTAAATACGATTCGCCAACATCAAGTGGAGCTGAGCCGGCGTGAAGTAGTGAATGAATAGTGAAACGCCGAAAACAACGTCAGAGCGGTCACCACATAAACCAAAGCATGATTTACCGCGGCGAACCACGGATGCGGAAAAGCGGCTGAAAAAACGACCATAAACACAAGCAGAATTTGAAATCCGGTGGTGAGTTTTCCGTAGATACTCGGCGGGAACGGGCGGTAGCCGGAGATTAAAAGGATCACCGCGGCCACCATCAGGAGCAACACGTCGCGGCTCAACACGATGATGGTGAGCCACCACGCCAACTTTTGTTTAAAAGCCAGAATGATAAACGAAGAAGAGAGCAGCAACTTGTCGGCAATAGGGTCCAGGTAAGCGCCCAGGGCGGAACGCTGGTTCAATTGCCGAGCAAGAATTCCGTCGATCGCGTCAGAAAGACCCGCGGCGATCAGCACCAGGAGTGCCCACTTGTAATGTTCGTAGGAAATTAAAATCAGGAAAAAGGGCAGGAAGCCGAGCCGCAGCAACGTGATTTGATTCGGAACAGTCCAAATAGGGCCTCGCATTTGGGATGAGGATAACGCAGTTTATGCGAATTGCGCGAGGTAGTCGGTGAGGGAGCGTCCTATTTTTCGATTGAAGAGTTCCGCCATCGAAGGAATCGCGCCGGAAGGTTCGTCGAGGGTGATGCGTTCGACGCGATTCATAGGAAAAAAGAGAGTGGGGAATCCCACGCGTTCGCCGTCCGGCTCATTGATGGCGCGAACAAAGTGATCGAACGAGTTCAAATCGATCCCGCGTATGGTGACGCCGGCCTGGTTGATGGCCAAGAGTTCGCCCCAGACTTTTTCTTTGGGGGTGTGCAGGCTCACGACGATGATGGAATGAATGTCCATGGTCTCGGATAATCGGCGAAATAGTCGAAGAATTCCAGAGGCCGACAATTACGAGAGTAACGCATTTTGAGCCAGCAAAATAATCAGGAGTACGCCGGAAGTGCCCTGTGGCTAACTCCATCGACCTTCACGATAAGGGATCGCGGTAGTGCAGAATCATAAAGACGAAACTGGCGAGAATGACAAGGGCTGCGATCCAACCGAGAATGTTCGCGACTTTCAACTCGCTGGGGTTCATGGGTTCGCGGTCGGCAAAGACTTTTCCCAGTAAGAAACCCGAAATCAAGCCGCCGCCGTGCGCCCAATTGTCGATGCCGCTCATCAGAAAGCCAAATACAAATATCGTTACCACCCAGGAAATCAGGCGCGATCGAAGTGCCTGCATGGCTGCACCCCCCCGCCGCGTGGTGATAGCGATCATCAACCCGACCAGCCCGAGGATCGCGCCGCTGGCGCCGACGCCCAGGGCCACGTGCCGAAATGGCGTGAAGGCGCTGAAAATAAAACCGGCGATGCCAGTCGCCGTATAGAGGAATAAATATCGGGCCGATCCGTATACCTCTTCTACAATCGGTCCGACGTCCATCAGCACCATCATGTTAAAACCGATGTGAATCAATCCACCGTGGAGAAACATTGCGGTGACCAGGCGATAATATTCTCCAGCCACAATCGCAGGCGTCCACAAAGCGCCGAGCCGGTAAAGTACCTCGCCGTCCAGACCCCATAGCAGACTCAAGCCTTTGCCTTGCCCGGCCTGTAAAGTGGCCACGACACTCACGCCGAAGACCAGAATGTTAATGATCAGCAGCACCGTGGTGACCGCCGCTCTTCCACCAAAAATGCCCGAGAAGCGGCGGTTTATAGCCGCCATCGAAAAATTGAGATTCGTGCCGCACTGGTGGCAACGTGTGGCGCCGATGCCCACCAACGAACCACAGGCGGGGCAAATTTTGGGACGCGGCTGCTCGTCGCCACCTTTAAAGAATCCGCTCATGGCACCTCGCCAACGGTCCACGCGCACCTGCCACCGATAGGGAAGCGCCAATTCTCCTCCTTGCGAACCCGCATACCGCATTTCTATAATACCCAAGTCGGCGACCTTGTCTGGTCTCGAGACCGTCTCACGCAACAGGGCTCATGCAAGAGGGTACTATGGATAAATTCGAAGAGATTGGGCAACGGCTGGACAAAGAACTGGCGCGTCTTCGCCGCTATGTGGAAGAGGAGGTGGCGCCGGGGACGGAAAGGCGTACGGCAAGGTTTCTGCGCGAAGTTTCTGACCTGCTTACGGATGCTGCCGGTAAGCTGGAAGCGCGCAATGCCGCCCGCGAAGCGGAAGCGGCAAAAAACACTCACTCTTAGAGGCTGGAAAGCGTTGCGCGAAAACATGGGCGGACAGTGTATCTAGCCATCCCGCAACGACAATCGTGCCCGCCTGGAAATTCGATATTAAGCCCCTCGTCTTATCGGGACGTCGTAGCCGGTTGGCGAGCACCCGCACTTTTATCCATCCCGATTCTCTTTTTTGTTGGTCTGCTGACCGGTTGCGCCGCACGCCAACCCGTGGCTGCGCGCCAGCCACCTCCGGCCGCTCCGTCGTCGGCGCCCGAAACTAGCGCGAGCTCCACCCCACCGCCGGCTCCGGTTGCTCCACCGAAACGGCACAAGGATACGTCGATCCCCGTGACCCCGGGTTATACGGAAGAGGGCGAAGCGTCCTGGTATGGCGCGCAGTTTCATGGCAGGCAGGCATCCAACGGTGAAATCTACGACATGAACAAGCTGACCGCGGCGCATCGTACGCTGCCATTCGAGACCGTCGTGCGCGTGACCAATGAAACAAATGGAAAGTCCACGGTGGTGCGTATCACCGACCGAGGTCCATTTGTGAATAATCGCATCATTGATCTGTCGTATGCGGCGGCGCGACAGATTGAATCGATCGGACCGGGCGTTGTGCCAGTGCGTCTGGAAGTCATCTCTACCAATACGGATCCGGAGGCGGGATTTTTTACGATTCAGGTGGGAGCGTTTCGTGACCGGGCCAATGCCGAGCGGTTGCGTGATCGTTTGAGTGCTGCTTATTCTCCAATTTTCATCAAACAGTATGCCGTTTCCGGCGGCGCCTTCTTTCGCGTGCACGTAGGAAAAGTTTCCGGAGAGGAAACGGCCAAGGAACTGGGCGAGCAACTTCGCTCGCGAGAAGGAGTGGTGCCCATGGTGATCCGTTTGGATGAAAATGTTTCTGACACAGGGGAAACGCGATGAGCACCGATTGCCTGTTCTGCAAAATTGCTGCCAAGCAAATTCCGGCAAAGATTGTGTACGAAGATCCGGAGGTGTTTGCGTTTGAAGATATCGGACCCCAAGCGCCGACACACCTTCTAATCTGTCCTCGAAAACACCTTGTTTCGCTCGAGGACGTTACGCATGCGGATGAAGAGGTGCTCGGACGACTGCAACTGGTGGCCGCGAAACTGGCGAAGGAACGAAACCTGTCGGAAGGTTATCGCACGGTCATTAATACCGGGCCGCACGCTGGTCAGTCCGTATTGCATCTGCATTTGCACTTGCTGGGAGGCCGATCGATGCGCTGGCCTCCGGGTTAGAACCTTTTGCTGGGCACGCTTGCCTTGAGTTGCAATTCGGCGACATAAAATAAAAACGGGACGCGGCCAATCGCTGGCTGCGTCCCGTTCTTCGTTGAAGTTGGAAATTCTTTATTGCGGGGTCAGCGTAATATCGTCGAACGATATGCTGTAGCCGGTGCTGCTGGTGTCCTTCCCCGTCACGGTAAATTTAAAGAGATAGTTTCCTGCGCTGGCAAAGTTCATCGCACCCAAATCTGTAACGGCGTAGGCGTCTCCGCTCGCAATGTATTCATCGATCGGTGAGCCGAGATTTGTACTGTTGATGGTTGCCTGCATATTGCCGCGCGGCTGATATTGTTTGTAGGAAACTTTCACGTCGTAAATACCCGCGGTGGGCACGTTGAGCGTGAAAGTCACGTTGTCTCCCACGTTGGTGGCATCGAGAATGGTGCCGTTTCCGTCCGGGAATCCGCCATAACTAAAGACGCGGAAAGTGGGGCCGGAGCTTACCGCGGCGGATGCCAGAGATGCGGTTTGGAATACCAGCGGGGCATTGCCGCCTGAATATGTCCACGTCAGGATTTGTTGGTTGGAAACGCTGCCGCCGGTGGCTCCGGTAAACCCGACGTAGGCAGTTGTTCCGCCTACCGTGCTCGGAATATTGATTGGCCAGCTGGTTGTGAAAGTTTGCGCTGTGGTTTTATCTGTGATGGTCATCGACAACGTGGTGCCGTCGTAGGTCATGTGTACGGCCATTACGTCTCCGGACTGCAGGCTGACTCCTCCGCCTAGCGTCGTGGCAGGTACGGTCGGCGTGGCGCCGTTGGTAAACAGGCCCGTGGAATTGGTGCCTTCACCGGCGTTGTTGTAGATATCGAATTTCACCGCAACGCTGCTTCCGATGGAGGCATAGCCGAGGTTTCCACCTGAGCCCCCAAGCGCGGTGTCACCGACGCCCTGGATATTAAATGTGAAGCCATCTGCGCCGGGACTGGTGATCTGGAAAGTGAAATCGTTGGTGAAACCCTGAACGTTCACCTTCTGCGTCCAGAACGCGCTGCTGTCCTCGAAGTTCGTGGCAGTATCGGTCAATTTGAGATTGCTTCCGACCAGAGTAGCGTTTCCGTTGAATTGCATTCCCGCAGCGGAGAAGCCGGATGCGAAATTAATTAGGCTGCCGCTGCTTGCGGATTGGATGGTGAGAACCGATGTAGCCGTACCGCTAGTGACGCCGTTCGCTACGGCGATGGCTTTAACGGTGGTGGTGGTGCCGACGGTGAAGGCACCCTCGTATTTGGTTGACGATGTAGTCGGCTGGCTGCCATCCACGGTGTAGTAGACGGCTGCTCCTGCGGTGCCATCCGTGATCGTCACGGATTGGGCACTGGTAAACGTGCCACTACCTGGGGTAATTACCGGAGTGGAAGTGGTAGTAACCGTGCCGGGCGACGAGCTGAAGGTCCAGCCAATAATGGACTGGACGGCAGTTGACCCGCCCGTGCCTCCCGTGAAGCCGACGTAGGCGGAATTGGCTCCCACAATAGAGGGAATGTTCACCGGCCACACTTGCGTGAAGGACGCGTTGACGGTCGGATCGGTAATAGTCATCGTCAAGTTCGTGCCGTCATAGCTCATCTGTACGTTGAAAACATCTCCACTTTGGAGATTGATGCCACTGCTTGTCAGGTCAACGAACGGGGTAGTTGGAGAAGCGCCATTGGTGTACAAGCCGGTGGAATCGTCTCCTTCGCCTTCGTCGTTGTAGAGATCGAATTTGACCGCCACGCTATTGTGCAGCGGGTTGGAAGGCGAGACGGTCGTGCTGGTATTGTCCGGACCGTATCCAAGTCCGCCGCCATCAGGCCCCAACGCGGTGGTGCCGCTGGCCTGAATCGTGAAAGTGAAACCGTCCGCCAATGGACTGGTTCCAGGTGTGAGCTGGAAGCTGAAGCTGGTACTGAACTGCTGGATATTTAGCGGCGCGTTATACCACGCAGAGCCGGCCTCGTAGGTGCCGGAATCGGTGAGTTGCAGTTTCGTTCCATTGAGCGTTGCATTGCCGTTGAGCACCATCGCGCCGGCAGTGAATCCAGAACCCAAATTGACGCCCGTTCCGCCGGAAGCATTGATGGTGAAGACCCCTGACGAGACGGAGCTGTTGGTGTAGCCGGTGGCTACGGTGATGGCTTCAATCGTCTCTGTAGAGCTTACGGAAATGGGCCCCGTATATCGGGTCGAGGAGGAAGTGGGAGTGGAACCGTTTGTCGTGTAGTAGATCGCCGCGCCCGTAGCGGTGCTGGACAGCGTCACCGACTGCGTAGACGAATATGTGCCTGGCAGTGGCGAAAAGGTCGGAGCAACAGCCTGGGTCGGAGTCTGGAGATTGTAAGTCTCCGAGGCGACGCTGCTCTGAGTGTAGCCGGAAGCGTTGGCAATGGCGTTGATCGTCTCAGAACTCGTCACCGTGATCGGGCCGGTGTAGGGCGTAGACGAGGTAGTCGGCGTGCTTCCGTTGGTGGTGTAGTAGATAGACGAATTCGGTGTGGTGTCGGTGATCGTCACAGAGACCGAACCGGTAAAGCTCTCGCCACCCGGGCTGAACATGGGAGCGGCGGCTTGCAGAGTCGCTCCGACGGGTCCGTACACGCTTAGATAATTGGAAGTGCCCACATAGACGTTGCCATTGATGATGGTGGGCACGGCGAACTTCGTGGCCAGGCCAGGATTGTCACGACTCGAGTTTTGGTTGCTGCTATAAAGCGTGGTGGAAACATTGCTGGCGCTGTGAGCAATAAGCACAGCGGAACCGCCAGAACTATAGGCCGCGGTCAATATGCTCCATACGATTCCGTTGGAGGTACCGTTCGAAGAGATCGCAGGAATTGCACCGGGGTAGCCGGCAGTCTCGGCAGAGGTGGACGTGGGGCTCGGAAGGCCGTTGCCATCGAGATTGCCGAGCTTGCCGTTCGAGAAAGAAAACGCTTTTAAATTGTCGCCTTCCCCCCAGAAATATAAATTTCCGTTCCAATAGGCTGGAGAACTCCAAAGGCCGTTAATTTTAAAGGTCTGATTGGATTGACTGGCGTTGTTGACCGGCACTTCCTGAACGATGTTGTCGCCGGAAGAACTGTATCCGCCCAGATTATCGCGATCGACGAGGAAGATGCGCCCTTCCTTACCGGCCTGAACCATCAGATGGGTATGCCCGCCGGAGGATTGATCCGGAAGCACCAGAACGCCTCCGGAAGCCACGTCGACGTCGCCTCCACTCAGGGTAGATTGGTTAAGAGGTGTGAACTGATCGCCTACGGTCATGACACCGCTGCTGAGGTCCAGGCGAACGAAATCGTCCCCATAACTCATGGTGTTGGTGTACGGCGGAGCAGTCGCGGTAAATGCACCGTTGCCGGTGGCTACGAAAAGTCGCCCTCCAGGGCTTGGGTTTCCAGATGAATTCGAGACTGTATCCGCAGCCAGACCGGCGCCGGACATCCAAACGCCTGACCCAGCCCCGTTCGCGGTAGAGCAAAATACGCTCGTTTGTTGAAGGGTAGCCGCGTTGTAGGCCAGGATCCAGCCGTGCCATGGGCCGTTATCTCCATGCGCTGCAAAACCGATGTAGACGATGCCGTTGAGCAGCAGAAGACCAGGCCGGTTGTTCTCCCATTTCGGGTCCCAGCTCAGGACTCCGCCGGAGCTGCCGTTTCCGTTTCCAGGTACCTGCCCAGACAGCATCACTGGAGAGCCGGACTTTTCCGCTCCAGTAGTGATATCGAGCGCATGCAAGCGCTGAAAATAGTTGCCGTTTTCCTTGGTCTTGCCAACCACATATAAGGTATTCGTCGACGGGTCGATGACCGGTGTACTGGTAATGCCGATTTCGGGACTGATGTCACTGGTGCTGAGATCGCCGTTGGGGACGGTAGTAGCTCCAGAGCCGGCGCCATGCGCCGAATCAAGCAACGTGATCTGCCAAAGTGGTGCGGCGTTGGCACCGCCATTGCTGTCGGCGTCGAAGGCGAAGACACTGTCGTGCTCCGTGGCAACGAAGACCACGTTGTGCGTTGTACCGGCCTGCGCTGTGCCTGCGCCCATGGTTACGCCCTGCATGTACAGTGGCTGGGCGTATGTTTGACCATCGACTGAATAAGAAAATAGCTTCCCGAAGGTATTGGTGTTGACGTTGGCCGGAGTAAGTATGGTCTCGTTGGTATTCTGGCCGGTGCGGGCAATATCATTGTGTTGCGTTACCACGTTGGTTTGCGCGTGAAGGCTCGAGGCGAAAAGCACGAGCATCGAGAGCAATGAAACAAACGTTGCGCGTGTGCCCATCCCGCGGGCTGTTTCAGTTTTGCAATATTGTGCGCAGCTCTTCTTAGACAAGCGGGTAGACAAACGGGCAATACCGGAATACGTCATCTGAGTCTCCGCGTAGATGGGGCGCCCGGGCGGACGGAGCCACATACCTATTAAATTTGAATAATGTTTTGGTCTCTACAACGCCGGCTGGGGAGGGGCGCCTACAGCTATTAAACGCTTGGGGACACCTGAAAGCGCAGAAGAAGTATACCGATGAGGCGTTTTATATAACAAGCTCAAAAACAGTTCAGCCAACCAATTTCTTATTCCCATGATTTTCGTCCCATTTCCAAGCAGTTCGTCTAAGCTTTGACCGTCCAAAGGGCACGGTTTATTACAGGTTTATAATCCTGGATCGCAATCCTTGGTATGAGGGTATGAGCATCGCGTTCTGCGAACGTTCAGCCCGGAGCAGAGATGAGAATCAAGGAAATTGCAGGTCGCCGATGGTATCGGCTCATTCGCCGCAGCATGGCCCTGCGCCGCAGCGTAGTGGATGTCATCGAACTCACCTTCAAGCGGATATTGCAAGATGACATTACGGATCTTGCCGCCCAGGTTTCGTTTTACTTTGTACTGTCCCTTTTGCCATTTCTGATCGTTCTTGCCGCCATTGTGGGTTGGCTGCCTTCTACGACGCTGTGGCAGTCCTTCGCGCAGTGGATTACTGCCTATTTCCCAAATCGCTCGAGACAAGCGGTTTTTGCCACCATTCTTGACCTGACCCGCGGGTATACAGAATTTCTTTCATTCGGATTGCTCGCTGCGGTGTGGAGCGCTTCCTCGGGCTTCATGAGCTTGATGGACGCGCTTAGTATTACTTGCTGCGGCAAAGACACGCGAGGGTATTGGAAACGGCGGGCGATGGCTACGGTGGCCACGGTGGTAGCGTCTTTATTCTTCCTGCTCGGTTTCGGGCTGTGGACTACCGGCCACTGGGCCACTCGCGCGATATTTCCGGCACTGACATCCGCGCGCCCAAATCATTTTCCTTGGAGTGTGATCGTGTGGTGGTTGGGAACCGTGTTTTTGATGTTTGTCGCGCTGGCGCTGGTCAATTATTTTTTACCGGATGGCAAGCGCAAATGGCGCTGGTTTACCGCGGGTCATACACTTACCGTGATATCTGTCCTCCTCTCTTCCGTGGGATTCAATCTCTTCCTGCGTTACAGTCCGACAGTACAACGCGTGTATACCGTATTAGCCGGATTCGTGATCCTGATGACCTGGATTTACACGGCGAACCTGTTTGTTTTAGTTGGAGCGGAGCTGGATACCGCCCTCGAGAAGGTCAAAGAGCAAAATAGAAATTTGCGCCGGTCCCCTGTCACTACTTGACCAAATTCCGGAATTCCCGCATCTAAATAGTTGATCCGCCATGCCCGATTCCAACAAGGTTCCTCCGCAGGAAGTTTCTGGAATGCTGGACGGCAGCCTCTTTCACCCTGCCGTGCGTGAATGGTTTGAGGCCGTTTTTCCGGCTCCCACCAAGCCACAGCTCCAGGGTTGGCCCGCCATTGCGCGAGGCGAATCCACGTTAATCCTGGCTCCCACTGGAACAGGCAAGACGCTGGCTGCCTTTCTTTGGTGCATTAACCGATTGATGTTTGCCGCTGTGCCCGCCAAAGAGCAGCGCTGCCGGGTCCTGTATATATCGCCCATCAAGGCGCTGGCGGTGGACGTGGAACGTAACTTGCGGGCACCCCTGGTGGGCATCGCCCAGGCAGCGCAACGGCTCGGCGCTGAATTTCACGAGCCCCAGGTTGCAATTCGAACCGGTGACACGCCGGCAGCGGAGCGAGCCAGATTTTTGCGTCATCCAGCGGACATTTTAATTACCACCCCGGAATCGCTTTATTTGCTGCTGACTTCGAATTCGCGCGACGCGCTGCGTTCCATCGAAACTGTGGTCATCGACGAAATACATGCGCTGGTTCCCAGCAAGCGCGGATCGCATCTGGCGTTGTCGATAGAACGGCTGGAATATTTGTGTGGACGCAGAATCCAGCGCATCGGACTTTCCGCAACGCAGCGACCTCTGGGAGAAGTAGCGCGCTACCTCGGCGGCGTTGAGGTTGCCCGTACGAAACATTCGGCGTCCGTTTCGAAGGGCGCTGATGGCGCCGAGATCCTGCCTGAACCGGAAGCTGACGCAGCCGCGGTGGTCTACCGTCCGGTGACCATTATCGACGTTGGTGAGCGCAAACGCCTTGATCTTCGCGTGGAAATTCCTGTCGAAGACATGACGCGACTCGATGAAATCGATAAGTTGCCAAGCGGCCCGGCTTCTCAAGGACCGGTGCGCCCTTCGATCTGGAGCGCCATCCATCCGAAGCTGCTCGATCTGGTTCGCGCTCACCGCTCCACATTAATTTTTGTGAACAGCCGGCGGTTGGCCGAAAGAATTTCGGGCGCATTGAATGAATTGGCTGGAGAAGTTCTGGTGCGCGCCCACCATGGCAGCGTGGCCGTTCCACAGCGCAAAGAGATTGAAGATCGGTTGAAGCTGGGCAATCTGCGTGGACTGGTCGCTACTTCTTCTCTTGAGCTTGGCATTGATATGGGGGCAGTTGATCTGGTGGTGCAGATTGAGTCGCCTTCATCGGTTGCCAGTGGAATGCAGAGAGTGGGACGCGCGAGCCATAAGGTTGGAGCGGTTAGCTCAGCGGTAATTTATCCGAAGTATCGCGCCGACCTGGTGGCCTGCGCGGCCATCACGCGCGCCATGTACGACGGAAATGTGGAGTCCGTGAACTATCCGCGCAATCCCCTGGATGTGCTCGCGCAGCAAATCGTGGCCATGGTGGCCGTCGAGGCGTGGAATGTCGCGGGCCTCTTCCGAGTCGTGCAATCCGCTGCCCCGTATGCAGGGTTGACGATGGGAGCGTTCGAAAGTTTGCTGGATATGCTTTCGGGACGGTATCCGTCCGACGACTTTGCGGAGCTGCGCCCGCGGATTACCTGGGATCGGCTGGCCAACAAATTAACAACGCGGCAAGGCGCGCGCCAGGTTTCCATCATCAACGGCGGCACGATTCCGGACCGCGGCTTGTATGGAGTTTTTCTGGCTGGCGCTACGAAGGGTGCGCGTGTCGGCGAGCTTGATGAAGAGATGGTATTCGAGAGCCGCACAGGGGACACGATTATTCTTGGGGCTTCGACCTGGAGAATCGAAAACATTTCTCACGACCGCGTCCTGGTTTCTCCGGCGCCTGGTGAACCTGGCAAGATGCCTTTCTGGCATGGCGACGCAGCCGGCAGGCCCGCGGAATTTGGTGAAAAAATCGGACGCATGACCCGGCAGTTATTGCTCCTCCCGCGCGCCGTGGCGTTTGCGAAACTGGTTGAGGAGCACAGCCTGGATACCAATGCGGCGGAGAATCTTCTCCGCTATTTGGAGGAACAAGCCGCCGCGACGCAGCGCGTACCCAGCGACGAAGACATCCTGCTGGAAATTTGCCGGGATGAAATTGGCGACCGTCGCGCATGTGTTCTAACGCCGTTTGGCAGCCGCGTTCATGCGCCGTGGTGTATGGCGGTAACCGCCAAGCTCCGAGCGGAACGTGGGCTGGAAGTGGAGTCGATGTGGTCGGACGATGGGTTCGTACTTCGTGTTCCTGATAGTGATGCGTCGCTGGACGTCGAGGATTTCGTCCTGTCTCCCGCCGAATTGAAAGATCTGGTGCTGCGCCAGCTCGGCTCTACTTCATTATTCGCGGCAAAATTTCGCGAAGCCGCTTCACGCGCTTTGCTGTTGCCGAAGCGCAGGCCCGGGATGCGCGCTCCATTGTGGCAACAGCGCAAGCGAGCCGCCGACTTGCTGGCTGTGGCGTCCCGCTACTCCTCGTTCCCGATCATTCTGGAAACGTATCGTGAATGTATTCGCGACGTTTTTGATTTGCCGGCTGCCGCCGGCCTGCTCACCAAGATCCAGCGCGGCGAAGTTCGCTTGACGCGCGTCGAATCCGACAAGCCTTCTCCGTTTGCGGCCGCGCTGCTTTTTTCCTACATCGCAAATTACATCTATGAAGGTGATGCGCCATTGGCCGAGCGGCGCGCCCAGGCCCTGTCCATCGACCAATCGCAACTCGAAGAACTGCTGGGCGACACCGATCTGCGGGAACTGCTTGATGGCGCGGCGCTCGATGAGGTAGAGGCTAAGCTTCAGGCGCTCGAACCGGATTATCAGGCGCGGCATATCGATGGGCTGCACGATTTATTGCTGAAGCTGGGCGATTTGTCAGAGTCCGAAATCGCCGCGCGGTGTGCAACACCGGAAGTGGCGGCGTCGATTTCAGAATTGATTAACGCACGCCGGGTCGTACGTGTGCGCATCGCGAGCGAATCTCGTGCGATCCCCGTGGAATATGCGGCTCGTTATAGAGATGCCCTTGGAGCGCCTCTGCCGCCGGGTTTGGCGGAAACTTTCCTGGAAAAGACGACCGATCCATTGATGGAAATAATTCGGCGTTACGCGCGCACGCATGGTCCATTTATCACCGCTGATATCGCGACTCGCTATCAATTGCAACCCGCAGCCGTGGAAACGATACTGCGCAGCCTGAATTCGCAGGGGAAATTGCTCGAAGGCGAATTTCGCCCTAACGGCCATCACCGCGAATGGTGTGATCCGGAAGTGCTGCGTCAGATTCGACGCAAGAGCCTGGCTAGACTGCGCCGCGAAATTGAACCCGTAGAACAATCTACCTTTGTGAGATTCGCGACGCGCTGGCAAGGTGTGACCGTTCCGCGCCGCGGCATGGACGCGTTGTTGGACGCCATTGAAGCGATGCAAGGAGCGGCGGTGCTAGCGTCTGAACTTGAAACAGAAATTCTGCCGGCGCGCATAGCGGATTATCACCCCAGCAATCTCGACACGCTGATGGCCGCGGGAGAAGTGACCTGGGTGGGAGTCGAGCAAATCGGCGATCGCAACGGACGCATTGCTTTGTACCTTACGGAATCATTGCCATTGTTGCGCTTGCCCGACGCCTCTGCTGTTCCGGTTGCGAGTCAAACTCCGAACTCCGAGCGTGCCGAGAAAATCGCAGAATTCCTAGGCAGCCATGGAGCATCCTTTTTCTCAGAAATTCATTCTGCATGCGGGGGCGGTTTTCCCGGCGACACTGTCGATGCTTTGTGGGAGCTGGTGTGGGCCGGCCGAATCACGAACGATACTTTTTATCCGCTGCGCAAATTATTGAGACCGGATGACCGAACACGGAAGCAGGAAGTGTTCGATGACGAGCGGCCCGGCTCGCCGGGCTATTTGCGTCGGCTGCGCTCGCGCACTTCCGCGGGCCAAGCACACGGTCGATGGTCGCTGCTGCGCCAGAACCTCGGCGTGGCTTTGACTGCCACGCAATGGAGCGCCAACATTTCGCAACAGCTCTTGCAGCGCAATGGCATCGTCATGCGCGAAACGGCCATCGCCGAAAATATTCCGGGCGGCTACAATACGATCTATCCGGCGCTGAAAACTATGGAGGACAGCGGCTGGGTGCGTCGCGGGATGTTTGTCGCCGGACTGGGCGCTGCGCAATTCGCTATGCCCGCTGCGGTGGACATGCTTCGCAGCTTGCGCATGGATCCTTCCTCGGCCGAAGTGGTTCACCTCTCGGCCACCGACCCCGCGAATCCCTACGGAGCCCTGATTCCCTGGCCGAAGATTGAAGGCGAATCGGACGAACCCCTCACGCATCATTCCATGGCACGGACAGCCGGAGCCTCGGTAATTCTGATCAATGGGCAACTCGCGGCCTTTCTGCGGCGGCGCAACGCGGCGTTGCGTGTTTTTCTTCCCGAGTCCGAACCTGAACGAGGCCAATCGGCTCGAGCGCTTGCCAAGAAATTGGCAGCGCTCGCGATTCGCCGGCTCAATCATCGTCAAGGCATGTTGATTGGCCAAATCAACGATGCGCCTGCCCGCGAACATTTCCTGGCGCCTCATCTGGAAGACGCGGGCTTTGTGAACACGGTGCTCGGGTTCCAGATGCGCCGCACAAAGTCGATGATGGTCGCCGTCAATCCGGCGGAGAACGTTGAGGACGAAGACTCGTCAGACATTCAGGAAAGCGCTTGAGATGCCTGAAGGGGACACCATCTACCGGGCGGCTCGCACGCTAAATCTGGCGTTGGGGGGACAAACTGTCACCTCGTTCGAATCCGTCTTGCCGCATCTTTCCCGCGTGGACGTAGATCAAGGAATTGTTGGCCGTAGCGTCGAAAAAGTCGAAGCGCAGGGCAAGTGGATGCTCATGTATTTTTCGGGTGGATTAATTCTCCTCTCCCACATGTTGATGAGCGGCAGTTGGCACATTTATCGCCCGGGCGAAACCTGGAAGCGCGGTCGGTACAACATGCTCGTGGTCATCGGGACCGAAAAAATGTTGGCCGTAGCTTTCAACGTTCCCATCGCAGAGTTTCACACCACGGAATCTCTGGCTCGCCGCGAAGGCTTCAAATCCGTGGGCCCTTCGATGCTGGCGCAGGAATTCGACGAGGCGGAAGTGATTGCCCGCTTGCGGTCGCGGCCTGATCTGGAAATCGGAGTGGGCCTGCTTACCCAATCGCTGCTTTCGGGGATCGGCAACGTGTTTAAGTCCGAGGTTTGCTTTGCTTGTGGAATAAATCCGTTTCGGCCAGTTTCTACGCTCACCAATGAAGGCCTGGCGTGCCTCATTTCCCAGGCTCGGAAATTCATGCAGGCGAACGTAGCGGAAGCTTCTGGGGATCGCATTGTTACCTATGTGCCCATGCGCCGAACAACGGGCCGGGCTAACCCATCCGAGCGATTATGGGTTTACAAGCGGAACGGGGAACCTTGCCGCCGGTGCGGCAGTGTCATTTCGTCGCGCAAGCAGGGATTCGATGCGCGCACTTCGTTCTGGTGTCCGCAGTGCCAGCCGTTTGTATCTAAGCGCGCGAGCGCCTAAGCCATGCGCCGATTCGTCGAGGCGTGCGAGGCAGTTAACGCCACCACCAAAAAATCTATAAAGGTAGCGCGAATCGGCGAGTTGTTTCAGATGCTTCCGTTGGAAGATGCGGCCACTACCGCCGTTTTTTTGACTGGGCGTCCTTTTGCTCACCGCGACGAACGCGTTCTAGGTGTTGGCGGATCGCAACTAGCCAAAGTCGTGGCAGAAATCGCTGAAGCGGACGACTCCGATCTGGAAAAAAGTTACCGTGCGCACGGTGACCTCGGCGACATGGCCGAGCACCTATTACTGAAACGTTCCGGCAAGCGCGACGTCCCACTGAAACAAGTGGCACAAGCGTTTGATCAGCTGCCGAATCTCCGCACCGCGGCACAAAAAATGGCGCTGATCAAAGCACTGTTCGAACCCATGAGCGCCGGTGAAGTGAAGTACGCGATCAAAATTATGACCGGCGATTTACGGATTGGCTTGAAGGAAAGCCTCGTGGAAGAAGCCATTGCGAAGGCCTTTGATCGCCCGCTCGAGGCCGTCCGTCGCGCTAATATGTTGACCGGGGACATCGGGGAAACGTTGCGGTCAGCCGCCGCTAACGAACTGACTTCCGTTCGAATGCGATTGTTTCATCCGATTGGCTTCATGCTGGCGACGCCGGTCGAAACCGCGGATGAAATATTGCCCGACGGTGTCGGTACGGTATTCGTTGAAGAAAAGTACGACGGTATTCGCGCGCAAATACACAAGAGCGCCGCCGAAGTAAAAATGTTCTCGCGCACGCTCGACGAAATCGTCGAATTTCCCGAACTTAACCCGTCCTTTGCCAGCCTTCCCGGCGAGTTGATTTTGGACGGCGAGATTCTGGCCTGGCACGGGTCCAGACCACTTCCGTTTACAGAATTACAAAAACGGTTAGGCAGAAAGCAGTTGGACCTGTGGTTGCGGCATGAAATACCGGTGCGTTATGCCGCTTTTGATTTGCTGTATCACGATGGAAATCTGTTGCTCGATGAACCGCTCGAAAAGCGGCGTGGTCGCCTCGAAAAAATTCTTCCTTTAGGCGGCAACGCGCCCATTTACACCGCCGCGGCGCTGCGTTGCGAATCTATTGCAGAGATTCGACAAGCCTTCAAGGACGCACTCATCGCGGGTCACGAAGGAATCGTGGTAAAACGGCCGGAAACTCTGTACACGCCGGGCCGGCGGGGCAGGTCCTGGTTCAAACTTAAGGAACCGTTTGCGACCCTCGATGTCGTGGTTACCGCGGTGGAATACGGCCACGGAAAACGGCACGGCTTACTCTCCGACTACACCTTCTCAGTGCGCGATGGGAATCAACTCTTGACCATCGGAAAGGCTTATTCCGGCCTCACCGACGCGGAGATTAAAAGCGGAACGGAGTATTTCTTGCAGCACACCATAGAAGACTTAGGCGGGCGGCGCAACGTTGAGCCCGCCGTGGTTATCGAAGTAGCCTTCAACAACATTCAAAAATCCCAACGGCATGAAAGCGGATACGCTCTGCGATTCCCACGTATTTTGCGGTTGCGTCCCGACAAACCGGTTAGCGAAATCGATACGCTCGCGCGCGTCGCGGAGTTGTATACCCGACAAATCACGCTACCCAGGGCCAGTCACTAATCATGTCCGGCATACTGCACCATGTCGCCGTAGGCGGTAATCATTTGAAATCGACGATGGGCGCACGGCTTGCAACTAGATGAAATCCTGTATATAAACGTTTAGGCCTACCCGGTGCCGGCGCCTCCAAGCAAGCAGCAGGGGCGTTTTTACGCTGACAATTTCGATATTTTTATCGGTCCGAGGTTCTGATTCGCGACCATCTGATTCGGAGGTTAATTCCATGGCAGTCAGAATCCTCATTGCAGACGACCATGAAGTGGTCCGTCAGGGAATTCGAACCATTCTTTCGGCGCGACCAGACTGGGAAATTTGTGGGGAGGCGGTTAACGGCCACAAAGCAGTGACGCTGGCAGAGGAACTCCATCCCGACGCAATCATCATGGACATCACCATGCCGGTTATGAGCGGCCTGGAAGCAGCGCGGCTGCTGACCAAGAATAAGGCCAGCGCACCCATTCTGATTTTCACTATGCATGAATCAAAAAGCCTGGCGGAATCCGTGAAGGAAACGGGAGCTCGAGGTTTCGTATTCAAATCGCGGGCGGCCCGTGATCTGATCCACGCTTTGGAAGTTTTGTTAAATGGCGGCAGTTATTTTGGACCGGAAACCGATAAAGGATCACCCGCGAGTGAAACGCCCAATCGGAATATCAGTTTGCTGCGCGCGCTGGATCTCATACGCAGCCTCGTTTTCGCTTAAAGGTTGAAAGCGGCTAACGGCTGCTTTAACGAATTTTCGATTTTCCGCCTGATAGACGCCTATCCAAAAACTCCAAAGCCTCCAAGAGCGATTGTCGCTTTTCCCAGAAGTCATCCCACAGATTCCCTACGGCCTTTAGTCTCTTGTCGATCGTTTTGATCGTCCACTGATCGGCTGCAAAATCTTTTTTTAGTTCCGCGGCAGTTACGGGCGTTGAAACCGGCGCGCCCGGATACGCACGTGCTGAATAAACTGTTGCGAGCGGTTTGCCTCTGGCATTTTGCAGCGCGTCCATCAAGACTTTGCCCTGGGGACGCTTTCTCACGATGCGCTCGAAGGTGATCAGGCCGGGTAGTTCATCGGCGACCATACGCCCCACAAGTTCCGCAAAGACGCGCGTCTGTTCGTAAGTGTATTCAGCCTTCAGCGGCACAAAAATATGAAAGCCAGAGGCGCCCGACGTCTTGAGAAAAGATGTCAGGCGTATAGAATGAAGAATGGCGTGAATTTTCCGCGCGATCTTCAGGACGGTGCTGAACGCAGTTCCAGGTGTGGGATCCAAGTCGAAGAAAACGTAGTCGGGAAAATCCTGCGACTCGGCTCGACTCGACCAGGGGTTGTGATCGATACAACCTAGGTTCGTCAAGTAGAGAAGCGCGGCGAGGTCGTTCGCCATCACGTAGGGCATCTCCCGGCCACGCTCGTCGGAATACACCGTCGCGCGCTCCAGCCATTCCGGCATCGATTCCGGCGCTTCTTTCTGGAAAAAGGCCTTCTCGCGGATACCGTTCGGATAACGCCGCAGCACCATGGGCCGATCCTTGAGAAATGGCAACATCAGGGGACCGCTACGGAAGTAATAAGCAAGCAAATCGCGCTTTCTGATGCCGCTCTCCGGAAAATAAACTTTATTCAGGTGCGTGAGTCGCAGGACTTTTCCTTCCACTTCGACATTCAAGTTCTCGGATGAGCCCTCGCGAATTTCTTTCTCCACGCCGCTGGTGATTATCGTTTCGCCGCTCTTGGCTGGCGAAGCTGGCTTTTTGCTTGGTGATGCGGCCTTTGTGGTCGGCTTTTTCGCCGTGGACTCAGTCCGCGTGGAGCGTTTCGATCTCTGTGACGAGGGTTCGTGTGCTGGATTTGCGAGCGGCCGTTGCGAGGCATTCAGTCCGGAGGCGTCTGCGGGGCGCGCCGCCTGCACGGTGCACTCTTGCGGCGACATATCTGTGCGCAGGGCAAGAAAGACGGGTGCGCGCAAGCGGTTTCCTTCCGTCCAATTTCCGAACTTCACGCGTGCCACGAGGCGTGGCGCTGTCCACTCGATGGCCTCCTTTAGTTTCGGAGGTTTGTCGAACACACTCGTCGGCTGATGCAACTTCTCGAGCTGACTAAAAATGATTTTCTGCAAAGCATAATCAAATCCGGTTCCCACGCTGCCGATAAATTCCAGTTGCTTCCCGTTATAAAGCCCCAGCACCAGGGCCCCGAAGAATTCGCGGCTGCGCCGTGGCGCGGTCCATCCGCAAACGACGGCGTCCAGCTCATTTACGATTTTAAATTTCAGCCATAGCGAAGTTCTCTGGCCCACGTAAGCGCTATCTCTTTTCTTGCCGATGATTCCTTCCAGGCCCTGTTGCCGCGCTGCCGCGTACAGCTCTTTGCCTTTCTCAACTTGATGCTCGGAGTAGCGAATGTGTGCATTAGGACGAAGAATGTCCTGGAGCAGATTCTTGCGTTGCTCCAGTGGGGTTTTCCGCAGGTCGTAGCCGTCGCAATACAACAAATCAAACGCGTAGTACGTCGCAGGAATGGATTCCAGCAGCGCTCGCGAAGGGTTTCTTACGCCCGAGCGATTCTGTAGCTTTTGGAAAACGCTTCTCCCGGCGTCATCCAGCGCGACGATCTCGCCATCGATGATCGCCTCGCCGGCGTCGATTTGATTCGCCAAATCCTGAACTTCGGGATATTCCAGGCTGATTTCTCTTCCAGCTCGGGAGCGCACAGCGACCTTCCCATCCGCGAGATAGGCGATGCCGCGCACCCCATCCCACTTCACCTCGAAAAGCCAATCGGGATCGGAAAAGGGCGTCTCTTTGAGCGAAACGAGTGTGAGTGCCACGGCGTGAGGCATGGCCATTTGTCTCGCGCCGGGAAGGGAGGTGATATTTCTTGCGTCCGAAGGTTCGCGCGGAGGTCTACCAACCTTTACATCCTCCAGCGTGCGTCCTGAAACAACGGACCGCGCAAGCTTTTCGACATCCCACTGCGGATCGACAAACTCATCTCGGTGTTTGATGAGCAGCCATTCTCTTTTCTCTTTAGAATTTTTCAGCTCTACCAGCACGAAACTGCCGCGCACTTTTTTACCATGCAGGATGAATTTTAGGTCGCCCCGGGCCATCTGCGTCTCGGCGTCGAGATTGCCCTCCACTTCGTAGGTCCCTTGATCCCAGATAATTACTTCGCCGCCGCCGTATTGACCCTTGGGGATGACGCCTTCGAACTTGCGATACTCGAGTGGATGGTCTTCAACGTGAACGGCGAGCCGCTTGTCGTCGGGATTCATCGAAGGACCTTTCGGCACGGCCCACGATTTCAACACGCCACCGACTTCCAAGCGCAAATCGTAGTGCAGGCGTGTGGCGGCATGTTTCTGAATGATGAACAAAGCCTTGCCGCTTTGCGAGACATGCCCGGAGGGCTCGGGGGTGTGCCCAAAGTTCCGTTTTTTGCGATACTCCGCGAGCTTCTTCATTTCTCGTCTTTCATTAGGCCGCGAATCTACTGTTCATGCAAAAGACTTCGACAATGATAAGCTCGGGGATCGAAACTGCCGACTCTACTTGAGGCCTTCGATGAAGACAACCAGGACCATTTCGTTGTTAGCAGGATTGATCACGACTCTGATCGTCGCGACCTTTGCATCTCGAGCAGGCGGGGAGCAAGACACATGTATCGACAATAAAGATATCCGTGTGCTGTACTTCGAAGAGATGGCGTACCCGCCTCTTGCGCGGATGACGCGTATTGACGGTGCAGTTGTAGTTCGAGTGGAGTTGGACGAAAAAGGTAACGTAGTGTCGGCTTCGGCGATCTCTGGCCCCGGCGCTCTGGTAGAGGCCTCTGTTCAACGCAAAAAAATGGCGTTTTAAGCCAAACGCCCAGAGAGCGGCGGTTCTCATTTACGAATTTGAGTTTGCTAACGGGACTTGTATTGCTGGTATGCAGGGCCAATTCATTTTATTCGCACCCAATCTTGCAACTGTGAGGAGTTGTCAGGTACTCGTAAACCCATAGCATTTTGTAGATTTTCGCACTATGCGGCCATCGGATCGGATTGGACGCTCTTCGGATTCAATTGACTGAGTTTCATTGGCGAAAAACAACCAGGGTAGTTATTGGGTTGGGCTGGATGAAAGAAGCGCTACAGGAAAGTTTTTGAGTACGCTGGCAACCTCAATCTCGCCGCTTCGGCCATTCGAAGAATGCTTCACCGGCTCGCCAGTATAAATGTTTTGCCAGGAGAGCCGGGCGTCGCTCGGTAAAAGAATTGAGGTTTTCCCCCAAAATGCCTGCCCACTATTCCCGCCCGTGTCTATGCCAGAACCCGCCAGCCATTTGGGTGCAACAATGAGGGCCGTGTTGCCTTGCGAAACGCGAAAGAATGCTGTGAGATTGCCGGCACGATCTCCGGTCACCTCTGCGGGAACAAAATCGCCGTCAGTAAATAGCTCCTGAAATCGCTGGCGGAAACCGAGAGCCTTCCATATCAAATACAGTTTGATCCGGCCGTCGGTCCAATTTGTCAGCAGGTCTTGAGCAAATTCCGCAGTGTCCTGCGGTCCGCTATTTCCAAGCATCGCTAATAATTCGATGCGATGAGTGAAATCAATCGTGCCGCGGTTGTCCGGATCCACCAGGCGCAAATCCCACAGTTCCGATCCTTGATAGAAATCTGGAACCCCCGGGGCAGTAATCTTCAACAGTGTTTGGCTCAGGCCGTTCAACATCCCGTAGAACGCGATCTGATGATCAAAATCTTTAAAGTCTTCGAGGAATGCACTGTTCTGCTTCTCATCCAGGATGGCGGCTACAAATTTCGTCAGCGCCTGTTCATGCGGCAGATTCGGACGTGTCCAGCGTGTGTGCACCATCGCTTCACGAGTGGCCTTAATCGCGTAGGACTGCAATCTCTCCAAAACGCCGGAGAACTCGTTTTGTCGGAGTGGCCACATGCCCAGTAACGTCTGGTACAAAAAATATTCCTCGTTGCGGTCAGGCACCGTAGGGCCGTTGCCACCAGTCTTGTGCCTTTCGTTCAGCGATGCCCAATAATTGAGACGTTTTTGCCACTCTTGCGGAATTTCAGAAAGCACGCTGATGCGTGCGCGCACGTCCTCGGCACGCTTGGTGTCATGCGTAGAGCTGGCATTCATCGAATGCGGCCACCTTTTTTGTCGCTCGCCGATAAATTCAGCAAACTCTTTTGGGCAAATCGCATCAGGCGACGGGTCGCCACCCACTTCGTTGAGTGACAGGAGTGGGTGATAGACATACAGCGAAGTATCTTCAAAGCCTTTCGCCACAATGGGTCCGGTAAATTGCTGCCAGCGTAAAACAAAGCTTAGGCGCGCTTCACGCTGGTCGGGCAAAACGTGGGCCGGATTTGAAAGCAGCAACACGTCTCGCAGGAAATCAAAACATTGTGGATTCAGACCTGGCTTGCGCTGGCGCGCTTCTGCGAGTGCTTCTTCCAGGGCTTTGGTGGCGGCAGGAGGTAAATCAAGGTTGCGGATGTAGGTGCGATAGACGGCGAAACAAGCGGTGGTTTCAATCAACGCCTCCGCCAATTCGTGGCGTGGCAAATCACGCGCGTACCGTGCCTGGGCCGCCAATTCGCCAAGCTGACGCCCGAGGGACCTCATTTCCACGGCAAGAATGGTGCCCATCACCAGTTTTTTCTTCTGGTACAGCACATCATTGAACTTCACCTTTCGCGCGGTGAAGTCGGAATAAATGCGCTCGATTTCTTTGGCGCCCGCGGGATTCACCAACACGCGGTTCGCAAAATTCAGATAGTCGTAGCCGGTCGTTCCCGCGACGGGCCAGTCGGAGGGCAAATCTTCATGGCGCGCTAGGATTTTTTCTACCACTACATAGGCTTGCTGGCCGGTATTTGAATCGTCCTCGGCTGCCAGACGCTCTTGCAGGCGCTTTAGGTAAGCCAATGGATCGCGAAGCCCGTCGATGTGATCGATTCTCAATCCCGTGACGGCGCCTCGCGAGATCAGTCGCAGAATCAGGCTATGCGTTGCATCGAAAACCAGCGAATCTTCAACGCGCATTCCCACGAGGTCCGTAATCGTGAAAAACCTCCGGTAATTTATTGTTTCGTTGACGTTTTGCCAGTAGGTCAGTACGTAATATTGTTCCCCCAGCAGGCGCTGGAGATTGGAAAAGCTGCTCGGGTCGTTTTCTTTACCGTTGAACTCGGCGAGGGTCTCCTGAATAAATTGAGACACTTCCTTACTGCTGACCGTCAATTGCCTCAGGCGATCGCGAATGGACTCAAATCGTACTCGCTTGTCGGAAGGCGCCTCGATTGGCGTGGTATCGCGATCGGAAATAGCGGAAAGAGCGGCGACAATGCCTTGGTACTCCTGATAAGCGGCGGAATTCTCATCTAGCGAGTGTTGCAAACGGCCGATGCGGTAGCTCAAAACCGAGCGATAGGTCCGAGGCGCCAGCGGAAACGAAGACTCGAAGTATTCGATGGAGAATTTGCCGTCGTGAAATTTAAGTTTGAATTCGCCGCTGTCCAGCGCTTCACCGAAAGGTCTGCCGAGTATCGGCAAAAGTATTTTGTTGTCGAGGTGGCGGGCAGGAGGATGCCAGTCGATATCGAAATAGGAAGAAAACGTGGAGTCGGGTCCGTTTTCGAGCACATCCATCCACCACGGATTCTCACTGCTGGCCGCCATGTGATTGGGTACGATATCCAGCAGCAAACCCATGCCGCGTTTTTCAAGTTCGCCCAGAAACTCATCAAAATCTCTTTCTGTTCCTAAGTCTGGATCGAGACGATTGGGGTTGGTGACGTCGTAGCCATGTCCGCTACCACGGCGGCTGGTGAGTATTGGCGAAGCGTAAATTTCTGTGATTCCCAATACCTTCAGGTAGTCGAGAATCTTCACCGCATGGCTAAACGTAAAATCCTTGTTGAATTGCAGACGGTATGTCGCGAGCGGTATGCGAGTCGAGACCATAGTCCTCAAGCGCCTAGAATGCGTAGCCCTTCGCGCAGCGCTGTCAGTTCCTTCATCCAGTTCAAGTCATCCGCATTGTTGTTTTCTGCTCCAGCGCGACGGTCCTCGATCGCTTTCATGAGCGGGGCATAAGAAATATTTTGTGCTTCCCAGAGAGTGACAGGAAACGGTAGAGAACGTCCTACCTCCAGTTGCCGGCGGAACCGCTGAACAGTTTCTAGGTCGTCAGGGTGTTCGGCGAAGCGCGCAGCTTGATTCTCCAGTCTTCTGCGCAGGGCAAACTCCAAGGTAGTGCTGTCCAGAGGCACCTGGCTGGTCGAGGCTTCTTTCAGATAGCTTTGTATACTGTCGCCATCAATATCAGAACGCTCGAAAGCCTGGCGCAATTGGCTGTTGATGGCGATGTCCGCAGCCGCTTTGAACGCTGCTGGAACCGGGATCGTCAAAGAGTTGAGGAATCGAATTAGCGGCGCCTGATTTTCATAGATCGTGCGATATGCCGCCGCGGCAGAAGTCAGCGAGTCCTTCAAAATCAAGCCCACGATCTTTCTCTGTTCGTCGCGGAAGAGGGAACTGAGCGAGAAAGAATGCTCGCTGAATTCTTCGTCGAGTATGCGTATTACAGCGGCCGTGTCGGCTTTGGAGAAGCTTTCGACCAGACGCGCTTTTGATTGCTCGTAACGGTCCGCATCGAAAGAATGGCGCACTCCTCCGGTCACGTTGTGATCGCCGAGATGCAATACGCCAAAGCTCAGTAGCGCCGATTCACGCGTAACTTCAGAACTGAAGCGCGCACGCCCAATCGCCAGACGCAGTTTTCCTTCAGCCTCCAGCGAATATTGTTCGCGGTCCACGAGGTAACAATAGATGCCGGTTTTCTCGGCGTAATTTTCAAACAGAGAGCT
>Ga0182024_10002537_pt1 | contig 45106 bp, 37 predicted proteins | sample P32metaG_FD_120480 | JGI IMG/M metagenome (GOLD analysis project Ga0182024, IMG submission 120480) | Permafrost microbial communities from Stordalen Mire, Sweden - P3-2 metaG (Illumina Assembly) | ecosystem: Environmental > Terrestrial > Soil > Wetlands > Permafrost | place: Sweden: Stordalen... | reverse complement strand
CCCTCAGGCTCGTACCCTCAGGCTCGTACGCTCAGGGCGCCGCCTTCCAGAACTCCAGCCGCTGCACGAGCTTCGACCAGAAACCCGCCGGCGTCCCCACCGACCCGCTCCCCGTGGCTCCACTTGCTGAGATGAGGGAGTCGCTCGGTACCAGATCGGACTTCGGCACGAGGGTCGACTCGAGCGGGTCCGAGGCCGAAGCGGCCTGGCCGGCCACACTGGGCAGAACGACGAGCGACTGGTCGCCAACGGCGACGAGGCCATATCTCTCGTGCGCCAATCTGGCGATCGTGTCCGGTTGATGAAGTGAGGCGATCTGTGCCGCCAGCGATCGGTTCTCGGCGTTCAACTGGAGCAACTGCTGGCTCTGCTGCCGGACGGCCGTCCGTTCTCCGAGGAGCTGATTGAGCGGGAACTGAGTGGCCACAATTCCTGCGCTCGCCAAGAGCGCCCCGAGCAGTGCGATCCGGGCCCGGCGGACAGGGTTGGAAATCATGATCCGTTCTTCCGAGCAGAGACGTGAGGGCTCACACCGTGGCCGGCAAAGGCTGCGGGTCCGGCGTATTCGGCGGCCTCGCCAAGCATCTCCTCGATCCGGAGCAAACGGTTGTACTTTGCGACTCGGTCGGACCGGGCCGGCGCTCCGGCCTTGATCTGCCCGCAGTTCGTCGCCACCGCCAGGTCGGCGATCGTCGTGTCCTCGGTCTCGCCAGACCGGTGGGAGATCTGGCAGCGGTAGGCGGCCCTCGTGGCTGTCGCCATTGTCAGGAGCGTCTCGGTCAGCGTGCCGATCTGGTTCACCTTGATGAGCACCGCGTTGGCAACTCCGAGGACGATCCCACGTTCGAGGCGGTCGACGTTTGTCACGAACACGTCGTCGCCGACCAATTGCACCCGTCCCCCGAGCTCAGCAGTGAGTGCCGCCCAACCGTCCCAGTCCTCCTCGGCCATGCCGTCCTCGAGCGAGATGACCGGGAAGCGCTCGATGGCCGAGGCCCAGTAATCGACGAACTCCGCCGGCGACAACGACCGGCCCTCACCTTCGAGGACGTACTTGCCGCCACGCCACAGCTCCGTCGTGGCCGGGTCGAGGGCGATGGCGATCTCGTCGGCCGGCACTCGCCCCGCCGCCTCGATCGCCTCCACGAGGAATTGGAGCGCCTCCTCGTTGTTGGCGAGATTCGGCGCAAAACCGCCCTCGTCCCCGACTGCGGTCCCGTGGCCCCGCTCCTGCAGCACGGTGCGCAAGGCGTGATAGGTCTCGGATCCCCACCGCAACGCCTCAGAGAATGACGCTGCTCCGACCGGGACGATCATGAACTCCTGGAAGTCGACGTTGTTGTCGGCATGGGCTCCACCGTTCAAGACGTTCATCATCGGAACCGGGAGCACATGGGCGTCAGAGCCGCCGAGATAGCGGAATAGCGGCATCTCGTGGTGTTCAGCAGCAGCTCGAGCAACAGCCAGCGACACGCCGAGAATGGCGTTGGCGCCGAGCCGGCTCTTGTCGGGCGTTCCGTCGAGGTCGATCAGGGTGTAATCGAGCCGGCGCTGGTCACTGCCGTCGAGACCTATGGCGGCCCGGGCGATCTCTCCTCGCACGTTGGCGACGGCACGGAGCACGCCCCGTCCTCCGAAGCGCTCGCCGCCGTCCCGCAACTCGACAGCTTCGAAGCTGCCTGTTGACGCCCCGGAGGGAACGATCGCCGACCCCTCGGCCCCCGATTCGAGACAGCACGTCACCTCGATGGTGGGATTGCCTCTCGAATCGAGCACTTCTCTCGCGTCGAGAGCAGCTATCGGGACCACGCCAATCACACTCCCTGTGGAAAGTGTGATTGAAGTTAGCAAAGTAAATGTGGGTTGTAGTGGAGGGTCGCGCCGAGACCCTCCTGGTCAGCGCAGGCTTCAGCCGTTGTCACTGCGCGACGGAGGGCCGTCGCGGAACCATCTCAGGCGGTCGTCGGGCGACGCTCCCCGAAGGTCGGTGCCGCCACGGGTGGCTGCCTCCTCGACCTCCCGGACTCGGGCGGCGAGGCGGTCGAGCGAACGGCGAAGGGCCGACTCGGGGTCGATGCCGGTCGCAGACAGCTCTCGTGCCATCGCGAGCAAGCTGTCGCCGGCCGCCTGCTCGTCGCCCTGCGGGTACTGGCGGTCCTCAAAGGAAGCGGTGCCAGCCCATCCGAGCCCGACGCTCGAGAGCTTGCGCTCCACCTTGGCCACCCGGGCGAGCGCCGCCATGGCGGCCGGGATGCCGGCGAGCAGGCCGGCCCCAGGCCGCTCGCCTTCCTTTATCAGCTCCCAGTTGCGGACGACCGCTCCGGCGGTGTCTGCCCGGACGTCGCCAAAGACGTGGGGATGGCGGCTGACGAGCTTCTCGCGGCTGGAGCGCGCCACATCGGACAGATCGAACAGCCCTTCCTCCCGAGCCAGCACGGAGTGGAAGACCACTTGGCAGAGCAGGTCACCAAGCTCCTCCTCGGCATGGGCCACAACCTCGGCGGGGGCGGACTCCGGCGTATCGCCGAGATCCTCGATCGCCTCCATCGCCTCGTAGGTCTCCTCGAGGAGGTGCCGAACCAACGACCCGTGCGTCTGCTCGCGGTCCCACGGGCAGAGCCGGCGGAGGGAGGCGATCGTTTCGACAAGCTTGATGATCTCGGCGGCCACCGGCGTATCCAGCGCCGGCACGAAGAGACTCGTCAGGTGGTCAGCCTCGACGGTCCTGTCTATCTCCTGCCAGGGCACGTCCGCCACCACCTCGTCGGCCATTCCCAGGTGATGGAGGAGGACAGCGTGCTGGGTCTCGGCCGGTTCCTCGAGCGCCAGCTTCACCTCCGACAGGACGGTGTTCGACCAGCATTGACCGACAAGGAGCGGACCCGGATCGCCGGCGGCCTGCCACCCGAACGACATGCCGTCGAGGAGGCGGACGCCCTCCGCGAGAGGATCGATGCGAAGGCGTGCCCAGGCCAGATCGCAGAACGACAGGCCGGGGACGAGGCGGAGCTCGATGGTCTCGAGGGCGAGGAGCATGTCAACGGTCCGCTCGGCGACCGAGGGTGAGCCGGGCACGGCGTAGACCACGTCACCGTGAATGGCGGCCTCGCCGACGACACTTTCGACGATCGACGCATAGACGGATGCGAAGCTCGTTCCGTCCTCGTAGAGATCGTCGAATGACCTCACATCGCGTCTGTCCCCGCCAAAGCGAAGGCGGGCCATCAGCTCGGCCGCCGCCGGGTGGCGGGCGGTTCGAAACAGGACCGGGCCGCTCGAAGGGGTGGCGAGCATGTCCTGAGCCGCCGGCAGGACGAGCTCGGCGCCGGCCGGCCCCAGGCCGACGACGGTTACGACCGGGCGCGTTGGCGGCAAGGTCAGCCGCGGGGTGGGTTCAACCGGAGCCGGCCGGGTCTCACCCGGTCGTAGCCGGCGCCGTCGACGAGTTGAGGGCCGGGCCGCTCACCGCAGCCGCGTTGGGAGCGAAGCGGCCGGCGGCCGTGCTCGGCGGGACGATTTCGCCGGTCTTTCGCCACCTGCCGTACTGGGACGAGAGCGACACCCGGGCCTTCGCGATGGCGTGCTCGACCAGCTGGACGAACGGTGTCCGCTCTGTCGTCAGGAGTTGCTCGAGCAGCGTGGCCGGCGGCTCGGCCGGCCGGGACGTGACGGTGAACAGCAGCCACGCCGAGGTGCTTCCCGAGGTGTAAGGAAGCGGCGCCGTTACCTGGTTGACCGCAAGAGCCTGGACCGGCTTGGCGAAAGTCCCGAGCGCCGAGAGGTTGGAGGCGCACCCGAGGACGCCGCCCTGCTTGGCGTTCCCGGTGTCGAGCGAGTGGGCGGCAGCCTCCGCCGCGAAGCTCGCGCCGTGCTTGATCGCCTGGGCGATGGAGTTGGCCGTCGGCTTCGAGGTGACCTCGATGAGCGAGATGCACGCCTCGCTCGTCGTCGAGCGGTGCGTGGCCTCGTAGCCCGCCAGTCCGGCGGGCGTGAGAGACGTGCCGGCGAGGTGGGCGGCGATGGCGTCCTCGTTGGCCAAAAGCCCCAAGGCAACGTCCTTGTAACCGGCACCGAGCTTCGTCAGGTCGGCGGCGGACCTCGGGCAGGTGGCGGTGGTCTGGGCACTGAGCTGGGACTCGAGGCGGCTCGTGAGCTGGTCGGAGGCGAGCGAAATGGCCGCCCGGGACGGCGTCGCCCCGAGCGAGGCCGCTATCTTCTGCTCGATCCGGTACTCGATGAGCTGGTTGAGCACGAAGTCGGCCGACTTGAGGTCGTAGGTGTGCTCGCCCGCTCCGGGCACCCGGAACGTCGAACCGAATTCCAGGCAGGCAAAACCAGGGTCCGCCTTCAGAGCCGACATCCCCGCGTCGAGCGAGGCCGGCGTTATGACCGTGTTGTCAACGCGGGCCGCATACGGCCGCCACTTGAGGTTGCACCCGGTCGTGCCGAGCGCCATGCCGACAACCGCGACCAGACCCAGCACGCCGGTCAGGCCGCGAAGGCCACGGGATCTGCCTCTGAGACGCTTCACGATGCGGCGATGGTAGTGGCCGCCGGCGGCAAAAGGTCCCTCAGCAGGGCGACGAGCCGTTGGGCGATGTCGTCGCCGGCCGGCAGCGGCGCGATGAGCTGCGCCGCGTCCTCTTTCAGGATGGCCCTCGGGTGCAGGCGCTTCAGGCGGACCTCCGACGAGACGGGCAGCTTGACAGGCGAGAGCCGGGCGACGACCTCTCCGGGCCGTCCGAGCCCGCCGACGCCCACCCTGGACGGCGCCGCCGTCACCTCGGTGACGCCGGTCCGGACGCACTCCGCCCGGAGCAGGCCGATGGCGAGCAGCGCCTCCGCCGGTGCGGGCGGCGGACCGTACCGGTCGACCCATTCCGTTCTCAGATCCTCGACCGCTGCCGGATCGCGCACCTCGGCGAGCCGGCGATAAGCCTCGAGGCGAAGGTCCTCCCGGCCGACATAGGACTCCGGGAGTGACGCCTTCACCGGCAGCTCGACCTTGATCTCGGCCGGCAGGCGGATCGGCTCGCCCTTCAGCTCGGCGACGGCTTCGGACACCATCCGCACGTACAGGTCGTAACCGACGGCGGCGATGTGGCCGGACTGGTCCCTCCCGAGCAGGTTGCCCGCCCCGCGGATCTCGAGGTCCCGCATGGCGATCTTGAAGCCCGAGCCGAGCTCGGTGTGCTCGCCGATCGTCTTCAGGCGCTCGTAGGCCTGCTCGGTCACCACCCGGTCCGGCGGGAAGAGCAGATAGGCGTAGGCCCGCCGGTCGGCACGACCTACCCGGCCGCGAAGCTGGTGCAGCTGTCCCAGGCCGAGCAGGTCGGCCCGGTCGACAACGAGAGTGTTGACAGTCGGCATGTCGATTCCCGACTCGACGATGGTCGTACAGACGAGGACGTCGTAGCGCCCGTCGGAGAAGTCCAGAATGGCCTGTTCGAGGCTCCCCTCGTCCATCTGCCCGTGAGCAACGGCCACTCTGGCCTCCGGAGCCAGCTGCCGAACGTTGTCTGCGACCCGCTCGATGTCCTGCACGCGGTTGTGCACGTAGAAGACCTGGCCCTCACGGAGCAGCTCTCGCCGGATGGCTTCCGAGACGGCCCGCTCGTCGTACTCGCCGACGTAGGTGAGGATGGGCAGCCGCTCCATCGGCGGCGTGTTGATGAGGGAGAGATCGCGGATGCCGGTCAGGCTCAGCTCGAGCGTCCGGGGGATCGGGCTGGCGGTCAGCGTCAGCACGTCGACGGTGTCGGAGAGCTGCTTGATGGCCTCCTTGTGGTTCACGCCGAAGCGATGCTCCTCGTCGACGACGAGCAGACCGAGCTTCTTCCAGGAGACGTCCGAGGTGAGCAACCGGTGCGTCCCGATGACGAGGTCCACCGAGCCGTCGGCGAGGCCCTCGACGACCTTGCGCGCCTCGCCGGCGGTGAGGAAGCGCGACAGCATCTCCACCCGGACCGGGTAAGGCGCCAGGCGCTCGGAGAAGGTCTGGAAGTGCTGCTGGGCGAGGAGGGTCGTCGGCACGAGAACGGCAGCCTGGTAGCCATCCTGCACCGCCTTGAACACCGCCCGGAGCGCCACCTCGGTCTTGCCAAAACCGACATCTCCGCAGACGAGCCTGTCCATCGGGATCGGTTCCTCCATGTCGGCCTTCACATCGACGATCGCCCGGAGCTGGTCGGGGGTCTCCGGGTAGGGGAAGGCCTGCTCCAGCTCGGCCTGCCACGGCGTGTCCGGAGGGAAGGCATGGCCCGGCGACGTCGCCCGGCGGCGATAGAGCTGGACGAGCTCCTTGGCCACCTCCCGCACCGCCGCCCGGACGCGGGCCTTCTGGCGCTGCCACTCGTTCCCGTTCAGGCGGTTGAGGGACGGCCGGTCGCCACCGGAGTACGGCGTGATCGTGTCGATCTGGTCTGACGGGACGTAGAGCCGGTCGCCGCCCCGGTACTCGAGCAGCAAGTAGTCCCGCTCGGATCCGCCGATCGCCCTGCGGGCGAGCCCTCCGTAGCGGGCGACCCCATGGACGTGGTGGACGACGAAGTCCCCCGGCGCCAGATCGTCAAAGAAACCCTCCACCGGCCTCGCCCTCGGCCTCGCCACCCGGTGCGGCCGGCGCCGCCCCGTCAGGTCGGCCTCGGCGAGAAGCGCCACCTTCGAGTCCGGGAGGAGCGCCCCCCTATCGAGCGACTGCACGACGACGTGGACGCCGGGACTCCGCGTCTGGCGGCTCAGCTCCTCGGCGCTCGGGTCGAGGAGGAGGTCGACGTCGAGGCCCTCGGTCTCGAGCACGGTGCGCATCCGCTCGGCGCTTCCTTTGCCGTCGGCGCAGACGACCACGCGGTAGCCGGAGCGACCGAGCTCGCCAAGCCGGCGGGCGAGCCCGGACGCATCGCCCATCACGGGTGCCCACGGGTTTGCGGCGAGAGTTTGGACGTTCGGGCGATCGGCGACGGGCAGCACGGACGCCAGATGGGCGCCGGTCTTCGACATCAGCCTGTCGAATGGCAGATGGAGGCAGGCGTCGAAGAACGGCGTGGCGCCGGCGGGCGGGACGTTGGTGGCAGTGGCGCCGGCCTCGGCGCCGGCCTGCACGGGTCTGTTGTCGCTTGCCCGTTCACCACGGTCGCCCAGCCAGGTGGTTGAGAGGGATTGGGCGAGGGAGGTTTCTTCTTCGATGAGCTCGGCGGCACGGTCCCTCAGCCGGCGGGGCTCGACGAGCACCACCCGGGCATCGGGGTGAAGCAGGTCTGTGAACAACCGTTCGTCGTCGGTGAGCCAAGGCAGCCAAGACTCCATGCCGTCGAAGGTCAAACCGTCGGCGATGCGGTCGAATACGTCGCGGGCAAAGGGTGACTCCTTCGCCAGCACGCGGGCGCGCTCGCGCACCTCGTCGGTGAGCACGAGCTCACGGCAGCCGAAGATCTCCGCTCGGTCGATCTCGGCCACGGACCGCTGGTCGCTCACGTCGAAGATCGTCAGCCGCTCGACCTCGTCACCCCACAGGTCGATGCGGATGCCCTCGTCGGCCGTCGAGGGAAAAACGTCGATGATGCCGCCCCGAACGGAGAGCTCACCACGATGCTCCACCTGGCACTCCCGCCGGTAGCCGGCGTGAACGAGCTTGGCGATCAGCTCGCCGGCGTCGATCTCGCTGCCCCGCTCGACGACGACCGGCTCGGTGTCTTCGACCTTCGGGCCGAGCCTTTGGAGGAGAGCTCGCACAGGAGCGACCACAATGCTCGGTTGGGGCGCCACGCCCGCGTCGTGGCTGCCGGCGCCCTCTGGTGAGGAGCCACCGTGGCGGAGATGCCACATGGCCCGTAGGCGGCGGCCCATCGTGTCGGTCGCCGGCGAGACCCGCTCGAAAGGCAGTGTCTCCCAGGCCGGCAAGAGGTCGACGCAATCGGAGCCCACGAAGGCCGCCAGGTCGTGGGTGAGCTGGTCGGCCTCCCTAGCAGTCGGTGTGGCGACTAGGACCACCGGAGCGTTGCCGAGCTCAGAGATAGCCGCGATGGCGAGTGCCCGGGCGGCCTCGGGGATGGCAACGATGACGTCGTCGGCCGCCAGCAGCTCGGCGATGACGGCTTCGCCGGCGAGCAGTCGAGGGAGAGCGTTGAGTGTCACGACCTATTCATTGAAGCGGCCGCGGGCGGTGGACCGGCCGGGGGCGGGGGCTGTGCGGTGGCGCAGGCAGCGGGCCCGCGGCGCTGGGGGCTCACGGCTTCGTGTTGAAGCGGTTCATGGCGGCGGCGACGCCTTCGCCGGCGATCGCCTCGACGGCATCGGCCGCAACCTCGACGGCGACGTCGATGAGCTCGCGGTCCTTCTTCGATGGCCGCTTCAGCACGTGATCGACGCCCTGTGCCCGGCCGGGCGGCTTGCCGATACCGATCCGGACCCGCAGGAAGTCCTGTGTGTGCAGGTGCGACTGGATCGAGCGAAGCCCGTTGTGACCGGCGGTCCCGCCTCCCTCTTTGACCCGGACCGTTCCCGGCGGCAGATCGAGCTCGTCGTGGACGATCACCAAGTGGCCGCCGGTCATCCCCCCGTCGAGGTAGCGACGGGTGAGCAATTGCACGGCCATCCCTGAGTCGTTCATGTAGGTCTGCGGCGTGGCCAGGACGATGAGCTTGCCGTCGATGCGGACGCTGCCGACCTCGGACGACGTTCCGCGCTCTCGCCGCAAGCGGGCCTGATGACGCGAGGCCACGAGCCGGACGGCGACGGCACCGTAGTTGTGCCGGGAGCCCTCGAAGTCCTCACCAGGGTTGCGGAGCCCGACAACGAGGAGATCAGCAACCACGCCGGGCGCTTCCCAGTGCTCGGGCCCTTGCTCGAACTCGTGCTCGAACTCGTGCCGGTCCTGTGGCGGCTTCCGCTCCGTGCCGGCGACCGCGGCAGCGGCGGCCGTGGCGACTGAGCCAGCGCGAGAGGTGGGTCTCAGACTGCGCAGGAACCTCAGCGGTCGTCCGCAGAGCCGTCGTCGCCGGCACCAGCTGTGCCCCCGGCGGCCCCAGCCTCGCCCTCTTCTCCTGCGACGGCCTCGCCCTCTTCGGCCGGAGCTGCCTCGGCGATCCGTGGCGGGTGGGCAATCACGACCACGCTGTCACCGTCGATGTCGAGCTCGACGCCGGCGGGGAGAGCAAGTTCGGAAGCCCTGATGGAGTCGCCGATCTCCATTTCGGAGATGTCGAACTCGAGGTGCGGCGGCAAGTCCGCCGGCTTGGCCTTGATCGGCACCGACTGCAGCTCCTGGTCGAGCATGCCGTCGCCACGGTGAACTGCGAGGGCTTCCCCGGTGAGCAAGAGGGGGACCTCTGCTGTGACCACCTCATCGCGAGCGACGACCTGGAAGTCGATGTGAGTCACGGTGTGACGGACCGGATGCCGCTGGAGCTGGCGGGCCATGGCCAGATGGCTGTCCCGTCCGACTCGCAGGCTCAGCAGCGCTCGGGAGCCGGCTTCGCCGCCGAGGGCGACCCGGAGGTCACGGGCATCTACAGACACCGGGATCGGCTCGATCCCGTGCCCGTACACGACTGCCGGTATCCTCCCCGCCCTGCGGAGCCGGCGGCTCTCTCTGGTGCCACTGACGCGGCCGGACTCGGCGAGAAGAACGATGTCTGGCATTGGGTGCGCGCTCCTGCAAAACGGGGATATTCGAGGGGTGACCTGCGGTCTCTCAGCATAGGCGAATTGGGGCGATCTCAGGTCGGCCGGCGGGTGAGGGCGTCCGGCCGGCCGTGGTTGTGGTCGCTGTTGCTCGGGTCACCGTTGCTGTTGCCGGCGCCCCAGGGGTCGCCGGCTGGGGGTGCTGGCCCGCTGCCGGCACCGGCCTGGTCGGTGGCGTCTCTTGTTCTGGGGAAGTCCCGGTGCGAACGGGACTCGAGAAGCTCGCGCAACTGTCGCAGCAGGTCGGGTGCGCCCTCGTCGAGCTCCTCGAGGGTCGTCCGCAGCACTATCCAGCCCGCCTCGACCAGCCGGTTCGCTCTGCGGCGGTCGCTCCGGAACGTGCGGGGGTCGGAGTGCCAGCGGAAGCCGTCGACCTCCACCGCAACCTTCTGCTGCGGATAGGCGCTGTCTACACGGGCTAGGAAACGGCCAGCATCGGTGACGGCGAACTGCACGACCGGGTCGGGCAAGGCGTGATCGCGGAGCAGCATGAGCAGGCGATGCTCTGCCGCGCTCTCCGGCACCCGGCTCACGCTGGCTCGCTCGAGGCACCCGCGAAGGCGTGCTGCGCCCGGAAAGCTGCGCCCGGGACAGCGGCTGAGGTCCGCTAGCAACTGCTCGAGCTGGCGAGCGGTGACGGCCCGCGTCGAGAGCAGATGACCGATGAATCGCTCGAGGGCCGCCGCTGGGACGCTGTTCGCCGCGTCGATGAGCGTCCGGGCCGGCGAGGTGACGGGCACGCCATGCCTCTTGGTGCGATCGGCAGGGCGCAGGCACCTCGCCCGATGAGCCACGACGCCGGGACTTCTCGGTTGGTGACGGGGCGTGCTGCTGATGACGTGTGCGCTCGAGCCAGCCCGGCACAGCCGCCCGGGATCAAAGCCGAAGAGCCGCATCGCAGTCACTCCAGAGGCCATCGCGCCCCTGGTGGCGAGGCATGCGGCGAGTGCTGCCTGCTCGGTGCTGGTGGCCACGGCAGTCCACCGATACACGCCTCGGTGCACGCGCTCCAGCTGACCGCTCCGGCACAGGCGGGCGAGAACCCGGTCCGAGCACTGAAGTTCAATCGCCTGGGCGCGCGTTACGAGACCCAGCTGTCGAGATGCCCACCGCGCCAAGCCCGCCGTTCCTGTCCCGTCCGCGTGGCCTTGTCGCCTGGAGGACGTCGCCGGGGCGCCCGCCGGGTGAGGCGGCCGTTCCGGCCTCGGTCCGGCCCTCGTCATGTCGCCCAGCTTTTCAGCAGGGTGTCACATCGCCTCTTTTCGCCGGCGGTGGCTCGGAGGGGCGTCGGCGGGCGTCGCTTCCGCCCTGGTTGAGCTTGTTGGCCTCGGCGGTCAACTTCCTCAACCGAGCGGATCGCCGGCGCCAAAGGCGTGGCGGCCGTTGCCTTTCCGTTGTCCCTGGTTGAGGTTGTTGGCCTCCGCGGTCAAGTTCCTCAACCGGTTCGGGTTTCTCGGCTGCGCGGGCTCGAGCGGCGACCTCAGGGCGGCAGTACCTGCCCCCGCCGGCCCCGGCGCCTCCCGCTTTGCGCCGCCGCCGGCGACGGCGCCCTGGTCGAGGTTGTTGGCCTGGGCGGTCAGCTTCCTCAACCAACACGACAGCCACGAACCCGCACAACCGCTCCGACAATGCGCAACGGGTAGCGTCCGCCTCCATGTCCGCCGACGTGCCGGCTCCAGCCGCCGCCATGCAGGAATGGCTCGACCGCTGGGACGCTCAGCAGGAGGCGCACGCCCCTGACCGCCCCGAGCGCTTCGACGTGCTGGCCGATCTGGTCGAGTCCGCCACCGCCGGCCGGTCCGATCCGCTCGTCCTCGACCTCGCCTGCGGACCCGGCAGCGTCACCCGGCATCTCCTCGACCGGCTGGCCGATAGCCGTCCCGGCCTGCAGATCGTGGCGTTGGACGTCGACCCTGTGCTCCTCCAGATCGCCGCCGGGACGATCGGCCACGAGCCGGCCGTCCGGTTGGTGGAGGCCGACCTGAGAGAAGCCGACTGGGCCGCCGCCGCAGCCATCGGTCCAACCGCCGGCGGCCGGCAGTTCGATGCGATCGTCACCGCAACCGCCCTGCACTGGCTCCCGCCGGCCGACCTCGAACGCCTCTACCGGGACCTGGCCCAGCTCACCCGGCCAGGCGGCCTCTTCGCCGATGGCGACCACATCCCGCTCGACGGTGTGCCGGACCTCAGGCGTCTGACCGAGGAGATCGATGAACGACAAAGCGCGCCGAGGCTGGCGCAGGAAGGCGTGTACGACTGGGAGGGGTGGTGGCAGGCGCTCGAGAAGGACCCGGCCTTCACTGAATCGCTCGCACGGCGCCGCCGGCGCTTCTCCGTCACGCATCCGGCCGAGTTCATCCCGCCGGAGAGTTGGCACATCGAGCGGTTGGTACGGGGGGGTTTCTCAGAGGCTGCCGTGGTGTGGCGGCGGTACGGGGATGCCGTCGTGACAGCAATCCGCTGACCCGCACCACCTAGCGCGCCGGCGGCCACGCCTAGAGCAGGTTCTGCCCTCCGAATATCTCGGAGACCGACGTGTCCTCGAAGACGGCGTCGATGGCGTCGGCGATGATCTTTGCCACCGAGATGACCTCGATCTTGTCGATGCGGCGCTCCGGCGGCAACGGCAAGGTGTTGGTGACGATCACCCTCGATATGGGGGCCGCCTTCAACCGGTCGAGCGCCTGCCCGGAGAGCAAGGCGTGCGTAGCCATCGCCCACACGTCGGTGGCGCCCTCCTCGACGAGCCGCTCAGCGGCGGCACAGACGGTACTGGCCGTGCCGATCATGTCGTCGATAACGACACAGCAACGGCCGGCCACGCGGCCGACGATCTGCCGGGCCTCGACGGTGTCGGAGAGGTCGTCCGCTCTGGCCTTGTGCACGAGGGCCAGGTTCGCCCCGAGCATCTGCGAGAAACGCTCCGCCACCTTCACCCGCCCGGCATCCGGCGCCACAATGACGGCGCCCTCACCCTGCTCACGCCGCAGGTAGTCGAGCAGGACCGGCGCCGCCGTCAGGTGATCGACAGGGCCATCGAAGAAACCCTGAATCTGCCCCGAGTGCAGATCCACACTCACCACACGGTCGGCGCCGGCCGCCGAGAGCAGATCCGCCACCAGCTTGGCGGTGATCGGCTCCCGGCCGGTCGACTTCCGGTCCTGTCGGGAGTAGCCGTAGTAGGGACAGACGGCGGTGATCCGCTTGGCCGAGGCCCGCTTGGCGGCGTCGATCATGATCAGCATCTCCATGATCGAGTCGTTCACCGGGGCGGCGTGGGTCTGGACGATGAAGAGGTCGACGCCGCGGATCGAGTTGCCGTACCGGCAGTGCAGCTCGCTGTCGGGGAACTCGCGCAGGTTCGTGTCGCCGAGCGTCACGCCGAGGCAGGCGGCGATCTCTTCGGCCAGCTCCGGATGCGCCCGCCCGGTGACAAGCTCGAGGCGACGACGGGGTACGAGCTCCATCAGGGCGCCCCGAGCGGTCCGACGCGCTCGCCGGCCACTATCCGTGACCCCGGCGCCAGCACCGAGAACGCCGCCACCATGGCATGGTCGCCGACGACGGCACGCTCGGCGACGCAGTGCTCCATGCGCACGCCGGCGCCGATGTCGCAGTCGACGAGGTGGCAGGCCGGCCCGATGACCGAGCCGGCGCCGACCCGAGTCTTTCCCTGCAGGATGACGCCCGGCCACAGCGTCACGTCCTTGGCGAGCTCGACCGAGACGTCCAGGTAGACCGCCTCGGCGTCGACCATCGTGACCCCGAGGCGCATCCATCGCTCGTTCACCCGCGCCCGCAGCTCTGCTTCGGCGGCCGCCAGCTGCGATCGGTCGTTCACGCCGGCCGCCTCGACAGCGTCGCCCACGATGGAGGTGGTCACCTTGTAGCCGGCGCCGTGGAGCACTGCGATCGTGTCGGTGAGGAAGTACTCCCCGAGGGAGTTGTCGGGAGAGACGCGCCGCAACGCCGGCGCCAGCACGCCATGGCGGAAGCAGTAGATCTGCGTCGCCACCTCGTCGATGTCGAGCTCCTCGGGTGTGCAGTCGGGATCATCGAGGATGCGGGCGACACGCCCGTCCTTCGAGCGGACGATCCTCGAGTAGCCGAACGGGTCCTCGAGGCGGGCCGTGAGTACGGTCGCCGCCGCGTCCTGCGCCCGGTGCTCGCCGACGAGGCGCGCCAGCGTCGCCGTGCGCACCAAAGGGGTGTCGCCGGGCAGGATCATCAGGTCGCCCTCATCGCTGTCCGACGAGTACGAGTCGGGAAAGCCGGTCAGAGAGACGGCAACGGCGTCGCCGGTGCCCCGCGGCTCGAGCTGCTCGACGAACTCGAGCGTCAGCCGGGGCGAGGCCTCGGCCTGGACTATCTTGATCACCTCGTTGGCGCCGTGGCCGACGACGACGACGACCCGGTCAGGCTCGAGGGCCTCGAGGGCGTCGAGGACGTGAAGGATCATCGGGCGACCGCACAACCGATGGAGCGGCTTCGGGGTCCGCGACCTCATCCGCGTGCCCTCGCCGGCCGCGAGCACGACTGCCGAAAGCAGCCGGCGATCCGGTCTCGTACGAAGCGACATCCCTCGCCTCCTTCCCAACTTTCCCGACCCTAGTCAACCGGCCCCGCCCGTGGGCGGCTCCGGAGCTCCGGCGGAGCTTTCTCGTTGTTTGGGTCACCGCGGAGAGAACCGATCTGTATCTGCACACCGACGCCGGCGGGCTAGGGGACGCCGGCGGCTGCGATGGGCGCCCGGTTGAGGTTTCGCACCGCCATGGGCAACTTCCTCAACCGCAAGAAACCCCCTGCGGCGATCGGGGACGCCGGCGGGCCGGCCACACCGGGTTGAGGTCTCGCACCGCCATGAGCAACTTCCTCAACCACAAGAAACCCCGTCCCGCGCAGGTCCGGCCCCGCCGCCTCGGACTCTCGCGTATTGTCGACGTGCAATGGACTTCCGCCCTACTCCTGAACAGGAACTGCTGAAGGAGTCAGTGGCGAAGATCGCCGGCCGATACGGGCATGAGTACTTTCAGCGAAAGACACGCGAAGGCGGCAAGCAGGACGAGCTGTGGGCCGAACTAGGCCAGGGCGGCTTCCTCGGCGTTCACCTGCCCGAGGAGTACGGCGGTGGAGGCATGGGCATCTCCGAGCTGAGCATTGTCTGTGAGGAGGTGGCCGCAGCTGGCTGCCCGTTGCTGCTCATGCTCGTCTCGCCGGCGATCTGCGGCTCGGTGATCGCCAAGTTCGGCACTCCGGAGCAATGCCGGCGCTGGCTCCCCGACATGGCTACCGGTGAGACCAAGATGGCCTTCGCCATCACCGAGCCGGACGCCGGCTCTAACTCGCACCGCATCTCCACGACCGCCCAACGGGATGGAGACATCTGGCGCCTCAAGGGTACGAAGTACTACATCTCCGGCGTCGACGAGGCCGGCGCAATCCTCGTCGTCGCCAAGACAGGCACGGAGGAGAATGGCAGGGCGCGCTTGTCACTCTTCGTCGTCGACGTCGACTCGGAAGGTCTCGAGGCAGTCCACATCCCAGTCGAGATCGCAGCCCCGGAGAAGCAGTTCACGCTCTTTTTCGACGACTGCGTGGTCGGGGAGGACCGTCTCCTCGGTGTCGAGGGCGAAGGCCTCCGCGAGGTCTTTGCCGGGCTCAACCCGGAACGGCTGATGAGCGCCGCCGTCTCGTGCGGGATTGGCCGGTATGCCCTCGACCTGGCCGCTGCCTACGCCCGGACGCGGAAGGTCTGGAACGGGCCGATCGGCTCTCACCAAGGAGTGGCCCACCCCCTCGCCGAGGCCAAGATCGACCTCGAGCTCGCCCGTCTCATGCTCCAGAAGGCGGCCTGGAGCTATGACGCCGGCGTCGATGCCGCCGCCACGGGCGAGGCGGCCAACATGGCCAAGTTCGCCGCGGCCGACGCCTCGCTGAAGGCGCTCGACCAGGCGATCCAGACCCACGGCGGGAACGGCCTCGCGAGCGAGTACGGCCTCGCAGACCTGTGGGGAACGGCGCGCCTCCTGCGGACGGCGCCCGTGAGCCGGGAGATGATCCTCAACTTCGTCGCCCAGCACTCCCTCGGGCTGCCTAAGTCGTACTGAGGGGTGTTTTGAGATGTTGAGCCCGATCCATCGCTCCGGGGCGGCTCCTGAACGCGGACGCGCCCTCACCGGCGGAAGGAAAACCCATGCCTGAGTCACCTCCCCCCACTCCCGTACCGTCGCCGGAGCCGCCCCTGCCTCCACCAGGCGTCATGACACTGGTAGAGGACATCTTCGAGAACGATGCGCTCCCGGTGCTCGAGGAGTACACCAGGATTCCCTGCCTCTCGCCGGACTTCGACCCGGAATGGTCAGCTCACGGCCATATCCAGCGCGCCGCAGAACTACTGCGGGTGTGGTCGGCGGCGCGACCGATCAGGGGGCTCAGCGTCGAGCTCCTGGAACTGCCCGGCCTGACGCCGGTCATTGTGGCGGAGATACCCGCCACCTCCGCCGCCTCCGCCGGCCCCGGCGACCCGACGGCGCACACGCCAGGCGCGTCAGCCGGCCCCGGCGACCCGACGGCGCACACGCCAGGCACCGATGCCGGCGCCGGAGACGACCCGCTCACGCTGCTCTACGGCCATCTCGACAAGCAGCCACCCCTCGGTAAATGGCGAGAAGGCCTTCACCCTTTCCAGCCTGTCCGGGAAGGTGACCGGTTGTACGGGCGAGGCACCGCCGACGACGGCTACTCCGTCTTCGCCGCCCTCGGTGCGGTGCAGGCCGCCGAGGAGGCCGGCCTCGGCCACGGACACTGCCTCATCCTCATCGAGGCGAGCGAGGAAAGCGGGAGCCCTCACCTACCGGAGTACCTCGAGGCGCTCTCGGATCGTCTCGGACCGTCGGGACCCGCCCTCGTGGTGTGCCTCGACTCCGGCTGTCTCACCTATGACCGCCTCTGGACCACCACCTCGTTGCGGGGGCTCGTCTCGGCGGAGATCCGAGTCGACGTGCTCACCGAGGGGGTGCACAGCGGACGGGCCGGAGGTGTCGTGCCGTCGTCGTTCCGCATCCTGCGACAGCTGCTGTCGCGCCTCGAAGATCAGACGAACGGCGAGATCCTCCTGTCGGAATTCAACGTGAGCATCCCCCGGTCTCGGCTGGAAGAGGCTGAGGCGCTTGTCTCTTCTCACGGAGCCGAGGCACTCGACCGCTTCCCCGTCGTCCCCGGCCTCCGAACGGGTCCCGGTGATGGGCGTCGACTGGGCGGCACGACGGCGCCGGCCGACCCGCAGCTCGCGCGGGACGAGTCACAGATGGAGCTGGTGAAGGCGATCGTGGCACGCACCTGGCAGCCTTCTCTTGCCTTCGTCGGGATCGACGGCGTGCCGTCGATGAGGGACGGTGGCAACGTGCTCCGACCCTTCACCGCCGGCAGTATGGCCATACGAGTCCCGCCGAGCGCTGACGCCGGCCGCGCCGCCGCCCAGCTGATCGAGGTCATCGGCACCGACCCGCCCCAGGGGGCGAGAGTGACGGTGGAGGCCACAGGGGAGTCCGGCTTCGACGCACCGGAGACCGCCGGCTGGCTGGCAGACGCCACCCGCCAGGCGTCCCTCGCCTATTTCGGTCAGCCCGCCGCCGCCGTCGGCGAGGGCGGGACGATCCCGTTCCTCAGCCAATTGCAGAAGAAGTACCCCGCCGCCCAATTTCTCGTCACCGGCGTCCTCGGGCCTGACTCAAACGCCCACGGACCGAACGAGATGCTGCACGTCCCGACGGCGAAGCGTGTCACAGCCTCCGTCGCCCACGTCCTGTCGCAGGTTCGCTGAGGCGAGCTTTCTCAGTCGAAGATCGGGCTTCTCGTACGAGACCGCTTCAACTCGTAGAAGCCGTCCGTCCCTGCCACCAGAAGCACCCCGTCCCACAGCTTGCCGGCCGCCTCGCCCCGCGGGATCGGCGTGACCACCGGTCCGAAGAAGGAAACCCCCTCCACACTGATCACCGGCGTACCCACCTCGTAGCCGACCGGATCCATACCCTCGTGGTGGGACTTCTTGATCGCCTCGTCGTACTCAGTGCTCGCCGCTGCTTCTCCAAGGTCCGGCTCTAGACCGACCTCGTCGAGCGCCTCTTGGATGGTGAGGGCACCGTCCTCCCGGCGCTGCTCGTTGTGGAAACGAGTGCCGATGGCGGTGTACAGCGGCAGCATGACCTCCTCGCCGTGACGCTCGGCGGCTGCCTGCAAGACGCGCACCGGCCCCCACGCCTCTTCCATCCTCTTGCGGTAGTCGTCCGGAAGATCCCGCTCGAGGTTCAGGTAGGCGAGCGACATGATGTGCCAGCGCGCCTTGATCGGACGGACCTTTTCCACTTCGAGCACCCAACGGGAGGTGATCCAGGCCCACGGGCATATCGGGTCGAACCAGAAGTCGATCGGTGTCGGCTCCTCGCCGGCGGCCGCACCGGTACCGGTGCCCGGGCCGCTGCTCGGGCCGGCAGCTGTCTCTGTGGTCACAGTGCTCACTCCTCAGCCGGGAAGCGGGCTCGGCGCTGGCCGAGGCCGTTGTGCTGGTCTTACCAGCAGTTGCTCGCCTTCCATGCTAGGTGTGCCGAGGGCGAGACGACTGCACTCGGCCGGCCCGCTTATGTCGTGGCCCGGTTTAGCGACCGTCCGCAACTAACTTGTTGGCCGATGGCGACCGTCAGGACCTCCACCGCGGACGACGGAGGCTCCGTCGAGACGGAGCCGTCTGAGACACCCGTCGGGGCGCCGCTCGATGCCGGGGAAAGCCGACGGAGGGGGGGTGGCCGGCGTACTGCGATCGCTCTCGCCGGCGCGGTGGGTCTCGTCGGTCTGGTGTTCCTCCTCTACGCCGCCGCCATCCATGCCAACTCGGGAGACTCCGACGGTGCGAGCGTCATCCTCGAAGGCCAGGCGATCGCCCACGGGCACTTCCTGCTTCACGGCTGGGCGCTTTCGCTCGATTCCTTCTGGACCGTCGACGCCCTCTTCTACGCCGTCGCAGTGCTCCTCGACGGCCTCCGGCCCAGTCTTCTGTACGCCATTCCGGCTCTCCTCGCCGCCCTTGTCATTGTGGCCGGCGTTCTCATGGCTCGAGCGGGAAGGCGCGGCGCGCCGGCCATCGCCGGCGCAGCCACCGTGTTTGCCCTGCTCGCCTTCCCTACTCACGCCATGGCGGTCTTCTTCCTTCGTGGTCCCCTCCACATCGGGACCACCTTGTGGGCGCTCATCGCCTTCGCCTGCCTTCGCAAGGGACGCTTCGGGTGGGGATGGGTCATCGCCGTGGTGTTTCTCGCCGCCGGAGCGCTCGGAGACCTGCAGATACTCGTTTTGGGCATCGCTCCCATCTTCCTCGCCGGCCTCGTCGCCACGCTCAGGACGCGCACATGGCGGGGCGGCATCGCCCAGGTGTCCGCCGCCGCGGCGGGCGTGGCGCTCGCCGAGATCGTCCGAACAATCGCCAAAGCGCTCGGCACGTTCAGCGTCGGTGTAGCCAATCCCACCTCTCTCCATCTCATCCTCCCGAACCTGAGGCATGCCGCCTCGCTCGGTGCCGAGCTCGCCGGCGTGCGCAGCACGCTCTTCGGCACCGGGGGGGTTCCCACCGCGCTGCAGGACGTCCACATCGTGGGGGGCGTCGTCATGGCGGCCTCCTTCGTCGCGGCGCTGGTCATGCTCGTGCGGGACGCGCTCCTCGGCCGGCAGCGAGATGCCGGCGCAGCGACGCCCGCAGCGCCGGCGCGGCTGCCCGGAGCTTCGGACGCCTCATCGGCGGCGCCCCTTCTCTGGCGCCTTGACGACATGCTCGTCATCGGCATTATCGGGGTGCCGATCGACTACGGAGCCCTTGCTCTCGCCCCTCGCGACATCGAGTACGCCCGATACCTCGCACCTGCGCTGATCTTCGCCGCCATCCTCGCCGGCAGGATGGTCGCCCGCGCCGTGGCGAGCCTGCGGGCTCGCTCGGCGGCCCGTCACGCCGCCGTGTCCCGCCGGGCTCCCGCCGCTGCGGGCAGGGCCGCCGCCCTCCTCGGGCTGGCGGTGGCCCTCTGCTTCGGCGCCGGTCTCGGCTACAACCTGGCGCAGCGCGACCCGGGCCAGCCCGGTGCACAGTTGGCCTCCTGGCTCGAGGCCCACCACCTGACCGAGGGCGTGGGCTCCTACTGGGCCGCCAGCATCATCACGGTCGAGAGCCGCGGCAAGGTCCTCATCCGCCCTGTAGTGGTGGACGCCGACAGCCACATCCGGCGCTACACGAGGGAATCGGATTCAGCTTGGTACTCAGGCCAGCAATTTCAATTCTTCGTCTACAACCTGGCCATCCCGTGGGGCTCCGACGACTCCGCCACGGCGGCCATCACGTGGGGCAGGCCCCAGCACAGCTATGCCGTAGGCAGCTTTCGGGTCCTCGTCTGGCCGAAGCCGCTCGTTGTCGGCCCCGGCCCGCCCACATAGCAGGCCGGCGAGCACCGGTCCTGCCCGCCGACAAGGGGGGCGGACCCACACAGCTCAGCGGTGCCGCCGGAACCGGTCTCCGACCTTGCCCCTGCCCAGCACGACCGAGCGGACTGCCGGTCCCGCCAGCAGCGCCGCCCGGGCGGCGTTGGCCCCGGGCGCGCCGTGGACACCGCCACCTGGGTGAGCAGAGGAGGATGCCAGGTAGAGGCGGGCGATCGGCGTTTCCGGGCGGCCCCAGCCCGGCACGGGGCGGAACATGAGCTGCTGGTGCAGTTGGGCCGTGCCGCCGTTGATTGCCCCCCCGTGCAGGTTGGCGTTGGTGCGCTCCAGCGAGGCGGGGGAAAAGACGTGCCTCCCGACGATCCTCTCCCGAAAACCGGGAGCCAACTCCTCCACCCGATCCTCCATCCGCTCGACGAAGCCGTCGAGCCATCGCTCTCCCTCGGGGTTGAGCACACCGGCTCCATCTGTCCGGATGGTCCGCGGGACGTGCGTGTACGCCCATGCGGTGTCAGCGCCCGACGGCGCCCGGGTCGGGTCGGCCTTCGCCTGCTGGCCGAAGATGAGGAAAGGTCGCGACGGCAGGCGCTTCATCGCCATCTCGGCAGCGTGCTCGACGGCATTGTCGAGATCGTCCGCCACGTGGATGGTGCCGGCATCCCCGAGCGCCGCCGCCTTCCATGGGACACCAGCCGAGAGGGCCCAGTCGACCTTGACGGTGGCGGGATCCCATTGGAAGCGCCTGACGTCGGCGAGCACGTCGGCGGCCATGTGGCCCGAATCAACGAGATCGAGGTAGAGGGCCGGCGCCGACACTGCCGCGAGCACCGCCTTACGGACGTCGATCTCGTCACCCGCAGCTGTGCGAACCGCCACGGCACGCCCCCGCCGCACAACCACCTGGGCCACCGGGCGGTTGAAGTGGACCTGCCCGTCCCTTGCCCGCAGGCGGCCGACGAGGGCAGCGATCAGCCGCCCTGCCCCACCTTCAGGCACAGGAAAGCCGACGTCCTGGGCGAGGCAGCTCAACAGCCACCCGAACACCGCGCTCCCCGCCGCGTCAGGAGCGATGTCGGCGTGGAGAGCGTTGCCGGCAAGCAGGAGGGGCGCCCCTGAGCCCTCGAACAGCTCCTCGCCGAGGCGCGTGACCGGCAATACCATCTGGCGGGCGAAGCGGACCATCTCTGCCGGCCCGAGCGCCGCCGCCAGTCTTGTCGCCGGTCGGAGGGGCGGGAAGGGCCGGAGGAAGGCGTCCATGAGCGGCTGGCGAATCCGTCGCCACTTGGCGAACATCTGCCGCCAGCGATCGCCGTCGCCGGGGTGGTCGGCGTCGAGTGAGGCCGCCGTCTGATCCAGATCTCGCGAGACGGCCACCGCCTTGCCGTTCGGCAGGGCGTGAGCCACCACGAGAGGTGCATGCCGCCAGACGAGCCCGTACTGGTCGAGCGCCAGGGGCGCCAGCACCGGTGAGGCAGCGGCGAGGGGATAGAAGGCGCTGAACAGATCATGGTGAAACCCGGGCACCGTGATCTCCCCCGTCCTCACCGCCCCCCCGGGCGCCGCCGTGGCCTCGAGAACGACCACATCCCACCCTTCGTCGGCGAGGATGTTGGCCGCCACGAGTCCGTTGTGGCCTGCTCCGATGACGACGGCGTCAGGCACCGGACATCACCGCGATCTCTCGGTCACGATCCTCCTGATCCGGCGCTGCACCTCGCTTGATTCGAGCGACTCGCTCGTGTCGACCATCAAGTGTCCTCTCACTCGGGAGCAACGTAGTGGCCCGCTCCGATCTCCCGCCCACCGGTTTGGGGGGGGTTGCGGACCGCTCAGTCGGCGAAAGCGGCGAACGCGGCCGGCGGATCCCTTCGGGAGGGCGCCGTGGCGGTGCTAGGAAACGGTGACGTATGAGCCAAGACATCTGGAATGCCGTTGACAGCTACTTCCTGAGCAAGTTGATGCCACCTGACGAGGCCCTTGAGGAAGCTCTCCGGGCCAGCGAGGAAGCCGGGCTCCCCCGGATCCAGGTGTCGCCGGCGCAGGGCAAGCTGCTCCACCTGCTCGCACGGGTGCACGGAGCCCGCCGGATCCTCGAGATCGGCACCCTCGCCGGGTACAGCGCCATCTGGCTCGGGAGGGCCTTGCCGAAGGATGGTCGCCTAATCTCGCTCGAGATCGACCCGCGCCATGCCCGGGTGGCCCTGGCGAACATCAACCGGGCCGGCCTGACCGACGTCGTGGAGATCCGACTCGGACGCGCCCTTGACCTTTTGGCCGTGCTCGCCGACGAACGCCAAGAGCCGTTCGACATGACCTTCATCGACGCCGACAAGGGGAGCAACCCTGATTACTTCGAATGGGCCCTCCGCCTGTCCCACCTCGGGAGCGTGATCGTGATCGACAACGTCGTCCGCGCCGGCGGAGTGGCCGACCCGGCGAACGACAGCCCTGAGGTGGTCGGTGTGAGGCGCCTGGTCGACCTCATGGCCGCCGAACCTCGCGTGACCGCCACAGCGATCCAGACGGTCGGCCTCAAGGGCTACGACGGCTTTGCCGTGGCTCTCGTGGTCGACGAGATCGAGCCCGAGGCGGCGACGTGACCACTTTGACCACGGTTTGCTAGCTGTCTGGAATACGCTCGCGACGCAGAGCTGCGAGGTGACTTTCTCGGGCCTGCCGAAGCTGCCCGACCAGAGACCTAGGAGATCGGTCAGGTAAACAGCGCGAACTGCCGAAGGAATTGAAGTATGCCCCCCGATCAGAACGTCCTAACGCCCGTTCCTGCCAAGCGCATCGGCGCGCCCGTAGACCGAGGCTCCACGTGAGCGCGCAGAAGAGGCTCGCCGGGATGCTCCGACGGAGCTCCGAGAGTGCCAGGTACTACCGCCGCATTGTCCACACCGCGATGCGCTCGCTGACGACCTCGAGGCAGCTCGGGGCGCTCGGAAAGAAGCTGAGATGGGGCTCGGAAAGAGCCAGTAACCTCCGCCGCGGTGCCGTGACCGCCGTGCGGTCGATGAGGAGCTCGCGCCGACCAGGGGTGACTGCCCCGGAGTCGACGAGGACGTCACGTCGCCGGGCGGTGACCGCTCTGGAGTCGAAGGGGACTTGGAGCCGGCGGGGGCTGACCGCCCTGCGGTCGATGAGGACCTCGAGGCAGCGAGGAGTGCTCGCCGGCGCCCTCGCCCTGACAGTGGCGGCTTCGACAGTTGTCCCGCTGACACTCGGCGGGGCCAGCGCCTCGGCCGGGACACATCGACCCACGGTGACGCACAAGAAGTCTCTGCTGCCACCCGGCCCGAATGGGATGCCGGTCCGGCCGCTCCGCCACGACGAGTCGGCCACCGCCGGCGTCGTCCGCTTCCGGCTCCCGCCGCCGAAGCTCCACAAGGGCAGCGTCGAGGCCAGCCTACTGTCCACGAACGAAGGGGTGCCGGCCGTCGCCCTCGCCGCCTACCAACATGCGGTAGCTGTGCTCGACGGCCGTGACGCCGGCTGCCGGGTCACGTGGGAGGACCTCGCCGGCATCGGCCATGTCGAGTCAGGCAACGGCCTCTTCTGGGGAAGCCAAGCAAGGGTCACATCTAACGGGACCGTCATGCCGCCCATCTATGGCCCCTCGCTCGACGGCCATGACGGCATGCCGGCCATGCCCACGACCGACGGAGGGCAGCTCGAGCATGACGGGAGATGGACGCGGGCGGTCGGGCCTATGCAGTTCCTCCCGGCGACCTGGGCGGAGTACGCGCAGGACGGAAACGGTGACGGCCAGAGAAACCCCCAGAACTTCTACGACGCCGCCCTCACGACCGCCGTCTTCCTGTGTGCCAACGGTGGGGGTCTCGCCAGTGCGTCCGGACTGCGGGCCTCCATCCTCGCCTACAACCACTCGACGTCCTACCTCCAGTTGGTGGAGGAGTGGATCACCTTCTATACCCGCGCCGGCACCGGTGTCCTTCTGTCGGCCGGCGCCGATCTTCTCCCACTCGCGCAGGCGACCTCGAACTCGAAGCGTGGCGAGACCAAGCCCAGGCCGAAGCCGGCGACCCGGCACACGCCGGCCACTGCGCACAAGCCACCAACCACGCACAGGCATTCGCCGCCCCCACCCCCACCGCCGCCACCACCTCCGCCACCAAGTCCGGCAACCCTCCTCAAGGCTGCCGCCGCCTCTACGGTTGCGAAGGGGTCCTACTCGTTCACCTTGAGGGGGCTCGACGGCAACTCCACCGTCGCCACCGGTACCGGCGGGGTCGACACGACGCACCCAGCGGGGTGGCTGGCGATCTCGCTGCCGGCGGTGGGGGTCGTCCGCATGAGGGACGTGGGCGGCGTCACCTACCTCTCGCTCCCGCCCACGCTGTCGTCGGCAGTCGGCGCAGAAGGTCGCTGGGTGATCCTCACCGCAACCGTTTCTGCTCGGTTGCCGGAGCCGCTCAGCACAAGTCTCTCGCTCGCCTCGAATGACCTCGTGTGGCTGGCTGCTCAGTTCGAGGGTGGGGCGAAGTCCATGCGGACGGTTGGCTCGAGCAGCACCAACGGGACCACTGAATACGCAGGCGATCTATTCCTTCCAAACGCCATCCAACAGGTGAACGCCTCCCGACTCGACCTCGGGCGGGTCGCCAGGTTGCTCGGGTCGCCGAATATGACCGTCGAGGCATGGGTCTCCCCGGCCAAACTGTTGCAGTCGGCGCTCATCAATCTCGGAAGCGGGTTCTCCAGCGCCACGAAGTTCATGGCGAAAGTCACCTTCACCGCCTATGGCAAGCCCATACAGGTGATCGTGCCCCCGGTGAGCCCGGTCAGCCCCACGACGCCTACGACGACCACCACCACGCCCGCCGCGCCATCGACCTCGAGCACGACGGCGTGGTAGGGCAGCTTCCGACCAGCCACTCGTAGAGCGCTGGAGCGCCGATCGGCGCCAGGTCCGCCTCGGCACGAGGCGAAGTCAGCCGCCGTCAGCCGCGGCGTCGGGGATCGGCGCCAGGTCCGCCTCGGCACGAGGCGAAGTCAGCCGCCGTCAGCCGCGGCGTCGGCGGTCGGCGCCAGGTCCGCCTCGGCACGGGGAAGTCAGCCGCGGCGCCGGCGGTCGTCAGCGCTCAGCAAGAAGTCGGGTTGCGCCGGATCGGACCCTGGAATGCGCCGAGAGTGTTGGGATCGACTCGACCCCACTCGGCGTCACCGCCGAAGGTGGTGCCGTTGTGCATGTTGCCCATCTCCCACACGCACGATGAGCCCACCTTGGCCAACGTCCAGTACGGGTAGAAGTGGCCAGGGCCCGGCGGCGGCATCACGCAGCCCTTCCCGCTCACGGTGTCGCACGCGTGCTCGGTGGCCGACATGTCGGTGACGAACTGGACCTGCGGGAAGGTGCTCCCGCCGCTCGTCGGCTGGTGCTGCAGGAACGCGGACGGGAAACTGTCCGGCGTCGTCGAGTTCGGCCAATCCCGGTAGTACGACGAGCCGTCGTAGTCGAGGTCGCCGATCGCACCGAAGCTGACGGTGCAGCCGGTCACGAGGTTCGGAGCGGCAGTACCTGCATGAGTGTCGCCCTTCGGGAAACACGGAGCGTCGTTCGGTTCGAGCGCCCCCGTGTCGGGCTTGGCCTCGTATGGACCGTGACAGTGCAGCCCGTAGACATCGGTGAACGAGCCCGACCGGAACGTCTTGTGGCCGGTTATCGAGGTGCATGCCTCGAAGTGACCGATCTCGAACTCCGTGTTGATGCCATAGGCGCCCGGGCCCCAGGGCGTGATGTTGGCCGGCTTGGCGCTCGAGTACTCGGGCTGGAAATTGAACGGGGTCCCATTACAGGTGAGCGGATTCGTGTTCATGAAGCCGTTCGCGCCGGAGGCCACGGCGTAGCCGGACTGCCCCGTTGTCAGGTCGTTGACCCTTGTCTCGAGCGCGTGGCCTCCCCTTACTCTGGCGTCGAAGATGTGTACGGCCAGCCTGTCACCCGGGTTCATCATCAGGGTGTGAGCATTCGGCGTGAAGGAAGCGACGTCAGCGAGTTGCGGGCTCGGCGGTCCTGTCGGAACTCCGTCAGTCTGGAGGAATGCGAAGTTGACGGGCTCTGCGCAGCGGTTGTTGCACTGGAATCTCTGTGTGCACTCGAGGCTGTCGATCGTGAGCGCGCCGCACCAGTGAGTGTTGTTGCAGCTGTCGGAGTCCTCGAACGGCGCGAAGCCCGGCGGGTAGAACTGCAGCTCGAGGAAGGCATCCCCTCCGCCCGGATAGCGACCGTGGGGGGCATTCGAGTCTGATTGGGGAGTGCAGCGCAAGAGCGGGTACGAGTTGGGATCGCAGATGGACATCGAGAACCACGGCGCCGGCGTCAGCTCGAAGTAGTGGGTGACATCGCTGCCGGGATGTTTCACGGTCGGCGCCTTGGCCGGATCGGTGCCGAGCGTCTCGTCGTAGGTGACGTCGTCACCCGACCCCGGAGCGGAGGAGAGGAAACGTATCGACGGCTCGTCATGGCCGATGTACCACCCATTGTCGTAGAAGCGGCTATGGGTGTAGGTGTTGCGCACGTCGGCGCAGAGCATGGTCGGCCTCACGCTGTGCTGGATCCGGCTGAAGCCGTTGCAGTCGAGCTCGCCGTAGGCGTTCGGCTTCACTCCGGCAGAGCCGGCGACACCGCGGGCGGCGCTCGGCGCTGCTGCCCACAGGTTCGACCCCACCAAGAGTCCTACCGACGACAGGGCAATGATCGCCACCCTGGCCGACCGCGTCCAGCTCCTGTGCACCATGTCGTTCCCCCTCAGGTTGACCCAGACAGCCGAGCGCGGAGATGGTGACAGCTCAGCCACCGAAAGGTCAATATGAGCCGGACCGCCACCAGCGCGCCGGCCATAGTCTCGCCTCGGAGGTGTCCGGGCACCTGGTGGGCTCCCCCGCCTTCAAAGCGGGTGGGGCGGACGTCGTGCCGCCCGGCGGGTTCGATTCCCGTCCACCTCCGCCGGCCGGCCGCTGGCCGCCGCTCCGTCGGCCAGCCACGCTCTGTCGCGCCGCACTTGCTCACCTCACCCGGGCCAGGTGCCATCCCCCCGTCCCCGGTCGCGCCGCCCCCGCCACCCAGAACGCCTGCGAAGACCCTTCGGTAGGCTCCGTCGCATGCGCCCTCCCTCGGTGGATGCGCTCGCCCGCAGCCTCCACGGCCTCGAGATACCCCACGCCGTGGCCGTCGATCTGGCCCGGGCGGCCATCGCCGCCGGAGATGCCGCGTCGGCTCCGGAGCTCGCACTGCGATGGCGGCGCGCTCGGCTGACGCCGGTCGTGAACGGCACGGGCGTGCTGCTGCACACGAACCTCGGCCGCGCCCCGAGGCCCCGCCGAGCCTCCAGGGGTCGCCAGCACGAGCCGGAGCCGGTCCGCTACTCGAATCTCGAATTCGACCTCGGAAGCGGCCTGCGGGGATCGCGTCAGGATCACGTCGGCCCGCTTCTCGCGAGCCTCGTCGGCGCCGAATCGGCCCTCGTGGTCAACAACGGCGCCGCGGCGGTGTTGCTCGTGCTCACGACGCTGGCGCAGGGCCGAGCTGTCCTCGTCAGCCGCGGCGAGCTGGTGGAGATCGGTGGCGGCTTCCGGCTGCCGGAGATCTTCGAGGCGTGCGGCGCCCGGATGGTCGAGGTCGGCACGACGAACCGCACATACCGCTCCGACTACGCCCGGGCGCTCGGAGCGGAGCCGGCGGTCATCTTGCAGGTCCACCGGTCGAACTTCTCCATGACCGGATTCACCGCCTCCGTCGGGATCGGCGAGCTCGCCTCCCTCGGGGTGCCGGTCGTCGCCGATCTCGGCTCCGGCCTGCTCGATGCCACCACGCCCTGGCTCGAGCAGCGGCCGCCGGCCTGGTTGGCCGGAGAGCCGGCTGCGCGCCAGGCACTCGAAGGCGGTGCTGCCCTCGTCACCTTCTCCGGCGACAAGCTTCTCGGCGGCCCACAAGCGGGCCTGATCGCCGGGCGGGCAGACCTCGTCGGGGAGTGCGGCCGGCACCCGCTCGCCCGGGCGCTCCGGCCGGGGGCGCTCGTGCTCGAAGAGCTGGAGGAGACCTTGCTCGCGTACCTGGCGCGTTCCCCCCTCCTGATCCCCTTCTGGCAGATGGCGATGGCGCCTGTCGAGGGACTGCGCGCCCGGGCCGGCTCGATCTGCGAGAAGGCAGCGACCGGGCAGCCGGTCGGCCTGACTGCGGTGGCCGGCGGCGGCTCTGCCCCGGGGCAGTCCATCGAGTCAGCCGGCGTGGCCCTCGACGGGGACCACTGGCGCTCGCTCATCGACCACGAGCCGCCCGTCCTCTCGAGGCGAGAAGACGGTCGCACGATCATCGATCTTCGTACGGTCGATCCGGCCGACGACGATGTCGTGGCGGACGCCCTGCGACGGGCGGCGAGTGCCGCCACCTGCTCCACCACCGGATCCGGCTGACGGCGACCCGCACCGTGCGTGTCATCGCCACCGCCGGCCACGTCGACCACGGCAAGTCGACCCTCGTCACGGCGCTCACCGGGATGGACGCCGACCGCCTCGTCGAGGAGAAGGAAAGAGGGCTCACGATCGACCTCGGCTTCGCCTGGACCACCCTCGGGAGCCCTGCGACCGGCGCCGTCGAGCTGGCCATCGTCGATGTGCCCGGGCATGCCCGCTTCGTCAAGAACATGGTGGCCGGCGTCGGCGGGATCGCTGGTTGCCTCTTCGTCGTGTCGGCTGTCGAAGGCTGGATGCCGCAGTCCGAGGAGCACCTCCGTGTGCTCGAACTGGCCGGCGTCCGCAGAGGGGTCATCGCCCTCACCAGGTGCGCCGGCGTCGAGGAGGGGCGTCGGAAGGCGGCCCGCTCGGAGGTCGCCCGCGCCGTCGCCGGCACCTTCCTCGAGGCTGCGGTCGTCGTCGAGACCGACGCCCCGAACGGCCTCGGTGTGCCGGCTCTGCGGGCCGCCTTGCAGGCTCTCGTCACGAACGAGGCGGTCGTGCCCGATGGCCGGCGGCCGCGCCTTTTCGTGGACCGGGCCTTCACCGTAAAGGGACACGGAACCGTTGTCACCGGCACGCTCGCCGGCGGCTCGATCGCCGCCGGCGATGCCGTCGTCGTGCTCGAACCAGGGCGCCCGCCGGCCGAGGCGAGGATCAGGCGGCTCGAGGGGCTGCAGCAGTCGCGGGCCCGGGCCTGCCCGGGCGAGCGCGTGGCCTGCAATCTCGCCGGCATCCGCCGGGCTCACATCGCTCGCGGGACAGCCCTCGTCGCCCCGGGGACCTACGAGCTCACCGACCGTTTCGATGCCTCCTTCAGCGCCTTGGCGAATCTCCGCCACCCGGTGGGTGAACGGGGCGCCTACACGGCTCACGTCGGCTCCGGCGAGTACGCCGTCCGCCTCTCCTTCCTCGGCGGTGTCCGGCGAGTCGAGCCCGGCGGCACGGCCGCCGTCCGCGTCCGGCTGCCGGTCCCGTTACCCCTCACGCTCGGCGACCGCTTCATCGTCCGCGAGTCCGGCCGCGCTGAGACGATCGGCGGAGGCGAGGTGCTCGACCCGGCGCCCGTCCGCCCTGTGTCAAAGGCGAGCCCGGCGGGGAGGGTGGATGGGATTGTGGCCGAGCGGGGTTTCGTGGACGCAGACCAGCTCTGGCGCCTCACCGGGGCGCGGCGCCAGCCTGACGTCGGCCGCTTCGTCGGCAGCCCGGAGGCTCTCACCCGCCGGCGCCAGCTGCTGTCGAGCCGGCTGGTGTCGGCCGGTGCGGCCGGCATCGGGCTCGGCGAGCTCGACGAGATCGACCGTGGTCTCGTGGACCTCCTCGACTGCGCCGTCACGCGCTTCGGGCGGGTCCACATCACCCCCGGCCCCCAGGGCGCGGACTCGGCCGATCCGGCTGAGGCGGCCGCCGCCGCATGGCTGGTGGAGATCAGCGCCAGGCCTTTTGAGCCTCCACCGCCGGCGACCGTTCCGCCGGGACGCCTGCGGGCGCTCGTGCAGGAGGGGATCGTCCTCGAGAGCCGCGGGATTCACTTCACGCCATCAGCCGCCGACGAGGGGCGCCGGCGGATGCATGCGCTCCTGGAGGAATCACCGGGTGGGGTCAAGCTGGCGGAGTTCCGCTCGGCCCTCGGGACGAGCCGGCGCTATGCGCTGGCGCTGCTGGAGCACTTCGACGCCACGGGCATCACCCGCCGGCGAGGCGAGGTCCGCATCGCCGGGCCCAGGTTGTGCGACGCCGAAGACGCCGGGGGCAGTGGACGAACAACCGGGGGGCCCGCTCGCCGGCCCGGCGGCACGCGGCCGACCTGAGGCTCAGGTGCGGATCGGCAGCTCGGACAGGAAGGGCCAGTAGTTGCCGGTGACGTGCTTGTAGGCGAACGCCAGGGCGCCGGCGATGGCCGCCGGGGTCTCGACGGGGATCTTGTAGCCGTCGCTCGTCACCACCCACCACTCGACCTCGTTGGCCGGGTGATCGGTGCAGGTAACAACAATCATTGCGATCTCCTCGGGGATGGGTGGTGGGGGCGCCGGGATCTTGGTGTTGCATGAGACGTTCATCTCCGCCGTCCCGTTGTCGACGGCGAGGGTTCTGGTGCAGCTGGAATCGACGTCCCACGGCGCCTCGCACGACACGACGCGGCAGATGATCCGGCCGAGGCAGGTGACGTGCTGGTTGCACTGCCCATAGCGGAACTGGAAGCAGCCCGTGACCCAGTTGTTGCAGTTGTGCTGACCGCACTCGCAATGCTGGCCGTCGCAGCTGGTGTCACAGAACTGGAAGCCGCCGCCGCAGCCGGTATGACAGCTGCACGTGGCGTTGCAGTCGAGGTAGTAGCGGGCGCCGTTGCAGTAGCTGGAGTAGTCCGCCTTCCACCAGCCGCCGATGACGGAACCCTCCGGGCACCAGTTGTAGCCGTCGTTCAGCGTGCAGCAGAACTCGGAGAAACCCGACAGGCACCTCGAGCCGCGCGGGCATGCCAGGTCCAGCGGGCTGTAGAGGCTGTCGAAGGCGGTGCCCGGCCGGAGCGCGTAGCCGAGCGGATTCGTGGCGAGCGCCGTGGCGGCGATCGCCCCTCGACTGAGGAGGCTGCGCCGGCTGAGCTTCGTGTCCAGCCAACCGGCGACGACGTCGGTCACCGAGCGGCTCATGGCGCCCTCCGGATCTCGGCACGCACGGCCTGCAGTCGTGGCAAGAGGGACATGGCCGCCAGAGCCAACAGCGCCATGACTGCGCTTCCGGCGACAAGGGGTATCCCGTGGGCGGGCTGGCGGGCGAGCACGGTCGTGACGAGACCCCCGCCGTGGCCGAACGTGACGGCGACGGCGATGGCGGCGGCGGCCGCACCGACGTCGAGGACGGCATGGGTGACAGTCGGCGGCGTGTCTATCCCGCCGAAACAGCCGCAGGTGGCGAGCACGCTCCCGCAGCTCCTGGCGACCAGCACGACGACAGCAAAAGCGCAATACGATGCCGCCACGAGGGCGGCGGTCAGGGCGGCCGGCCAGGCGAGCGCAGCCAGCCCGACAGCGGTCTCGGCGGCGGCGAGCACCTGCACGAGCAGCCGGGCGCGCCGGGCGAGGCGCGGGATCAAGGCGGCGACTGCCCTGGCGCCGTTGCCCGGGCTCGCCACCTTCGTCGCACCGGCCACGACGAGCAGCATGGCTGCCGCCATGAACGGGCCGATGGCGATCACGCCACCGCCCCCACCGAAGTGGCGGAGAGCCGCCTCTCGAGGGCGATCACGCCACCGCTCCGACCGAGCTGACCGACAGCCCCGTGAGGAGGGCGTTCACCTTCGCCACGCCCACGGGGGCCTGAGCCGTGCCGCCGAGCACGGCGTAGATCGTGAACGGCCGGCCTGCGGCGGTGAAGAATACCTGCGACCCGGACTGTCCGGGAATTCCGCGGCGCAGGCGGTATGGGAGGAACTGGTAGCTCGGGATCGTCCGCGGCTGCCCGTCGCGGGCAAAGAGCGAGGTGCCGAGGCTCTCGGGGCCGTACTCGAACAGGACGACGAAGACGTCGTCCGGGCCCAGCAGTTCGACGATGCCACCGCCGAAGTCCCCGACGTCGGACACCGGCGGGAGGGCCACGGTGGCGAACTGGGCCACCGGGTAGGCCTGGGTGCCCCCTGACGCCGTCCGGCGGTAGATCCGGCCCTCGAAGCCGGTGGGGAGCACGGCGGATATCCCGAACGCCTGGATTTGCGGGCGGCGGGTCATGTCACGCCACGGTGAGGGCGAGCGCCACTGCCGTGACGGCGACTGCTCCGAGCACCACCGCCGCCGCCAGGCGGGCGCCTCCCGCGGCGGCGTGCAGACGGCGGTGGCGGCGTTGCAAGGACGGCCAGTCGCTCGCACCGGCGAAGGCGAGGATCGGCAGCGCCCGCGCCAAACCGAACACTGCCCCGATCACCGTCGCCCCGCCGAGATAGCCGGCGAGCCCGGCGAGCACTGCCAGGCATGCCATGGCGAAGACCGCCGCCGTCGTCACGATCGTGACGAGCCCGAGGCCGAGCTGGAAGCCGAAACCCGCCCCGTACACCCAGCCCCGGTAGGCGTCGAGCCACTGCTCGTTGACCTGGCGCCTGGTCGTCGGCAGCCTTGGCGCGCCACGCAGATCGACAGCCAGGGCCGCAAGGCACACGACGGCGATCACGTAGAAGACCGCCGCCGGCGGGGGATGGGCCGCGGTCCGCAGAGCGAGCCCGGCAAGCCCGAGAACCGCGCCGGCCAGCAGACCGCCCGCCGTGGAGGCCACGACGTAGGCCGCCGCCGTCAGGGCCCATCGGTTTCCCCGTCCCCGCTCGCCGAGCGGAGTGATGCTCGAGAGCATCGACTCGCCTCAGGGTGACCACGTCGACCTCCACCCCGCCACACAGGCGACGACCACCCCACAGGCGACGACTCCGATCTCTGCCACTGCCTCCGTCCCCGGTCAGACCGACGGCGGCTCGGCGGCGTCGCCGGGCCGGCCGTCCCGGGACGGGTAAAGGCTCGGATGGCCGGGAGTGATGCCGGCGGCGAGCAGCTCGCGGTCGTTGCGGGCTTCGCGCTCCCGGTCGGCGGCATCAAAGGCGAGTCGCGACCCCACCTTCTTCGGGACGGCGGCCGGTGCCTCCGCGAGTGCTCGTTCGACCATGCCGACGATCTGGGCGAACTCGGGAGCAGAGCCTTCGCCGATGCGGCGGGACGACGGGCCGTCGACGAGGACGAAAAAGGGCGACCCGGGCACCTCGTAGTCCGACCAGGCGGCCGTCGACATGACGACCGGCACCCGGCCGCCCCGGCCGGCCACGACCGCCGGGCTCTCGTGCTCGGGTCCCTTCGTCACTATCACCGGGCGCACCCCTTCGGGCAGGCTCGGTGGGCCGCCGTGCTCGAACGCCTCCCAGAAGCCGGCGCACGACACGCACCCTGTGGTGAGGAAGGCAAAGAGGGTGCGCTGGTCGACACCTGTGGCGGCGATGGAGACAGCCGCACCGTCGGGGCTCGTGCCGGCGACGTCGGAGGCGGTATCGGACTGACGCTCGTGTGGAAGAGGCGGCCCGACGACAACGGGACCGCCCGGTCGGCGTCGCGCCGGCGTCGCCACGTACTGCCCGTGGCCGCCGGCGGCGGCGGCACCTGTCGGCGAAGAGACCTCGTCGACACCGGCGCCGAGGGAGTGGAGCGCGCGGAGGATGTCCGCATGACTCCTGAGCAACCCGATCACGAGGAGGCCGAGGAGCAATACGATCACGATGCAGACAACACTGAGGGCCAATACCGCTTCCTCCGCGGGATCCGGGCCGGCCCAATGATTTCGTCGATGAGCCGAGGGGCGACGCGTGGATCACACTATCTGTACCGACCCTCCCGCTGTGGGACTCATGGAACGGTCCTCCGCCGGCGGGTGCGCATGCAAGCTCCGGCCCGACGTGCTCGAGCGCGTGCTCGGCAGCCTCGCCGGATCCGTTGGCGTCGGCGGCGGCTCCCCCCTTCTCGTCGGCCTGGAGAGCGGCGACGACGCCGCCGTCTGGCAGCTCAGCGAGCAGTTGGCGATCGTCGCGACGTGTGATTTCATCACGCCGATCGTCGACGACCCAGCGACCTGGGGACGCATCGCCGCCACGAATGCCGTGAGCGACGTCTATGCGATGGGCGGCCGGCCGTTGCTGGCGCTCAACCTCGTCTGCTGGGACCCCGAGCTGCCCGAGGCGCTGCTCACCGACGTGCTCGGCGGGGCCGGGGAGGTGGCGGCTGCGGCTGGGTTTCTCATCGTTGGGGGCCACAGCGTCGTCGATCGCGAGCCGAAGTTTGGACTCGCCGTCGTCGGCACGGTCGCCCCCGCCGGCGTCGTCACCAACTCGCGGCTTGCTGCCGGCGACGTCCTCGTCCTCACGAAGCCGCTCGGGGCGGGCATCATCACCACCGGCCTCCGGCAGGGCCGGGCGAGCAACGAGAGCGTGCAGGCGGCCGTGACGGCGATGACCACTCTCAACGACAAGGCAGCCGCCGTCGCCGTCGACGGCGGCGTGACCTCGATGACCGACGTGACCGGCTTCGGCCTGCTCGGTCACCTGCACAAGATGAGCTCGGCGAGTGGGGTCAGGGTCACGCTCGATGCCGCCGCCGTGCCGGTGCTGCCCGGCGCGCTCGAGCTGGCCGAACAGGGAGTGGTGTCCGGTGGGGGCCGCCGCAACCTCGAGTGGGTACTGCCCCATCTCGATGTCGCCGGCGCCGGCGACTCCACGCTCGCGCTGCTGGCTGATCCCCAGACATCAGGAGGGCTCCTCGCCGGTTTCAGGCGTGACGACGTCACAGCGGCCGTCGACGCGTTCTCGGCGGCCGGGATTGCCGCCGCCATTGTCGGTGAAGCAAGCCCCGGCAGAGGCGACGCCGGCGGGCGAGACGGAGGGAAGGACGTGGCGGAGATCGTCGTCTCGGGCGAGATTCCGCGTCTCGGGAGTCGGTGAAAGTCTGGGCGAGCTCGCCCCGGCCACGGCGTAGCATCCGTTGATGGCATTTCTCCTGAGAAAGCTCCGCCGCCTGTGGCGGACTCGGAAGCTCCAGCGGCAAAGAAGGGGCTAGACAGCCGCCGGATGAACGGGCGACTGCGGCGCCTCGCCGCCTCGGCCGGCGTCCTCGGGCCGGCTGCCTTCGTAGCTGGATGGCTCACGGCCGGAGCGATCCGGCCGCGTTATTCGGCGGTGCAGGAACAGATCAGCCAGCTGGCGCGTATCGGGGCACCCCACCGCTTCCTCATGACCGGCGCATTCATCTGCTTCGGGGTGACGATGCCGGTCTTTGCTCCTGTCCTCGACGACTTCCTCGGCACCCGGAAGGCATTGACGTCCAGCGTCTCGCTTGCCGGCCTGGCTACCCTCGGCGTGGCTGCCGTTCCCCTCTCCCTCTCCGGCGGAGGAACCGAGGACGTGGTCCACGGCACGTTTGCCACTCTCGGCTACATCGGGATGGCGCTCTCCCCGCTGATCGGTGCAGTCGCCTTCTACCGGCGCAGGCGCATCGCCGCGGCTGCCGTCTCCGGCCTCACGGGCGTCGTCTCGGCCGCCGCGCTGGCATCCACTCCTTTCGTCTCGTCCAACTTCGGCCTCCTGCAGCGCCTCGGCCTCGGCGTGGTCCACGCCTGGCTCGTGGTCATGGCGATCTTGATCCTCGACGCGGGCGACCGGGTCAAGCTCGAGAACCTCCGGCCCGCCACTGACTGACGCACTCCCTGCAGGCACGACCAAGGCGCGACGGGGGCGGCCGGCGGGAACTGGCTCCAAGACAGATGCTGAGCCATGCTCGTTGCCGAGCGCTTTCCCGAAAGGAGAAACCCATGACGATCTCAGTCGGTGACCGCGTCCCCGATGTCGAGGTGCAGACGATGACAGCCGACGGTCCGAAGCCGGTCCGCACGGGTGATGTTCTCGGCACGGGCAAGGTGGTGCTGTTCGCAGTGCCCGGTGCCTTCACACCGACGTGTTCCGACCACCACCTGCCGGGCTTCGTCAACCGCGCCGACGATCTCAGGAAAAAGGGTGTCGACACGATCGCCTGCATCTCGGTCAACGACGCCTTCGTCATGGGGGCGTGGGGAAGCGACCGGGGCGTCGGTGCCGACGTTCTCATGCTCGCCGACGGCAACGGGTCGTTCACTGAAGCAGTCGGCCTCGAGATGGACGGCACCTCTTTTGGGCTCGGAACCCGCTCCAAGCGCTACGCGGCAATCCTCGAGGACGGCGTGGTCCGAGAGCTCTTTGTGGAACCGAAAGGTGGCGTCGACGTGAGCTCGGCCGATGCAGTTCTCGCGGCGCTCTAGGCGGAGAACCCACCGTGTCCGATGAGCCAACATGGCGCCAGCTCCTGAGCGCGCCGGATACGGGCGGAAGGCGGCGCTCGGCCAAGAGGCGCCTTCAGCTGACGACGGCCGGCGCCGCACTGGCCGTGACATTGCTGCCTCCCTTCGGCCCGGCCGCCGCCACGACTGCAAGGGCTGCGTCGTCGACGCGTGCCGGCGGGCGAAGTGCCACAAACCCCTCGAAGCAGTCGCCGGGCACCGCGGCCGCGAACCGGCCGGCCGCCGGCCCGTCCAGCGGCTCTGCCACCCTCGGACGGCTCCTCACCCTGAAGCCCTGCCGGCAGAAGCGACCGGCGGCCGAGTGCGGGGCAATCCGTGTGCCGCTGTACTGGCGACGGCCGCGGGAGGGGAACCTGACGGTCCACTTCGAGGACTTCCCTCACACCGACCGAGCCGCCGCTCCTCTCGAGCCGATCGTGGCGATGGAAGGCGGACCCGGTTATCCGTCCATAGGGTCGGCGAGCTACTACCGCTTCATGCTCGGTCCGCTGCTCGAGCGGCACAACCTCATCTTGATGGACCAGCGCGGCACCGGGCTGTCCGGGCCGATCTACTGCCGTCGCCTCCAGAACTACTTCGCGCTGGCGCGCCCGGAGGGTTACCCGCAGGCCGCAGCGGCCTGTGCGAGGCAACTCGGCGCAGCGGCGAACGCCTACGGCAGCACGGCGGTGGGCGACGATCTCGCTGCCATCCTGCACGCCCTCGGTATCCACCGGGTCGACGTCTATGGCGACTCCTACGGCAGCTACGCCGCCCAGGTGTTCACTTTGCACCACCCGGCTCTCGTGAGAGCTCTCGTGCTCGACGGCACGTACAACCAGTCCTTCAACCCGTTCGAGCCGGAAGCCATGGGTGCCTTGCGCAATGCATGGACGACCCTGTGCGAGAGGTCGCCGTCCTGCGGCACGGCCCCGGCCACCGACGCGTCGCCGGCCGCCGCCGGCGGCGGGCCTGGGTCAACCGCCGGCGAGCGGTCCGGGGCAAGCGCCGGCGAGCGGTCCGGATCCGGGATTCTTGCCCTGCTCGGGTCGTTCGCCCGCGCCCTCGAGCGGCATCCGCTCACCGGTGTGGGGGTGAGCAGCACCGGGGCACGGAGCCACGTAGTCCTCACAGCGCCCTTCTTTGCCCAGATCGTGTTCGACGCCACCTACTACTACACGGTGTTCCGCGACCTGCCGGCCGCTATCCACGCAGCCGACCGGGGCGACACACGGCCACTGCTACGGCTCGCAGCCGATGACGCCGCCGCCGACGCTGGTGGCGGTTCGGCGGCGGGTTACTCCGTCGGCGATCTGCAGGCAGTCTCCTGCCACGACTACCCGACGATCTGGAAGGCTGCCGCCAGCCCGGCGGAGCGCCGCGAGCAGCTCGCGGCGGCGATCGCCCGACTCAGTCCCGGCGTGTTCTCGCCCTTCTCCAAGCCCGTCTGGCTGGCCTCGCTCGACGAGAACGAGCTCGTCGCCGGCTGCCTCGACTGGCCGAAGCCGGCGATCCCAGATCCGCCGTTCCCGAAAGATCTTCCCTATCCCCGCCTGCCGGTGCTGATCCTCGACGGCGAGTTCGACCAGGCGACCCCCGTGGCGGATGCGCTCAAGGTGGCCCGTTCCTGGCCGGACAGCACCTTTGTCGAGGTGGCCAACTCCGGACACGTGACGGGGCTGAGCGACTTCCTCCACTGCACGTCCGCCCTCGTGAGGCTCTTCATGTCGCAACTTCGTGCCGGCGACACGTCTTGCGCCGACCGTGTTCCGCCGGTCTATGTCGTGCCGGAGTTCCCTCCTCGCCTGGCGGCGGCGCCCGCTGACCTGGCGTGGGCGGCCAAAGCCGGCGGCGAGTCGACGGCGGCTGATCGCCGGGCGGCCTGGGTGACCGGCGCGACGGTGGGAGATGCGCTCTCCCGCTGGTTCAACCTGGGCATCACGCGGGGCCCGGGGCTCTACGGAGGCACCTATCGCGTCTCGGGCCCCTTCTTCGCGCTCAGCCCGTTGCGCCTGGTGTTCTCCAATTGCCGGTTCACCTCCGACCTTGCCGTCTCCGGCCGGGCGTTATGGGACCGGCAGACCTCAATCGTGACGGCGACCCTCCAGCTGCGCCGGTCATCAGCGAGCGGGGCTGCCGGACGACAGCTCGGGTCGATAGAACTGAGGTGGTCGGTCAAGTTGCCTCACGCGCGGGCGCTCGTCACGGGCTCACTTGGCGGCCGAACCATCTCACTCGAGATGGCGGCACCCTGGTCGGCCTCCCCCTGAGCGGGCCGCCGGCGGGTGACCTGCGGCGCGCCACAGGCGCACCATTACCGTGATCCGGTGCCCGACGACAGCGACCCCGACAACCGCCACCGAGGCGACAACAACCCCGGCGACGACCACCCAACCGAGAACCGACGCCTTGTGCTGGCGGCCCGCCCCGAGGGGATGGTCGACGCCGGCACCGTCAAGATGGAGCACGGACCGGTGACTGAGCCGGGCCCGGGCGAGGCCCTTGTGAGAGTCCGGTACCTGTCCATCGACCCGACCATCAGGACGTGGATGAACGACGCCCCCGGCTACCTCCCGCCGATCGGGATCGGCGAGGTCATCCGCGGCGCCGGCATCGGTGAGGTCGTCTCGAGCAGCTCGGACCGCTACCGGCCCGGCGATCTCGTCTTCGGCCTGACCGGCTGGCAGGACTACGCCCTCGCCGGCGAGGGCGCCGCCTCCATGCGCCCGCTCCCGCCGGGCATCGACCCGCCGATGGCCCTCAACCTCTTCGGCATCACCGGGATGACGGCGTACTTCGGGCTGCTCGACGTGGGAAAGCTGAAGGAGGGCGACAACGTCCTCGTCTCGGCGGCCGCGGGCGCCACCGGCTCCACGGTCGGCCAGATCGCCAAGCTGAAGGGCGCCTCGAAGGTAGTCGGCATCGCCGGCTCGAAGGAGAAGTGCAGGCTCCTCGTGGACGAGCTGGGTTTCGATGCGGCCATCGACTACCACACCGAGGACGTCCCACAACGCCTCCGTGACCACTTCCCCGACGGTGTCGACCTGTACTTCGACAACGTCGGCGGCGAGATTCTCAACGCCGCCCTGGACAGGATCGCCATGCGCGGCCGGGTTGTCCTCTGCGGCGCCATCGCCACCTACAACGACAGGGGACCGGCCGCCGGCCCGGCCAACTACAGGAACCTCATCGGGCGACGAGGCCGGATGGAGGGCTTCATCATCCTCGATTACACGAGCCGGTATGGCGAGGCTCAGGCCGAGATCGGCGCCTGGCTCGCCGAAGGCAAGATGCGGCATTTCGAGCACATCGTCGAAGGCCTGGAGCACGCCCCCGACGCCCTCAACCTGTTGTTCAGCGGGGCGAACATTGGCAAGGTCGTGGTGAGGCTGTGACTGACGACGGGCACCGCCACCGCGACATCCAGCTCGACGACGTCAGCATCCACGTGGTCGAGGAGGGCACCGGGCCCCTCGTGCTGCTCGTCCACGGGTTCCCGGAGACGTCCTACTCGTGGCGCCACCAGCTGCCGGTGCTGGCGGCGGCCGGCTACCGGGCGGCGGCGATCGACGTCCGCGGCTACGGCCGCTCCACCCAACCGGAGGCGATCGACGCCTACCGGATGATGCGCCATGTCGCTGACAACGTCGGCGTCCTGGAGGCTCTCGGCGCCGATGAGGCCGTCATCGTCGGCCACGACTGGGGATCGCCCATCGCCGCTACCTCCGCGCTCCTGCGGCCCGATCTGTTCACCGCCCTTGCTCTTCTGAGCGTGCCGTACCATCCGCCGGGCACCCACCGGCCGAGCGAGATCTTCGCCACCATGGCCGGCGAGAACGCCGAGTTCTACATCGAGTACTTCCAACAGCCAGGCCGGGCGGAGGCGGAGGCGGAGGCGGATCTGCGGAGGTGGCTGGTGGGTTTCTATTACGGGGCGTCGGGGGAGGCGCCTCCGGGGGCGAGCGGGTTCTGGGCCGTGCCGAAGGGCAAGAAGATGATCGACCTCTTCGCCGCCCCCGAGGGCGAGATGTCGTGGCTCCCGAATGCCGACCTCGACCGCTACGTCGCCGAGTTCGAGCGGACCGGGGTGAGTGGAGGACTCAACCGCTATCGCAACATCGACCGGGACTGGGAGGACCTGGCCGCCTTCCGCCACCAGCCCATCGCAGTGCCGGCGCTCTTCGTCGGCGGGGAGAAGGACGGGCCGGTCATCTGGGGCGCCGCCGCCATCGCCCGGTTCGGGGAGACACTCCCCGACCTGCGGGGCCAGCACATCCTCCCTGGTTGCGGCCACTGGACGCAGCAGGAGCGCCCGGAGGAGGTCAACGAGCTGTTGCTGGGTTTCCTGGCTGAGGTTCGCCCGACGGCGCCGTCATCGTGACGGCCTCCGGCACGCCGGCCAGGCCGTCGAGGCTGGCGGCGTTCTTCTCCGCCCAGTAGGCCCGGACGCCGTCCTCCCCCTTGCGGGCATGCCAGGCATCTGCCTGGGGACGATGGCCGGCGAAGTCCATCAGGGGGACGCCGTAACCGCACGAGTCGGCGATCCGGCTCACTGCGACTCGGACCGCGGAGCGCGAGCCGATGACTGACTGCGCCCGGAACCGGGTCGCCAGCTCTTCGAAACCCGCCTCGTCGCTCGTCACCACCGTCCCGCTCCCATGCAGGCGGACGATACGGGGCGGACCGCTGAAGGCGCAGAACATCAAGACGATTCGGCCGTTCTCCCGCAGGTGGGCGACAGTCTCTATGCCGCTGCCGGTGCGATCGAGGTAGGCGACCTCGGAAGCGCCGAGCACGGCGAGCTCGTCGTTGTTGCTCTTCGGCGAGCAGTTGACATGGCCCTCGACTCCGAGAGGCGCCGTGGCGACGAAGAAGACCGGCTGGGCCTCGAGAAACCGCCGCAGGCGCTCATCTATCACGTCATAAGTGCGTCCCACGGTGCCGCGTCTCCTTCTACGGTGTGGCCGCCGGCCGGGGCTCCCCCTCGGGGGGCCGGGAGGAGCGCTCGACGCGCCCGTGGCCGTTGCCGTCCAGCCTGCCAGGGCCACCCCCACCGTTGAGGCCTCCGCCACCGTGACCGTCGGGGCCGCCCGGAGAGTCCGCCGGCCCACCGAGGCGTGCCGGGCCTTGCGGGCCGGTCCCGGGAGAGGCCGTACCCGGCCTGACCTTCGCCGGCCACCAGTTCCACCGCCCGAGCAGGGCGACTGTCGAAGGGACGAGCAGGGTGCGGACGAGGAAGGTGTCCATCAGGATGCCGAGCGCCAGGCCGACCCCGATATCGCGGACCTGATCACCGCCCGGTCCGCTCGAACCAGCCACCGCCAGCACGGCGAACGTTCCTGCCAGCACGAGGCCGGCGGAGGTGATCGTGGGCCCGGAGATCCCGACTGCGCGGACCACCGCCTCCTTCAGGTCGTGGTTCTGCGCCTCCTCCCGGATGCGCGTCATCACGAGGATGTTGTAGTCCTCCCCGAGCGCCAGCAGGAAGATGAACATGAGGAAGGGTAAGAGGAAGGTGATGCCGGAGTTGCCGGCAAGCTTGATGAAGATGATCGACGACAGGCCGAGGGCGGCGAGGTAGCTCAACACGACGCTCGCGATGAGGTAGAGGGGCGCGATCGCACTGCGGAGCACGAGCGCCAGCAGCAAGGCGATGAGGATGACGGCGATGGGGATGATGCGCGTCAGGTCGTGATCCGAGGTCTGGGAGATGTCGTAGAGAGCGGCCGCCTCGCCGGCGACGCCGTTGTTCGTCGCCCCGGAGGCCGCCGCCGCCTTGGACAGCGCCGCCCGTATGGAAGGCACGGCGTCCAACGCCGCCGTCGTGCCGGGGTCGCCCGCTTTCAGCGAGACTGCGAACTGGGTGACTGTCCCGGCCTCGCTGACGAATTGCGCTTCGGCTCGGTACTGCTGGTAGGCGAACTCGGGCACGCCGGCGGGAGGGCTCGGCCCGAGGAGCTTCGGGTTGCCGAGTAGGGCGTGGAGGTGCTCGAATTCTGCGGGAGCGATCGAAGCGCCCCCCGGCGAGAGCGGGCCGTTGATCTTCGTGAACAGCCCCGAGGCGGCAAGCGACGCCCTCGCCTTCTCGAGCACCGCAGGGTCGTTCCAGACCGACGTCGGGTACTCGAGGATGAGGTTCGTCGGGTTGGCGCTCGATTGCGGGAAGTGCTTTGCCAGCAGATTGTCCCCCGTGGCGGCCGCGGTGTGAGCCGGCGCCTTCACAGCCCCGGCGAAGCCGGACGGCGTGTACAAGGTGGCGGCGGCGGCGAGGGCGCCGAAGAGGGCCAGCCCGATGACAAGCGTCGGCACCGGGCGCTGCACGATCCGACCGGCGACGGTGCCCCACAGGCCGCCCTGGGCCTGGCCGGGGCGTGGCTTCGAGGGCCAGAAGACGGCACGCCCGAAGATCGACAGCAGCGCCGGCAGCAAGGTGAGCCCGGCGACCAACATCGTGGCGATGCCGATGGCGAGCGGAATCCCGAGGTCGTGGTAGATGCCGAATGTGGCCAGCAGCAGGCTGAGGAGGGCGAGGATGACGGTGCCGGCCGAAGCCGAGATGGACTCGCCGACGCGGGCGACGGCGAGGGCGACGGCGTCGGAGGGGTGGAGCCCGTCGCGGATTCCCTCTCGCACCCGGAAGACGAGGAACAAGCCGTAGTCGGTGCCCGCTCCGAGGATGATGACGATGAGCAGCAGCTGGGTGACCTCGGACACCTTGAGGCCGTGAGATCCGAGCTCGCCGATGATCGAGCCGGAGAGTGTCAGGACGAAGACGGCAGGAAGCAGCGTGATAAAAGGCGCCAAAAGCGAGCGGAAGATGAGCAGGAGCAGCAAGAGGATGAAGACGACCGACAGCTCCTGGGTCTCGTTGCCCGACGTCTTCGAAGCCTCGTTCTGGGCGACCTCGTCGGCCACCTGCCCGGCTACGTAGAGTCGCAGCCCCGGGGGCGCATTTGCTTTCGGGAACGTCGCTGTCAGGGCGTTCACGGCGTTCTCGGCTGCGATCGGGCTGAAGCCGGCCACGTTCGCGAGCACCTCGAGCTGGAGGGCCCGGTGATCGGGGGAGATGCCGAAGAAGAGGACCTTCTTGACGTTCGTGACACCGGCGGCGAGCTTGGCCTCGGTCTGCACGGCGGCCACGTCTGCCGGCGTGAGAGGACCGGTCTTACGAACGGCGAGGACGATCACCGGCGCCAGGCTCGACTTGCCGAGGAGCGGCTGGGCGAGGTTGGAAGCGGCCACCGCTGGGGAGGTCTTCGGCAGGAAGTCCTGGTTGTTGTTGTTCACGACGCTCGAAAGCGTCGGGAGGAAGTGGACGGCCGCCCCCGTCCCGACGATCCAGACGACGACTATCGCCCAGCGGAACTTGACGGTGAAGCGGCCGAGGGCGGTGAAGAAGGCGTGCATCAGGGTTCGAGTGCGGTTTCTTGCCGGGTGAGGGTCACCTCGTAGAAACGCGCCGTCGGGAGGGGGTTATGCCGGTAGGGGCCGATCTCGACAAAACCGAGCTCTGTATAGATACGCGCCGCCTCCACGAGCTCGGCCACGGTGTCGAGCCGGACCGAGCTGTAGCCGAGTTGCCGAGCCGCTTCGAGGGCCGCCGAGGCGAGCGCCCGGCCGGCGCCGGCGCCGCGGGCTCCCGGGCGGACGTACATCCGCTTCAGCTCGGCGACCGCCGGCGGCTCGAACCCTCGCAGTCCTACGCATCCGACGGGCTCGTCGCCGACTACGGCGAGGATGGCGGCGCCGGCCGGCGGACCGTACTCCTCGTCGAGGCCGCTCAGCTCCTCCTCGACATCCTGGAAGTCGAGCGGGAACGGCAACGACCGGACGTACTCGCGCACGAGGGCGGCAAAAGCCGCACGGTCGCCGGGCGTCTCGACGCGGCGGAGGGTGGTCATGGTCGTGGAGGGCAGTTTCCGGTCGCTCCTGTAATCGCTCGGTCGCCCCCATGGCCGCCCGAGTCCGTCCGGTACCGGAAACCGTAGCCGGTCGCCAACTGATGTGGCTCTCGGGGCTGCTTGCGGCCTCCTGTCAGGAGTAACGCTCCGCGACCGCCCGCAGCGCGATGGTCTGTGTGACGTAGAACCTCTCGTTCCAGCCGCCCGCGACGCAGAACGCCGCCGCGACGCAGAACGCCGCCGAGAGGCAGGACACCGCCGTCAACTCGGTGACCTGATCGACACGCACCCCCTTCGTGTGGGTCGGCTTGCGACCCAGTTGCTGCCGTTCCATGCCTCGGCCAGGGTCACTGTGTAGTTGCCGGAGATTGTCTCGTAATAGAGAGCGAGTTGTACAACAGCCCGCTCAGGTCCGGGGTCGAGCGGATCGTCCACGCCTTGCCGTTCCAAGCCTCGACAAGGGTGTAGGAGTCTCCGTCGCCTGCCGTGGCGTACTGGTTGACGTAGGAGTCCACGCCGGCGGCGGCGCACACCCCCGCCACCGGGCACGAGATGCCCGAGACGGTGGTGGAATCTCGCGCCGCAGGAGCCGACTCGATCTTCCAGCGGGCGCCGTTCCACGACTCCATCAGCGGGACCTGGGCGCCGGCGTCGTTGAAGTGGTCGCCGGCGGCGCTACAGGCGGTGACCGAGGTGCAGGAGACGCCGGTCAGGAAGCCCTGCACGATCCCCTGGACGCCGGTCGGCGT
>Ga0182024_10002536_pt1 | contig 45115 bp, 34 predicted proteins | sample P32metaG_FD_120480 | JGI IMG/M metagenome (GOLD analysis project Ga0182024, IMG submission 120480) | Permafrost microbial communities from Stordalen Mire, Sweden - P3-2 metaG (Illumina Assembly) | ecosystem: Environmental > Terrestrial > Soil > Wetlands > Permafrost | place: Sweden: Stordalen... | reverse complement strand
TGGTCGGGGAGAGAGGATTTGAACCTCCGACCCCCTGGTCCCGAACCAGGTGCTCTACCAGGCTGAGCCACTCCCCGACTGGTGGTGAGTTCCTTAATTCTACTACAGCCCATGCGTCTCTTGATCGACTCAGCAGGTAATGTTGAGTTTCAATACTGACGCGTCATCCCACACTTCGTCGTTATCTCTTGAGATTCCGCCCTACGATTGACCAATCAACACTCGGCAGCCAGTTGTGGACTATTTCATACCGAACCATAAACTTTTCCTGCGCGATGCTGAAAAAGTACGACTCCGACGCGGTTTGCTTCTGATCGCTTTCGGAACAGAGAACATTTCCTCTTCTGTCCACGCGTGGTCCGGATATGAATTTCAAAGGAAGTTCGAATTTACTTGCGGCTGCGCGGGTCTTCGCTCGGGATTAGAAATTACACTGCGCAAAATCTACAAATGCCGGAACCGTTGCACGAAAGGCAGCGCATGTGGGATGGGCAACCCTCTCGAGCCCGCCCCGTCATACCGCAGCGCCCACAGGGCTGGTTGCCCATGCTGCCGTGTCCGTTGCAGCCGGAACAGAACACGAGCTTCCAACCGTTCCCGCCGCACTCCGAACAGAATACCTCTCCGCTTCCTTGGCAATCCCGGCATTTTCGGGTGTCTCCACATACTGGGCAATACGGCATGGACGTCTCCGACGTCAAGAGCGCGATGATGGCGACTGGGCTTTCCACTTTGTCGCCGACCGAGGTTACGGAGCCCCTGGCGCTCCGGTGCAAGATTATCGGAATGGGCAAGAAATCATAACAGTCAACGCGAAATTCGAGTTCCGTTGTTTTGGTATGAGCGTCCGAGCGGCCTGCGCCTCCATTACGATAAAAACCTTCTTGTCCCTAGTGTTGTCTGAAAGCCAACCTGAGGCTACGATAGATTTTCACTTCGCGACGGCCTTCCATGAAAGAAATATTTACGGCACGGCGGCTCTACACTCCGGTCGAAGAAATCGATCATCCCCTGCTCACGGTGGAAGACGGAGTGATCTCGGAAATATCTTCGCGCGCCACGAAAGAAATTCCGGCCAATGCTTCGCTCGTCGATTTCGGCGAGGCGGTGTTGACGCCGGGATTTGTCGACATTCACATGCACGGCGGAGCTGGGGTGGATCTGATGCGCGCGTCGCCCCCGGAACTGCCGGTGCTGGGAAAGTTTCTGGCAAGTCACGGCGTGACTGGATATTTTCCGACCACGGTGGCCGCGCCACTGGACGCGACCTATGCTGCTCTTGGACGTTTAGCCGATGCCATCGAGGCGAAGCAGACAGCAAGCAACGGCAACCGCGTGCAAGCTCGGCCTCTGGGTATTCATCTCGAGGGGCCGTTTCTCAGTCACAAGCGACGCGGCGTACATCCGCCAGAAAATCTGGTTTCGCCCACGCTCGAAATCTTTGAGCGCCTCTGGCAGGCGGCGCGCGGGCATGTGCGCATGATGACCATTGCTCCGGAAATTCCTGGCGCTCTGGAAGTGATTGCGGAGGCGGCGCGTCGCAAGGTCTGCGTCAGCATCGGACACTCGGATGCCGAGATGCCGATTGCGCAGGAGGCTGTGAAAGCCGGCGCACGCCACGCTACTCATACCTTTAACGCTATGCGCCCTCTCGACCATCGCGATCCCGGAATTATTGGCGAAGTACTGAGCGACGACCGTATCAGCGCCGACATCATTGTCGATGGAATTCATGTGGCGCCGTCCGTGGTGAAACTGTTTCTGCGCGCGAAAGGTCGCAACCGTGCCGTGCTTATCACGGATGCGATCTCCGCCACCGGCATGCCGGACGGCCGCTATCAATTGGGGCCTATTGAAGTCGACGTGAAGGACGGAAAGTGCACATCGAATGGAAGTCTTGCCGGGAGCGTACTTACCATGGATCGGGCGGTGCGCAATGTGACGCAGTTTTCTAACTGGAGCCTGCGCGATGCTGTGCAGGCCGCCACGCTCAATCCAGCGCGAGCCGTCGGTTTAACGCGTCACCACGGAAATTTAGTCAAGGGAGCGGAGGCGAACTTCGTAGTGTTAAATAAAAATGGAGAAGTGATTACGACGATTATTCGCGGGCGGGGAATGTAAGCGGGATGCCGTTCAGCAAGGCAAGTGCACGCTTGATGGACCGAAATTCTTAGTTGGGCTTGCGACGCCTTGACTCGGCCAGATGTTGCAACAACATGATCTCGTCAGCTCGCGAAAGCTGATCCAGAAAAGAGCTTCCTGATCTAGGCGTCTCATCGCTTGCGGTCTTGGCCACATTGGCCTGGCGCAGTCTGTCTCCCAGTTCGGGTTCATTGTCCATCACCTGCGAATAGAACCAGAGAAAGTGGCGCATCTGATCGAGAGCTGTGCGCAAAGTCTCGAGGGGTTCGGTTTCCGAAAGAGAGTTCAGCGCTTCCATCAGTTCCGGATCGCTGGGCGCCTGCATCGCGGCGCAGTTCAATTCTTGCTGAATGTTCCGCATATCTTCCGTTACGCGCGCGATTCTGAGATGAAGGTCGTCCATGTTTTTGATCGGCATTCTGTGATGGGCATTCTGTTCGCCTTCACACCATCTCATTGGCGACCGTCAACGAATAGATGTCCCACGGCCATGCGCCTTTCGTAATTCTGCGCATTACTTTGGTCCGGCAAAAGGTCACTGCCGCTGGATCCCTCGATTGCCAAGGCTTTACACGCGAGCGGCGCGAATCTCAGGCACGGTGATTACCCTTCTTCCTGATATGGGACGTTCTACGGCAACTGTTAATGCACTTATCATCTGTTCAAGGTCACCAGGGCAAGCCGTTGCGCCCCGGCGCGCGTCCCCGGCAGTATTGGTGAATTTTAGATGACCCAATTCCTCCTTGCCAACGAATCTGCGATTTGTGATACAAACTCGCGGTGACTGAAACTCGCCAGGAAAATCTGCCCCACGCAGCCAACCCAACTCAGCAATTGGTGCGCGCGATTGGCCGCTGGAGCCTGACCGCGCTGGTCGTGAACTCAATTATCGGCAGCGGTGTCTTCGGACTTCCGTCTAAAGTCGCCGGACTCATCGGAAGGTTCAGCCCTGTGGCCGTGCTGCTGGCCGGCATTGGCATGGGCATCATTTTCGGCTGCTTCGCGGAAGTCGCTTCGCGCTTTCAGCAAGCCGGTGGCCCGTACTTGTACGCTCGCGCCGCTTTCGGACGCGGCATGGGCATCCAGATGGCCTGGATGCTTTTCCTTGGCCAGGCCGCGGCTCCCGCGGCCAATGCCAATCTGTTTGTCATTTATCTCGCCGAGTTTTGGCCGCACGCCCGGGATCCCTGGCCGCGCGCTCTTATTCTCACCGTCCTGATTGGCGTGCTCGCTCTCGTCAACGTGCGTGGCGTACGCGCGGGAGCGCAGGTCAGCAACCTCTTCACCTCCGCGAAATTGTTGCCGCTGTTTGCCGTAATCGTAATGGGATTATTCGTGCTGCGCGCGCATCCCGTTGAAAGTTCTGCCGGCGCAGGAGTGCCCATGACCACCGGCCTGTGGCTGCAAGCCGTGCTGCTGCTTGTGTTCGCCTACGGAGGATTTGAGACTGCGCTCGCGCCCATGGGCGAGGCAAACGATCCACGGCGAGACGCGCCTTTCGCCCTGTTCACCGGCCTGCTGGTCTGCATCACGATTTACGTACTGATTCAATGGGTCGTTGTGGGAGTTCTTCCGGACGCGGCGCATAGCGATCGTCCGCTCTCTGATGTGGCTCGAGTGGCGCTGGGATCTTTCGGCGCGAGGCTAGTCGCCGTGGGCGCGCTGATTTCTTTCTATGGATATCTCAGCGCGAAAATTCTCGCCATGCCGCGCGTGACCTTCGCTCTAGCCGAGCGAGGAGATTTTCCGAAGGCTTTCGCGTCAATTCATCCACGATTTCTCACCCCCTACGTATCCATTCTAATTTTCGCGGCCATCGTGTGGGCGTTTGCCCTAAGCGGCGAATTCAAATGGAACGTGACGCTCTCAGCAGTGGCCCGACTACTATATTACGCCGTTTGCTGCGCGGCGCTGCCCGTGCTGCGGCGCAAGCAGCCAGGAGAAGCGCGCTTCCGGTTACCGGCGGGCAATCTCCTCGCAGGACTTGCAGTTATAATCTGCGCGATTCTGGTGACGCGCGTGGACTTCGACCAATCGCTGATTCTATTGGCTACGATTGCGGTGGGCTTTCTGAATTGGCTGATAGTTAGAAACCGCAAAGGCGCAGATAGTAATTAGTTTGTGTAGACACGCACGTAGTCAACCAGCATTTCCGAGGGGAATGGAGTCGATGAGTCGGGAGAACCAGGCCAGTCGCCGCCGATCGCCAGGTTCAAGAGGATGAAATTGCTCTGCCCAGCATCGAATGGCCAAACGGCCCCACTCAGACCGCTGAGACTGCCGGTCGTATAGGTAACGTAGGGGTGCGCGGAGTCATCGACGTAATACGCGACGCTGCCCTGTGACCAGATCATGCCGTAGGTGTGCCACTGGGCTGCCGTCTCCCCGCTGGGAAAGTAGTAGAGAGTACCCAGTCCCGTACCGCCGGTGAAACCGGTCCCGTGAATCGATCCCGAATTCCAATCCGGCGTTGCCGCCGCGTCAATGCGTTCCAACACGTCCTGTTCGCCGCAGGCTGGCCAGTTTATGTTGGCGATGTTGTTGCCCATCAGCCAGGCGGCTGGCCAGAATCCTTGCGCCTCCGGCACCATCGCGCGCACCTCAAACCGGCCGTACTGAAAGCTGAACAGGCCCTGCGTCTTCAACCGCGCCGATGTATACACACCGGGTGAGGGTTGCTGCGCCTCAATGTGCAGATAACCGTCGATGCCCACGTACTCGCTCGGATTCGCCGTGCCGCAAGGGGAAATAGCCGAGCCCCAGGCGCAATAGTCCTCCACCTCGTTATTGCCACAGCAGTCGGTCCCTGTGTCGTACGTCCAGACGGCGGGGTTAGGCTGCGCGATCGCGCCGGTGGAGTTGGTGAACTCGTCGCTCCATACCAGGGTTCCCGACGGGATGTTAAGCGTAAAACTCTGAATCGTAACCGTGCTCGGCGTCAGCACGGTGGAGGCTCCAGATATCGCAATCGCGCTGACGGTGAGGTTTGACGATACGAGAAAGGGAGCCTGGTATTGCTGCGAAGATGGCGTCGGCGTGCTGCCGTCGACCGTGTAGAAGATAACTGCGTCTGTTGCCGAGGCCAGGCTGACGATCACGGCGCCATTCTGTGCAGGCGTCGACGAAATCGTCGGAGCCGCGGTCTGATTTTCGCCGCTTCCTCCACTACCAAAATTTCCCCCGCTGCCTGCGCCGCTTCCGCCGCACCCGCACATCAGCGCGGTCGACAAAAGAATCGTTGCCAGAGTTGTCGCCTCTGCCCGCATCGCTTCGCGCCTTCGCTCAAGAGTGGAAAAACAGTCTCTCTGCTCTATTTAACGGCGCGGAAATCCCGCAGTCAAACACAAGAGACGGAGTACTTCAGTGCTGTTCGGCGTAGAAGGTTGACTGCAACGCCAGATGGGCGACAACAGCAGACGCAACCTTCAGCTCTATAAAATTCCCATCTACGACTGCCGTTCCATCTCCAACAAAGCTTTCTTCCGCTCCACTCCCCAGCGATATCCGGAGGTGCTGCCATCCCCGCGCACCACGCGATGACAGGGGATTGCAATTGCCACTGGATTCGTCGCGCACGCGCGCGCCACGGCACGGCAAGCAGTGGGAGCGCCAATGGCCTGGGCAACCTCGCGATAAGTTTTCGTGGTCCCAAATGGAATCGATTGCAGATAGGTCCACACGCGACGTTGAAATGCCGTCGCGCGGATGTCGAGCGGCAACGACGAAGAAGAATCCAGATCCTGGCCGCGCATGTGCGCGAGCAATGCGCTCACCCAAGACTGCAAGCCACTTTCATCCGGTTTGCGAGCGGCAAATGGGAACTCGCGCTTCAGTCCTTCGATCAGTTCACCATCGGTGGGTGCGAACTGGATGGAGCAAATGCCGCGATTGGTCGCAGCGATCAGCATCCGTCCCAGCGGCGAATCGGCACAGGTATAGCGAATGGGGGCGGCCACCGCGCCACGGCGATACCTGTCAGGCGTCATGCCCAGCTGGGAGGCGGTGCGTTCGTATAACCGGCTGCTGGAGCCGTATCCCGCGTCATACATGGCGCGCGTCACCGAATCTCCTGCCTGCAAATTGCGTTTCAACATCCGCAAGCGGCAGGAATCTGCATACTCGCGCGGCGTAATTCCCAGCGCTTTCTTGAATCGCCGCTGCAAATGAAACGGACTCTGCCGGAATTCCTTTCCCAACCGAGCGAGGGTCAGCGGCTCGTCAAGATGCTGCTCAATGAATCGGCAAATGGACTTCACGCCCTCGGATTCGCCGTTGTCTTTTGAGGACTTCGGGCGGCAGCGCAAGCAGGCGCGGTATCCTGCCTGCTCGGCCTGTTCGGGGCGAAGAAAAAACCGAACGTTTTCCCGGCGGGGCCGCCGTGCGGGACAGGACGGCCGGCAATAAATGCCGGTGCTGGAAACCGCGAAGACGAATTCTCCGTCGCGCGCATCGTCGCGGGTCATCACCGCATTCCAGCGAACTTCTTCGTTGGCTTCCGGCTGCAGTGTCGAGTTGAGTTGACGGCCGGGCATCCGCTTCAGGCTTCCTGTTGTGAGTATCGCACTGGTTGTCATAACGAGAAAAGACTATGACAAGTGCGCGGAACGAAATATCCGAATCTTGCGTGCAAAATGAAATATGCGATTCGCTCTCGCCGATTTGATTTGCGCACATCCTTGGGAAAGATTACAGTTCCGGAAGTACTTCTTACTTCCACTTTCGAGGATCTACCAAATGAAGAACGGTCGTCTGGCAATTTTGGCAACCACGTTTACTCTCGCAATTTTGGTATCGGCCGCGGCTCAGCAGGCATCGAAACACGTTCTCGGTAGCGACGAATTGAAGAAGGCGATCCCTTCGGAATATTTCTTTCGCGGCCAGAAGGCCCCGGTGCAGCTGCGCAACGCGGTCGGCTTCCAACTGGCGGACGGCAGAATGATGCTGGCCGCGCTGCTCGACGCATCGGGTTATTCGACAGCCATCCAGCAGAAATACCAGGGCATGCTCATCACGGAAACGAAACTCAGCATCGGCGGCTCGGAGTTGGACCCGGGAGAATATGGCTTCGGCTTTACCTCAGACGGCAAGTTTGTGGTAATGGACGTGGCCAATGCCGATGTGCTCAACGTTCCCTCGCAGACGGATGCGAACCTGCAACGTGCGGTTCCGCTCAAATTGGACGAGGACGTTGCTGGTTACAAGCTCTACGCGGGAAAGAAGTGGGTAGAAATCAAGACTCAGTGATTTGGGACTTCGGTCGTTAGTCGTCGGCCGTTAGTCGTTGCTGTTAACCCTTAGCCGCTGGCCTTCGTCGTTGGTCGCTAGGGCAAACAAAGGAGAGCCAACGACGAACGACCCACGCCAACGACACGCATCGAGCGACCGGCGTTCTAGTGCGACAGGGGCTGGAAGGGACCTAGAACCGTAGCCATCCCGGCACGTTTGCGCAATTCCGATAGCAATGCGCCGGCGGCATTTTGATAGGTCTTGCTGGGATCGGAGGCATCGGCCCATACCGCGTCGTACACAATCTGAGCGGCTTCCTTTAGATCCAGATGCAGAGCGGCTTCGAAGATATCCGCGCGTTCCTGCAGGCGCTCGTAACAGGCCTGGCAGATTTCAGCCGGGGCCGGATTGCCGGAATGTTGCTCGTTAAACTTGCATAGCGATTCCGGAACGTTCGCGACCTTGGCATGTGCTTCTAAGAGCTGCGACTTGAATTGGCGAAGAAATTCTTCGCGCTCCTGTTCGACTATAGAAGTATCGGGGATGGGATCGGGCGCTGCCTGCGCCGCCCTTAACGGAACGCGCGAAAGCACGGGCGAAACGCGTTCGTTGTGCTTGCAGGTGGGGCAAGTATCCAAATCGGCGGAATAATATAGATGACATTTGGCGCACGGCAACCCGTATCCCGAAGGCTTGCGCGGAGATGTCGCGTTTGGATTACGTTGGCCGGTTTCACGGGCCACAGCGGCTGAGACAGCGGATTGCTGGGACTGCGTTGCATTCGTCGCCATCATTCGTCTCCGTTTTCATCTGTCCGCAACCCATGCGGGTCGGGATTTCAAACATCCTCCGCGCCTCGATGCGGGGCTAAGGTGCGTCAATTCTCAGCGTGAATCTGTTTCCTTCATCAGCTTGAGAAGCTCTTCACGGCGGGCGCGATATAGCAGGCGCTCGGGATCAAGGCGCGAGGCGATCTCCAGTTCTGCCAGCGCTTCCTGATTGCGATTCATACTCATCAGGCATGCCGCCAGCGAGAAATGATTGTCAGCTGTACCTTTCAGGCGAACCGCCTCGCGAAATTCCTTTTCTGCCGCCTGTAGTTGTTGCTGCTGATAAAAAACGGTGCCCAGAAGGTGATGGGAAAAATCAGAATCGGGATCAAGTGAAACTGCCAGCTGCAGTTCACGCAGGGCCTCGTCCGGCTTGTCGTTCAGCATCAAAGCCTGGCCAAGAACGCGGTGTTCGTTGGATCCGGTGGGATTCTGTTGTACAGCCAGCCGCAACTCTTGCACCGCAGCTTCATAATTTTTCTTTGCCAGGTAGGCGCTGGCCAGGCAAGCGTGCCCTTTCTGCCACTCCGGGTGCTGGCTGTAAAGCGCACGCAATTCCTCGATGGCCGCATCGTATTTTCCCCGGTCGCAATAAGTATTAGCGAGATTGTTGCGGATGGAAGGTTCACCGGGAGCGATGCGCTTGGCCTCAAGATATTCAGCCTCGGCTTGAGGAAGGTTGCCCTGTTCGTGGAGGACCAGTGCCAGATTGGAGTGAGCTTCCCAAAACGCTGGCCTCAGGCGGATGGCCTGGGTATAAGCGGCGATCGCTTGCGGGAGATTCCCATCTGCGTGAATAGCGATGCCCATGTCGTAATAGGTGTCTGCGTTGCCGGGATCTCGAGCCAGGGCTTCGGCATAGGCATGAACCGCAGCCGCATACTGATAGCTCGAATAAAGGCCGAGACCCAGGTACTGATACGCCTCGGCGTTTTGAGGATCGAGGCTGAGCGCGGTCCGCGCCTCGGCGATGGCGTTGGGGCCGTCGTCAAGGCGATAGAAAAGATAGGCCGTGGCGCAATGGTTCTCGGAAAGATCAGGCATGAGACGCGTGGCCTGCTCCAGTTCGTCAAAAGCTTCGTCCCACTCTTCTTGCTGGCGGAAAATGAAGCTAAGCGCGAAATGCAGGGCGGAGTTATGATCGTCGGCGGTCAACAGTTCGCGGAGATCGGATTCGGCTTCGCGGAAGTGCTGTTGGCGAGTATCGCCCGCGGCCTTCAGCAGAACGGCCGGGATAGGACGGCCGATCCTGGCCGACTGAACCTTTCCTGAACTAAGGACGCGGATCAGGTCCTTCCCCGCCCCTAGCGTTTCCAGTTGTCGAAGTTCGCTGTTCGTAGGCAAATTGGCCAGCCCACGATCCGCGACCATGCGCGCCAGGCCGCTGCTGGAAGCGCCGCCGACGAGCCAGGCGGCGATTTGAGTCGTATCGACCGAGCGACTTTCGGGAGCTTGAGGAGCGTCGCCGGACTGGGCGACAGCGGCCAGATTGAACATCACCAGAAATAGAACAGCCTTAACTTTCACTGGACTCCCCAACAAATGAAGTGGCCTGCTCGTGGCGGTTTTGAGGGAATGCAAACCATGTTGCATTCAGAAAACCCCTTCGAAAACATAGTCTGCTAACGGACCGGCAGGTAAGATCACCGAGGTAACCGAGGCGGGCGAAGCGAGAAAAAAAATCGATCAGAGGTTCTCGCCGCGGGTGTGATTCCAATCACAAGTGGCCGTACCCGGCTTCACCGAGGAATTGCGCAGCGCGGGCGTAAAACAATGGAAAGTCTTGAGTTTGCCGAGGCGGAGGACTTTGATCTTTCGCCCAGGCACGCGATAGCGTATGATTGAAGATTGTAGCTTGTCCCTTTGGAGGCTCCGATGTTGGAAGGTCTATTTCAACCGATGCACCTGCTGGTAATCTTTTTTATTGCTTTGCTGGTGTTCGGTCCCAAGAAGTTACCCGAACTCGGCAAAGGTTTGGGCGAAGGGATCCGCGCCCTCAAAGAGGGCATGAAGGATAACCCGTCGGCGCAGGCTCCGACCGATCCGGCCAAGAAGACTGAGACCAAGGTTTAGCCGGACGTTCGCGGCAAGGAACCTTCAGTTTTCGCCCTTTTTTCTGTATCGTCCTATCCCTATTTCTGTCTAAGGCAACCCCTGTTTGTCTTTCCTTCTCCAATGTCTACCACTTCGGAGGTAAGAGCACGTGCGTAGATTCAAACGCTTCACTTTAATTGCTTTGTTCGTTGCACTATCGTCGGCTCTGTTTGCTGACCAAGTGACGTTAAAAAATGGCGATCGCCTGAGTGGTACGGTCGTAAATTCAGACGGCAAGACACTGGTGCTGCATACCGATGCCGCGGGAGATGTGACGTTTAAATTTGAGGACATCCAGGAAATCAAGTCCGATAAAGACCTCTACGTGACCTTGAAAAGCGGCAAGACCTCAGAGGGCCAAGTCACGCTCACTGACAGCAAGATTCAGATCGTCACCAAGAACGCGGGTGCGGTTGAGGCGCAGAAAGGCGACGTGACCGCCATTCGTGGCGCCGCCGACCAGGAATTGTACGAAAAACTCCAGCACCCGGGACTGATGCACGGCTGGAACGGCGGGGCTAACGTGGGTTTTTCTGTGGCCCGCGGAAACAGCGAAACGGAAAACCTGGCGCTCGCATTTAATGCGGTGCATCCCACACTGAACGACCAGATCTCGCTCTATGCAAGTTCCATCGACACCCAGAATAATCTTGCCACGCCCAGCACGGTTGCGAACCTCACGGAAGGCGGAATTCGTTACGACCGGAACATCAACCCGCGGCTATTCGCTTTTGCCGGCGCGGATTTCATGAGCAATGCGCTGCAGGATTTGGACTTGCGCGCCGTGTACTCTGCTGGCTTCGGGTTCCACGTCGTAAAATCTGAAAATACTATCTTCAACGTTTTGGGCGGCGTGAACTATACGCATGAAACCTACTCCAACGGTCCCGCGGTGGTGGAGACTGTGCCGCTCATTTACTCCTCTTATGGAGTGACGAACAAGTTCGTGGCACTCACCCTGGGCGAAGAACTGACGCGAAAATTCGGGAAAAGTACCGTCCTTACAGAGAATGTATATTTCTATCCCGACCTGCAGGACACCAGCCAGTATCGGTTTACATTCAATTTCGGCACCGTCACCAAGATCAGCAAATGGTTCGGTTGGCAGAATCAGTTCAGCGACATCTACGTGACCAACCCGCCTGTGACGGCCAAGAAGAACGATGTGATTTTCACCACCGGGCTCAATATCGCCTTCACGCACCCCACGCCATAGAACGGTCCGAACACTTGAATGTTTTCGGCAATCCCGGGGTAGAGTGAGCGGCTATTTCTTGGGCAATGCCAGCACTCGGGCTGTGATGGCCTGATTCTTGAGCATGCCACCTAGAATCAGCGGCCCAATTGGAGTGGAGACGATTCCTCGACTGTCGGTGCGGACGTCGAATGTGTCTTTAGTAATCGTGTCCCAACGATTGCCGTGGAGTTCGAAGGAAAATGTCATCGGGGAGATTCCGATCGGTTTGCCGTCATAATCCACGCCTTTGAAGTTGTGCGGATTGGCGGACCCGCCCGAGAAGATAATGCGGTGTTCTTTTTCGCCGGCGCCGGCCACAATTCCAAAGCGTCCGGACCCGGGATGCGGAGGCAGTTTGCTCCATTCGATCTTGTTCGGATCCTTGCGGTCGATCTTGCCCATCCAGCATTCGTCAGAGGCAACGTAGGGATTGCCAGCCGCGGTATTTTTCTTTGCTCCGTCGACGAAAACAATCGCATCGTCTTCTAAGCCGCCGGCATGACCGAAAACTGGAGTTCCGGGAAAAGGCGTGGCCTGACTCCATATATTTTTCTCGGCGTCGTAGACTTGCACATTATTGACCGGACCATTCTTCGATCTTCCGCCCACCAGGTAGATGTAACGGTCGTGATTCACGCCGATCACAGCACTATCGACCGGCAGCGGGATGTCCGCCGCGCGGTACCAGCGATGGGCATCAGCAGAGTAAGAGTTCACATCGCCAACTGTGATTTCATTTCCCTGGGCGTCGACCACGTAGCCGCCAAAGACAAAAACTTGCCCTCTGGCGCCGATGGCGGAGGCGCCCAGTCGACCGGCAACTCCTGGCACGCCGCGACCCTCGGTCCACTTCTTCGAGGAGAGACGCAAAATATACATTTTGTTGGTGATGTCGTCCCAGGTTCTCTTCGGCCCCACTCCCATCAGGGAATAGATTTCAATCCCATTCTTCAGCGAGGCGACGGCATTGTTGGCCACTGCGCCGGGCATAGTTGGAATCTTCGCTGACTCGTCCGCCAGCAGGAATAACGCCCCCAGTGCGGGAAGAAAGAGTGCCAAAAAAAGAAAGACGGGGAGTTTTTTCATCGCTGAGATATTACGTCTTTGAGACCAGCAGCGGCAAAGCGCCGGTTGCCTGGACCGTTCGCTTAGAACCAGGTCTTGCGGCGGTATTCGCGGTACTCGTCGCCAAACGCCGATTCCAAAACGCGTGCCTCCCGGCGGGCGCGGATGGTTTGGCCGATTAGCATGGCGACGAGAAGGAGCCACAAAACAGGCTTTTGAATGACCAGAATCAGCCCTGTCATCATCACTATACCGAACACATAAATTGGATTGCGAATCTTCGAATATATGCCGGTGGTGACAAGGTGGTGCGCCTCAGCTCGTATGGAAAATGATTTACCGAGTTGACAGCGAGCGATGGCAATAAAAGCGATGCCTAGCACAAATAAAATGGTTCCAATGTATCGCTGTGCATTCCACGGCCCGCGCCATCGGAATAAAACCCATAACACAATGCTCATCGCTACGAGTTGGAGTCCGGTGAAAACGTAGATCTGTCTGCTCTGCACACCAAGGTGACGGTTTATTTCAGTGGAACGGGCATCACTTAAAGAGGCCTTGACGCACACCGTGGATGAAGTCGGTATACGCAGGAGTCTGGCCGTTGGCGCGCATGTGGCTGGCGATCTGTCCTCGATGATAGGCCGAGTGCATTACGACATGAGTAAGCACGTCGACAATTGTGCTGGTCCACTCTTCCCCCTTGCTGTTGCGGTAAGAGATGGATTGGGAAACATCCCCGGCAGTGATGAGATCGAGAAATTCGAGCCATTGCCCACCCATCTTGGCCGCTTGCGCCTCGCACTGCGCCAGGTCGGGTTCCGGCCACACGGGCACACTTTGCGGTTGCTGTTTCAGACGCTCGAGCCAGACCAGCTCCGCGGCGAGAATATGAGACATGAGTTGCAGAGAGCGGTGGTTCTCTCCGTCGGCGGCTCGTATCGCGTTCAAAACTTCCCGGTTTGCCCACTCGTCATAGGCGAACTGGCGGCGCAGATAGTCAGCAAGGTTCACGAAAGAGCCTCCAAACCCTATTGTTCTCGCGGCTTCAATGTACGCGCGGGTACCGTCTTAAGCAATGTTGTAACCATCCTTTCATACTTATGGTCTAGACTGCTTCCTGGATTTCTGGCCGGTCGCGGCTGTCTTGAAGCGATTTCAATCCATAATTCGTATTGCGCATTCATATTGCTCAGATGCCCAGGAAAGCGCTACGCTCCCGCAATCTCGAAGCTGAGGAAACCGAACCGAGCCCGACCCCTGCCCGGGCGACTGAGCCTCGCCTGCGTGGTCCGGACGACCTGACTCGGCTTGCTCTGAAGGCTTGCCTTATCGCTCGGGATGCCGCATTCAACGTCCGCGACCTGCTCACTCACTCGTCCCAAATGGCATTTCTCGCCATCAAAGATTGCGAAAAAGAGCTCGACCAGATCGAGCGGCAGATCGACGAACGTATGCCCGCGGCCATTACCCGCGTGAATGAAGCGCGAGCCCGCCAGTTGCTTTCCACTCTGAAGTCGACAACCGACCTGGAGCGGATTGGTGATTTAGTTATGAGCGTGGCCATGCGCGCGCAATCGAGAACCACCAAAATGCCCGCTTCCGATGTGCGTCAACTGGTAGAAATGTCGTCGGTGCTGCGCGACATGCTCGATTTGATCCACAAAGGTTTTTCCACTCTTGATTTGGAATGCGCTCGGCAAGTGTTGCAAATGGATAAGGATATCGATCGCACCTGTCACGCGCTGTTTCAGAAGCATCTGGCAGAAACAGTAGTGCAGGGCGATACCACCGGCTTCGAGGTGCTGCTTATGGCTCAGGCTCTGGAACGAGCTGGAGACCATACGACGAATCTTGCCGAGGATCTTTACAACCTCATCGAAGGCCGCAGCCTGCGCCATGTTCCGAAGAAGAAGGCGGCGAACTAGGGGCGGTTCTCAGTTCTCGTTCTCAGTTCTCGTTCTCAGTTCTCCGCAAAAAGCAAGCCTTGGCAGCAGATTGACGTCAAGCGGAATAGCCGGCGAGGACTATTGGTAGGTGCTAAAACCGCTGCATTACTATTCTTCTGCAAATTCATCATTCTTTAACATTCCCTAAACATCCACGCAATATTTACTCCCTACAGTTCGATCAGGGTTTATGCAGGAAATTCAGCCAGCTTAGCTTTCCTGCTGTCTCTGCAAAAATGCAGCTCCCCTTGAATTCTTACGAGCGGACCGATGCCGCGAGTGCGACCAGTCCGTCGCGGCCGCTCATTTTCGTAGTGGAGGATGAGGCAGACATCGCACGTCTGATTGCCCATAATCTGCGGGCGAGTGGATTCGAAGTGCAAAGCTTCGTCAACGGCGCGACGATTCTCTCCGCAGCTCTCCGTGAAATGCCGGCTTTATTTCTGCTGGATGTGATGCTGCCAGGGACCGACGGCTTCGAACTATGCCGTCACATTCGGCAAACCCCGGCTCTGGCGTCGATTCCAATCATCTTTCTTACTGCCAAGACGGCAGAGGCCGACCGAGTCAGAGGATTGGAATTGGGCGGCGATGATTACATTACGAAACCATTCAGTCCGCGAGAACTGGTCGCCCGCATTCGCAGCGTGTTGCGAGGATTGGCCAAGGAAACCGCGGTCGCCGAAATCCTGCGATTTGGCGAGCTGGAAATCGACGTAGGATCCATGACCGTGCAGGTGCAAGGACGCAACGTTCTGACCACCGTGCGCGAGTTTCGCCTGCTCGAATATCTGGCCACGCATCGCGGCCGTGTCCTCACTCGCGATCAACTGCTCGATGCGGTTTGGAAAGAGACGCCATTCGTCACGCCACGATCCATCGACGTTTACATCCGCCGGCTGCGCGAAAAAATTGAAGCTGACCCCCGCCATCCGCAATATTTGAAAACCCTGCGCGGCATTGGCTACCGTTTCGAAGCGCCCAAATAAATACCTTCTATCTCCCCGCGCAATGTAATTGCTCCGCATCATCCACTCTTTTCATCCCACGCTCCTGTCCCGTCGTTTATTCTGTCTACCATCCTGCTGATGACCGGGCCAATGACCGTAAGTAAAGCCAAACCGCTATGGAAGGCCGAAGACCAGCGGGCCCGTCTGGCCGAACTTACGGCGCGTTCAGATGAACCCGCAAAAGATAATCCGCTGCGGCGCGACGTTCGCTCGCTGGGCGCCATCCTCGGGAATGTGCTGGTAGAGCAATCGGGTCAAGAGTTGTTCGAATCAGTGGAAGAATTGCGGCGCATTCTCATCGAGCATCGGGAGACCGCACGGCGTGAAAACCTGCGTCATGGGACTCTGGAACACGGTCCCGGGCAAGCTTCTGCGCCCGCTCTCATGCTGCGTGCGCAGGAAATCGTTTCGCGCATGGATTTATCTCGCGCCTACCAGGTCACAAAGGCATTCGCGGCTTATTTCGAACTCACCAATCTTGCCGAAACCAACCACCGCAAGCGTCGGCGTCGTGCCGGCCAATTGGACAGTGAACATCCTCCGCTGCCCGGTTCGTTTCGTGGAACGTTATTGCGCATGAAAGAGGCCGGACTCACGGCGGAGGAAGCCACGGCAGCACTGGGCCAGATCGCGATTATTCCAGTATTCACGGCCCATCCTACCGAAGTCGCGCGCCAGACCGTCCTGCTCAAACGCAGACGTATTGCGCAACAACTGGAACGCCTCGACCGATTACCGCTTACGGCGGAAGAGGCGCAAGACTGCGAGAACAACATTCGTGCGGAAGTCACCTCACTGTGGCAGACCGACGAAGTTCGCTTGGCGAAGCCCACAGTGAATGATGAGATTCGCATGGGCCTGCGGTATTTTCGGCTCTCGCTTTTCGACTCGCTCCCAAGGATTTATGTGGAAGTCGTGGAATCCTTTCGCGAGGTCTACGGTATGGAGCTTGACGAAAATATTCTGCCCAACCTGGTGCAATTCGGTTCCTGGATCGGCGGAGACCGCGACGGCAATCCGCTGGTGAAACCCGATTGCATTCGTGATGCCCTGGAAATGGCTCGGGGCTTGATTCTGCGCGAATATCTGAACGATGTCGAATCGCTCAGCGACCGTCTCAGCTCTTCGCGGCGGCAGACCGGAGTTTCGAAAGAACTGCTTTCGCGCCTGCAGCATTATGAAAAGACGATCGCCGGTGTTCACCTGGCATGGGGCCCGCATAATACAACAGAGAGTTACCGACGTTATCTCTCCTTTATGTATCACCGGCTTCAGCAAAGCCGCAAAGCCAAGGGCTCCTCCGCCGCTTACGCTAACGCCGACGAATTTAGCGACGACCTGCTGCTGGTGCAAAACAGTTTGCGCTCTAACCGCGGCGAACGATTATCACGAACCTACGTCGATTCCCTGCTGCGGAAAGTTCGCACCTTCGGTTTTCATCTGCACACGCTTGACATCCGCCAGCATGCACGCGTACACGCCCATGCTCTGAAGGAACTTGGGCCTGCGCTCAATCCTGCGCTCAATGAAGAGGCGCGATCGCCAGAAACTCGGGACGTGCTGGACACTTTCCGCGCGATCGCAGAACTGAAGGGCACTTATCCCGCGCATTCGATCCGTCACTACATCATCAGCGGAGCTGAATCGGAGCAGGATGTGCAGGCTGTAATCCGTCTCGCCAAGGCTGCGGGAGTGGAGGTTGCAGGATCTGTAAACGATCCCGGCCTGATGCCCGTCCCTCTGTTCGAATCCATCGAGTCGCTTCGCGCCGCGGGAGCAGTCATGCGCCGCCTGTGGAGCGATTCCGAATATGACCCTCTGCTCGAGTCCTGGGGGCGCTGGCAGGAAGTCATGCTGGGCTACTCCGATTCGAATAAAGATGGAGGAATGCTCACCAGCACCTGGGAACTTTACAAAGCTCATCGTGAGTTGCATCGCGCCGCGGAGGAGTATCGAGTAAAGCTTCGCCTCTTTCATGGCCGAGGTGGAACCGTGGGCCGAGGGGGTGGACCCACGCATGCCGCCATTCTCGCGCAGCCCCCGGGCTGTTTTTCCGGCCAGATCCGCATCACGGAGCAGGGCGAAGTTCTCAACTGGAAATATGCGGACCCCGTACTTGCGGAGTGGAACTTGGAACTGATGATCGCGGCGAGTATCGAAACCCTAACCCGGCATGAAGAACGGAACCCCGTCCCCTGGGAAGAAGCCATCGAAGAAATGTCGCAGGAGGCGTACCGCGTCTACCGTCGTGAAATTGCCGAAAATCCCGACGTGCTGGAATACTTCGAGCAGGCTACGCCCGTAAACGAACTGGACTCTGCGCGTATTGGATCGCGGCCTGCGCGACGCGCCAAAGGACGGAGACTGGAAGACCTGCGCGCCATCCCATGGGTTTTTGGATGGATGCAGAGCCGCCACGCCGTGCCCGCGTGGTTCGGCGTGGGCCATGCGCTGGAAGAATTTGCCAAGCGCGGTCGCGGACACGAGCGATTGCTGCGGGAGATTGCGCGCGGCTTCCCGGTATTTTCGGAATTGCTGCGCAACGTGGAATTAGGAATGGCAAAAGCTGATCTCGGAATCGCGCGTGATTATTCCGGACTGGTTAAAAATGCGATGCTTCGCGAACGCGTCTTTTCTATGCTGGAAGAAGAGTTTCTGCGCTCGCGTCGCATGATTCTGCGCGTGACCGGGCAGCGTGAATTATTGGGCCGCAATCGCGTGCTGGCACGCTCGATTCGCCTGCGTAACCCTTACGTCGACCCCATGAGCCTGATTCAGGTTGAGCTCTTGCGCCGCAAACAACAGGGACAGAAAAACACGGAGCTCGAATATCCCTTGGGTGCAACGATTAACGGAATCGCCGCCGGACTGCATAATACAGGTTAGGAAAAGGCAGAATGCAGGAAGAGCAACGCCCGGGCGCGGTTTAGTTTTCTGCATTCTGTATTCTGCCTTTTGATTTCTCTGCAACTTGCACTATTCCTTTACAGTTTCTTTGGCCGGCATCCCGGCGGTTTGTTTGGCATTTTCGCGGCCGCTCTTCTTCTTTCCCGGTTGCCTGGCGGCCTCGGCACGCTTCCGCTCCTGATAACGGCGGTCGTGGAACTGCTGATCGGACGCTTGTTTCTTCATGCGTCTATCATGTCACAGATTGCAATCGGTTCGGGAGCGCATTTGCTTATGGTGCCAGATAGATGCAGCGGCCACGGACTTCCGTCCTGCTGAGCGAAGAAGGAGCAGCGCAACGCTGACTCCTTGGCAGTCGAAGCATCCCTATCGCTGTGCAATCCGGCTGGGACTTGACAAACTCAGCCTCCCGGCGCAGAATTTCGAAAGGCGAATAAAAAGCGAAATAGCCTCCGCGGCTCAGTCTGAAAAATACCAGCCCCGGCGCTCCCTGAAATCTTCCGAGGAACTTATGTCTTCCGCAGTGGTTTCCACTTCGGCGGCCCTGGGCCGCCCTTTTGTCTTTGACGCTCAAGCAGTTCCAGAAGTGTCTCTGCCAGCAGCGGACGGCCCAAACCAGGCTCGTCCCTCACAACGGGTTCGCCGCCCCAATCTTTTTCCGAACCTTTCCGCCGCACTTGCCTCGGCCGATCCTAGACTGGCCCACATCACCCCGGCTTCGCGGCTCGATATTCGTCCCGCGCCGGAAATGGTTTCGAGCGGCGTCCCTGCCATCGACGCCCTGACCGGTGGTGGACTGCCGCGCGGGTGCCTGACCGAAATCTGCGGCCCGGCATCCTCCGGACGCAGCACCTTAATGTTGGCCGCTCTCGCCGCCGCAACTGGGCGTGGAGAATTCTGCGTAGTAGTCGATGCCAGCGACGCGCTCAATCCTTATTCCGCAGCAGTGGCCGGCGTGGAACTGGACCACCTGCTATGGGTGCGTTGCAGCGAGAGTTCGCCACCAAGAGGGCACTCACCACGGAGGCACCCTTCGACTTCGCTCAGAGCTTGCCCTGAGCCTGCCGAAGGGGCAAGCTCCGACACAGAGGGGAAAAAATTCAAAGATCCAATTCAATCACAAAACAAAAATCAGGCAGAACAGTGTTTGGAGCAAGTTCTTCGTGACACGGATCTGCTTCTCGAAAGCGGAGGCTTCGGCCTGATTGTTCTCGATCTCGCCGATCTTCCGCGACAGGCCGCGCGTTATATTCCTTTGACCACCTGGTTCCGCTTCCGCCGCGCGGTCGAGAACAAGCACACGATTCTGCTGGCGATTGAGCAATATCCCATTGCCGGAAGCTGCTCTTCTCTACTGCTGAAGCTGGATTCAGAAGATGAAATAGCCCCGAGGCGAAAGAAAATTTGCCTAGGCGAACAGTCCACCCTTGATTGCCAAATTGCCGATCCGCCTCACGCGCAATTGCTGACGGGCATGAATATCAATGCCGAACTAATTCGTTCCCGTCTGGACCGTAAACCCGCGCACTCCGTCACGTTCGCGACCAAAACCGTCTGGGCCGGATGAAAAAGATGAAACAAATTACTCAATTACTAAATCGTCCAATTACTAAATGATTCACCATGCCGTTTGCCTGCATTTACGTTCCGAATTTTCCCGTGGCGGCCGCCCTGTGCGCCGAACTGCAGTTACAGGCTCAACCAGTCGCCATCTTCGAAGGCAAGCCTCCACTGGGAAAAATTATCGCAGTGAACGAAAAAGCCGAGGGTATCGCGCCGGGCATGACCAAAGCCCAAGCCGAACTATGCACGGAACTCGCTTTGCGCCCGCGATCTCCGCTGCAGGAATCCGCCACGCACGCCGCTCTGCTTGATTGTGCTCAGTCGTTCTCACCCTGCGTGGAAGACGCCGCCTGCAACACGGCCCTGCTCGATCTCGCGGGCATGGAATCTCTTTTCGGATCGTTGCCGGAAATTTCAAGGGCCATCTCGAACCGCGCGATCACCCTGGGACTCGCAGCCAACGTTGCCATAGCTTCCAATCCCGATGCGGCCGCGCTCGCTGCCCGAGGTTTTTCCGGCGTCACCGTTATCCCGGCAGGCAAAGAAGCGGAGCGATTGGGAAATTTGCCCTTGGAAGTTTTATTTCCCAATCCTCTGGAAACAAATCATCTAAATGCAGATCAGAAAAAATCCGCCGACAGCCTGCTCGAAACCTTCGACCGCTGGGGCATATGCAATTTGCGTGCTCTGGCCGCACTGCCGGAAATTGCATTAAGCGAACGTCTCGGACAAGAAGGTCTGCACCTGCAGCAACTGGCGCGTGGCGCCGCCGCGCGCACTCTGGTGCCAGTGGGCGCGCCGCAGATATTCGAAGAAGCCGTCGAATTGGAGCACGCCATCGTCCTGCTTGAGCCTCTGGCTTTTTTGTTAAATTGCCTGCTCGAACAACTCTGCGCGCGTCTTGCTTCCCGTGCCCTGGCCACACAAGAACTGCGCCTCACCCTGGAACTGGAAAATTGTTCTTTCCGCAATCGGCAATCAAAAATCAGCAATCAACAATTTCTCCGTACCCTGCGCCTGCCCCAACCTATGCTCGATGCCAAAGTATTTCTAAAATTACTGCAACTGGATTTGAACGCGCATCCTCCCGGTGCGCCCATCGTGAAGATCCATCTGGCCGCCGAACCGGCACACCCGCGTTGCGCCCAGGGCGGCCTGTTTCTGCCTCCTTCGCCGGAGCCGGAAAAACTGGAACTCACCCTGGCTCGCATCGCCAGCATGGTCGGCGAAAACAATGTGGGAGCGGTGGAGTTGCTCGACACCCATCATCCGCAAGGATTTCGCATGCGGCGTTTCGTATCGGAGGCTCCGCGAAAAAGTGAGCGCGAAAAAGCTTCTGACATGTCAGAAGAAAAATCCCTAGTCACCGCTTTGCGTCGCTTCCGTCCCCCGTTGCGCGCCCATGTGACCTTGGAAAACTCTCAGCCCATGCGCGTGGCCTGCGCGAAGAAAAAAGATGTCCAGGGTGAGGTGCTCTGGAAGGCCGGCCCCTGGCGCGCTTCCGGCGATTGGTGGGAGCGCGAAGCCTGGTCTCGCGAGGAGTGGGACCTCGCCTTACGAAACGGAGAGGCCGTTTCTTTCTACCGCCTCGTGCATGACCTGCTCGGCGGCAACTGGTTCGTGGAAGGAACCTATGACTGAAAGAAAGTTCTCGGTTCTCAGTTCTCAGCAAGAACTCGGAAGTGAACGGTTTAACTGAGAACTGGGAACTGAGAACTGATGTACATCGAACTTCACGCCCGCTCTGCTTTCAGCTTTCTCGAAGGCGCGTCCCTGCCCGAGGAGTTAGCCGGAGTTTGCGCCCACCTCGACATGCCCGCCATGGCGCTGCTCGACACCGACGGAGTATACGGCGCACCGCGCTTCCATATGGCCGCGAAGAAAGCAAAAATCAAGGCGCACATCGGCGCGGAAGTCACAGCCAATCTTTTTTCACCACGGAGTCACCCTTCGGCTTCGCTCAGGGCAGGCTCAGGCACGGAGAAAACCAATCAACAATCAAAAATCAACAATCAAAAATTGAGATCCTCCGCGCCTCCGTGCCTCCGTGGTGAATTCCGTCTTCCGCTTCTCGTTTCTTCCCGCGCCGGCTACCAGAATCTCTGCCGCTTGATCACCAAAATGAAGTTGCGCGCCAAAAAAGGCGAGGGCGCCGTCTGCGCGGAAGAACTCGAAGAGCACGCGCATGGCCTGATCTGCCTCACTGGCGGAGACGAAGGCCTCCTCGCCGCAGCTTTGCAGCAAGGTGGGATCGAGGAAGCTCGACGCCAGGTCGATCAACTCATCGGCATCTTCGGCCCTGGCAACGTCTACGTCGAACTGCAACGTCATTTCCAGCGCGAGGAAGAATCGCGCAATCGCGCCGCCATCACTCTCGCCCGTTCCCTGAATCTTCCATTGCTGGCGACCAACGGTATCTGCTACGCCATCCCGCAAGGTCGCGAACTTTGCGATGCCTTCACTGCCATTCGCCACCACCGCACGCTTTCCACCGCCGGACGTCTGCTCACTCGCAACGCCGAACATTTTTTAAAATCTCCGCAGGAGATGCAGCAACTTTTCGCCGACCTGCCCGAAGCCATCGCCAACACGCTCGGACTTTCTTCCCGCCTGGAATTCACGCTCAACGATCTTGGCTACGAATTCCCGCGCTATCCCGTGCCCGAAGGCGAGACCATGAATTCGTTTTTGCGCGAGCGCGCCTGGCAGGGATTTCGTCAGCGCTATGGCCGCGCTTCGCACGACATGCAAACTCGCGCCCGCAGCCAGATTGAGAAGGAACTGAACCTCATCGAAAAATTAAAACTGGCGGGATATTTCCTGATCGTCTGGGATCTGGTCCACTACTGCCGCGAGCAAAATATTCTCGTGCAAGGCCGCGGCTCCGCTGCCAACAGCGCCGTCTGCTACGCGCTCGGCATCACCGCAGTCGATGCCGTCGGCATGGAACTGCTCTTCGAACGTTTTCTTTCCGAAGAACGCGGTGAGTGGCCCGACATCGATCTCGACCTGCCCAGCGGCGACGAACGCGAAAAAGTTATCCAATATGTCTACCAGCGTTACGGCGCGCGAGGCGCCGCGATGACCGCCAACGTCATTACCTATCGCAATCGTATGGCCGCGCGCGAAATGGGCAAGGCTCTGGGCTTCGATGCGGAAACGCTGCAGAAGATTTCCGCCGCGGTCGCCACCTGGGAATTCCGCGACGAGAACGACGCCCTCGACCGCCGTTTCCGTGACGCTGGACTCGACCTTAATCATCTCCGCCTGCGCAAATATTACGAACTCTGCATCGCCGTGCAAGACATGCCGCGCCATCTCGGCCAACACTCCGGCGGCATGGTTATCTGCCAGGGACAACTCGATTCGGTGGTCCCGCTCGAGCCCGCATCCATGCCCGGCCGCGTCGTGGTGCAGTGGGACAAAGAAGATTGCGCCGACATGGGCATCGTTAAAGTCGATCTGCTCGGCCTTGGCATGATGGCCGTGCTCAAAGATTCCATCGAACTGATCCGAGACGACTATCACGAAGAAGTTGACCTGGCGCATCTTCCGCAGAATGATCCGGAAGTCTATTCCGCACTGCAGCAGGCCGACACCGTGGGATTGTTTCAGGTGGAAAGCCGCGCGCAAATGGCATCTCTGCCGCGCCTGCTTCCGCGCCGCTTTTACGACATCGTGGTGCAGGTGGCCATCATTCGTCCCGGTCCCATCGTCGGCCAGATGGTGAATCCCTTCATTCTGCGCCGCCAGGGACGCGAAGAAGTCACGTATCCCCATCCTTCGCTCGAACCCGTGCTCAAGCGCACACTCGGCGTCCCACTTTTTCAGGAACAACTGCTGCGCATCGCCATGATCGCCGCCAACTTTAGCGGAGGCGAAGCGGAAGATTTGCGCCGCGCCATGGGATTCAAACGTTCGCAGTCGCGCATGCGCGAAATCGAAGCTAAACTGCGCGCCGGCATGACGCAAAATGGCATCTCCCCAAAAGCGCAGGAAGAAATTATTCTCTCCATCACTTCCTTCGCACTCTACGGATTCCCCGAATCGCACGCCGCCAGTTTCGCCCTGCTCGCCTACGCCAGCGCCTATCTGAAATGCCGTTACCTGGCCGCCTTCACCGCCGCCCTGCTCAACAACCAGCCCATGGGATTTTATTCTCCCGCAACCATAGTCAAAGACGCGCAGAGGCACGGCCTGAAAGTTCTTCCCGTGGATGTGATGCAATCAGACTGGAAATGCACGTTGGAAGCTGTCAGCTGTCAGCCATCAGCTATCAGCCAAGAAGATGCAGCCGCGGAGCGGCGAAAGGATGCAGCCTACGGCGCAAGCCGTGGGGAGATGGAAATACAAAATAATCAAGCCCCGGAGGGGCGAAAGAATATCGCGCTGCGCATGGGCCTGCGCTATGTCCGCGGCCTGCGCGAGGAAGCCGCTCAAGCTCTACTCCGCGAACGCATGCGTACTCCCTTCGCATCCATCCACGATCTCACCCACCGCGTTCCCGAACTGCGCAAAGACGAACTCACCACGCTTGCAGAAATCGGCGCGCTGAATGCAATCGGGAATTCACCACAGAAAAACCAAAAAGACAGCCACGGATTTTCACGGATTCGCACGGATTCAATCAACAATCAAAATTCAACAATCAAAAATTCTTTCGTCACCGCGCTTCACCGCCGCGACGCCCTCTGGCAGGTCGAACGTGCCGTCCGCGTCTCCGGCCCGCTGCTCGAAAATCAGTCTGAGCCCGACTCGCCTTCGCCGCTGCAGCGTATGAATCATGAAGAGCGCCTGGTCGCCGACTTCCGCGGCACCGGCCTTACTGTTGGCCCGCATCCCATGTCCTATCGCCGCGAATGGCTCACGGCCATGGGTATTCGCCGCGCCAGCGAACTGCGCGACATTCCCAGCGGCAAGCGTCTCCGCATCGGCGGCTGCGTTATCGTCCGCCAGCGCCCGGGAACTGCCAAAGGATTTGTGTTTTTAAGTCTGGAAGATGAAACCGGGGTCGCCAACGCCATTGTCACGCCCGACTTGTTTCATCAAAATCGCCTGCTGCTCACCAGCGAGCGCTTCCTCGCCGTGGAAGGCATCCTGCAAAATCAGGACAACGTTATTTCTGTCAAAGCCGAACGCGTGCTCCCGCTGTTCGTCTCAAAAGCCGAAACCGTCTCGCACGATTTTCACTAAACTCTTTACCACAGAGACACAGAGCCACGGAGAAAATAAAACAGACACGAACATTCGCCATTCCAATCAGCAATCAAAAATCAGCAATCAAAAACTCTCATGCCCTCCGTGGCGAAAAGCCCCGCTCATTTCCCCGTATAACTCACCCTCCAAATCGAGTTCGACCCATCGTCGCTCACCAGCAGCGAACCATCGGGCGCTACCGTGATTCCTACGGGCCGTCCCCACACGTGCCCGTCCGGCAGCACGAATCCAGTCAGAAAGTCCTGATATTCTCCCGTGGCCTGTCCCGTCTGATGCAGAGGCACGCGGATCACTTCATAGCCCACGCGCACCGCCTTGTTCCACGATCCATGTTCGGAAGCAAAAATGTCTCCCCGATATTCCGCGGGAAATTTATCGGCCTCATAGAACGTCAGTTCCAGAGACGCATTGTGCGGCTGCAGCAGCACGTCGGGAACGATTGCTTTGTCTTTTAATTCGGGATGTTTCCCCTGCTGCCGCGGATCCTGATGCGCTCCCATGTACCACCACGGCCAACCGTAAAAGCCGCCCTCCTGCACGTGCGTGATGTAGTCGGGCACCAGATTGTCGCCCAGCGCGTCGCGTTCATTCACCGAGCACCACAACTCGCCCGTTTTCGGATCGATCGCGATCCCCCCGCCGGCATTGCGAATGCCGTAGGCATACACCTGCAATTGGCAGTTCGTCGGATCGCACACCAGAATGTCGGCGCGATCTTTTTCCGCGGGATGCGTGTCCGCATCGTCATCGTTCGAAGCCGAACCTACTGCCACAAACATTTTCTTACCATCTGGAGAAAATTCGACCGAGCGTGTCCAATGCCCGCCTCCCGACGGCAAGTCTGCGATATGCTGCGACGCACCACTCGCCTTCAAATCTCCATTGTGATACGGGAAGCGAATCACTTCGTTGGTGTTGCCGATGTAAATCCATTGCGGATCCGGACCTGGAGGATAAAACGCAATTCCGTAAGGCCGCTTCAGGCCGCTCGCAAAAACTGCCTGTTGCTCCGGCTGTCCGTCAGACGTCATTCCGCGAAACACGCGAATGCGTCCGGGATCGCTCTCTGCCAGAAAGATGTCGCCATTGGGAGCCGTCCGCAGCAACCGCGGATTGTCGAGTCCCGATGCGTAGAGTTCTACCTGGAATCCCGCAGCCGCCACTGGCCTGGCGTTCTCCGGGCGGGCCACAACCTGCGCGCCGTTCTGCGCCGAATCGGTCGCATAAGGCTTGGGCAAATCCTTCACTGTGATTTTGCGCGTTACGCCGGGCTTCTCGTATCGGAAATCGGTGAAAGGCGGGTTCGGCGCGGAGTCTTTGATCTTGGCTCCCGTGACTTCGGCAGCCGGGGCTGAAGATGCTCCCGCACTGGCCTTACCCGATGCCATCGCCTCCACATAAGTGACCACTTGCCAACGCGCCTGCCCTGGCAAGGCCGCCCACGACGGCATTCCGTTGTCTTTATCTCCCTTCGTGACGAACCAGAAAATTTCTCCCTCGCTTACTCCGTGCAGTTTGCCATCAACCAGCGATGGCACATTGCCTGTCCCTTGTCCTGTCTTGCCGTGACAGGCCAGACAGTTTCGCGCATAGACCTGCTTGCCGGCCGCGACCGCAGCTGTCTGCCCCTCATAGGGATTTTTCTGGGCCCTCGCCGATGCGGGCGCGTCGTGAAATGGTTGTTGATCGACCGCTTGCAGAGCGGCGATGGAAAAAAGAGAAAACAGAACTGCGGAGGCGATCCTTCCAGCACCCAAGTCCATAAGTATCCTCACGGGTCAATTCTCCCACTTAGATTAAAGGTTGGGCGCAAAGGATGCGAATCTAAAACGACGGGACACCGAGCGGCGGACCGGACGTTAGAAGAAAAAGCCGTTCGGCAGAGGTCATCTCTCCATCGGAACGGCTTTTTTAGCCATCGGAACGGCTTTTTTAGCGCGGGCTAGGGTGTGCGTTTATTTTCCTGAGATTCGCTTCAGCTTTGCTTCTTGAACTTGCGGTGAACCAATCCAGCCAGCGAGATCATGCCGGTACCAAACAGAACCATCGATCCTGGTTCCGGGACTGGCTCTGGGATTACTGGCGCGAATGCAACATATTCCTGCGGCGTGCCATTCGCTGACTGTGTACCAGCTACTGGCACATAAAGAACAAAGTCTCTGAATACGCTGTTGGGCGCGCTTCCCGCCCAAGCCAAGTATTGCTCATCGATCGCACCCGCGCCGCTCGATTGGAAATAAGAGGAGCCCTGCGCATTGCTCGAGAAAAGACCCCAGATCGCGAAGTTACCCACATTCACATTCACCGTGCCGTTAAGAATGCTGTTGAAGATCAGCGCCGCCGCTCTGTAATCGAGCAGCTGGTTGCCAAAGAGCCCATCTCCACTTTGCAGTCCCACCACTTGGGCCTTCCAGGTTTCCCCGATCGTAACTTCGTTGTCGTAGGTATCGCAGATCAGCGGTATCGGTGCCCCGCCATTGATCGAAAAGTTGTATGGATAAGTGTAGACGCCTCCGGCATTGTTTCCACCCACGCTAACCAATTGCATATCGACGGTCGAATTGGCGAACGCCGCACCGGCGCACATCGAGAAGATAGCCAGAATAAAAAGAAAAAATCGTGCACTGCGAAGTAACCTCATCGATTGACTCCTCCGCCGGAGATCAGGTTTCTACGCTCCAGCGCTGCCTATCTTCCAAGCATGGCGATAACCATCGCCACAGCTCCGGGAATGCGGGACTTAGGCGCAAAGGAACGACGGGCGGTGCAATCCCTTGCACACAACGGGAGAACTTTCATTCGAGGCGCGACGGTCGTACCCCCTTTTAGTAACCACCATTTAGTAACACTACAGAGTGCGCAGCCTAACCAAGATTGGAGTTGCGCCGGAGGAATCGATACACGAGAAAGAGTACAGGAATGCATCACCAGGTATAGGACGCATCACTGGAGTGGGCCGCGCTCGCGCACGATCTCCTCGGATCTTAGATCGGGGCGCACGCACATTGATCGGTGATCGCAATCACTGATTGAAATAACTGATACAAGCGATAAATAGTTTCGTTAATCCCGGGTTGCCGCCGACCGGAAGATTCCACTGGGACCGCAGGAAAACTGGCAGACAGGAGAGCAACCGACTAACGCGCACGAAGTGCATTGATTCTTACATTATTCAGTGACATGGCGCGACCGTCGGCCTCTTCCACAGTTCCTGCGGTTTTTTGAACTTCCCGAACACGACTTCGCTTGGCAAGAATATTCCGGCTCAAGCTTCGGGATAATTCATCCGCAGGAAGGCGCGCCCCATGTCCAAGCATCCGACCATAGCAGAACATCTGCAGGCGAGCGGGGTCTCCCGAAGAAGTTTCCTCCAATTTTGCAGCGTGCTGATGGCGACGGCTCCGGTCGGAATGTCGCTGACCGGCAAAACGCTGCACCAGATGGCAGCAACGATCGGAAAGACAAAGCGGCCATCTGTGATCTGGCTGCATTTTCAGGATTGCACAGGATGCACCGAGACCCTGCTGCGTACCTCCGCTCCTGATGTTGCCCACCTGATCCTCGATGTTATTTCTCTCGACTATCACGAAACCTTGATGGCGGCCTCCGGTGCGCAGGCTGAAGCTGCGCTGAACTCGGCCATCTCGGACAATGCCGGCAAGTATGTGCTGGTGGTTGAGGGCGCAATTCCAACTCGGGACGACGGCGTGTACATGCAACTAGCGGGCAGACCGGCGGTTCAAGTGGTGAGAGAAGTTGCAGCCCAGTCCGCCGCGGTAATCGCCATCGGCTCCTGCGCATCGTGGGGTGGAGTGCCGTCCGCGGAGCCAAATCCCACTGGGGCGGTCGGTGTTAATTTCGTGGTCTCGGGCAAGCCGATTATCAACCTGCCGGGCTGTCCACCCAATCCTTACAACCTGCTGGCAGTTGTTCTGGAATATGTCACGATGGGTAAGTTGCCGGAGATGGATGAGTTAAGCCGTCCCAAATTCGCCTACGACCGCGTGATCCACGAGAATTGCCCGCGCCGGGCGCACTTTGATGCCGGCCGGTTTGCCCTTGCATTCGGCGATGCCGGCCACCGCCAAGGCTGGTGCCTCTACAAGTTGGGCTGCAAAGGCCCGGTTACTCACGCCTCCTGTTCCACCCGGCACTTCAACGAGATTCCAGGCGTGTGGCCCATTGGGATCGGCGCACCGTGCTTGGGCTGCACAGAAAAGAGCGTGGTTTGGCGAATGGGCACATTCGAAACTGTTCCGATTCATCTGGCCACTCCCCCCGACACTTATCCTCCTATTTATAGCGCCGTGGGAGGAATCAAAGTAGGAGCAGCGGCATTAGTGGGCGCGATTGCGGGGGCCGCCGGGGGCGCGACGTGGGTCGCGTCGCAGCGTTTCCAGAGCAGCCAGGAGGCGGGCGCGGAACGACTCGAGGTGGACCGCGCACATGCCGAGACTCTCAAACCGTCGTCCGCATCACTACCCGATAAGCCTCGACCCGATAAGCCGCTCCCCCATAAGAAAGAGAGCTAATGTGGCGATCACTCGGCGAGAACTCTTTGTCAGCATCGGCAAGGCGGGAATTCCGGCGGCGGTTGCCCTTACGGTGGGCGCTGAAACGCTACAAGCGGAGACCATTCCTATTCCCAGTGCCGCCGTCGGCCTGCTCTACGATGCCAGCATCTGCATCGGCTGCAAGGCCTGTGTCGCTGCCTGCGCGGAAGCCAACGATACTCCGCCCGACACTCGCGGCGACCAGCTGCATCAGGCGCCCTCCGACCTGAATGATCTCACTCGCAATGTTATCAAGCTCTATAAGCCTGAAGATGGTTCTGCATTCTCCTATGTGAAACGGCAGTGCATGCACTGCCTTGACCCTGCCTGCGCCGCGGGATGCCCGTTCCAGGCTCTTCATAAGGATCCGGAAAGCGGCATCGTGAAGTGGGATTCAGACAAATGTATCGGGTGCCGATACTGCACGATTACGTGCCCTTATCACGTGCCGCGTTTTCAATGGATGGGATTCAATCCGCGCGTAACCAAGTGCGAGTTGTGCAGCCCGCGCCTGGAAAAAGGGCTGCAACCGGGATGCACCAGCGTCTGTCCCACGGGCGCGGTCATCTTCGGTCCAAGAACCGTCCTGCTCTCGGAGGCACACAGCCGCATTAAAAAAGAGCCCGGCCGCTATTACCAGGGTCGTGTGTATGGAGAAAAGGACAACGGCGGTACGCAATCGCTGTATCTCTCTCGCGTTGCCTTCGAAAAACTGGGCCTGCCCGAGTTAGGACCGGAATCTGTCCCCGCGAGAACGCTGCGCTGGCAGAGACGCCTTTACCAGTATTTCGCGCTGCCGGCAGTGCTGTACGTCAGCCTGGTGCAGGTAATTCGCAAAAGCTTGAAAGGTCACGAGCAGGAAGCTCATGAACACGAAAAAGAGACCGGATTGAGAGCGCAACTATGAGCACCGCAACTCTGGACACTCAAACTGGAAGCCGGCTCCTCGCGAATGCAGCCGCAAGTAAACCTCGCTGGGAACGTGCGGTGCCAGTGTACGGTTTCCCGGTTGTAAACCGGTTTTTTGTCGCGTTGCTTGCCATGACCGGTTTGGCATTTGTGTTAACGGGCTACCGCGAACTAGCGGGTTTGGGTCCGGTCAGTGGCATGAACGATGCTTATGGCTGGGGAATTTGGAAGACTTTCAATGTGATGGTCCTCACCGGCTTGGGGTCAGGAGCTTTCGCGGTAGGAATTGCGCCGTGGGTTTTCCGCCGCAAGCGCCTGCATGCCTTAATGCGTATGGCTCTGCTGACCAGCTTTCTGGCGTACGCTTGTGGCCTGCTATTGCTGGGCATCGATGCCGGCCGCCCGTGGAACTTTTATTGGATCGTCTTCCCCTGGAAATGGAATATGCATTCGCCTCTGGCCGAGGTGGCGATCTGCATGTCGATTTACGCCACGATTCCCCTGGCCATCGAGAACATTCCTCCGGTGCTGGAGCGGCTCTGGTACTTTGATTCCCGCCTGCGGCCGGGCGTAGAGAAATTCGAACGCCGGCTCCATTATTTCTTCCCCTGGATCATTGCCGCGGCTTATCTTCTGCCGGGCATGCACCAATCGTCGCTGGGCGCATTGATGTTGCTGGCCGGGGAACGTGTCCATCCTTTGTGGCAAAGTCCATGGCTGCCTTTGCTGTACCTGGGTGCGGCCAGCTTCATGTCGTTTGGCTGCGTCGCGGGAGCCACCATGTTGTGTTGCGTAATGTGGAAGCGGGCCATGGACATGGAGATTCTTGACGAGGCCGCTCGCATCACAGCGTGGCTGATCTTCGGCTGGCTCGGACTGCGCCTGCTGGACATCGTATTCCGCGGAGCGCTTGGCACCGCTTTTCATGCCGATCGCTTTGCCGGAGTGTTCTGGCTGGAAACTTTTCTGATTGCCGGTGGCGGCTGGATGCTTTGGCGTTCCCTGCGCACGCACAAGACGCAAACCATGTTCCTCGGATATGTGCTTAGTTCTCTGGGCGGCATGATCTATCGTTTCAGTCCCACCACGCTGGCTTTTCGGCCCAATCCCGAGTCGCTGTACTTCCCCACCACCATTGAAATCCTGGTGTCATTCGGCTTCATTTGCATGGGGGTTGCGGGATTTCTTCTTGTGGTGAAGCGGTTTGGCATTCTTCCCGCTCCGCTGCAGGAGTGGCATAACATGGCGGCCTATTTCCGCTTCCGCAGACCCTACATTCGCTGGACGGGCTATTTCGAGCATGGATTTTTCAGCGATGACGAACTTGAACGAGAACAACAACTTGAACTAACAGACTCCGACTAAGAGCAGGCCTCATGTCAAAACGAATCACCATCGACCCAATTACCAGAATCGAAGGCCACCTTCGCATCGATGTCGAAGTCGACAACAATGCGGTCAGCAATGCGTGGGCTTCCTGCACCATGTGGCGCGGCATCGAGAAAATTCTCAATGGCCGCGACCCCCGCGACGCCTGGCTTTTCACCCAGCGCTTCTGCGGCGTATGCACCACGGTGCATGCTATGGCGAGCGTGCGGGCGGTGGAAGATGCCTTAAAGCTCGAAGTTCCGCTCAACGCCCAGTACATCCGCAATCTGATTCTGATTGCGCATGCGCTTCACGATCACATCGTTCACTTTTATCAATTATCTGCGCTCGATTGGGTCGACATCATGCGGATTCCCAGTGCCGATCCCGATCAGACCGCGAAGCTGGCGGAAAGTCTGTCTCCCTGGACGCGCAACTCCCGCAATGAGTTCAAGGCCGCGCAAGATCGGGTCAAGGCAGTCGCCAACAGCGGCCAGCTCGGGATCTTCACGAACGGCTACTGGGGACATCCGGCGATGCGGCTTTCTCCAGAAGTGAACCTGCTAGCGTTCTCGCATTACATTCAGGCACTGGAATATCAGCGCAAGGCCCTGCAGGTGGTCGGAATCTTCGGATCGAAGACGCCGCACATTCAGAACCTGACGGTTGGAGGCGTGGCCAACGCGATCGACCTGGACAGCGCAACTGCGTTGAACATGAATCGCCTCGAGCAGATTCGCGATTTGCTCGAGGAAGTTGTGCGCTTCATCAACGAAGTTTACGTGGTGGATGTTTGCGCCGTTGCAGCTATGTATCCCGACTGGTTCAAGATTGGCAGCGGCGTAAAGAACTACCTTGCCGTGCCCGATCTGCCGCTGGACAGCGCAGGCAGTTCCTATGATCTTCCCGGCGGCTACATCATGAACGGAGATATCGCGGGTGCCCATCCCTTCCAGACTGCATCGGACAAAGTGTTTCGCGATTCTGTCAGCGAAGATGTAACGCGTGCCTACTATCAAGGCGGAAAGCCGCTTCATCCCTGGGTCGGAGAAACCGAGCCTGAGTTCACTGGCTGGAATGGAGATCAGAAATATTCATGGGTCAAAGCGCCGCGCTTCAACGATCAGCCCATGCAAGTCGGTCCGCTGGCGCAGGTGCTGGTAGGATACGCACAAGGCCATCCCCTCACCCTCAAATATACAAATCTTGCCATCAGTAAGGTGCAGGCCGTCGGCGGGGTTCAGGTGACTCCGGCTATGTTGCATTCCACGCTGGGGCGCCACGCCGCGCGCGATCCGAGCCTGCATGTTGGCGGAACTCGCGCAAAAACATTTGCAGCTTTTAACCGACAATATCGCGAAAGGCGACTACACGGTTCACAACCAGCCAGTGTTTCCGAGTCACGAAGTAGAAGGTGTTGGAACGCATGAAGCCCCGCGAGGCACCTTGTCGCACTGGATCGTGATTAAGGACGAAAAGATTAAGAACTACCAGGCCGTCGTTCCCTCCACCTGGAATGCCAGCCCACGCGACCATGCAGATGCACGTGGCCCCTATGAAGCCTCGTTGCTGAATACTCCGCTGGCGCGGCCTGAGGAACCCCTCGAAGTGCTACGCACTGTGCACTCGTTCGACCCCTGCATGGCCTGCGCTTGTCACACCTTCGATCCTTCAGGCCGAGAGATCGCCCAGGTAAAAGTGTTATGAAGAAGGTGATCATCGGGGGGATCGGCAATGTCTTGCTGGGGGATGACGGGGTGGGCCCGTACCTGGCGCTGCTGCTAGCGTCCCGTTACGAATTTGCGGAACGCGTGGAAGTAATCGACCTGGGAACCCCGGCTCTGGATTTGATCGATCAGATCTCGGCAACCGATGCCGTCATTCTGATCGATTCCGTCGAGACCGACGCGGCGCCGGGAACGGTGCTGCTCTACCGCAAAGAAGAGATCTTGCGGCAGCGTCCCGCCGTGCGCATGGATCCGCATTCTCCTGCCCTCGTTGACGCACTACTCAGTGCCCGCTTCTTTGCCATCGCGCCCACGGATGTGCTTCTTGTAGGAATAAAAGCTGAGTCCTGTAATGTCGGCTGCACCCTCAGCGAGCCTGTGAGAGCGTCGTTGGATAAGGCCATCGCGGTTGTCTTAGAGGAACTCGATCGCTTGCATGTCGAGTATCGACGTCGGGAACACCCGCGCGAACCGGGCATCTGGTGGGCGGGCGAAGAACAACCGCTACGATTACTTTCGTTCTAACCGCGCGAAACCGTTCTTCGTCCCAGGATTCACTCTCTAGCCCCCAGACGCACGAAGTTAGGTGATTGGGGTCACTGCACCTACTTTATTCAGCGTTGAAACTCTCATCAGGACAGCGATGCCGTTGCTGAGTTCTTACATATCTTTGAAGGTTACTTTCGCACGTATCATCGTTGCTCTCATAGGGTTGCAAACTTTTACAGGAAGAGAGAATACGAAATTATGAAGACGACAAAGCTGGTAATGCTGGTGATGACAATTGCTGTAGCACTGTTCGTACTGATACCCAATCTGTCATGGGCTGCCGATGACGGAGCCGCTATCTACCAATCCAAAAGTGCCATGTGCCACGGCGCGGATGCGACCGGCAAGCCCGCCGCCAAAATTCCGAGCCTGGTTTCGGGTGACGCCAAGAAAGCTTCCGATGATGATCTGGCCAAGTCCATCAACCAGACCGCGAAGCATCCCGGCTCCGTGAAGAGTCTGGCTCCTGACCAAGTGAAAACGATTGTGACCTACATTCGCAGCCTGCAGAAGTAGGCGTTCGCAGTTGTAGTTGTCATTGGCTGTTCCTCGTTGGGTACGCAGCTTGCGGCGAAGTCGCTAACAGCGAGCGGAAGCGAGAGGGCGCTATGAATATGCCTGGTTCAATTCGGCAGCGGGGAGTGGAACTTTTCCGATTCCCTGTCGCGCAGGCTTCTTGTCCTGTCCTCTTCGTTTTGTGTTCACCGGGTCCGGAGGCTCACCACTCCGGACCCGAAGCTTTGGTGCTCAACGGTTTGTTAGAGATTTTCTGGACGGTTCCGAGGTTCGCCCCATCGCAGCGACGTTTGCTTCGTACTTCACTCGTGCGAAACGAAACTCCGGCCCGGAAGTCGCGAGGTGCAATTTATGAGTAAAGCCCTGCTGTATGACGCGACCATGTGCATCGGCTGCAAACAGTGCGAAAGTGCCTGCGCGGAGCAGAACAAACTGCCTTACAACGACACGATAGCGGCGGAGTCCGTGCAATCGGCGCACAAATATACAGTCGTCATGACTAAAGACGACAAGTTTATGCGCCGCCTCTGCATGCACTGCGAGCATCCGGCGTGTGCCTCAGCTTGTCCGGTTGGCGCCTTTCATAAAACAAAAGAAGGGCCTGTCGTCTACGACGTCTGGAAGTGTATTGGCTGCCGGTATTGCATGGTGGCCTGCGCCTTCAGTCAGCCCAAGTACGAATGGGGTTCGCTCAATCCGCGCGTGCGTAAATGCATCATGTGCCCCGATCGCGTGGCTGCCGGCAAGCAAACAGCGTGTGCCGAAATCTGCCCCACGGGCGCCACGAAGTTTGGCGATCGCGACGACCTCATTCAGGAAGCGAAGCAACGTCTCAGTCAAAATCCGGACACCTACCTTCCTCGCATTTATGGACTCAACGAGGTCGGCGGAACCTGTGTCCTGATTCTTTCCAGCAAGAAAGTCGAAGAGTACGGCTATCCGGCGTCCGAAAGGATCGGCGACACACCCATGCCTGAGTACACCGGCCGAGTGATGGAGAGAATTCCGGACTTTATCCCTGTCTGGTCCCTAGTGCTGGGAGGCATTTACTGGATCTCGCATCGCCGCGAGGAAGTGGCAGCCGCCGAAGCGGAAGAAGAAAAGAACGGAAGTGCGCGATGAAAATCAAGCTGACTTTCTGGAGAGTCGTATTCATTGTCATCATGGTCCTGGGCCTGTACTCGTCATTTATCCGCTATTTCCGTGGCCTGGGTGCGGTTTCAAACATGACCGACCAGTTTCCCTGGGGCCTCTGGATCGGCTTCGATTGTTTGTGCGGAGTCATGCTGGCGGCCGGGGGCTTCATTATGGTGGGCGCCGTCTACTTGTTCAATGTAGAGCGCCTGCATAGCGTAGTTCGGCCTGCGGTATTAACAGCATTTTTAGGCTACATACTCTTCATCGTCGGCCTGTTGTTCGATCTGGGCCGCCCCTGGTACATCTGGCATCAGCTCATCTACATGAACCCGCACTCGGTCATGTTCGAGGTCGGCCTGTGCGTGATGACTTACACCACAGTGCTCTTCTTCGAATTCCTTCCTAACGTGTTCGAGCGTTTCAATCTAAAGACCGCAATCAAATGGACTAACAAAATCTACCCGGTGCTCATCGTTTTGGGCATCTTGCTCTCCACTCTTCACCAAAGTTCCCTCGGGTCGCTCTATCTGATCATGCCGAGCAAGCTTCATCCATTCTGGTACACGCCGGCGCTGCCATTCTTTTTCTTTGGTTCGGCAATTGCCGTTGGCTTGGCCATGACAATTTTCGAATCAACGCAAAGCGCAAAAGCCTTTGGCCGTCAGCTGGAGCTCCCGGTGCTCGTCACGCTCGGCGGCGCTCTGCTGGTTGCTCTCTGGGTCAATGCCCTGCTGCGCTTCGAAGACTACTACCATCGCGGAATGCTTACGCAGATCTTCAAGCCCAGCTATGAAGCCTACTTTCTGTGGCTCGAGCTCACGCTGACATTCGTGATTCCCATCGCCATGCTCAGCTTCAAGAAAGTCAGACTGTCGCCACAACTGCTGTATCTGGCTTCTATTTTTACTCTGCTTGGTTTCATTACCAACCGTCTCAATATTGCCCTCATCGGCTTTGAAACCTATGTCGGCCACCACTACGTTCCCAAATGGACGGAATTCTCCATCACAGTCATGATCATCGCGTTGGGTTTCTTCCTGTTCGGGGTCGCAGTGAACTACCTGCCAATCTTTCCTAAAGCAAAATACGGAGCGGCTCTCCCTCGCCAAACAAAAGCCGAACCTTTGCTTGGCACAGCGGTGTTGACCCATGCCGGAGACTGAATCAATTCGCAATGGCTTGCGGCAGAAGCGGCTGACTCACAGCATCAGCGCAAAACTGATTGGATCGTTATTATCCGGAATGCTGGTTATCTTCGCTCTTCTGGGATATTTGAATATCCGGCTGCACCGCCAACATCTGGAAGCAGCCACATTGGCCAGTGCCGAACGGGTGAGCGACGTACTCAAGCGCAGCGCGACCTACTACATGCTGCGCAACGATCGCGAGGGCCTCTACCACACCATTCAAACCATGGCAGACGAGCCCGGCATGGTCAAGGTTCGCATCCTGGACCAGGAGGGGCGAGTCAGCTACTCCACTGATCCATCGGAAGTCAACCGCGTCCTCGACAAGACAGCCGAGGCCTGCTACGGCTGTCACAATCAATCACGGCCACTCGCGCGGCTGAATCGTCCTGACCGCTTTCGCATTTACCGGATCAATGGCGGTCCGCGTGTGATGGGAATCATCACCCCCATCGATAATCAGCCTAGTTGCTCCAACGCGTCATGCCACGCGCACCCGGCTAGCCAGCAAGTACTGGGCGTGCTGGATACAAATCTCTCACTGGCCACAGCGGACGCGCAAATCTCGGTCAGCAGTGCCCGCACTCTCTACTACACGGCGGGAGCGATGTTTCTGGTCGCGGCTTTGAGCTGGTTATTCGTGTGGCGCGTAGTCGATAGACCAATCAAGGCGCTCAAGAGTGGCACACGCCATCTGTCACGAGGAGAACTCGGTTACCAGATCGTAGTGCGCTCTGAGGACGAAGTGGGAGACTTGGCCCGTTCGTTCAACAACATGAGCCTGCAGTTGCGCGCAGCCAATGAACAAATCGTCGCCTGGGCAAAGACACTCGAAGATCGCGTCGAAGAGAAAACAAAAGAACTCAGAAGCGCTCACGATCACATTTTGCATGTGGAAAAAATGGCATCACTCGGCAAAATGGCCGCGGTGGTCGCGCACGAAGTGAATAACCCGCTCTCCGGCATTCTGACCTATGCCAAGTTATTACGGAAGTGGGTAGCCTCGGACCAGATCGTGCATGAGAAACGTGAAGACGCAATACAAAGTCTGGAACTCATCGCCGCCGAAAGCCGCCGCTGCGGTGAGCTGATCAAGAATCTGCTGTGTCTTTCGCGCAGCGCGCCCATGAACGTGCAGTCGACCGACCTGCAACAGGTGATCGATCGTTCCTTGTTGCTGGTGCGGCATCAACTGGAATTAGCCGGGATCGATCTGCAGCTGAAATTTGCCGATGACCTGCCGCGCGTGCCCTGTGATCCTGAGCAGATTGAACAAGTTCTGGTGGCACTGATCATGAACGCAATCGATGCGATGCCGCACGGCGGCAATCTCTGGATCGAGACTGGGCTGAGCCACACTGGGCTGAATCATACTGGTTTGAATCATACCGGTTTGAATCACGATGAAACCGAAGTCAACATCCAGGTACGCGATGACGGATCTGGCATCGCTTCCGACGTCCTTCCGCAGATCTTCGAACCTTTTATGACCACGAAAGAAACCGGACGCGGGGTTGGACTGGGATTGGCGATCAGCCGCGGCATCGTGGAACGGCACCAGGGGCGCATCGAGGTCCAATCGGAACTGGGCCAGGGCACTACCTTCACGGTAACGCTGCCAGCGCAGGCGACTGGGGCGTTGCTAGTGGCTGCCGATAAAGGAATTGACGCGATGAACGTGAGGTGATTCAAGTGAGCACACAGGGAAAGCTGCTGATTGTGGACGACGAATTGAGCGTGCGCGATTCGCTGGGCAAATGGTTTCGCGAAGAAGGCTACGAAGTTGCGACCACGGAAAACGCCAGCGAAGCGCTCACCCGCCTGGGCGAGCAAGGCTGGGACGTGGCTCTGGTAGATATCAAAATGCACGGTACCGACGGAATTGAGCTGCAGCGCCGCATGCACGAAATCGATCCTGAACTGATTGTGATCATAATGACCGGCTATGCCTCCGTTGAGACTGCCGTCGCGGCACTAAAGAACGGCGCCTACGATTACGTGACCAAGCCGCTGGACCCGGACGAAATCGCGCATTTGGTGAAGAATGCTTTGTCACATAAGCGAACGGCGCAGGAAAACGTGCTGTTGCGCGAGACCGTTGCTGAAGTCGCGCGTCCCGGAGATTTGATCGGGCAGAGCGTCGCCATGTGTAAGATTTTTGACGCCATTGAAACGGTTGGACCTACCGACGCTACGGTTCTGATCAACGGCGAGAGCGGCACCGGCAAAGAACTCGTGGCGCGCGCGATTCATCAAGCCAGTCCAAGAAGATTTCATCCGCTCGTCGTAATTCACTGCGGCGCACTGACAGAGACACTTCTCGAGAGCGAACTCTTTGGCCACGAAAAAGGCGCGTTCACCGGCGCCCAATACCGCAAGAAAGGCAAATTCGAAATTGCCGAAGGGGGAACGGTTTTTCTCGACGAGATCGGCGACATCACGCTGAAGACACAAACTGACCTGCTGCGGGTGCTGCAGGAGCGCGAAATCACCCGCGTGGGCGGCAATCAAATCGTCAAAGTGGATTTCCGCTGTATTGCCGCCACCAACAAAGACCTGGAACAATTGATCGACAAGGGCAAGTTCCGTCCCGACCTTTTCTACCGGCTCAACGTCTTTCGCATCGAGCTACCGCCGCTGCGCGAGCGCCGCGAAGATATTCCCGCATTAGCCAATCACTTCGTTCACAAGTTTTCCCTAGCGATGAACAAACGCATTACGCGCATTTCGCCTGCGGCGATGAACCAGTTGCAGCAGCAGCCCTGGCCGGGAAATGTTCGCGAACTGGAAAATTCCGTGGAGCGCGCCATGGTTGTGGGCCAAGAGCCGGAACTGCACGAAGGCGATTTCATTTTCAAGCCACAGAGTGCTTCCAGCTCTGCCGGTTCAAGCAAGACTCTTGAAGATATGGAGCGGGCTCACGTGCTGCGCGTGGTAGAAGAGTGTGGAGGCAACCAGAGCCATGCCGCAGCCATACTTGACATCGACCGGGTCACGCTTTACCACAAGCTGAAGAGATATGGCTGGTCTCGCGCGTCCATGGACAGAGACAAGAAAGCCGATGAAGTCGCCCGATGAAGGCATCCGATGAAGCTCCTGCACCTGTTGCCGATCGGGAATGTCGATGACACTCTGTTAAGAGATGTGCGTCCGGCTTGCGAGGAGATTCTTGGCGTGACTTGCCGTGTACTTCCTGTCCGTCTTGATCCGGAATTCGCCTTCCACGGGGAGCGGCAGCAGTATCATTCCTCGGAAATTTTGCATCGCATGCAGAAGTTTGTTGCGTCAGATTCCTGGCGAGTGCTCGGCATTGCGGCAGTTGATCTCTATATTCCGATTCTGACTTTTGTTTTCGGCGAAGCCCAGATGGGTGGTCCATGCGCGCTGCTCTCGGCACAACGGCTGCGGCAGGAGTTTTACGGTCTTCCACCCGATCAGGAACTGCTTCGCGAGCGAGTGACTAAAGAAGCGATTCACGAAGTGGGACACACTCTGAACTTGACTCACTGCGATGACTATCGCTGCGCAATGGCCTCGTCGCACGCGGTGGAATGGATTGATCTGAAAGAGATGGAGCTGTGCGGCACTTGCCGGCGCGCGGTGATGCCGACCGCGCAGGTGCATGCGGCGCGAACGAAGTGAAACTGAGGCGTCATTGCGACCGTGATCAAGGCCCGTCGACGCCGCGCCGCTTGGTTCCGTGCAAACGCACCAACCGCCCGGTGTCCTGGCGGTTAAGCCTTGGATCCGGGCGGCAGGTTTGTTAGCGGCTCTCGTTTCTATCGGGCGAGGCTGGTTCGCCTCGCTGGCCGCGAGTTGCACTTATGACAGGAAGAATTCTTTCGTCAATGGCATCCAGTCCTGGTCTGGAATCCGGGTAGTGAGGTTGTCCATCGCTACTCCACCATCCTGCGCCAGGGCACCGGCCAAAGACCTCGGCATGTGGCGTTGCAGGCGGCTTGCGGACTCTTCGGTCCACCAGCGGACTAACGGGCCGCCGAGCAGGTTGCGAAAACTTGTCTTGGCATCGGGCGCTTGCACTGTCATCAGCCAGCCTTCTCCGTAGGGGTCGCGCAGAGCCAGTTTAGGGTCTGCGGCCAGTGCCGGGTTGATGTCTGAGACCGTGCCCTCGATCGGCGAAACCATATCGGCTGTGCAGCCATCGCGATGGATCGTGCACATCTTCTGGCCTTGGCGAATCCACTGCCCGCGTTGCGGCAGCGTAATGCTCTCAAGGGTGCCGGTCAGCTTGGAGGCAAAATCATCCATGCCGACGCGCACCAGGTTTGGGCTCTCGCTCAATGCCCAGGTGTGACCGGGATGGTAGCGAAGATTCTCCGGGACTTCAAAACCCGCGACCAAGGCGGGCTGAAGGCGTGGCGCTGTTTCATGCTTGCTCGCCCCGACTTCCAGGCGAGGATGCACGATTGCATTTCGAGTGCGGAAATAATCGATCAGCAAGAAAGTCACGAATGTGAAGAGAACCAGTAGGACTGTCATAAGTCACCTCGTCGGAGGGCCGTCTTGCGAGCCGCCCACACTTTCTAAAGGCAATTGCTCTGCCAGTGCGCGGGGAATTACTTGCAGGAGCGTCCTGGTTGGGATCTCTCGTGAAACAAGGCATTTAGAGCAGATGCAAGTTCGTGCTGCCGATTTTCCTAATAACCTTGCGGATGCCGTGCTGATAGAAATCGCAACAGGCTCAGGTGATTTACAGCGGTTTGAGCAAAAACAAAAAATATTGCTGTGTAATCACACTCTTACGAGTCGGTCGAGTACAGATGAGTCTCACAACAGCGAAGCTGAGAAATGCAACAGTGACAGGAGGGAGTGACGCGGCTACGGTTTCCTGACTCGTGCCTGCTGGTCAAAGGAAATATTTCGGTTGATACCACTCTCGTTCGTTTATAATTATTCTCATCCGATAATTATGCGCCTCTCCCATGAACAGTTCCGGGAACTGGCCGTGAAGCACGGTTTGGCGGTCACGCACCAGCGTCAAGTGGTTTATGAGGCCGTGATTGCTTCGCCTGGTCACTATTCCCCGGAAGACGTTTACGCCGCGGTCCGACGCCGCATTCCATCCATTTCTCTCGCCACGGTTTACAACAATCTGCGGCTTTTCATCGAGTGCGGGTTGTTGCGAGAGGTCACTCCTCATGCTTCCACGTTGCGCGTGGACGGCAATCTCGAACCTCACCACCATCTGGTCTGCTCGCGCTGCAAAGCGGTGCAGGACATTGAAGGAGATTTCATCGATTTCAAACGCTTATCCCCGCAGGTTCCGCGTGGATTCGATCTGACACAGCCGGTAGTTGAGGTCTTCGGCCTCTGCCGCCAGTGCAGCGCCAAAAAGTAGTTTTTTTCACGCAGTATTAATCAAGATTCGAAGGATGAAAACATATGGAAAATACACTCGCGACTTCATCGGGAAGCGTTTCCCCCGAAACTAAGGATAAAAGCACCACAGCCGAAGCGAAGTGCCCGGTAGCGCACGGCGCTCGCAACGCCCACACGAATGTTGATTGGTGGCCGAATCAGGTGGACCTGAAAGTCCTGCACCAGCATTCCCCAAAGTCCGATCCCATGGGTAAAGAGTTCAATTACGCGGAAGAGTTCAAGACGCTCGACCTGAATGCCGTGATCAAAGACCTTCATGCCCTGATGACGAATTCGCAGGAGTGGTGGCCGGCTGACTTCGGGCACTATGGGCCGCTGTTCATTCGTATGGCGTGGCACAGCGCGGGCACGTACCGCATCGGCGACGGCCGCGGCGGGGCTGGATCCGGGCAGCAGCGCTTCGCTCCGCTCAATAGCTGGCCGGACAACGTGAACCTCGACAAGGCACGCCGGCTGATCTGGCCGATCAAGCAGAAGTATGGCCGGAAGATCTCCTGGGCCGACCTCATGGTTCTCGCCGGCAATGTCGCCCTCGAGTCCATGGGCTTCAAGACGTTCGGTTTTGCCGGTGGCCGCGCCGACGTGTGGGAACCCGAAGACGAAATTTATTGGGGACCTGAGGGCACGTGGCTGGCGGACGAGCGTTACTCCGGCGATCGGGACCTCGAGAATCCTCTCGGCGCGGTGCAAATGGGCCTGATTTACGTGAATCCGGAAGGACCCAACGGCCAGCCGGACCCAATCGCCGCGGCACGCGACATCCGGGAGACCTTCGCCCGCATGGCGATGAATGACGAAGAAACGGTTGCGCTCATTGCCGGCGGTCACACCTTCGGCAAGACCCACGGCGCTGCCGTTCCCAGTCAATATGTGGGCAATGAACCAGAAGGCGCCGACATCGAGGATCAAGGCTTGGGGTGGAAAAATAAATTTGGCAAGGGTTTTGGTGCCGACACCATTGGCAGCGGCCTTGAAGTCACTTGGAGTACGACGCCGACGAAGTGGAGCAACAACTTCTTCGAGAACTTATTCAGCTTCGAATGGGAACTGACCAAGAGCCCGGCTGGCGCTCATCAGTGGACACCAAAAAATGGCGCTGGCAACGGCTCGGTGCCGGATGCGCACGATCCTTCCAAGCGTCATGCGCCTACCATGCTGACTACCGACCTGGCCTTGCGCTTCGATCCCTCTTACGAAAAGATCTCGCGGCGCTTCTATGAACATCCAGATCAGTTCGCAGACGCGTTTGCGCGGGCGTGGTACAAGTTGACGCATCGCGATATGGGTCCGATCCAGCGGTACCTTGGACCGCTCGTTCCAAAAGAAACTCTGTTGTGGCAAGATCCCATTCCCGTAGTGGATCATCCGCTGATCGGGGAGCAGGACGTTGCCGCTTTGAAAGCAAAGATTCTGGGATCGGGTCTCTCAGTTTCGCAGCTGGTCTCGACGGCTTGGGCGTCGGCGTCGACGTTCCGCGGCTCGGACAAGCGCGGGGGAGCGAACGGCGCGCGCATTCGCCTCGCGCCGCAAAAGGACTGGGAAGTCAACCAGCCGGCTGAACTGGCGAAGGTGTTGCAGAAGCTGGAAGCGATTCAAAAAGAGTTCAACAGCATCCAGACGAACGGCAGTAAAGGAAAGAAGGTGTCGCTCGCTGACTTGATCGTTCTTGGCGGCGATGCCGCGGTCGAGATGGCGGCGAAGGCTGCCGGGCACGAGGTGAAAATACCATTCAGGCCGGGCCGCATGGACGCATCGCAGGAGCAAACAGACGTCGAGTCCTTCGCGCCGCTCGAACCGAGAGCCGATGGATTCCGCAACTATCGCCGCGGCACGCTGCGCCTCTCACTTGAGGAGATGCTGGTGGATCGGGCGCAGTTGCTGAAGCTGACTGCTCCTGAGATGACGGTTCTCATTGGTGGCCTGCGCGTTCTAGGTGCAAATGCCGGCAAGTCGAAACACGGCGTCTTCACCAAACAGCCGGAGACACTGACGAACGATTTCTTCGTCAACCTGCTCGACATGCATACGCAATGGCAACCCTCCACTACCGTTGAAGGCGTTTCCGAAGGCCTGTACGAAGGGCGCGACCGGAAGACGAACGAGCTCAAGTGGACCGCTACGCGCGTAGACCTGATCTTCGGTTCGCACTCGCAGCTGCGTGCTCTGGCGGAAGTCTATGCGTGCGCGGATTCCAAGGAAAAGTTTGTGAAGGATTTCGCGGCGACGTGGACCAAAGTAATGAATCTCGGTCGCTACGACCTTGCCTGAGTTCGGAGATGATCGCGATTACTAATGGGATGGTCCGCCGCCTTTACCCAACCAGCAGCTGGGATATAAGGATGAACGGAGGAGGCGTCCCATGGAGCTACACATGATCGGCATTGATCTTGGTAAAACAGTCTTTCATCTGGTTGGACTCAACTTGCGCGGCGAGGTTGTGGTTCGCAAGAAGTTTTCGCGCAAGCAACTGCTGCACTTCACGGCGAACCTGCAGGTCGAATTGATTGGCATGGAAGCCTGCGGAGGAGC
>Ga0182024_10002535_pt1 | contig 45125 bp, 41 predicted proteins | sample P32metaG_FD_120480 | JGI IMG/M metagenome (GOLD analysis project Ga0182024, IMG submission 120480) | Permafrost microbial communities from Stordalen Mire, Sweden - P3-2 metaG (Illumina Assembly) | ecosystem: Environmental > Terrestrial > Soil > Wetlands > Permafrost | place: Sweden: Stordalen... | reverse complement strand
TGCCTAGGGCGCATGCCTAGGGCGCATGCCCCGCCGAACTCGTCGCGGCGGCGCCGTCACCCGTGTGGTAGTTGGGATACGGCGGGCGCTTGACCACCACCGGCGGATGCTTCGCGAGCGAATCCATGGCGATACCGACAGCCTTCTCGAGCTGCGAGTCATGCCCCGCACGCCACGCCGCGGGATCGAGATCCTCGACGACGTCCGGAGCCACACCATGGTTCTCGATCTCGAACTGCCCCCGCATGGTGTAGATCGCGATGCGCGGCGCGGTGAGTGCCATGCCATCCATGAGTGGCGGATACCCGTAGATCCCGACCAGCCCGCCCCAGGTCCGGCGTCCTACCAACGTCCCGATCTTCGTCTCGTGGAACATGTAAGGAAGCGCATCGCCTCCGGATCCGGCGTACTCGTTGATGAGCATCACCTTCGGACCATAGATCGCCCCGGTCGGAGAGGTGATGTCCTCGCCGTCCCGCGTCATCATCTTGAACAACGGCTGCCGCTCCATCACTTCGATCATGTAGTCGGCCACGGCGCCACCGCCGTTGAACCGCTCATCGAGCACGATCCCCTGCTTGGATGTCTGGGCGAGATAGTAGCGGTTGAAATAGCTGTACCCGTCGCCGCCAGTGTTGGGGAGATATGCATACCCGATCTTCCCGCCACTGAGCCGGTCCACTGTCCTGCGGTTGTCCTCGATCCACGCGTAGTTGCGGAGCGCCCGCTCGCTCGGGATCGGCTGCACGGTCACGTCGCGCGCGCCTGCGCCCGATGGATCGGCCGACACACGCAGGACCACCGACCGCCCCGCGGTCCCCTCGAAGTACTTGTAGATGTCCTCGGTCGCACGAACCTCGGTGCCGTTCACGGCGAGGAGATAGTCACCCTGTGCGACGTTGACGCCGGGCTCGCTGAGCGGCGCACGCAACTCGGGATTCCAACTCTCACCGGTGTAGATCCGTGCGATGCGGTAGTGTCCGCGGTCCACCGAGAAGTCGGCGCCGAGCAGACCAGTCGGCGGCGGATGCCGCCCCTGATCGTCACCACCGCCGAAGATGAAGAGATGGCCGACGGTGAGCTCACCCATCGTTTCCGTCAGCAGGTATCTGAGATCGTTGTGGCTCGCGAGGCCGGCGAGATATGGCCGGTATTTCCGCTCGGCCGCATCGAGATCGAGACCGTGATGGTGCGGGTCGTAGAAGAAGTCCCGCTCGATCCGCCACGCCTCATGGTACATCTGCTGCCATTCCGCGCGCGGATCGACCGCGATCTGCACACCACCCAGCCGGAGACCACCTTCGCCCGGCTTCGACGAGCCGTCCGTCGCGGCGATCGTCCATTGGCCCTGCGCACGATACATCATCTTCTGGCCGTTCTGCGACACCCGGAATGAGGTCGGCGACCGATCGTCGACGTTGCCATCGGGTCCGAAGCCGGAAACCCCATCGATGACCTTCGTCAGTTTGCGCGAGGCCAGATCCCACTTGTACACGGTCTCCCGGTTGGTCGGGTTATCCTGTGCGGAATCCGACGGCTGGGGCACTGTCTCCAGCACGAAGATGGTGCCCGCGGCACCGGCGAGGAGTCCCGACCAGCGGCGGTCGCCCGTCGGGAGCGCCAGGATGCGCTGGTCGATGTGCGCGAGGTCGATCCGTACCGGCGCGCCCGGGACCCCCGCGTGCTTCGCCGAGTCGGTCACGGCGCCGGCGGCCTTCTTGTCGCCGTCACGCTTCGCGGTCGCCGGACCCGTGGCCGCCGCCGCCGTGTCGGCCTTCTCCTCGTCCGACGCTGGGATCAGCGGAGACGGCCGGTCATTACGGAGCAGGACCATGTACAGACTGCGCGTCACCGGATGATCGAAGCTGGACATGTCGATCCACCCGACCGTCGGCCCCGCGTTCGTGCTGGCCGCGAAATACAGGTACTCACCGCCCGCGTCGAACAGCGGGAACCGCGCGTCGCTCAAGCCGTCCGTGATCTGCGTCGCCTTGCCGGATTCCAGGGAGTAGAGAAAGATCGCCCGCAGATGATTCGGAAGTGACTTCGAGTACGCGATCCACCGGCTGTCGGACGACCACGACGGATCGAACGCGCGCCAGGGCGCTTCGTACGTATCGGCATCGACCTTGACCGACCGCCCCGACGCGACGTCCAGATACCAGAGTTGCAGACGCTTGTCGAGATAGCTGATCTTCTTGCTGTCCGGCGACCATTGCGGCGCGTAGTAGAATGACGGCGCGTCGCCGAGCGCGATGGACCGCGCGGGTCCACCGGACTGCGGCGCAATGTGCAGCGCGTACTCGCCGGAAGCGTCGGAGAAATACGCGACCGACCGGCCGTCGGGCGACCATGCCGGATCGCGCTCCATCGTAGCCGTTGTGTTCGTCAGGTTCCGCGCGTCACCCTTGTCCGCCGGCACCGTGATGATCTCGCCGCGCGCCTCGAACACCGCCCGCGCGCCGCTCGGCGAGAGATTCGCGTTCGCGATCTGATCGGCCGCTGATACGAAGTGCGGCCTGACTTTCGGGAGATCGGCGGAGACGGTCACCGCGACTGGAGACGGCTTCTGCGTGGCGGGGTCGAAGAGGTAGAGGGCCCCGAACTGCTCGTACACGATCACATCGGGGCCGGCGGACGCCGACTTGATGTCGAGGCCGTGGTTCTCCACGACCTGGGTGACCTGCTTCGATTGCGTGTCGTACTTGAAGAGCGACGTCGGGCCGTTGCGATCCGACAGGAAATACACCGCGCTGCCGATCCACATTGGGCTCGCGTCGTTCGATCCGTCGCGCGGAACGCGCTCGATGGAACCGTCGGACATCGTCGCCAGCCAGATCTCCGAGGCCTCGCCTCCGCGGTACCGCTTCCAGATCTCGTTGGCCGGATCGGATGGCATGTACGCAAGGCGCTTCCCATCGGCCGAGAACGAGCCGGCATAGCTGCGCGGCAGATCGACTTCGGTCGCCGGACCGCCGTCCTTGGACACGGTGAAGAGCCGCGAATACCGGCTGTAGCTGTTCCGGCCCGACCGGAAGAGGATCCGGGACCCGTCCGGCGTCCAACCGACGACGTCGTCCGGCGCGGGATGATACGTGAGCCGCCGCGGTACCCCGCCGGTGGCTGGCATCACATAGACATCCGAGTTGCCGTCGTTGTCGCCGGTGAACGCGATGAGGCTGCCATCCGGAGAGAACGAGGGATCGGTGGCGTTGCCCTCGTCCGCCGTCAGACGTGTGGCAGCCCCACCCGCACGCGGGACGATCCAGATGTCGCCGCCATAGCTGAACGCGATCTGGGTCCGGCTGGCCGTCGGCCGTTGAAGCAGGAGCGGCACGGCCGACGCCTGCGCCGCGGAAGGGTTCCCAAACGGGTTGCCGGCGACGATTCCGGCGACGATTGCCACGCACCACGCGGCGCGAGAACGCATTCCGACCTCACCAGTGAGTTGGATGTGCGCCCGTGATGGTGCCGGCGCACCAGCGCTCTCAAGCTACGCGAGTGACCACTCGGGGGCCACTGGCCCCCTCTCCTCTCTATTCTCTCCTCTCTACTTTCTACTCTCTACTTTCTACTCTCTACTTTCTTCACTTCGGAGGAGTCGTCTCGATCGGCATCTGCAGATAGGACGCGTACTCGGGAGACCGAAAGATCCGCTGCCGCGCCGTCTGGAAATCCGCGTCGGTCGCTTCAAAGATGTTGGCAACGAATTTCTGCGGATTCCGATCGATGAGCGGGAACCAGGTGCTCTGTACCTGCACCATGATCCGGTGCCCTGGGCGAAAGCGGTAATCCTGTGTGTGCAGATCGATCGTGTATTCATCCACGTGGTTCGGCACCGCAGGCTTGGGCTGCGTGAATCCGTCGCGGAATCGTCCGCGAAACACGTCGTTTGCGACCATCAGCTCGAACCCCGACATCGACGGGTCCGCGTCGTAGTGCTCCGGATAGACGTCGATGAGCTTCACGATCCAGTCGCCGTCGGTGCCCGATGTCGAAGCGAACAGATGCGCGACGATATCGCCCGCCACCACGACATCCTGCGTGAGCGGCTCCGTCTCCCACGTCAGCACATCGGGCCGCCCATCGGCGAACCGCTGATCTTCCACGAGCCACGTCGGCCAGCCCGAGCCGCCGGGCTGATAGGTCGGCGGGATCGGCCGGTGGCGATACGGCACCGGACTCGCCGGATCGGACACGTAAGCGTCGAACGCGCTGTCGCCCCGCGCGGCCGCCGGGCGGTCGAACGACAGGTGGTGATCCGCCTGTGTGTAGAGCTTCTTCGGGGTCACGTTCGAACGGGGTGGCCAGCTGTCCCAGCGGCGCCAGGTATTGGATCCGCCCTCGAACGTCACCGCCTCCGCCTCATCCAGGGTCCCCTTGTCCTTGAGCCAGTACGCGAACCAAGGCGCCAGGACGTGCTGGCGGAAATAGAGTGAGGTCGGACTACCGAAATCGATCGCGCCGAGCTTCTGCCCGTCCGGCGCCGACCAGCCGCCGTGGTTCCAGGGGCCCACGACGAGATAGTTGTGATGATTGGTGTCGTGACGCTCGAGCGCCTCGTAGATCGTGACGGGGCCGTAGAAATCCTCCTGATCCCACCATCCCGCAACCGTCAACGTCGGCAGCGTCACGTGATCCATGTACGGCGTCGCCGCCTGGCGCTGCCAGAACGCATCGTAGTTCGGATGCGCGACGAAATCGTTCCACGTCGGTATCGCGCCGTGCAGATACCGCGAGTTGACGTTGGCCAGACCGCCGAGCTGCAGATACCAGTCGTAGGTGTCGGGCCTGTCGAACGCAAACGACGCCTGCTCCTTGTTGGTCTCCATCCGGGTTGCGTATTCCAGACCATAGCTCAGCCGGAACGCGCCGTTGTGATGGAAGTCGTCGCCAAGGTACATGTCCGCGGGCGAGGCCTGCGGCGACACGGCCTTGAGCGCCGGGTGCGGATCCAGCATCGCCATCACGGTGAGCCAGCCCGGATACGAGATCCCCAGCATCCCGACGCGCCCGTTGTTGCCCGGCACGTGCTTGACCAGCCAGTCGATCGTGTCGTACGCGTCCGTGCTTTCATCGATCGCGTGCGAGTCCTTTGGATCACGCGGAGGCCGCATCATGACGAATTGGCCTTCGGACTTGTACCGGCCCCGGATGTCCTGAAATGCGAAGATGTATCCGTCGGCCTCGAGCTCGAGGTACGAGCTCCGGAGCGCGCCCGCCGCGCCCACGATGCCGTACGGTGTCCGGACGAAGAGGATGGGAAGCGCCCCGTGAGGAGCCGTCGGCACGTAGATGGCGGTGTGCAGATGCACGCCGTCGCGCATCGGAATCTCGATTTCCGTCTTGGAGAATCCTGGCGGCGGCTCGCCCGGATCCTGCGCCACAAGGCCATCCAGCGGCGCGGCCAATGCCGCACACGCCGCCAGCAAGACCGCCCGGCGAGAGAGTTGCATCGCCGGTTACCTCGGACAGGCGGCGGTCGCCGACCGCGCCGCGAATACCAGATACTGCTCCAGTTTGCCGTCGGGCCACTGGTACGTCGTGATCGTCACCGCGCGCTTCGGGAACACGGCGAGATACGAGTGGAATGTCATCCCGCCCCGTTCATCCCGCCCCGTCTGGCAGAATGGATCCGGTGCACCCAGCGGCCCGAGACTCGACGCGTAGTCGTGGATTGCCTCGTCGGTAAAATACGCGTTCGCGTTGTCCGTGAAGAGCGAGCGGTCGATGCGCCCGTGCTGCAATTCGATGAGGATGGTGTGGACGCTGGCGGCCACACGCGCATCACCGCCCGATGGCGATGACGCGGATGCCGCCGGCGTCGCGATGAGACGTGCCACCCGCTGGCCGATCAGGGCCGCTGCGGTGCTGGCGTCCTGGTTCGTCAGCACGACCACCGCCGCGTGCGCGTCGGGCAGCACGATGTCCTCGGACGTGAAACCGGAGACTTCCCCGCTGTGCTCCCACACCCGCTGGCCGCCCTCGGTCCCGACGAAGATGCCGAGCGCATAGTGGGTGTCGGTGCCGTTCTTGAGCATCACCGGGGCCGTGAGCGTGTCGTACCACGCGGGCGACAGGAGCCGCCGATCGATCAGACTGATGTCCCACTGCGCCAGATCGGTCGCCGTCATCGCCAGCTCGCCGGCCGCGAACAGCCACCCGGCCGCTTCCTTGGGCGCCGGCCGCAGTGGCCCCAGCGCATGCCGGTAATAGCCGATCGCGTCGGTCTCGCCCAGACGGCCCACGTTCACATCCGCAATGCTGTGCATCCCCAGCGGCGCGAAGATGCGCGTCTGCAGAAATTGCATCAGCGGCATCCCCGAGATCTGCTCGATGATCCGTCCTGCGATCACGTAGTTCGTGTTGCTGTATTGCCACTGGGTGCCCGGGTCGAAATCCAGCGGCTTCTTCGCCCAGGTGTTCAGGATGTGCTCGGCCGTCGTCGGCACGAGCATGCTGGGCATCACGTAGTCCTGCGGCCAGTAGTCCTGGTAGCCGGAGGTATGCGACAACAGCTCGCGAATGGTCACCTCATCCCCGCGCGTCAGCCCCGGCACGTAGCGGGAGACGGGATCGCTGAGGGAGAGCTTGCCTTCCTGCGCCAGCATCACCATGGCGGTCGCGGTGAACTGCTTGCTGACCGAGCCGACGGCGTATCGCATGTCGGGCTGCGCCGGGACCGTCGGTGCCAGCCGCGCCGTGCCATATGCCTGCCGGTACGTGAGCCGGCCGCCCGTCACGACCGCCACCGACGCACTCGGCACGCCGGTCGCCGCGAGCACAGCCCGGGCCGTGGAGTCGATCACCGCGCGGCTTGCCGCGTCGAGCGTGGTGTCCGCCGGCGCCTGTGCGGCAACGGACACGGGTAGGATGGGCGCCGCCATCGCGGCGGCGGACAACCAGCGGACGAGCGAACGCACCAATGGGCGGGAGAAGTTGCGCATGGAGGGCGAAGATATCCTCACACGGAGCGGTTTCGCCACCGTCCGAAGCGCCAGAGGGCCGCCATGCCGATCCCGCGGCCGGCCGCCGTCACCGAAATCACGGTCCAGATCCCCGTCGTCCCCCAGTGCGTCGCCGCCCACGCGGCCAGCGGGATGCGGAGCGCGCTGATCGAGGTCGACATGATCATCGGTGGCAACGTGTCGCCCGCTCCGCCCAACGCGCCTTCGAGCACGAGTTCCGCCGCCGTGAACAGTTGGGCAAGCGCCGCGATGCGCAGATAGTGCGTGGTCTCCAGGATCACCGACGGATCCGAGGTGAACACGCTCGCCAGCCGGCTGGGAATCGTCAGCTCGATCACCACGGCGATGAGCGAGACCATCGTGCCGTACCCGACGGTGATCCACCCCGCGCGCGCGGCCCGGCCGGGCTGCCGCGCACCGAGGTTCTGGCCGACGATGGCGGCCGCTGCTGCGCCGAAGCCCACACCCACCATGTACATCCAACTCTCGACGCGGAATCCCAGTCCCATGGCCGCGAGGGCGGGCGTGCCGAATCGCGTCACGGTGCGCGTGAGCGCGACGTAGATCGCGCTGAACGCGATGCCGGTGATTGCCGTCGGCAGCCCCACGCGCGTGATGGCCGCGATCGACGCCCAGCGCACGCGGCCCAGCCGCATCATCCGGCGCCGGAACAGCAGCGCGGTCCCGAGCAGGAACGCGCCGCCCCGCGTGGAGATCGTCGCCACCGCCGCCCCGGTGATCCCCATCGCCGGGATCCCGAAGTGGCCCAGGATCAGCACCGGATCCAGCACCAGCGTCATCGCGACGGAGGACCCCAGAATGAGCATCGGTGTCCGCGTGTCGCCGGAAGACCGGAACGCGGCATCCACGGCGAAGTATCCGAAGATGAGTGGCATGCCCATCAGGTACATGCCCAGGTACCGGGCGCCGAGCGCCTGCACGTCGGCCGGATTGTGGAGGGCCCCGAGCAGAGACGGCAGCAGAAACACTCCGGACACGGCCACGATGCCGCCAAGCCCGACGGCATAGAGGATCGCCTCGCCCACGACGCGCGCCGCCTCGTCGGGACGCCCCTCGCCGTGCCGGCGGGCCGCGACGGCTGTGAGGCCGATTCCGACCATCTCCGCGATCGACACGACCAGCCAGATCCAGAACAGGGACGTCGCCACCGCGGCCAGCGCCGCAGCACCCAGCCGCGTCCCCACCCAGAACGCGTCCGCCGATGCGAACACGATTATCAGCAGGTTCGAGCCGACGGCCGGCGCAGCGATGCGCCAGATCACGCGCGACAGCGGATCGGCGACCACCGCCGACTGGGCACGCGATCCGATCACCGCCACCGGCACGCCGCCGTCGTACGTGTCCAACGGCAGCGCGGCCGCCGGGATCTCCTCCGGCGGCCGCGCTGTCACGCTGGCCGGTGAGCCATGCGCGGGAGTCACGCCGGTGCAGGCGCCGTCGTCATCGCCATCATCTCGGTCGCCACTCGCTCCGCCAGCGCGACCAGCGCTTTGGCCGCGCCTGACCCGGGCTCAGCCACCACGAGCGGCCTCCCCGTGTCGCCACCCTCGACGATGCGCGGATCGAGCGGGATCTGCGCCAGAAGCGGCAGCCCGACTTCCCGCGCCAGCCGCTCTCCCCCACCCGCGCCGAAGATCGACGACGGCTTCCCGCAATGCGGGCACTCGAAGTAGCTCATGTTCTCGACGATCCCGAGCACCGGCACGCTGACGCGCTGGAACATCTTCACGCCCCGAAGCGCGTCGCCCGTCGCGACCTGCTGGGGCGTCGTCACGATGATGGCCGCGTGTACCGATGTGGATTGCACGAGCGAGAGCTGCGCGTCACCGGTGCCCGGTGGCATGTCGACGATGAAGTAGTCGAGCGTACCCCAGGCGACATCGCCCAGAAACTGGCCGATGATCCTCATCACGATCGGGCCACGCCAGATCGCAGGCTGGTCTTTGTCGATCAGGAACCCGAGGCTGATCACTTTCACGCCATGCGCCTCGAGCGGGATGATCTTCTGGTCCACGACCGGTGGCGGCGCATTGACGCCCAGCATCAACGGCAGATTCGGACCATAGATGTCCGCATCCATGAGCCCGACCCGCGCCCCCGACCGCGCGAGCGCGACCGCGACGTTGACGGCGACGGTGGACTTACCGACGCCGCCCTTGCCGCTCGATACCGCGATCACCCGGCCGAGATGCGGCCGGTACACGGGTGTGGGCGCGGGCGGCCGCGTAGGCGCGGGCTTCGTGTCCATCACCGGAAGCGGCCGGCGCGGAGGGTGCGGGGACTCGGTCATGTCTCTCTCACGATGGAAGACTCACCAACGATACCGCCTAGTGAGTTATGCGCCGCTGCTCTCGGTGCGCACCACATGGATCTCCGGAACGCGCAGCCTGAGATGGGCCTCGATGCCCTGCATCAGCGCCGTCATGGGCATGTCGCAGTCGGGGCAACCGCCGTCGAGACGCAACACCACGACGCCACTACTGAGATCAAAATGCACCAGCTCGATCGCCTCCGGCGCCTTCACGTGCAGCAACGGCCGCAGCCCGGCGATCGCCTCCCGAATCCGGCCCTCAATCGCCACCTGCTTGGACGTGCCCATACGCGAAAGTTAGACGACGGGGGCCGGCCGTGGCAGGGACCGTGGGCCGATGAACGCTCGCGCCGCGCCGATTACCTCCGTCCTCGCGGCCTCGAGTGAGCCCGCGACGAGCGCGCCTGCCGCTTTCGCGTGGCCGCCCCCGCCGAACTGCCGCGCGAGCTGGTTGACGTCCACGCCGCCCGTGCTGCGGAACGACACTTTGACTTTGCCGTGCCCGAGGTCCCGGAAGAAAATCGCCAGCCGCGTCCCGACGATCGATCGCGGATGCTCGGCGATGCCATCCAGGTCCTCGGACTTGAGCCCGTAGCGCTCGACCGCACCCGCCGGCACCGAGATCCACGCGATACCGTATTCCGGGTCGACATCCAGCGTCGCCAGCGCATCACGCAGCAGATGCAGCCGGCCGAGCGGTACTGAGGCATACACGCGCCGATACATCTCCTCGGGGTCGATGCCCAGCGAGAGGAGGTAGCCGGCGATCGCGTGGCAGCGCGGCGATGTGTTGCTGAAACGGAAGCCGCCGGTATCGGTGAGCAACGCCGTATAGAGCGCTGTCGCCGCGTCACGAGAGATCGGCCACCCCGCCACGACCGCAAGATCGAACACCAGCTCCCCCGTGGCACACGCCGTCGTGTCGGAGAATACTGTGGGACCCGGCGGCTCGTCGCCAGGCAAATGGTGGTCGATCACCAGCTTGGGGATCGTCAGGGCGCGAACGGCGTCGGCCAGCGTGCCGAGCCGCCGCACGTCGCCGATGTCGAGTACCACTAGGACATCGATGCCGGCGAGCGCAGCCGCGCCACGCGTCGTCTCATCGGCCAGGTCGGAGCCCAGGAGAAAATCGAAGACCCCCGGCCAGGGCGTGGGATTGACGATGCGTGCGTCGACTCCCACGGCCGCGAGGATCCGCGCCAACCCCGCTTCCGACCCACAGCCGTCCCCATCCGCGTTGATGTGGGTCGACAACGCAACTCGGTGGCCGGCGGTCAGCGCGGGGAGTAGTCCCCGGATGGCCGCCATGCGGTGCGGGGGGACGGCCAGAAGATCGCGCGGCGGCGGCGCGGGGGGAGGAAGAGCCATCGGCGTGTCGATGAGAAGCCTACAATGCGAAGCGGCGCCCACGGTTTCGTGGACGCCGCCTCCAATCTAACTCCGCGAGGTCAATCCCCGGCGGTGCCCGCTCCGCGCTGCAGATTTCCCAGCTTCGAGTGCGAGCGACTGTAGGCGAAATAGATCACCAGGCCGATCGCCATCCAAATGATCAGCCGTTTCCAGGTGTCGCCCGGCAGACTCAACATCAACCCGACACAGGAGAGGATGCCGAGGATCGGGACGAGCGGTACGAATGCGACTTTGAACGGGCGCGGCATCTCCGGACTCCGGACGCGCAGCACCCATACACCCGCACACACAATGACGAACGCGAGGAGTGTCCCAATTGAGACCAGCTCGCCGAGCAAGCCGATCGGGAAGAACGCGGCCACCGCGGCAGCCACGATACCGGTCACGATCGTCGTGACGTACGGTGTTTTGAATTTGGGGTGCACTTTGCCGAACACCGGCGGGAGCAAGCCGTCGCGCGCCATCGAGAAGAACACTCGCGGCTGCCCCATCAACATCACGAGGACCACCGACGCCAGGCCGAGGATCGCGCCCACGTCTGTGAAGACGCGCAGCCAAAGAAGCTGCGGCGCGGCGCCGAGCGCGACGACCACCGGCGCGGGTACGCTGAGCTTCGTGTAGGAGACGAGACCGGTCATGACGAGCGACATCAGGATGTACAGCACGGTGCACAAGGCCAACGACCCGAGCATGCCGATCGGAAGGTCTCGCTGGGGATTCTTCGCCTCCTGTGCGGCCGTCGACACGGCGTCGAATCCGATGTAGGCGAAGAACACCACCCCTGCGCCACGAACTACGCCACTCCATCCGAAATGGCCGAAATCCCCGGTGTTGGGCGGAATGAATGGATGCCAATTCGCGGGGTGTACGTACATCGCACCGAATCCGATCACCAACAACACGATCGCCACCTTCACGATCACGATGACGTTGTTGAAGCGCGCCGACTCCTTGATACCGATCACGAGCAGCGTGGACATCGCCGCCACCAGCAGCACCGCCGGGAGATTGATGACGCCCCCAGGCACGCGCTCGATGTGATGCGTGACCGCGTTGTAGGTGAGTGGCGCCGCGGTGAACGCGGCCGACAGATGGATCCCCATGCCGTTGAGGAAATCGATGACGTGCCCCGACCACCCCACGGCCACCGTCGCCGCGCCAAACAAATATTCGAGGATCAGGTCCCACCCGATGATCCAGGCGACGAACTCACCGAGCGTGGCGTAGGCGTACGTGTACGCACTCCCCGCGATGGGGATCATCGATGCGAACTCGGCGTAGCACACACCGGCAAAGAGGCAGCCCAAGCCGGCCAGAACGAACGACACCGAGATGCCCGGCCCCGCGTTGTTTGCGGCCGCGGTGCCGGTCAGCACGAAGATGCCGGCGCCGATGATCGCACCGATGCCGAGCATGATCAGATTGGTCGCCGTCAAGACTCGGCGAAGGCCGCCCGCATCGGCCGCGTTGGCTTCGGCCTGGAGCGCCGTAATGCTTTTCGTCGAGCTCAAACTCATCGAGGTTCTCCCCTGCACGGAGGATCGGGATGTGCGTTCGCTGCACGCGACGGACACCCCGCGCGCGCGCGGCGCGAAGGTGCGGGCGTGCGGGCCCGCTTGTCAAGCGAATGGCTGTCTCGTGTCTCGAGCCGCCAGTCTCACGATCTGATTCACGACGGCCAGTGCGCCCAGACGCAACACGCAGCCTAGGCGGAGTAGTTCGGCGCTTCCCGGGTGATCGTGACGTCGTGAGGGTGCGACTCGCGCAGCCCGGCCGTCGTGATCCGCACGAATCGGCTCTCGGTCCGCAACGCCTCGATCGACGCGCAGCCCACATACCCCATACCGCTGCGCAATCCTCCCACCATCTGGAACAGGACGTCGGCCACCGCCCCCTTGTATGGGACCCGCCCCTCGATCCCCTCAGGGACGTATTTGCGCCCGGACATCTCGCCTTCCTGGAAGTACCGGTCGGCGCTCCCGTCCTGCATCGCACTGAGGCTCCCCATGCCACGGATCATTTTGAACCGCCGGCCCTCGAGCAGCAGTGATTCGCCAGGGCTCTCTTCGGTCCCCGCCAGCATCGAGCCCATCATCACGCTGGCCGCGCCGGCCGCCAGTGCCTTCACGATGTCGCCGGAATACTTGATCCCGCCATCGGCGATCACCGGCACGTCACCCGCTCCCTCCACGGCATCCAGCACCGCCGTGAGTTGCGGGACGCCGACGCCGGTCACCACACGCGTCGTACAGATCGAGCCCGGGCCCACGCCGACTTTCACGGCATCGACACCGCGGGCCACGAGCGCCGCCGCACCCTCTCGCGTCGCGACGTTGCCGGCCACGAGCTGCACGTTCGGGAAGAGCTCGCGAATCTCGCCGGTCGCGACCAGTACGCCCTCGCTGTGACCGTGCGCCGTGTCGACGATCAGCACGTCCACACCAGCCCCCACCAGCGCGCCCGCGCGCTCCCGGTAGTCGCCCGTCGCGCCGATCGCCGCCGCGACCCGCAGCCGGCCATGCCGGTCCTTGTTCGCGTGGGGATGCTGGCGCCGCTTGTGGATGTCCTTCACCGTGATCAGCCCGCGCAGCGTCCCGTCCGCCGCGACGACCGGCAGCTTCTCAATCCGGTGCTCGCCGAGGATACGCTCAGCCTCGTCGAGGGTCGTGCCGACCGGCGCGGTGATCAGGTCCGTGCTCGTCATGACGTCGCGCAACGGCCGGTCGAGATCGCGCTGGAATTGCAGATCGCGGTTCGTCAGAATGCCGACCAGCCGGCCATCACGGTCGACGATCGGCACGCCGGAGATCTTGAACCGCATCATCAGCGCGACCGCCTCGCGCAGTGTCGCCTCGGGCGGCAGCGTGATCGGATTGAGAATCATCCCGCTCTCCGACCGCTTCACCCGGTCCACCTCGGCCGCCTGCCGGTCGATCGACATGTTCTTGTGGAGCACCCCGATCCCGCCGGCCCGTGCCATCGCGATCGCCATGGCGGACTCGGTCACCGTATCCATCGCCGCTGAGACCAGCGGGACGTTGAGGTCGATGGCGCGCGTGAAACGCGTCGCCGTACTCACGTCCCGCGGATGCACAATCGAATGACTGGGACTGAGAAGGACGTCGTCGAACGTCAGCGCCATGTCGGCGCGAATGCGCGGCTCGGTGTTCGCCCGCACCGCCGCGGCCGGGCGCGTCGCGCCCGCCGCCCTACCGCGTCCGCTCGCCGGGGAACCCGAAGGGATCGACCCATTGGCGGATGCCGCCGCGCCCGGCCGAGGCCGGGCCTCTCGTCGGGATCTGCTTGCCATAGCCAAAGCTACGGCGTCACTCCCCCCGAAGCAACGGAGTCGCAGGGCACCTGCGACGACGAGGCCGCGGCGCCGCACCTTGAGCTGCGGCGTCCGGCAACGGCGACGCGGCGGCTAGCGCCGCCGTTTCCGCGACAATCGCCGCCGCAGCGCGGCACGCACGCTGAGCGGAAGGAAAAACGACACCGCCGCCATCATCCGGCCGACACTCAGTTGCGTCAGCTCTTCGGGATCCCCCGGCCAGTGATCACGCAGGACCTGCTCATCCGCGTGGGCGACGAGGTGCTGCAGCGCCAGCGTGAGGATGAACAGGTCGTCGAGCTCGCCGAGCACCGGAATCATGTGCGGGATGATGTCGGCGGGCGACAGCACGAACACGATCGCTCCCACCACCAGCACTTTGTCCAGCGTGGCCACCCGGGAGTCGAACAACAACCCGCCCAGAAGGCGCAAATATGCCGGGATGTGGCGGACGCCCTCCAGCACGGTGTGCGCCGCCCCGTGCCGCGTGCCATTCGCTGATCCGGCGCCGCGCTCACGCGCGCTCTCACGCGCGCTTTCGCGCGCGCTCTCACGCGCTGGATTGCGCTCTTGGTCGCGCCCTCGCCCGCCGTGCGATCCCGGACGACGGTCCCCCTCGCTCCGCGGGTCCGTCCGCGCGTCCGCGCCCGCTTCGCGGCCGTGCCGCTCGCGCGTCGTCACGGCTGAACGTCTCCGCGGGGCGGAGGCGGCTGGAGCGCCGGTGGCGGGCCCGGCGGCGACGCGGGTGACGCCGGTGACGCTGCGGAATCCTGGGGCTTCGTGGCCGCCTGAACGATGTCGCCGGCCATCGACTTGCCCGCCGCCGCGACGCCGCTCAGAACACCTGCCGCCTTGTTCAGAAACGTCATCGTCTCCGCCACGGCGTTCGCGGGGATCCGGCCCGCCCGCAGGGTATCCTCGACCCCCTCCGCGAACCGCTGGAACGCGTTCCCCAGCGTCGGACGCAATGCGTATTTGGACTCCAGGAACTCGATGTAATCGAGGATCTGGTACGCCCGTTCATCCGGCATGGTATCCAGATGGCGGACGACGCGGTCGCGCAGCAGTGGGTTCACGGGAACTCTCCAGGACTCGGGACGGACGCAGACGCGGTTACCGCACGCGCGCGCCGGGTTCGCAAGTTACCCCGCCCGGCTCTGAGAGCGAAGGGCCGTATCCGTTGGCGCCACGAGCAGCTAACAAGCGGCCAACAAGCGGCCAACAAGCGGCCAACAAGCGGCCAACAAGCGGCCAACCCGCGCCGCCGAAACGCGGCCTGACGGGCCGCGGACCCCTGCCTACGGCTGAGTGCCGGTAGCCGGGCTGCTCGCCGGCGGCGTCTGCTTGGTGGCAGGCAGTTTCTTGGTCTTGTGCCGCGCGCGATGCGGGGGGTCCTCGAACGCCCACCGCACCCGCTCGCCACGCGTGTCGACGTGCAGGAACGGGCCGTGTGCCTTCGTCCCGCGATACACGCCGGCGCCCCCCACGAGATCCGGGTGCGCCGCCTCGACCCGGTCGACCGACTCCAGCAGCACGTGCACGTCGCGCGTGTCGATGCGGCCGTCGCCGTTCAGGTCCTCCATGACGCCGTGGCCATCATCCACATAGATGTCGGCCGCGTCGCCGAACTGATGCCGGCTGTCGCGCGCGCGCCCCCCCCGCCGGCCCACGCCCTCGGCGTTGTACTCGGGCGTCCGAAACCCCGACATGATCACGACGTGGGCGTCCGGATGACCGTGCTCCGCGAGATCGTTGATGATGAGTTCGAGCTTGTCAACCAGCTCCTCGCGCAGCACCAGATATTTCGGCCAGATGTCTTCCTGGTCGTGCGTCAGGAAGTCGCGCAGCCGGAAGTGCTCGGAGACCGGTGTGTCTTCGTTGTCCGGCGTCACCCGGATGAACCCATCCGGGTTCGCATACGTCGCGGACCGCGGCCGCCGCCGCTCAGCCGGCCACCAGCCCACCCGATAGTCGCCCACGCGGCCCTTGGCCTTGTACGTGAACGGCACCATCGTGATGAGGGAGAACGGCCGCCCGCCCGCGACGCTGTCATTGAGGGCGTATACCCCCGGACTGTCAGCCGCCGTGTCCCCGAAATAGCGCCGGAGGATCGGCAAATCGAGCACGTGGCGCGCGGTGCTGAGGAAGTGAGCCCTGAGCTTGCCCGAGAGCCCGAACATGGAGTCCGGCCCCGGCACCGGCGCGCCACTATCGGCCACGACGACACCCACCGTCGTATCCGGCGAATCGCGCGCGACGCTGTGCCAGCGGGCGGAATCGGGCGGGACGGCGATCATGGTGGCGCCAATCTGGGCCAACACGAGCAGCGCGCTGAGACTCAGGGATGCCTCCTGGCGGCGTCAGCCGGGACACGATCTGGATTCAGCGTGGACTCGGGTCGGTGCCCTGACCCGCACGGCTCGCCGCGGAGACGTGTGTACGCCTCCTCCAAACGACGACCACGGCCGTCAATAGATATACACCACCGTGCCGATCGGTACGATGCGATACAGCGTTTCGATGTCTTCGTTCCGCAGCCGGACGCAGCCGTGACTCGCCGACTGGCCAATGCTCTCGGGCTCATCCGTGCCGTGAAGTCCGTACCCATCACCCAGGTACAGCCGCTCCACACCCAGTGTTCCGAGATATTTGCGCTGATTCGTCCCGAACGGCGGGATGATGATGTTGCCGTTCGCCACGATCTCGTTCCCTTCTTTCGTCTCGAATGGCACTTCCCGCCCATCGGGATACTTGGTGACCACGTCTGTCCCATCGACGGTCAGCACGGCGCCCCCACCGATCGGGATCTTCTGCCCGCGCAGCAGTTTTGTGAAGCCGAGTTGCTTCTTCTTCGCCATCTCCACGTAGTGCCAGTCGGGGGGAACCCAGACGGGATCGGTCTCCTTGCTCTGCACGACGAGCCGCCCGCGCGGCGTCTCGAACTTCCAGTGCAGCGACGTGCCGGGCCCTTCGTTCACGAGCTCCTTGCCGCTCCCCGTGGCCACCCGCGCCGTGAAGATCGTGCGGTCACCCTCCCGGTACCAGAGCCGGTTGTCGTTGATGCTCACGACGATGTACGGACGGTCACCCGGTGCCGCGGACTGCGACGCCGCTACGAGCCGCCGGTCCAGCGTATCGCGTGTCGCCCCCACGCGGCGCTTGACGTCATCCAGCAGCTCCAGATTGCCGTTGAACGCCATCCGCATCACGTCGCGCTTGAACCGCTCGCGCATCGTTGCGCCCAGCACGGCGGCACTCAGCGCGCTGGCGATGCACAATGCGCCGAGGAGCGCCCACACGAGACGCCCGCCGTGCCGCAATGCGTGAAAGAAGCGGAGCATCGGATCGGCCGCCGTCAGTAGAAATACACGCTCATGCCCGGCTTCAGATTCGGCAGGATGGCCTGCAGATCTGTCGCCCGCGCACGGACGTTTCCGGCGGTCACACCCGAGGAGTCGCTCAACTCGTCGGAACCGGGCACTGCGTAGATCGTGGTCCCTCCATCCAGCGTCACCGACATGGAATCGGACGATGCCACGGTACGCATCCCGCGGGGTGCCGCCACCCGCACGGTGTCCGGCGCGGTGCCCGCCAGTTGCTCGCCGCCCACACGCACCGGCATTTCGCGCAGGAGCGCACCCTCGCGCTCGAGAAACATTTCCCCACTGTCGACCGCCACCGAGAGGTGCAAGTCACGGTCCCCTTCGGCCTGCCGCCGCGCCAACTCTACGATCACCCGCACTTTGTCTTTGTTGGCCGCAAACACCACGTCCGCCCGCTGGCGCTCGACCCCAGTCATGGCGTGCCGGAGCCGGGCGGCCTCCTCCCCGTATTCCCGGCTCTTGTAGGTGAGCCAGCCATCAGCTCCCAGCAGCGCGATGAGCGCCACCCAGAACGCGGTGATCAAGCCGGGGTAGGCCGTCCGGAACTCCCGCCAGCCCGGCCGGCGCCGCTCAGGACGCCCCTCCGGGACGCCTGGGGAAGCTTCGCCCGCCGCCCCGCCCTCCAGCGGCCTCAGGTCCGGGTTGGGGCCGCCTGGACGGTCTGGCGGCGGCCCGGTCACCGCTTCACCAGGCTCTGCGCGTCGAGGATTGGGACGCCTACCGGCTCGCTCCGGCCTGACCGCACCGTCGCGACGATCGCCACCGGAACCGGCGCCCGGGAGGCGACGGTTCGCGCGAGCGCCAGCAGGGACGGGGGCACCGCAACGTAGAGGAGCGCGCTCTCACTACCCGGACCCCGCGCCAGGAGATACGGCTCGTCCGGATTGAGCCCCTTCCGCAGCGGATCCGCTGTCGCCAGCGCGAGGACTTCGATGTCCCATCGGACGGTCTTGCCCCGCGTCCCGTCGGGATCCGCGCGCAGGTCGGCGGCGCTGATCGTCACCTGCGACGCGTCGGTCGCCGCCACTTCCGTCTCCCGCACCCACCCCTCGGTCCGCACCCGCACCCAGCCACGATCGTGCGCCACCGCCACGAGCGTCGACTGTGGGCCGATGCTCCCGACGGGCTGGCCGTCCGGCGCGCTACGCAGCGAGATAGTGCCGGTCGGCGCCAACGCGCCCGCGAACGTGCCATTCGCGCTGTCCCCCACCGCGACGGACGCCGCTGCTGGCTGGGATCCCGATCTCGCTGGGGTGGCCGATGCGGACTGCTTCACGCCGCCGTGCGCCGTACCGCTCGCACCACGAGTGCCGGCCGTACCGGCTGTACGCGTCGCGGACGCGGGCTTCCCGGTCGCGCCCTTGGCGGGCGTCGCCGGCTTCGTCGCCGCCGTCGTCGCCGGCTTCGTCACTGGCGCGGGGCTCTGCGCAACGAGCGAAACGGGGACGAGAACGTCGCATGCTGCGAGACTACCGACGATCGTGAAGAGAAGAAGCGTCTGCATCGCTGGTTGGGGGGTGCACCCACGGATACATTTGCAAAGATGGCCGCGTCCGTACAGCGACCGGTAGCCCTCATCGTGCTAGACGGCTGGGGATACCGTCCCGAGCGCGATGGCAATGCCGTCGCGCTGGCGACGACGCCGTCGTGGGACGGGATCTGGTCGCGCCGGTCCCGCACGTTGCTCGCGGCATCCGGTCTCCGGGTGGGACTTCCGGAAGGCCAGATGGGAAACAGCGAGGTCGGCCACCTGAACCTCGGCGCCGGACGCGTCGTTGTGCAAGACCTCGTGCGAATCGATGCGGCCATCGCCGATCGCTCGTTTCTTCGCAATGGCACGCTGGTCGCGGCGTGCCGCGATGTGCGCAACAGCGGCGGCACGCTGCACCTCATAGGGTTGCTCGGTAACGGCGGCGTGCACGCGCTGGACAAACACCTCTGGGCGCTGCTCGATCTCGCGGAGTCGCAGCGAATCCGCCGCGTCGCGATTCACGCCATGCTCGACGGACGCGACACGCTCCCGCGGTCGGCGCTGAGCTTCATGCGCGAGACGATCGAGCGGGCGAGGGGCCGCGCACGCATCGCGAGCATTGGGGGCCGGTACTTCGGCATGGACCGCGACCGCCGCTGGCAAAGAACGGAGCTGTTCTATCGCGTCGCGATCGACGGCACCGGCCCGCAGATCAGCGACCCGCTGGCGGCGATTCAAGCCTCGTACGACGCCGGGCAGAGCGACGAGTTCATCACGCCCGCGACGGTCGTCGAGCATGGCGCACCAGTTGCGCCGGTGCGCGATGGCGATGCGATCATCTGCTTCAACTATCGCTCCGACCGCATGCGCCAGTTGACACGGGCGCTCACGGAGCCGGAGTTTCGCCACTTCGACGTCACCGGCCGTCCCGAAGCCAACGTCGTCACGATGACGGCGTACAGCCAGCAGTTCGCCCTCGCCGTCGCGTTTCCGCCCCTCTCCATGGCCCGCATTGTCGCGGAAGTCCTCAGTGGATGCGGCAAGACGATGCTGCGGACCGCGGAGACGGAGAAGTACCCGCACGTGACTTACTTCTTCAATGGCGGAGAGGAAGCCCCCTACCCCGGCGAAGACCGGATCCTCGTCCCCAGCCAGAAGGTGGCGACGTATGACCTGATGCCGGAGATGAGCGCAGCAGGCGTGACCGACGTCCTGTGCAACGCCATCAGCGAAGGCCGCCACGACTTCATCCTCTGTAACTACGCGAACGGCGACATGGTCGGGCACAGCGGGTCGCTCCCCGCGACCATCCGGGCGGTCGAGACGGTGGATCAATGCCTCGCTCGCGTGCTGCCCGTCGCCCAGCGCACCGGCACCCGGCTGCTCATCACCGCGGACCACGGCAACTGCGAGCAGATGATCGACCCCGCCACCGGTGGGCCGCATACTGCACACACCACGAACCCCGTACCGTTCGTGCTGATCGACGGCGATGCCCAACCCGATCTGAGGAGCGGCGCCGCACTCTGCGACGTGGGCCCGACGGTGCTGTCACTCCTCGGCGTCGAGGTGCCGCCCGAGATGACGGGCGCCGATCTTCGAGTGGCCAGCGATTGAGCACCACGGTACACTGCACCGGTGGCGGACCCTCGGCAGCCGCCATCGGTACTATCGCAGGGCGGTTGTCCGGCGCTCCGCCGGACCGTCTTCCCCAGTGTGTTTCCATTTGCCCGGCAATCCCGTGTCTCTGAGCTCGACTCCAGCGAAAGCCCTGCTCGTCGCCGCACTGGCCTGCTCCGCCATTCCGGCGACCCTCTCTGCGCAGGTGCTGGGACACATGCCGGATGCCAGCCCCTACACGGACGTCGACAGCCCGAGGGAATTGGCGATCTTCGCCGGCTACTACGCCGCCTCGAGGGATCTCGCGGGCGTGGCGCCGACAGGCGGTGCCGCCATCGGAGCCCGCGAAACGATTCAGCTCGCCGGCCCCGCGATCGCCCTCTTCAGGCTCTCCCACACGTTCTCCGACCGCACCGTGGTCGATCCGCTCGACGCCCGATCCCAGCGCGACCTGGGGTCCATCAGCGACCCACTCACGTTCCTCGACGCCAGCCTCGGGTTCAACTTCACCGGCACCCGATCGTTTCATAATCTGCAGTTCGCGGTCAACGCCGGCGTCGGCGGCGCGTCCGACCTCGGGGCGCCCAAAGACGCGGGCGGCTATCGGTTCGGCACGGTGCCCGTGCTCACGTATGGCGCGGGAATTCGGTGGGTGCCCCCGGGTCGCCTGAGCCTCAGGCTCAACGCCGACAATTATATGATGGAGCACTCCTACCCCAAGTCGTACCACAGCATCACGGCTGACGGGACAAGTGTCGTGCCGACGACGCACTCGCTGGTCGACTGGCGTAACAACGGCATGTACACGTTCGGCGTGTCGTACGCCATCCACCAACACTGACGCCGCCCTGACCGCTCCACGCCACTCCGCCCGCGCAGGGCCCGCACCCGCCGCACAAAAGGCGCCGCCCCCACCGCGCCTCCCGGCCGCGAGCGCGTCCCTCACGCGGCGCATCTCGTTCTCGGCAGCCCACCGCTATCGGCGTCCCGAATGGACCGACGCGAAGAATCGCGCTGTCTTCGGCGATTGCGCACGCGCCAACTACCACGGACACAACTACGCGTGCGATGTCACCGTGTCCGGGCCGATCGACGACGAGACTGGGATGATCGTGGATCTGGGGCTCCTCGATCGTGTGCTCGCGACCGAGGTGCGCGACCGGTTTGACCATCGGAACATCAATCTCGACGTGCCCGAGTTCGCCGACGGACGCCTCATCCCCACAGGGGAAAATCTGGCCCGGGTCATTCTGGGTTTCGTGCAGGCCGCGCTGGGCGATCGCGTGCGCGTGACGGAGGTCCGCGTGGCCGAAGACGCCACGCTGTCGGCGACCGTCCGGACCGCCGGCAGCTAGCCAGGCGCACGTGGCGCCGGTCAGTGCCCCGGGATGTACCGGGGTCATCCTCGCCGGCGGCCAGGCCACACGATTCGGTGGCCTCCCCAAAGGACTCGAGCTCGTTCGGGGCAAGCGGGTCATCGACCGCGTCGCGGACGCGCTGCGCAGCGCGTGCGATGAGTTGCTGCTCGTCGCCAACGATCCCGCCGCCGCAGGATGGCTTCCTGGCGTGCCGGCGACAGCGGACATCCGCCCGGGGCTCGGAAGCCTGGGCGGTCTGCTGACCGCGCTCACGCGCGCCGGGAGTCCCGTGGTGATCGTCGCGTGGGACATGCCGTTCGTCCCAGGCGGCCTGCTGCGCGCGCTCCGCGAGGAAGGCGAGTCGGGCGCATACGACGCCGTCCTTCCACGGAGCGGCTCCCGGCGCGGCGCCGAACCGCTCTGCGCCTACTACACACAGGCCTGCGCCGCACCCATCGAACGACAGCTCGGCGCGGGCGACCGCCGTATGATCGGCTTCCTGGGCGAGGTCCGCGTGCACTGGCTCGACCCGGCCGCGATCCGCCGATTCGGCGATCCCGCCCGCATTTTCCTCAACATCAATGAGCCGGCAGATCTCGAGACGGCTCAGGGCTTGACGGACACAGGCAGTGAATAGGGATTAGGTACACCGCGGCAGCCTGTCGCCGGAAACGCACCACAGACGTCTCCACCGTCGTCTCCACCGTTCACCGCCGGAACCCGTGCCTCGTATCGATCGCCCGAACACCCGCGTGCACCGTCCGCGCGCGCTCTCCGCCACACTCGGCGGGTTGTCCGCGTTCGCCAGCCTGGCGCTCGCGACTGCCTGCGGGCATTCAGTCGTCCAACCGGCCGTTTCCCCGGCGCCGGCCGTGATGGCACCCCCCGCCCCGGTCGACCCCCGAGTCGCCCTGCGGGCGGGGATCGACTCCATGCTCGGTGATCCTCGCTTCCGCAGCGCGTTCTGGGGTGTGCTCATCGTCGATCCGGCGCACAATGACACGCTCTACAGCCGGAATGCCGATAAGCTGTTCCTTCCTGCCTCGAACATGAAGGTCGTGACCGCATCGGTCGCGCTGGCACAGCTCGGTCCTGACTTTCGCTTCCGTACGACGTTTGCCGCGCTCGGCCGCATCCGCGACGGCGTCCTCCACGGCGATCTCGTGGTCATCGGCCGCGGCGATCCGACGGTCAGCGATCACATGATGCAAGACGCGATGCTCCCGCTGCGCGCTGCCGCCGAGTCACTGGCGGCGCATGGCATCCATCGGATCACGGGGCACATCGTCAGCGGTGATGACGCGTTTCCGGACGCCAATATCGGATACGGGTGGGACTGGGACGACCTGAGCGAGCCGTATGCCGCGGGCGTGGACGAGTTGATGTTCAACGAAGGCTACGCGACAGTGACACTGCGGGGCGCGGCGCACTCGGGCGGCGCGGCGCACGTGACCACCACGCCGATCGCCGACTACCCGGTGATCCGGTCGCATGTCGCGACCGCGACCATCGCAGGTGGATCCGCCGCGGTCGCGCCCACGGCCGTCTTCGACGCCGCGCACGGCGATCTGGTGGTGAACGGCACGGTCGCGCCAGGCGATACCGCGACGCTACTCGTCGCGTTCCGCGACCCGGCGACCGCCTACCTCTACGGGTTGGCAGGCGCCCTCCGCGCGCGCGGCATCACCCTTCGGCCGCAACCCGTGATCCCGACGGATGACGCGACGCTCTTTCCGAGCTCCCGCGCCATGCCGGTGACGACATCGCCTGGCAGCCGCACAGTTCCGGCAGCCGCAGAGCGCCGGGACACGCTGTTTGCCATGTTCTCCCCGCCGCTCCGCGAGATTCTCCCGGCGCTGCTCAAGCCCTCGCAGAACCAGATCGCCGAGATTCTCCTCAAGACACTGGGGTTGGAGAAGACCGGCGTCGGGTCCGCGGACAGCGGCCGGCGCGTCGTCGCCTCGCAGCTCACCGCGTGGGGTGTTCCGCCCGACCAATTCGTGATTCGTGACGGAAGTGGTCTCTCGCGCCACGACTATCTGTCCCCCGGCACACTCGTGCGCACGCTCAGCACGGTCGAGCACGACTCTGCGTACCAGTTGTTCTACGACGCACTGCCGATCGCCGGCATCGACGGCACGATCTCCGATCGCATGCGCGGTACGGCTGCCGCCGGCAACGTGCACGCCAAGACTGGCTTCGTCGACCGCGCCCGTTCACTCTCGGGCTACGTGACGACGACCGACGGCGTGGGATTGGTCTTCAGTTTCCTGTGCAATAACTGGACGACGCCGGTCCACGACGTCGAGCATGTGCAGGACGAGATCGCCGAGCGCCTGGCGTCGATGACGCTGGGCGCTCGATGAGCGGCGTGGCGCACATCCGGGGACCGTGACGTGCTGACCGTCGCCGAGGCGGTGGAGCGCGTCTTGGGCGGCGCACTGCCGCTGGCCGCGGAACGTACGCCGTTGCTCGACGCGCTCGGCCGGGTGCTTGCCAGCCCCGTGATCGCTCCGCTCACGCTGCCCCCATGGGACAACTCGGCCATGGATGGATACGCCGTCCGAGCGGCCGACATCGAAGGCGCCTCGCTGACGCAGCCCGCCGTCCTGCGCGTCATGGAGACGGTCGCTGCCGGACAATTCCCCTCGGTGACGGTCGGTCCGGGCCAGACCGTCCGCATCATGACTGGTGCGCCCATCCCGTCGGGCGCAGACTCAGTCGTGCGAGTCGAGGACACCGATGGCGGTCTGGAACGGGTCACAATCCGCGACGGCCGCGGCAGCCGCCGCAACATCCGGCCGCGCGGCGAGGACCTGAAGTCCGGCGACACCGTGCTGCCGGCCGGCACGCCGGTCGGTGCCGCGCAGATCGGCGTCCTCTCGTCCGTCGGGGCCGCGTCGGTCGACGTCTATCGCCGGCCGCGCGTGGCCTACCTCGGCTCCGGGGACGAGCTGGTGGACCTCGACCGATTCGATGAAGCACTGGCCGGGCGCAAGATCGTCTCCTCCAACAACTACACCATCCACGCCCTCATCCGCGCCGCCGGCGGCGTGCCCGTCAACCTCGGCATTGCGGCGGATCGCCACGACGCGTTGCGGGAGAAGTTCGAGCAAGCCGCTGGATGTGATGCCATCGTGACGACGGCCGGGATCTCGGTCGGTGAGTTCGACTACGTGCGTGAGGTGCTCACCGGCCTGGGTGCCGAGATGATGTTCTGGAAGGTGCGGATGCGTCCCGGCGCCCCGGTCGGGTTTGGGCGCATCGGCAACGTCCCCTGGCTTGGTCTTCCGGGGAATCCGGTGTCGGCCATGGTCACGTTCGAGCTTTTCGCGCGCCCATTGCTCCGGCGGATGCAGGGATACTCCCGCCTGCACCGCCGCCCGGTGCCGGTCGTGCTGGAGGAGCCCGTGACCATCAACGCGCCCCTGACCCATTTTCTGCGAGTCGTGGTCAGCGTCCGTGACGATGGGACGCTCACCGCACGCCTCACCGGCCCGCAGGGTTCGGGCATTTTGACATCGATGTCACATGCGAACGCGTTGCTCGTCGTCCCCGAAGACCGCCCGCATTCGCGGGCCGGAGACGTGCTGCACGCCCTGCTGCTCACCGACGACGCGGGGACGAGCGCCCACTTTTCGCTCTGACGAAGCCCGACGCCCCATGCCGCACGCGACGCACGTTCCCCACGCCACCTTCCTCCTCATCGTCGCGGCTATTGTCACCATCGCCGTGGTCGCAGGAGCAATGGTCATCGCCCGCCGAGCGCTGCGCGCACAGATCACGGGCCGGCCGCGCAACGCTGGTCCGGGTATCGCCACGGGTGGCAATGGAGTTGCCTACGGGGCCGGGACCGCGGCGGTACGAGCCGATGGCGTACTGCGGACGCTCGCCGAGCGTGGCTTGGCCGGCAGCGACCAGCTAGCCAGCATGTCGCTCGCCGAACGCGAGTTTTTTCTCGCGACAGTCGGAGCCAGGTTGGGTGATGGCGCCAAACCGCGCCTGATGACGCAGACGCACGCGACGGGCACCACCGGCGTGGGTCCTGCTGCAGCCGCCGCCATCGTGCTCGACGTGGCAGACGAGGCCGTGCCGCACGCCGCACTCGTATCGGGATCCATCCACTGCCCCGTTTGCCGGTCGCCGATCGGCAAGCGAGGCGACGCCCCGCTGCTGATGTCGCGCTGTCCAGGCTGCTCGCGGCGCGTCGCCGCCCACGTCGACGGAGACCGGCTGACGGTCACACTGCACTACACACTCCGGACGCCCGCCATGGGCGTGCCGGTCATCAAGGTCAACGGCTAGCCAGCCGGGCCGCCACAACCTCGCTGATATCGTAGACCGGCACGGCCGAATTTTTCGCCGCTACGCCGTCGCTCAACATCGTCATGCAGAACGGGCACGCCGCCGCGATTGCGGTCGCGCCGGTCGCCAATAGCTCCTCTGTGCGCTCGATGTTGATCCGCTTGCCCTCACGTTCTTCCATCCACATGCGGCCTCCGCCGGCCCCGCAGCACAACCCCCGGCTGTGATTCCGCGGCGCTTCCACCAGATCGACGATCGGTAGCGCGCGCCGGAGGACCTCCCGCGGCGCCTCGTACACGTCGTTGTAGCGCCCGAGATAGCAGCTGTCGTGGTACACGATGCGCTCGGGGTCCTCCTCGCCGCCCTCCGTCCGGAAGGGGATTCGCCCCTCCTCCAGCAGCCGCTCGATGTACGTCGAGTGATGGATCACTTCGTAGTGGCCGCCAAGCTGCGGGTACTCGTTGCCGATCTGATGGAAGCAGTGCGGGCAAATGGTGACCACAGTCTTGACGTGATAGCCGTTCAGCAGCGCCACGTTGTCCTTGGCCAGCATCTGGTAGAGATATTCGTTCCCCATCCGGCGCGCCGGGTCGCCGTTGCACTTCTCCTCCTGCCCGAGAATCGCGAACCGGATGCCGGCGGCTTGCATGATGCGCGCGAAGGAAACGGTGATCTTCTTCGCCCGCGCATCGAATGAGCCCATGCACCCGACCCAGAACAGCACCTCCGGCGTCTCGCCGCGTGCCGCACTCTCGGCGAAGGTCGGTATCCCGAGTCCTTCCGCCCATTCGGCACGATCGGCGGGATCGAACGCCCACGGACTCCCGCTCCGCTCCAGCGATTGGAATACCGGCTGAATCTCGGCGGGAAACCGGGATTCCATCAGCACGAGATCGCGGCGCAGTTCGTTGATCACTTCGAGCTGATCGATCGACACCGGACACTCCTGGACACACGCCCGGCACGACGTGCACGCCCACAGCTCGTCCTCGGTGATGAAATTATCGAGAAGGCGGTGCTCGAGGACTTCTGTGGCCGTGGTGTCCGTGCCAAGCTCACCCTCTCCGTGCACCAACGCACTGTGCGGCTTGGCCGTGACCTCGTGCACCAGCAGCGGCGCTTTTTCGAGCAGCCGCTCCCGCACGTTGATCACGATCTTGCGCGGGCTGAGCATCTTCCCGGTGATGTTGGCGGGACAGGCCGCCGTACACCGCCCGCACTCGGTGCACGAATATCCGTCGAGCAGGTTCTTCCACGACAGGTGGTCGACGTCCGACGCGCCGAACTGCTCAACGCCCTCGGCCTCGAGGTCCATCGCTGGCATCGCCCCGCGCTGCCCCGGGCCACTGGTATTGGACAGGTAGACGTTGGGCAGCGACGTGATCACATGCAGGTGCTTCGAGTACGGCAGGTAGTTGAGGAACACCAGGACGAGCAGGATGTGCAGCCACCACGTCACCGTGACGACGGTGGCCGCCGTCGCCGCGCTCATTCCCCCCAGGGCCGCCGCCAGGCCGCGCGAGATCATGCGCGCTGGCTCCGCCTGCTCGGGTCGTGCAATCACCGCGCTGGCGTTGAACAGCAGGAGCGTGATCATCAGCAGCGCGATCATCGACAGGATGATGAGCGCATCCATCTGCTCGAGCGCGTCACCGCGGAGCCGCTTGGGCTTGAGGATGAGCCGCCGGTAGAACAGCCATGCGACGGCGCCCAGCACGAAGACGGCGAACGACTCCTGCGACATGACGTACGGCGCGTACAGCGGGCGGCCCAGCACGAGCCCGTACGAGAATTGCGGCCACACACCCTGCACCAGCAGCTCGACGGTGCCGGCAGTCAGCACGATGAATCCCCAGAACACGGCCGCGTGCATGACGCCGGCCACCGGGTCTCTCAGAATCTTGCTCTGTCCGATGCCGATCCGGAGCAGGTTGCCGATGCGCACGGCTGGCGCGTTGGTCCGGTCGGCAGGAAGCCCAACCTGGAGATACGAGACGAGGCGGCTGGCGTTGTAAAAGAAGAACCCGGCCGCCAGTGCGACGATGACGATGAAGGCAGTCGTCGCGCCCGTCCCGCCGGTCATGCCGAGGCGGCGCGGGCCGCGCGAACCGCGGCCGTGAGCGCAGGAACGACGTCGAACACGTCGCCCACGATGCCGTAGTCGGCGACTTTGAAAATCGGCGCCTCACGATCCTTGTTGATGGCGACGATGGTTTTCGAGGTCCGCATGCCGGCCAGATGCTGGATGGCACCGGAGATCCCGACCGCGACGTAGAGATCGGGGCTCACCAACCGTCCCGTCTGGCCGATCTGGTCGCTGTGCGGGCGCCACCCGTCATCGGTCACGGCGCGGGTCGCCCCGACCGCGGCATTCCCGAATGCCGCTGCCAGGTCTTCGACGAGCCGGAAATTCTCGGCCGACTTGAGTCCGCGCCCACCACTCACGATCACCGGCGCATCCCCGAGGTCCATCGTCGCGCTGTCACCCACCCGAAGCTCTGTCGTCACGACGCGAACCGCCGACGGATCGCCCACCGGCTGCGCCTGCTCGATACGCGCCGTCCGCGCCTGTGGCGCCAGGAGCACCGCCCCCGGCCGCATCGCCACGATCGCCGGTGATCCGCTGATCACCCACGTCGCGATCAATTTCCCGGTATCGACCGGATGCGTCACCACGATGTCGTCCTGCTCGATCGCCGCTGCGGTCACGTCGGTGACGATTGCAGCATCCAGGATCGCCGCCACGCGCGGGGCGAGGTCCCTGCCCTGCGCGGTCGAGCTGAACACGGCAGCCCGATACCCGGCCGTCTTGATGCGGCCGGCCGCAAGGGCGGCCGTCGCCTCCGGATTGTACCGCTCGAACGCCGGGTGTTCGACGACGATCACGATGTCGGCACCGTGCTCACCCAGGCTGTCCGCTTTGGCCGCAATGCCGGGGGCGCCCACGAGTAGCGCGTGTACCTCCCCACCACCCGCAGCATCGGCGCAGGCGCGGGCGGCCGTGACGGCCTCGAACCCTGCCTTGCGGATGGCGCCCGCACGTACCTCTACGAATGCCAGGAGATTCGGCATCAGAGTACCTTGGCCTCGGTCTGGAGCAGGCGGACCAGTTCGGGCACAGCCGCCGATCCCTCGCCGATGATGCGCCCAGCCGCCCGCTCAGGCGGCAGTTGGAGTTTGCGCACGGTGACCCGCGATTCGGCGAGCGTCACCGGTTTGACTTCGAGCGGCTTCTTCTTCGCCGCCATGATCCCCTTGAGCGACGGCAACCGCTCACGGTTGAGCCCTTCGTCGATGGTGAGCACTGCCGGCAGCGGAAACTCCACCGTCTCCTGCGCGCCTTCGAGCTCACGCTGTGCGCGGCCTCGGCCGTCCTTGATCTCGAGTTTCGAGATCGCGGTCACACACGGAAGGCCGAGGAGCTGCGCCACCATCGCTCCGGTCGCGCCATTCGACGCGTCCACCGCGACGCGTCCCAACAGAATGAGGTCGAATCCGCCGGCCTTCAGTTCGGCCGCGAGAGCCTGGGCCACCACACGGGCGTCAGGAGGCACCGCGGCCGTCTTGAGGTGAATTCCCCGATCGGCTCCCATACTGATCGCCTTGCGGATCTGCTCCTGCACCACGTCGGGCCCGAGTGAGACGATCACCACCTCGCCCTGCCCGAGTTTCTCTTTGAGTTGCAGACCCGCCTCGACCGCCCATAGATCGAAATCGTTGACGTCGAACTTCAGGCCACTCTCGTCGATCGCGATACCGCTGGCGGCGATGGGCAGCCGCTGATCCATGACCGGTACGCGCTTGATGCACACCGCGATCTTCACGGCGCTGGCTCCGGATGAGTTGAATGCACTAGGTCGCGCGGAAGATAATCACCCATCGCCCGCCGGGTGCCCGCCGCAGGATTCCACCCTGCCGCACCAACCCTGCCTTGGTAGGGGCCGGTCATGACCGGCCCTACGGATTTTGGCCCATCATCGGCACCGTCTCATGCTCTACGAATGCCGCCCAATCACCGGCACCGTCTCATGCGACGCCCTACGGCGCCGGATACAGCCCCCGAAATCCTCGCCCGACGTAAACCGCCACATCGAACGCGGGAATCCCGTCCCGCCGGATGCCGATCCGCCCTGCTGGCGCCAGACGCCCGAAATACGCGCCGTACATCGCGATGACATCATGGCGCGCAGGCAGCCGGTCGACGATCACCGCGTCATCCGCCGCGAACGCACGCTGGTCGTAGAGGTACTGAAACCCGCGCGGATCACCACTCAGACACACCACGGGAACGGCCGGACCGAGCGCATACGCGATCTTTCCTGACTGCACCCAGCTCGTGCCGGCGACGAACATCCGCGAGCCTACCAGCAGGCCCAGCGAATCGAGCCCCGGACGCAGTTCGCGCCAGTCGAGCGCTTCGAGCGTCGGATCGCCCTTCCGGAACAACGAAGGCGCGACGCGGGCGGGCCACCCCGTGATCGCCGCACTCGCGGCGAATGCCATCAACAGGAGAAGTGCGAGCAGGCTGCCGCCTACATAGCGCACCACAGGCGCTAACGCGTGCCCCGAAACCGCGGGTTGGCGAGGCGCCCGTTCGGAACCGTCCGTGCCGATCGGCATGGTCTGGAAGCGACCGTACTGCCCAAAGAGGACCGTCGCGGCGAGCGGAAACAGAAACAGGTACCCAGACGCCGGCCAGTGCGGGAGCCCCGGCTGCCCACCCAGCGACACCAGGGAAAAAAGCACGATCGGCACGAGCGCCAGACAGGCGAAGAACCATTCGCGGTCGTCGATGGGCCGCCGCCGGAGTGCGCGTACAAGCGACGCGGCGAGCGCCACCCAGATCCACGGCAGCACCCACGCGATCTGCCCCGCGATGTTCCGCCCGAGCGCGCCGAGCCGCCGCGCCATCGTGACCGGCCCGGGCGCTCCGCCACGACCAAGCTGAAAGGCGATCGAGACCCAGCCGTGCGATGCGTTCCACACCAGTACCGGCGCAAACATCAGCAGCGTCACGAGCAGCGCCGCATACGGCTCGGGACGGCGCAGCCACCGTCGCTGGGCCGGACGTGTCACCAGGAAGAGCAGCACGCCGGCCAGAAAGAGGCACGCCTGGTACTTCGAGAGCGCCGCGATGCCGGCGCCCGCGCCAGCAGCCAACCACCATCGCCACGCATGCCGCTCCTCCGCCGGATCGAACAGCACCCGGACCAGACAGCACGCGCTCGCGACCAACCCGAACATGAGCGGCCCGTCGGGCAGAACCCAGCTCGCCGTACTCACGCTGAAAACGGCGGACAGATTCAGCAGCAGAGCGGCCAACCACCCCGCCCACGGGGTGAACGCGCGCGCGCCAAGCTCGTACATCATCCACGTCGTGCCGGCGAACAACAGCACGAACGGCAGGCGCACCACGAGGTGCGATTCGCTGCCAAACAACGTGGCCGCGGCGTGCGCGAGCCAGAATGCCAGCGGTGGATGGTCGTAGTAGCTGAGACTCACCCGCCGCCCTACCGCGACCATGTACGACTCGTCGACGCCCAGTCCCAGAGGGATCGCCAGCCCGATCCGGACGACGACCCCGATGCCGATGAGCCACGCCATCTGCCGGCGTGCCCAGATCGGCATCAGAGGCGCATCAGCGCGGCCGATACGGGTCGGCCGCACGACTCAGTTGAACGCGCTGAGTCCGGTGACGGCCTGCCCAAGGACGAGCGTATGGATGTCGTGTGTACCCTCGTACGTGTACACGCTCTCGAGATTCGCCATGTGGCGCATCGACGCGTACTCCGCCAGAATCCCGTTGGCACCCAGCAACCGCCGCGCTTCGCGGGCGATATCCGTCGCCATGCTCACGTTGTTGCGCTTGGCCAGCGACACCTGCTGCGGCGTAAATGTCCCCGCATCCTTGAGCCGGCCCAGGTGCAACACCAGCAGTTGCGCCTTGACGATCTCCGTCAGCATATCGGCGAGCCGCACCTGCTGGATCTGAAATCCCCCGATCGCCCGGCCAAACATCACGCGCGTCTTGGAGTACGCCAGCGCTTCCTCGTAACACGCCATCGCGGCGCCCAGCGCACCCCATGAGATACCGTAGCGCGCCTGGGTGAGGCACATGAGCGGGCTCTTGAGCCCACCACTCTCGGGCAAGAGCTGCGACGCAGCCACCACGACGTCCTGGAATACCAGCTCACTCGTGTCCGACGCACGCAGCGAGAGCTTGCCCTTCTGGTCCTTGGCCGAGAAGCCCGGCGAATTCGTCGGGACGATGAATCCACGGATCGAGCGCTCATCCGCACCGGTCTTCGCCCACACGATCGCCAAGTGTGCGGTGGATCCGTTCGTGATCCACATCTTGGCGCCGTTGAGGACGTAACTCCCGTCCGGCCGCGCCTTTGCCGTCGTGATCATCCCCCCGGGGTTGGATCCGAAGTCCGGCTCCGTCAACCCGAAGCATCCGATGATTTCGCCGGTCGCCATCTTCGGCAGATAGCGCTGCTTCTGCTCCTCGCTGCCGAATGCGTAGATCGGATACATCGCGAGCGCGCCCTGCACCGACGCGAACGACCGGATCCCGGAATCGCCGCGCTCGAGCTCTTGCATGATGAGGCCGTAGGAGACGTTGTTCAGCCCCGCACACCCGTACGCCTCGGGCAGATTGGCGCCAAAGACGCCCAGCTCGCCGAGCGCCGGAATCAGCTCTTTCGGGAATCGCCCCTCGACGTAGCAGGTCCCGATGATCGGCAGCACGCGCTCGTCGACGAACCGGCGGACGCTCTCACGCACAGCACGCTCTTCTTCGGACAGGCGGCTGTCGATGTCGAAAAAATCAGCGGATGTCATGGGTCAAAAACTAACGCCGGCAGTCAGCCCGCGACGAGACGGCCAAGGGTGCGGCCACCGCCCGCCGGATTCGCGCTAGTCCTTGCCCGCGGCCGGCTTGGCGCCGGCCGCCGCGGCGCCGCTCGGCCGCCGCCGGGCCGTCAGCCCCGAGAGTTTCATCCGGACGCTTCGCCGCCGCTCGGACTCCTCCCGCTCCCCCAGGAACGCGCCGATGCTCGCCAGCGACTCGACGTGATCGCACAGGATCTTGAACGTCGCGAGCAGCGGCACCGCGAGCAGCGCCCCGGCGATCCCCCACAGCCACCACCACAGGGCCAGCGAGATGAAGATCGCCACGGGATTGAGCGTCAGCCGGCGGCTCATAACGAGTGGCGTGACGATGTAGCCCTGCACGAAATTGATCGCGAGATACACGGCCGGCACGACGAGCGCGTGCGGCACGGTGTCGAACGTCGTCAGCGCCGCGATCGTGAGCACCGCCAACATCGCGAGCATGCCGACGTACGGCACGAACTCGGCGAGCGCGACCAGCGTGCCCCAGACGATCGGCGTCGGCATGCCCAGCATCGCCATCGCGGCCGCGACTACCGCGCCTTCCGAGATGTTGATCAGCGCCGTGAGACCGAGATACCCCGAGATCGATGACTCCGTCGCCCTTGCGATCGAGACAGCCTTCTCCCGGTCCCCGCGGCGCGGAAGCATCCCGACCAGCTTCTGCAGAAACAGGTCACCCACCGCGAGTAGTGCGTACAGCAGCAGGAACACCTCGAGCATGCCCCCCAGCACCACCGCACTGGTGCCCGCGAGCCGGCTGCTCAGGCTCGGCCCCTGCACCACCACGTCCCGGGTCGGCGCCGCGCCACCCGTGGCCTGCTCGACTTGCGTCGCCGCGCGGCTCACCTGCTCGACCGGACGCACCACCGCACGGAGCTTGCGCGCCGCCTTGGGCAGCGCGATCGGGGCCGCCGCGACCCAGGCCCGCACCGGCCCGGCGATCATGTAGCCGCCACCACCGGCCGCGCCGATCACGAGCGCGAGCACGAGTGCAGCCCCCGCCGGATAGGGGATATGCCACCGCGCCAGCACGCGGACGATCGGACTGAGGGCCAGGCTCAGAAGCGCCGCGAGCGCCACCGGAATGAAAAACTCCCGGGCGAAGTACAGCGCACCGAAGACCAGAATCGTCGCGATCACGATCAGCGAGACCGATTGCGACTGCGCCGATTCGGCCTCGCGGACGGTCTCGGTCAGATCCGGGCGCGGCGTCTCAGCGGACATCGCGTAGCGGGATCGCTAAGTGAGATCGCGCAGCTCGACCCCTAGCTGGCCAGCGCGCTGGCACTCGTACCGCCGCCGGTCGCTTGCCGGGAGTGCGAGATGAAATGCCACGCCAGCACGAACAGCGCGATGATGAGCACGACGTGGATCATGCCGCCCACGACTGCGCGAAACAGCCCGAATCCAACGAGCCAGATGCCGAGTAGTACCAGTCCGATGATCAGGAACATGTGGTAGCTCCGTTGGTTATGGCTGAACGCCTCATGTCACCCGCTGGGCATTTCGCATGCCGAGACGGCAGAGACCGTTACCCGCTCCCGACCGGACGTTTCGCGCGCGGCACTGCGCCGACGGCCCGCGCCTTCGCCCGGAACTGTGTACCGTGATCCACTGGCTGGCCGGCTTCCGCCTGCCACTGATGCACCATCTCGTGCAGCAGCGTCTGAAAGACTTCATTCCACCCGTGCCGCCGGAGATGCCCCCGGCTGATCATGATCATCGCGGGCAGCGTCTTGCTCGCCAGACGATAATAGCCCAGGCGACTCCTCATGCGTCGCGAGACGGCGATCGGTAGGGCACGCAACTCGCCACCGAAGCGCCCGGCGTTGTACTCCGCGTGCTGCGCCACCAGCTTCGCCACGACGCTCGCATCGTCCTCCTCGGGGCCTCGCTGGCGCCGTCCGCGCACGGCCGGCCGCCCGGTGCTCACCGGCGCCGCAGTCTCCGCCGGCGGCTCGCCAGGCGGCACCGCGGGACTGGGCGGGCGGGGACGGCGCCGGCGGACCGGTGGGCGCGCCGGCTCGTTCACACGCGGGCGACGCCCGCGAGGGTCGTCCGGCGAGAACAGGCGCAGCGTCAGTTGCGAGGGATCGAACATCCCCCGTTGCAGGAGCCGCTTCAGCGCGCGAAACATTGGACCGGCTGTGGTTCGAATCGCCCGGTCGCGGCCGACCACAGCCGCGTCTCCACGCCGATCGTAGACGGTTCCAGGGTGATGACGTTGAACGACGACGGGCGCCCGCCGCGCGAGCGGCTCGACAGCGTGCCTGCGGTCGAGACGACGATCCGCTTCCCGGATTCCTGCACGTCGTGCACGGACTCCTGGTGATCGTGTCCGCACAGCACCAGGTCCACACCCATCGCCCCGAAGGCCCGCATCACGCGCACGCTGCGGAGGAGTCCGATCCGGCTGGAGATCGCCCCGCGGAGCGGGTTGTGATGCATGACGATGATGCGCGCGTCGCCAGCGGGCACCTCCCCGAAGACCGCGGCTGCGTGCGAGAGCTGTCCCGCCCGCAACGCCCCCACGACGGACACATCGTGCGGATCCAAGGTCAGTGTGTACCAATGGACTCCGGGCGCCGTATTGAGCCCGACGAGCGTCGCCCCCGGGACGCGAACCACTGGCTCCAGCTCCGCTGTGATGTACCGGCGGTACTTCTCGTACAGGCGCTCGCCGCGCCCCATCCCGAACGGCGCGAACCACCAGGCCACGTCGTGGTTCCCTGGCACCGTGATGACCGCCGGTGCGGCGCTTCCTGGCGGGAACGGCCGCGTGATGTCCCGCAGAAAAACCGCCGCTCGCTGGAACTCGCCCGCCCGGGCCCGCTGCGCGAGGTCTCCGGAGATGGCGACGACGTCGAAATGCTCCTGCTGCGCCATCGCTTCGACCGCATCGGCCTGCGCCGGCACGGCCGGCCACCCGAAATGCACGTCGGAGAGGTGCAGGATCCGGATCATGGGGTGATGATCCCGCTCGGGCTACCGCGCAATCGCGACTCCGGCCACCGGCGCCCGCGTTTCGTTTGCTCGCAGCTCCGCGATGACGGCGTCCGTGAACTCTATGGTGCTCGCCGTGCCCCCCAGGTCGCGGGTCACGCACACGCCCTCACGGATCGTCGTCTCCAGCGCCGTGCGGATCCGGTCCGCTCGCGCGCCATCGCGCAGATGATCGAGCATCATGCAGGCGGCGAAGATGAGGGCGCCCGGATTCGCCACGCCCTTCCCGGCGAGATCCGGCGCTGTGCCGTGCACCGCTTCGAAGATCGCCGCGTGGCGCCCGATGTTCGCGCCCGGGGCCAGGCCCAGCCCCCCGACCAGCCCCGAGATCTCGTCCGATAGAATGTCACCGAACAGGTTCGTCGTCACGATCACGTCGAACTGCTCGGGACGCAGCACGAGGTTCATCGCCATCGCATCAACGATCTTGTCCTCGAAGACGATGCCCTGGGGCTCATACTCGGCCGCGATCTGCCGTCCGACTTCCAGGAACAGCCCCTGCGAGAACTTGAGGATGTTCGCTTTGTGCACCAGCGTGACTTTGTGCCGGTCGTGCAGCCGTGCGTACTCGAACGCGTACCGGATCACACGCTCCGAGCCGGCCCGCGTGATCAGCGCCAGCGACTCAGCGGCCGCCCTCGGATCGTCGCCGATCTTGATGAAGTGCTCGAACCCGACGTACAACCCCTCGGTGTTCTCGCGCACGAGGACGATGTCCACTTTGTCGAACCGGCCCCCGCGGACCACGACATGCGCGGGCCGCACGTTGGCGTAGAGATCGAAGGTCGTCCGGAGCGCCACGTTCACGGAGCGATACCCTTCCCCGATCGGAGTCTCGAGGGGTCCCTTGAGCGCCACACGCGTGCGCCGGATCGACTCCAGCGTCGTCTCCGGCATCGGATCGTGATGCTGCATGAGCGCGGCCAGCCCCGCGAGTTGGAGATCCCACTCGATCGGCGCCCCCGACGCCTCGAGCACCCGCACCGTCGCTTCGGCAATACTTGGCCCGATCCCGTCACCTGGGATCAGGGTGACCGGAATCCCCATCTAGGGCGTCGCGACCGCTTGTGCGAGTCGGTCCGCGAGGGCCGCGAGGGTTCCGGGCGAGACCGTCGCCGCGGAGTCGCCCACCACATCGCCCGCCCATGCGATCACGAGCGCGCGTGTGTCAGCCACCGCCACCCGCAGCACCGGACGGCACCCCGCAGCGGCCGCGCCAGGGGCGGGGGCCACCGGCGCCGCAGACCCTGGACGCGCTGCCACCGGGGCCCGCGGATAAAAACGGATCTCCACCGGAATGAGCGCCACCGGTGCATCCGTGAATGAGTTGAGCCGGCGCAGCTCCGATGCCAGCGGATCCGAGACCTCGCCCCGCGACTTCCACCGGTCCGGCAGCAGTTGCGAGACGTCCACGCTGTACGGATCGGGGGCATACCCTGCCGCCTTGTCCGCGGTCTTCGCGAGGTCAGCGGGCAGCAGCCACGTAGTGTGCGGCGCCTTGGCGACGAGCGCCCGCGCAATCTGCGCGTTGGCGTCCACGAGGAAATCGCGGGGGCTCGTGATCGAGGCCGTACATCCCGCGAGATCGCCGCCACGGATCGTCTCGAGCGGCAGCACGATGACGCGCGCGCCCGTGAGTCCGCCGCCCGGATGGTACGGCATCGGCCGGATCGCCATGACCGGTGGCGCCGCATCGTGCCGGCACCCCGCCGCCGCCCCGCCAATCACCGCCGCCAGCACGGCCAGCCGCCCGGCGGATCGCGCAAATCGCGACGACGGATGCCATGCCACTGGCCGTGGCTGCGCCGCCGGCCGGAGCTGCGATTCACGCAGGTCCGGCACCGCGCGCGATGGGTCGGGATGAAGCGGCATGGAGGATGACGTCAATGGCTAGCGACCGCGGGTAAAGTAACCGAAATTGCGCCCCCATGCCGAAGGTGGCGTCCGTTTTCGTGTGGACCGCGATCGCCATCCTCGGCGCCGGCGCGTTCGCCGTACTCGCGCTCGCCCGCGGTGAGCCGGTGAGCGCCGCGTGGCTGCTCACCGCGGCACTCTGCACGTACGCGGTCGCCTACCGCTTCTATAGCCGCATCATCGCCCGGTCAGTGTTCGCGCTCGACGCGACACGCCAGACGCCCGCGGAACGGCTCGAGGATGGTCGCGACTACGTCCCGACGAACCGCTGGATCGTCTTCGGACACCACTTCGCCGCGATCGCGGGACCCGGGCCGCTCGTCGGACCCACGCTCGCCGCCCAGTTCGGATTCCTCCCCAGCGCACTGTGGATCATCGTCGGCGTCGCACTCGGCGGCGCCGTCCAGGATTTCGTGATCCTCGCAGCGTCCATCCGCCGCGACGGCAAATCGCTTGGGCAGATGGCCAAAGATGAGATCGGGCCGGTGGCCGGCTACACGGCCCTCGTCGCCGTGCTCGGCATCATGATCATCCTCGTCGCAGTGCTCGGTCTCGTCATTGTCAACGCGCTCAAGGCCAGCCCCTGGGGCACCGTGACGCTCGCGCTCACGATCCCGATCGCCATGTTCCTGGGGATCTACCTCCGGTGGCTGCGCCCCGATCGCATCCTCGAGGCCACCGCCATCGGCATCGTGTTGCTCGTCTTCGCGCTCCTTACCGGACGCTGGGTCGCGGAGCAGCCCACGCTGGCCCCGATGTTCACGCTCAGCTCCACGACGCTCGCATGGTGGCTCATGGGCTACGGGCTCGCAGCGTCCATCCTCCCCGTCTGGCTCCTGCTCGCGCCGCGCGACTACCTGTCCGCATTCGTGAAAATCGGTGTCGTCATCGCGCTCGCCGTGGGCGTGTTCATCGTGCTGCCGCCGTTGCAAATGCCCGCGTTCACCCGGTTCGTCGATGGAACCGGACCCGTCTTCGCCGGACGCGTCTTCCCGTTCGTGTTCATCACGATCGCCTGCGGCGCGATCTCGGGGTTTCACGCCCTCATCGCCTCGGGCACGACACCCAAGCTCCTGCAGCGCGAGCCCGACGCGCGGATGATCGGATACGGCTCGATGCTCACGGAGTCGATGGTCGCCGTACTGGCACTCATCGCGGCCTGCGCCCTCACGCCCGGCGTCTACTTCGCCATCAACGCACCCGCCAGCGCCCTCGGCACCACCGCGGAGTCGGCCGCGCATGCCATTCGCGCCTGGGGATTCAGTGTGACGCCCGCTGAGATCTCGACGCTCGCCCAACAGGTCGGCGAACGCACGCTGCTCTCACGGACGGGGGGCGCACCAAGTCTCGCTGTCGGCATGGCGTACATCTTCACCGGATTCCTGGGCGGCGCGAGTTCGGCCGCCATGGCGCTGTGGTACCACTTCGCGATCATGTTCGAGGCGCTCTTCCTGCTCACGACGCTGGACGCCGGGACGCGAGTGGGACGTTTCATGCTGCAGGATCTGCTCAAACACGTCTGGGCCCCGCTCGGCCGCGTCTCATGGTATCCGGCTGTCGTTTTCTCGAGCGCGCTGTTCGTCGCCCTATGGGGACACTTTCTCTATCAGGGCATCAACGACCCGCTCGGCGGGATCAATTCGCTTTGGCCGCTATTCGGTATCTCCAACCAGTTGCTGGCCAGCGTCGCCCTGTGTGTCGGCACCACTGTGATCATCAAGATGGGCAAGGCTCGCTACGCGCCGATGACGCTGCTGCCGCTGGCATGGCTCGTCGTCGTCACCGGCACGGCGGGCTGCCTCAAGATCTTTTCGCCCGACCCCGCGCTGGGCTTCCTCTCCCACGCCCGGCGCATGGACGCCGCCATCGCCGCTGGCACGGCGGTGCCCGGATTCGCGTCGGCCGCCGGCGCGGCACGCGCGGCGTTCAACGACCGGCTCGACGCCGCCGTCGCGGCGATCTTTCTCCTGTCCGTCGTCGTCATCCTCTGGGAATCGATCCGTGAATGGATCCGCGTGCTGGACGGCACGTCGCAACGCCCGTCGACCGAGATTCCGTACCACCCGAGCAGGACGCTGCCGCCATCGCCCGCTGTGCCGTCGGGGGCCGTGTAATGCCCGTGGCCGTGGCGACACCAGGCGGCGGCTGGCGCGTGCGGCTCTCGGCACGGGTGACACGCGTGGTCACTGTCGTCCGCACCATCGTCGGCGCGCCGGACTACGAGCGCTACCGGCGGCACGTGCGCGCCTGCCATCCCGCGGCGACTCCGATGACCCGGGACCAGTTCACCCAGGAGCGTCTCGCACGACGCTACGACCAACCGGGATCGCGATGCTGCTGAACCTGCCAGCCATCGCCGTGGCCGAAACTCAGGACACTTGCGGCCCGCAGCCGCGCCATCCATCTACTGCGGCGTGGAGATGACGGTGTCGGCTTCGGCTGCTCGCGTGCACGCGGCGCTCAGCGGCGCCCGCGCGCGACTCGCGGCCCGCGACGAGAGCGTCCTCCGCTGCCAGACCGCGGTCTCGGAGATCCCTGCTCCGACCGGAGACGAATCCCGGCGCGCTATGTGGATCGCCAGCCGATTCACCGCCCTCGGCCTCGCGGATGTCCGCACTGATCGCGCAGGCAATGTGATCGGACGCCGAGCCGGCGCATCGGCCACGCAAGCCGTGGCGGTCTGTGCGCACCTGGATACGGTCTTCCCGCTCGATACGCCGCTCCGGGTGCGCCGCGACGGATCCCGGCTCGCTGGTCCGGGCATCGGTGACAACGGCCGCGGACTCGCCGCGATGCTGGCACTCGCCGAAGAGATCGACGGCGTACGCATCCGCGTCCGGGCGCCTATCGATTTTGTCGCAACTACGGGTGAAGAAGGCGCCGGCGACTTGCGGGGAGCCAAAGCATTCTTCGCCGGCGCTGCCGGCCAGATCGCGGCCGCCATTGCACTCGATGGGGCCGGCGATGAGCGCGTCGTGCACCGCGCGCTCGGCGCCCGGCGGTTCCGCGTGACGTACCGCGGGACCGGAGGCCACAGTTGGGCCGCGTATGGCGTTGCCAATCCGGTGCACGCTGCGGCGGCCGCGGTGGCAACACTCGGCGCCCTCTCACTGCCCCGAGAGCCCCGCACGGCACTGACCGTGGGCCGGATCGGCGGTGGCATCGCCGTCAACGCGATTCCCGAGTGCGGATGGTTCGAGGTCGATCTCCGGTCGGCGTCGGCCGTCGTACTCGAGCGCTACGATCGCGACATCCGGGCAGCGGCGCATGCCGCCGAGGCAGCCGAGAACGCCCGCCGTGCTCCGGGCACTCGCGCCCTCACCGTCGCGATCGAAGTCATCGGCGACCGCCCCTGTGGCGACGTCCCGGCCGATGATCCCCTCGTGGTCGCGGCGATCGAAGCCACACGGCTCATCGGCCGCGAAGCCGACCTGGCCACCGCCTCCACCGATGCCAATGTGCCGATCAGCCTCGGCATCCCCGCGGTCGCCATCGGAGCGGGCGGCACGGGCGGTGACGCGCACACGGTGAGCGAGTGGTACGACAACGCGGAGGGCACACTGGGACTCGCGAGAGCCCTGACCACGATCGTGTCGGCCGCTGGGCTGGTGGCCCCGGCCTGACAAGCCCCGCGGGCTTAGGGCCCGCGGGTTCTCACTTCTGAGTGGTCGCCTACGGTCACGTCGCCGTGGACCCCCTCCAACACCACGTGATCACCGATCAGCGAGTTCGCGAGCACCGAGCCGCGGATCGCTGACTGCACGCCGATGATCGTGTCGCGAATCTCCGATCCGTCGATGACCGTGCCCGCGCCGATCGAGACGTTGGGGCCGATCCGCGAGCGCTGGATCTTGACGCCATCTTCGATGTGCACGGGATCGACGATCGTAGAGCCTGGGATGTCGGCCGGCCGGCGGGCCCGTCCCCGCTCGAGCATCGCGCGGTTCGTCGCCAGCAGTGCGTCCAGCTTGCCTGCGTCGAACCAGCCCTCGACGTCGATCACCTTGAGCCGCGCACCGTGCTCTATCATGTACTGGAACGCGTCCGTCAGGTAGAACTCCCCCTTGTTGGGCGGCGAGGCGAGCACGTGATCGATGCCGTCGAACAGAAGCTGCCAATCGCGGATGTAGTACAGGCCGATGTTCGCGCGCTTGGAGATCGGCGTCGACGGCTTCTCGACGATGCGCGTCATGAAACCCTGCGCATCCGTCACCACGACCCCGAATCGCTGATAGTCCTCGACTTCCTTGGTCCAGATGATCCCGTCCGCATCCGTGCGGTCGATGACCGACAGATCGGCGTCGAAGATCGTGTCGACGAAGATGATGAGGACCGGCTGGTCGATGTATGGCCGCGCCAGCGCCACCGCGCCGGCCGTTCCATCCTGCGTCTGTTGCTCGACGAAGACCGAGCGCACGTCGAGCGCCTGCCGCGCGTAGCTCTCGACTTTCTCCTTCAGATGGCCCGTGATGTAGATGACCTCCTCGATGCTCCCGAGCTTCCGGAGATCATCGAGGAGATACGACATGACCGGCTTGCCGGCGACGGACAGCATGGGCTTGGGCGTCACGTGCGTGTGTGGGCGCAAGCGCGTACCCTTGCCGGCCAGCGGGATGATCACCTTCATCGAGCACCTCGGCCGAAGCGATGATGCGAGCAGTCATCCGGGTCAGGGCGCATTGGTGCCCTCCCGGCCGTACCGGTCACTGAGACGGACGACGTCGTCGAGATCGGGTGTGGACGCTTCCAGCACGTCGCAATCGGTCACCGCTTCCATCTGGTGGACCGTGCCGGGCAGGTTGCGGTACGACTCGCCTGGCTTGAGACCGACGTCGCGGAGCGCGCTCCCCTCCGCGTCGCCGACCCGGTAGATCATCGAGCCGGACAACAGGTGGATGGTCTCGTCCTTCCGTTCGTGATACTGGACCGACAGCGAGTGACCGGCCCGCACGTGGAGCAGTTTGCCGACATAGCAGTCGGTCACCGCCCAGATCATCTCGTGGCCCCAGGGCTTGGGGACGATCCGCACCGACACCCTCCCGCTCCGCCCCGCCGCTGGATCCGCCACGCTCCCCCTCGCGTCTATTGCGCCGCGGCGAGCAGCTGGCGAAGCCGCCCCAGCCGCGTCCGCACCGACCCATCGACCACCGTGTCGCCGATCCGCACGATCGCACCCCCCATGATCGCGGGGAACACCCGGACCACCGGGGTGACCCGCTTCCCGCCACCCATCGCCTTCGTGAGGCGGTCGGCAAGCGCCGCCTGCGCCGCCGCGTCCATCGGGCGCGCCACCGTCACATCCGCATGGATCCGCCCCTCCAGATCGTCCAGCAACCGCGTGTATTCGGTGGCGATCGACGGGATCAGCATCTGGCGCCGGTTGCGCACGAGGACCTGCAGGAATCGGACGAGCATCACCGGCAGCCGCTTCCCGAACGCCGAACCGATAATCGCGGCTTTCCGCGACTCGCTCACTCGCGGGGACTCGAGGAAGCGCTTGAGACGCGAATCCTGCGCGATCGCCGCCGCGACGTCGCCAAACAGGACGCCCCATTCTCCCGGCGCGTTCGCCTTCTGCGCCAGCGCCAGCAGCGCCTCCGCGTAGTTCGCGGCGATCGAAACCTCGCGCATTACCGGCGAGCCGCCGGCGGCTTGAGTCCAGCCAGGAACTCGTCTACAAGCTTCCGGTTCGTCGCGTCGTCGAGGTTCTTCTCGATCACCTTGCCGGCGCCCAGGATCGCGAGATCGACGGCCTCGCGACGCAGATCGGCGATAGCACGCATGCGCTCGTCGTCGATTTCCTTCCGCGCCCGCTCCAGAAGCTCCTGCTGCTGCGCATGCGTCTGCGAGAGCAGTTGCTGCCGTACGGTGTCCCCCGTGGTCCGAGCGTCGGCGATCAGGCGCTGCGCATCGCCGTGCGCGCTCTGCAGCAATTGGCGCTGCTCGGCGAGATGCGCCGCGGCTTCCGCGCGATCCTTCTTGGCTTGCTCCAGTGCGTCCTCGAGCGCCTTCTCGCGAGCCGCCACGGCAGCCGTGATCGGGCGGAAGGCGTATTTCGACAGGACCACAAGCAGGACGATGAAGATCACCAGCGTCCAGATCATGAGGCCGCCGTTCGGCGTCAGGATGTTGCCGCCCGAGCCACTCTCCTGCGCATACAGCGGCCCCGTTGCACCCGCGATCGCCGCCACCACGCCGGAACCAACGACCACCATTCGACGCATGTAGTTCGTCATGCAATTCTCCCGGTGGGAGCCGGCGGTACGAGCACCGGGCTCGTTCCGCCATACTCCGAACGCCGAGCTCAGAACTTGAGCTGGATGATGAACGCGATCACGACGGCGAAGAGCGCCACACCTTCGATCAGTGCGGCGAGAATCAGGGCGGCGGTCTGAATCGTTCCCGCCAGCTCCGGCTGCCGAGCCATTGCTTCACTCGTCCGGCCGCCGATCAAGCCAATTCCGATACCAGACCCAATGGCCGCCAAGCCGGCGCCAATGCCCGCGCCCATGAGACCGCCGCTACGGGACGCGGCGACCGCGGGATCTACTGCCTGCTGCAAGAGTGCAAGGATCGTCATACGAGTTCTCCAGTCGTGATCCCGGGCGGCTCACGCCGCCCGTGGTGGATACATGCTCCGCGGCGCCGTCCTGGCACACCGCCACCCGTCAGCGAGGCCCGGGCCTCAACGGGTATCACCAGCCACTCGGCCGGCTACGTGGTGCTCACGCGAGTGGAGCAGCTCCCGCGCGTCTCGTGATACGTGATCGCTCCGTTAGTGGGCCGACTGCCGGATCTGGCCGATGAAGACCGCTGTTAGGAGCGCGAAGATGAATGCCTGTAGAAACGCGACGAAGATCTCCAGCAATGAGACCGCGACGCCCATCGCGACGGGTACCACCGCGACGAAATAGCTGTTGAACGTGAAAATCAGGCTGATGAGCGCGAGTAGCACGATGTGCCCTGCCGTCATGTTGGCGAAAAGCCGGATCGTCAGTGCGAATGGTTTCGTGAACTTCGAGAGGATCTCGATCGGCGTCATGATGATCGTCATGAGGATCCGCACCACGGGCGAGAGCTCCGGGTTCCAGTACACGATGGTCTTCCAGTAACCGGCGCCCAGCGCGCGCATC
>Ga0182024_10002534_pt1 | contig 45131 bp, 39 predicted proteins | sample P32metaG_FD_120480 | JGI IMG/M metagenome (GOLD analysis project Ga0182024, IMG submission 120480) | Permafrost microbial communities from Stordalen Mire, Sweden - P3-2 metaG (Illumina Assembly) | ecosystem: Environmental > Terrestrial > Soil > Wetlands > Permafrost | place: Sweden: Stordalen... | reverse complement strand
GCGGCTCGACAGGAGCTGATCGACCTCCTCGACGCGCTCGGACCCGACGACCCGCGGACGGCGCGCTACCGTCGCGCCCTCGCCTCGCGGCTCTTCTGATCCCCCGGGGACGCGTCGTGCGACCGCTCCGGCCCGAGGCGCCCCTCACGCTCGCCCTCGGCGAGCGCACCTACGACGTGACCTCGAGGGCGCTCGTCATGGGCGTGCTCAACCGGACGACGGACTCGTTCTTCTCGCCCGCGGCGACCTACGAGCTCGACGCGCTCTTCGATCGCGCCGCGCGCCTGGTCGCCGAGGGCGCGGACCTGCTCGACGTCGGCGGGGTGCGCGCGGGCCCCGGTGACGAGGTCACCGAGGCCGAGGAGCTCGACCGCGTCGTCCCCGTCGTCGAGGCGCTGCACGCGCGATTCGACGTGCCGGTCTCGGTCGACACCTGGCGCGCGAGCGTCGCGGCCGCCTCCTTCGCGGCGGGCGCCGTGCTGGGCAACGACATCTCGGGGTTCCAGGACCCGGGCTACCTCGCTGCCGCGGCGACGGCCGGTGCGTCCGTGGTCGCCACCCACATCCGGCTCCGCCCACGCGTGGCCGACCCCGACCCCGTCTACGACGACGTCGTGGCGACGGTGCGCACCGTGCTGGTCGCCAAGGCGCGCGAGGCCGTCGTCGCCGGCATCCCCGCACCGCGCGTGCTGGTGGACGCGGGGCTCGACCTCGGCAAGACGCCCGCCCAGTCCCTCGAGCTGCTGCGCGCGTCGGGCGAGCTCGCGACGCTCGGGTTCCCCCTCTTGCTGTCGGCCTCCAACAAGCGGTTCCTGGGCGACCGGCTCGGCGTGGCGATCGACGCCCGCAACGACGCGTCGCTGGCCGCCGCAGCGCTCGGGGTCTCCCTCGGGTGCCGGGTGCTGCGCGTCCACGACGTGCGGGGCACCGTCCGGGTCCGTGACGTCCTCGCCTCGGTGCTGGAGGCCGCGTGACGGCGCCGCCGTCCGCCGTGCTCGTGAAGGGCAAGGAGCCTGACGCCGCGCTCGTCGCCCAGGCCGTGCACCAGGTCGTCGAGTCGCTCGTCGACGGGCGTGACCCTGCGACGTGCGTGGAGGAGCTCGGGCCGACCGGTGTCGAGGACCTCGACCTCGCCCGGCTCGTCGACGCCATGACGACCCCGCCCTTTCTCGTCGACCGCCGCGTCATCGTCGTGCGAGACGCAGGGCGGCTGAGCGCCGCGGACGCCGCCCAGCTCGCCGAGCTGCTCGCCGCCCCCGTCGAGGGGGTGACGGTCGTCTTCGCCGCCGGCGGTGGCACCATCCCCCCGACGCTGCAGAAGGCCGTCGCCGAGAGCGGCGAGGTGGTCGACGCCTCGGTGGGCGCCTCGCTGAAGGACCGGCGGACCTTCGTCGCCGCACGGGCGAAGGCCTCGTCGGTCCGGCTCGACGCTGCGGCGGCCGAGCGGCTCACCGCCCAGGTGGGCGAGGACCTGGCCCGCGTCGACGGCATCCTCGAGACGCTCGCCTCGGCGTACGGCGACGGGGCGACCGTCGGAGTCGACGAGCTCGCGCCGTTCCTCGGGGCCTCGGGCAGCGTGCCGGAGTGGGACCTCACCGACGCGATCGCCGCCGGTGACGCCGCGGGCTCCCTCGACGTGCTGCACCGGCTCGTCGGAGCCGGCGGGCGCGCCGCGCCGGCCGTCGTGAACACCCTCCAGCGCACGTACCTGCGGCTGCTCCGTCTCGACGGCTCGGGCGCGCGCACCAAGGAGGAGGCGGCGTCGCTGCTCTCGGTGAGCCCGTTCCCAGCCGGCAAGCTGCTCTCGGCGTCGAAGGTGCTCGGGGCCGAGCGGATCCGCCAGGCCGTGGCGTGGATCGCCCAGGCCGACGAGGACGTGAAGGGGGCGACGGGGCTCGAGCCGGAGACGGTGCTCGAGGTGCTGGTCGCCCGGCTCGCGCGCCTGCACCGCGCCGCGGGTCGCGGCGCGGCCCCGCGAAGGCCCTAGGCCGAGGCGCGCAGCGCGTTCACGCGCCGCATCAGGCGCGACTTGCGGTTCGCCGCCTGGTTCTTGTGGATCACGCCCAGGGAGGCGGACTTGTCGATCCGCTTGATCGCGAGGCGCAGCGCCGCCTCCTCGTCCTCGGTGCCGACGGCCCCGACGGCGGTCTTGGTCCGCGTCTTCATCTCAGAGCGCACGCCCTTGTTGGCTAGGCGGCGCTCCTCACTCTGGCGGTTGCGCTTGATCTGGCTCTTGATGTTTGCCACGACGTCCTCGACTCGACCGCTTCGACGGGCCCGCGAACGGGCTCCGCAACACTAGCAGGGGGCCTGCCGCGGACGGCTGGCGCGGCTCGCTGAGGGCCGCGGGTGGTACCACGACGGCGCGGACCGCGGTACCACCCTGTCACGCGCGCCGCCACCGGAGCAGGGTGTGCGCGAGGATCTGCGCGAGGGGGCGCCTTGGTCTGCATCTGGAACGTGTTCCGTGCCGAGTCACGGCGGCGGTGGGCGTCGTGGCTCGCCCTGGCGCTCCTCGTCGCCGTCGTCGGCGGGACCGTCCTTGCCGGGGTGTCGGCCGGGCGGCGCACCGCCTCGGCGTTCCCCCGCTTCGTCTCGACCTACGGGTTCGACGCGGCCATCTTCTCGTCGTCGTCGATCCCCCGTGCGATCTCGGAGCGTCCCGACGTCCTCGCGCTCGCGACCATCCCCTTCTACTTCAACGGCAACGTGACGTGGAACGGGCAGTTCGCCCCCGGCGGCGACGTGGGCGTGCTCGGCCTCCCCACGTCGCACGGTGACCAGCCGTTCAAGCTGATCGGGGGGCGCCTTCCGACCGGCCCCCACGAGGTCCTCGCCGGCTTCTCGGCGGAGCAGCAGTTCGGGCTGCGCCTGGGGTCGGTGGTCGCGGTCCCGCTGTACGCACCATGGCAGCGGCACTCCGTGATCGCGAGCAACGGCACGCCCCCACCCCACGGGCCGACGGTGCGATTCCGCGTCGTCGGCTTCGAGGCGGGCATCCTCGACTTCCCGACCAACTCGCCGACCTACACACTGTGGACGAGCCGTGCCTTCGCCCAGGGTGAGGGGCGTCACGTCGTGCGGGGCTCCATCGCACTCGTGCGCCTCGCCCGCGGCGGTCGCGACCTCCCGAGGTTCAATTACGACGTCAACCACATGCCGATCCACGGCTACAACTTCGTCTACGTCCAAAGCGAGGACGCCCAGACCGCCGCGATCGAAGACTCGATCCACCCCCAGGCCATCGGCTGGTGGCTGTTCGCGCTGCTCGCTGGGATCGCGGGGTTGGCCCTCGTCGGTCAGGCGCTGTCGCGCCAGAGCATCGTCGAGCGCGAGAGCTATCCGACCCTCTCGTCCCTCGGGGTGCGCCCGGGCCAGCTCTTTGGCCTCGGCATGGTGCGTGCCGGTGCGATCGGCGTCACGGGCGCCCTCGGCGCCCTCGCGATCGCGGTGGCCGTGTCGCCGCTCACGCCTGTGGGCGAGGCCCGCGCCGCAGAGCCCACGCAGGGCTTCCTCTTCGATGCCGTCGTCTTCGGCCTCGGCACCGCGGCGATCCTCGTCGCGGTGCTCCTGCTCGCGGCGTACCCGTCGTGGAGGGCGTCCCAGGTGCGTGCCACGGTGCTCAGCGAGGCCCGGCCGAGGGTCCACGGCGCCTCGAGGGTCGTGCGCGGGCTGTCCCAGGTCGGTGCGCCCCCGGCCGTGCTGGTCGGGGCGCGCCACGCCCTCGAGCGCGGGCGGGGGCGTGCCAGCGTGCCCGTCGCCACCGCGCTCCTCGGCACGGTCGCGGCGGTCGCCGCGCTGGTCGCCACGACGGTCTTCGGCGCGAGCCTCTCGAACCTCCTCGCCACGCCGCGGCTCTACGGCTCCTCGTGGCAGGTGGACCTCGGCAGCCTCACGTACGCCCAGGTCACCTCGACGGTCACGAGCCTGCGGCACGACCCCGCCGTGACCAGGGTCACCTACGGGATCAGCGGAAAGTTCGTCGATGTGAACGGGGCGCCGGTCCAGGGCACCTTCGCGGCGTCGGGCAAGGGGCCGATGGCCTTCTCGCTCATCGACGGGCGGTACCCCCGTGGGGACGGGGAGATCGCGCTCGGCACCCAGACCCTTGCCGCCGCGGGGGCGCACGTCGGCTCCCGCGTGTCGCTCTCGGAGATCGGGCCCACCGGGGTGTCGCACTCGCGCGAGCTCACCGTCGTCGGCACGATCGCGTTCCCGCCGACCCTCAGCGCCGGCGGGCTGGGCGACGGCGCGGTGCTGCCGCTGCACGGCGCCGCAGCCGCGCTGTGCGCGACGGGCGCCTCGTCGGCGCCCTGCATCCGGTCGCTCTTCCGCAAGATCGAGTCGCCCGCCTACCCCAACTGGGGCATGGCGATCGCGACGGCGCCCACACCCGCAGGGAGAGCCGCGGCGGCGAGACTGGATCGACGGTTCGGGTCGGACGTGAACGTGCTCATCGTGCCGACGAACCTCGTGAACTTCGGGCAGGCCGTGAACTTCCCGGCGCTGCTCGGCGTCACGCTCGCCCTCTTCGGGGCCGCCACGCTCGGGCATCTTCTCTTCGTGTCCGTGAGGCGACGACGGCGCGAGATGGCGCTGCTCAAGGTCCTGGGCTTCGTGCGCCGCCAGGTCGGCACCGCGGTGTGCTGGCAGGCGACGACCATCGCGCTCATCGGGATCGCCGTTGGCGTGCCCGTCGGGATCGCGGTCGGCCAGGTCGTGTGGCGGGCGTTCGCCTCGCAGCTCGGGGCCGTCCCCGTCGCCGTCGTCCCCGTCGGGCTGGTGCTCGTCGTCATGGCCGGGGTTGTCACCGTCGGCAATCTCCTCGCGCTCGCCCCGGCGGCCATCGCGACGCGCCTCAGCCCCGCCGAGGCGCTGCGCGAGTCGTAGTCGCTCGCTCCGCCCCGGCACCACATGGGGGCCATTTCCCATGGACCTTCGTGACCCGGGTGCCGCGGGTGGTACCACGAGAGCGCGGCTCTGGCTAGCACCCTGCCCGCGCGCCCGCCTGCGGAGCACAGTGGGCGGGGGAGGGGCGACGACGCGATGGCCGGTGTCTGGTGGGCGTTCCGTGCTGAGGGTCGACGGCGGTGGGCCTCGTGGCTCGCGCTCGCGGCGCTGGTCGCCTTGGTGGGCGGCACGGTCCTCATCGGCGCCGCCGCGGCACGGCGGACCGAGGCGTCGTTCCCCGACTACCTCGCTCGCTACGGCTACGACGCCGAGGTCTACAGCACCTCGCCGAACACCTCGGCGACGATCGCGCGCTGGTCCTACGTGACGGACCTCGTCTCGACGAGCATCTACGGCAGCCCGAACGAGCACGCCGACGGCCAGCTCGTGCCCTCGAATCCATCCTTCATCACCCAGCTGACCCCATCGATAGAGGCAAGCGTCGTGAAGCTCACGTCGGGCCGCCTGCCCGTGAAGGCCGATGAGGTCGACGTCGGCTACGAGATGCAACAGCAATACCACCTGCACCCCGGCTCGATCGTCGTCGTGCCGTTCTACGCCCTGAGCCAGTCTCACGAGATCATCAGCTCGAACGGCAGCCCGCCGGCGCACGGCACGACCATGCGGTTCACCGTCGTCGGTGTCGCCGCCGCGGTGGTGGACTTCCCTTCGTCCTCGCCCAACTACTCGATCTACGTTGACCGCGCCTTCGGCGACACGGTGGGCCGCCACTCGGTCGCGTTCACCCTCATGTTCGCGAGACTCGCGAACGGCGCGGCGGACGTCCCGCGGTTCTCCTACGAGGTCAACCACATCCGGATCCCGGGTGGCTTCTCCGGCATCCAACCCAACGACGACCAGACGGCGGCCATCGAGGGCTCGATCCACCCCCAGGCGCTCGGGTGGTGGCTGTTCGCGCTGCTCGCCGGGCTCGCCGGCATCGCCCTCGTCGGCCAGGCGCTGTCGCGGCAGAGCACGATCGCACGTGAGGCGTACCCGCCGCTCGCGGCGGTCGGGTTGCGCCCGGCCCAGCTCTTCGGGATCGGCATGGCACGTGCGGCCGTCGTCGGCGTCGCCGGGGCGGTCGGCGCGCTCGCACTCGCGACGGCGGTCTCCCCGCTCACGCCTGTTGGCGAGGCGCGCGTCGCAGATCCGCAGAGCGGTGTCGTCGTGGACCCGGTGGTGTTCGGGCTGGGCGGACTCGTCGTCGTCGTCGTCGTCCTGCTCCTCGGCGCGGTGCCGGCGTGGCGCGCCGGCCAGGTCCGCCGCATCCAGCTGCTCGAGGAGCGCGCCGTCGGTGGGGGCGCGTCGAAGATCGCCGCTGCCGTGTCCAGGGCGGGCGCGGGGCCGAGCGTGCTCGTGGGGGTGCGCCACGCGCTCGAGCGTGGGCGGGGGCGCACCAGCGTGCCGGTCGCGACCGCGCTCGTCGGGACGGCGGCGGCCGTCGCCGCGCTCGTCGCCACATCGGTGTTCGGGGCGAGCCTGTCGACGCTGCTGTCGACGCCGCGCCTCTACGGCCAGGACTTCCAGGTCGTCCTCTCCAGCCTCACCGGCCCACAGGTGCAGGCCCTCGCCTCGCGCCTCCAGCACGACCCGGGGGCCGAGCGCGTGACGTACGCGTCGCTCGGCAAGTACGTGCGGGTCAACGGCGTCTCGGTCTCCGTGACGCTGGCCGTACCCGCGAAGGGGCCAATGGTCTTCTCACTCGTCGACGGTCGGGACCCCCAGGGCCGGGAGGTCGCGCTCGGGACCCAGACGATGCGCGCCGCGGGCGCGCACCTCGGCGCCACTGTCCGCGTCAACGTGATCGGTCCCTCGGGCAAGGCGACCACGTCGTCGTTCCGCGTCGTCGGCACGATGGCCTTCCCGCCGTCGATCGGCTCGGGCGGCTTGGGGACCGGGGCCGTCGTGACGCTCGCCGGCGCCCTCGGCGCGGTCTGCCCACCCGGGCCAAGCGCCGTGGCGTGCCACGCGAGCACGCTGCGCAAGCTGTACGCCCCGAACAACAACAGCTGGGGGATAGCGGTCAAGGTCGCCCCGGACGCGGCGGGAAGGGCGACGCAGGACGCGCTGCTGTCGCGCTTCTCCGCGGACTCGAACCCGCTCTCGGTGCCCACGAATCTGGTCAACTTCGGTGAGGCGGTGAACTTCCCCGCGCTGCTGGGCGCCACGCTCGCGATCTTCGGTGCCGCGACGCTCGCGCACCTCCTGTTCGCGAGCGCGTCGCGGCGACGCCGCGAGTTCGCGCTCTTGAAGGTGCTCGGCTTCGTCCAGCGCCAGGTCCGCGCGACGGTCGGCTTGCAGGCGACGACCGTGGCGGTGATCGGGATCGTCATCGGCGTGCCGCTCGGCGTGGCGCTCGGCAGCGCCGTCTGGCAGGCGTTCTCGGGCAACCTCGGGGCGGTGCCCCTGACGGTCGTTTCGGTCACCACCGTCGGGTTCATCGCGCTCGGTGTCCTCGTCGTGGGGAACCTGCTGGCCGTGGTGCCGGCCGGCTTCGCCGCCCGCGCGCGTCCGGCTGCGGCGCTGCGCGAGGAGTAGCGGGCAGGTCGCCGGGCGACCGCGGGTCCTAGAGGGTGAGGACCAGGTCCTCGGAGGCGACCGTGACCGCGTCGTCGCCGGCGAATCGCGCGGCGAGCGCGTCGAGGTCGTCGTCGGTCCGCTCGGGCTTGTGGTGGAACAGCACCACGCGCCGCGCGCCGGCGGCCCGCCCGAGCCCGACGGCGTAGTCGGCGGCCGCGTGGCCGAAGGAGGCCTCTTGTGCGACCTCGTCGGGGAGCAGCTGGGCGTCGTGGACGAGGAGGTCGACGCCACCGGCGAGCGCCATCGCCGCGTCGTGGTGCGCGCCGAGGCCGTCGTCGCCCGGCCCGAGTGCGGTCGGGCAGTGGTCCGGCACGTAGGACGTCGTCGTGCGCCCGTCGCTCACCCGGTAGCCGAGGGTGCGCCCGCCCTTGTGGGGCACCTCGACGGCGGTCACCGTGAACCCCTCGGCTTCGAACGTGCCGGGCGAGACGGACTCGAACCGCCACGTGCCGCGGAGGCCCTCGGGGCTGATCGGGAAGTGCGGGGGCGACATGCCGCGGGCGAGCACGTCGCGCGCGGACTGCCCGTCGAGCTGGTCGGGGAGGAGCAGCGAGACGAGCGCGTCGTCGCGGTCGCCGCCCCTGAAGAAGGGGAGGCCGTGGGTGTGGTCCCAGTGCAGGTGCGAGAGCAGGATGGTGCCGCTGAACGGCGCGCCGCCGAGGAGGGCGGTCACGCGGCGCAGCCCCGTCCCCGCGTCCAAGAGCAGCGTCGGGGCGTCGGCGCCGTCGTGGGCGAGCGCGACGCACGAGGTGAACCCGCCATAGCGGACGAACGCGGGTCCCGGGGCGGGCGTCGACCCGCGCACGCCGCAGAAGTGGACGCGCACGGGCTAGTTCGGTCCCGTGGCTTCCCGGCGGTGCCCCTCCGACAGCTCCTCGAGCATCTCGCGGTCCAGCTGGTCGGCGTGGACCGACGCCACCTTGCACGGCGTGACCGCGACGAGGCTGGACGTCCGCGTCCCGCCCTCGAGGTGCGCCCGCTCGCCGAGGACCGCGCCCGGCCCGTACTCGGCGAGCCGCTCGCCGTCGACCTCGACGCCGAGGACGCCGTCGAGCAGCAGGAAGACCTCGTCGCCGGTGTCGCCCTGGGCGACGAGCACGCTGCCGCGCTTCACCTTGCGGATCGCCGGCGTCCCGCTGCCGCGCATGATGGCCGAGGACAGGGAGCGCTCGAGCGCGGACTCGACCGCGGTCACGAACGCCGCGGAGTCCTGGTCGCCCCACGGCGAGTACTTGCCGAACGACACGTTCGACCAGGACTTGTAGTCGATCACGCCGGACTTCGACATGAGCGCGCCCTTCTCGTCGTAGACCCAGTGGCGCGGGAACGGGCTCGCACCGGCGAGACCCGACTCGACGGTGCCGTCGGCGTGCACGGTGAGCGAGAGCGTGGTCCACGCGAGCGGCGCGTTCCACTGGACGAACGGCGGGCGCCGCACCTTGCGCGGCAGCGGCACGCCGGTGCGCCCGCCCGCGGTCTGGGTGAAGCGGACCCAGCCCTCGCCGTGCTCGGGCTCGCCGCGCAGGTCCGGCATGGAGAAGGCCTGGAACGTGTGGCGCACCGGGCCTAAGCGCAGCGTGGTCGCGCCGATCATCCCCGCGCCCGTGTACCTCGCCGCGGTGATCTGCCCCCCGTCGGCCTCGACCTCGACCGACAGGCGGTTGAGGAACCGGAAGCGGTCGGCGGTCCGGAGCGACTCGGCGTCGTCGAGCACGTCGGGCGGGGGGTCGTCGTAGTGCGCGACGCCCAGGTCGAAGGAGGACTTCAACGCCCCTGTCACGGCCTCGGAGGGGATCCAGGACAGGGAGGTCACCGATGTCTCGAGTCGCATGGTGGCATCCTCGCGGGATCGACGCGGTGACGGAAGGGTGCTGACCGTCCGGCCACGGTGGTTCTAGCACCACCACGAGTCGGAGAGCCTGCTCACTGGCAGGCGTGGCGCGGTCGTGGGAGAAAGGACCCTGCATGGCGACCGACGGCACGGACGACACCACCATCTCGGTCTTCTTGGCCGACGACAACCTCATCGTGCGCGAGGGCGTGCGCGCGCTCATCGAGCGGCACGCCGACCTCCGCGTCGTCGGGGTCGGCGCGGACTACGACGAGACGGTCACGGGCGCGTGCGCGGCGGCACCCCAGGTGCTGGTCACCGACATCCGGATGCCCCCCTCGTTCAACCGAGAGGGGATCGACGCCGCCAAGGAGCTGCGCAAGCGCCACCCGGGGACGGGCGTCGTGGTGCTGTCCCAGTACGACGACCCCGAGTACGCCGTGACGCTGCTCGCCGAGGGCTCGGCGGGCTACGGGTACCTGCTGAAGGACCACATCGCGGAGGGCAACCAGCTCGTCGACGCCATCCGCACCGTGGCGACGGGGGGCACCGCGCTCGACCCCTCGATCGTCGAGGCGCTCGTGCGTCCCGTCACCAAGGGGGCGGACCTCACCGAGGACGAAGAGGCACTGCTGGGCTTCGTCGCGGAGGGCAAGCCGATCAAGGCGATCGCCGTGGCGAGGGGGGTCACGCCCGAGGCGGTCGACGCCGAGGTCGAGGCGGTGTTCTTGAAGCTCGCGCAGGGCGCGTCGTCAGGCAGCCAGTCCGCGCTGCACCGCCTGCGCCTCCTGCACCTCGCGATCGTCGACCGAGAGGAGCAGGGCGAGACGCTGTCGCGCCTGCTCCCCGGCGGGCTCGCCGAGAAGGTGCGGCGCGACGGCCAGCAGCTCGGCGTCACCGAGCGCGTCGAGGTGACCGTGCTCATGAGCGACATCCGCAAGTACTCGGCCATCGCCGAGCACGCCGACCCGAGCCAGCTCGCGGGCCAGCTCAACACGCACCGCGCCGCGATGAACGAGGCGATCCTGGGCGAGGACGGCACCGTCATGCAGTTCGTCGGCGACGCGGTGATGGCGGTGTTCGGCGCCCCGGTCGCCCAGGCCGACCACGCCGACCGCGCCGTGGTCGCCGCCGCGCGGATGCACGCCCTGCAGGCCACGATCAACGCGCAGTGGTCGGCTGAGGGGCTGCCGGTGTTCGGGCTCGGCATCGGGCTGTCGTCCGGCGAGGCCGCCGCGGCCCTGCTGGGCTCCGAGGAGCGCCTCGAGTACACCCTGGTCGGCGACACCGTGAACCTCGCCCAGCGGCTCCAGCAGTTCGCCGAGGCCGGCGAGACGGTCCTCTCCGAGCCGACGTGCCAGCTCGCCTCGGCACCTCTCGCTACGGTGCCGCTCGGCGCCCAGATGGTGAAGGGCCGCGACACGCCGGTGGTCGCGTTCAAGCTCGCCGCGGCCGAGGCTGCCGGCGAGGGATCGACGAGCTCGGCGCCGACGTCGACGCCCGAGGTACAAGGAGGACAACGATGACCGAGTCCACGCTGACGGCCACGCCGCCGACCCCGGGGGTGCCCGCGGCGGCCCTCGAGGTCGCCGGGGTGCGCAAGACCTTCGAGGCCGAGAACGCGCCGGTGCGCGCGCTGCGCGGCGTGGACCTCACCGTGACGAGCGGCGAGTTCGTGGCCCTCATGGGGCCGTCGGGCTGCGGCAAGTCGACGCTGCTCAACTTGGTGGCCGGGCTCGACGTCGCCGACGAGGGCACGATCAGCGTCGCGGGGGAGGCCGTGACGGGGCGCACCGAGGACGAGCTCGCACGTATGCGCCGCCGCCACATCGGCATCGTGTTCCAGTTCTTCAACCTTCTCGAGGGTATGACGGTCCTCGAGAACGTCGCCCTCCCCGCGATCATCGCGGGACGTCGTCGCAAGGCCGCCGAGACGCGGGCGCGCGACCTCTTGGACCTGCTCGGGATCGGCGACAAGGTCGCCGCGATGCCGGGCGTGCTCTCGGGCGGCCAGCGCCAGCGCCTCGCGATCGCCCGCGCCCTCGCCAACGAGCCGACGCTGCTCTTGGCCGACGAGCCCACCGGCGCCCTCGACTCGGCGGGCGGCCAGGAGGTCGTGGAGCTGCTGAGCCGCCTGCACGCCGGCGGCCAGACGATCCTTCTCGTCACCCACGACCCCGGTGTCGCCGCGGCGGCCGGCACCGTCGTGCGCATGCGCGACGGGCGCATCGCCGACGCCTCCCGCGACCCCGCCGCGCCCGTCGAGGCGCCGACGGCGATCGGATCGCTCTGAGCACCTCTGCGCACCCTGCGGTCGCCGCCGGCGCCGGGAACCTGCCGGTCGAACGCGCCGCGACCCCGGCGGGGTGGCAGGGCGCGGCCGCCCTCCTCTGCGCGGGCGGCACCGCCGCGATCGTCGCGGTCGCCCTCGCGTCCTCCACGCCGCCGCGGCGCTCCGCCCTCGCCGTCGCGGTGGCCGTCGTCGTCGTGGCCTGGGCGCTCGCTGGAGCGGCATGCGTCGTGGCGTCCGCGGTGCGCCTCGGGTGGCTCGTCGTCTCAGGCGCCGTGCTCGCCGCGCTCGCGGACCTCGCCGTGCACCTCGGCCCGAAGACCTCGGCGCACCCGCCGTCGACGACCCACGAGCTCGCGACCGTCGCGGTGCTCGCGACCGCGGCCGTCACCGTCCACGGGCTCGTCGCCCTGCCCGACGGGGTGCTGGGCGCGACGTGGCGTCGGACGCTCGTCGGGGCGTGGTACGCCGTCGCGGCCGGCGTCGCCGCGTGGCTCGTGGCCACGCACCGCACGCCCACCTCGGTGGCCATCGTCGTGGGATGGGCGGTCGCGGTCGCGACGGCGGCACCGTGCGTCTACGGGCGCTACGTGCGGTCGGCCGGCCCGCCCCGTCAGCGGCTGCAGTGGCTGGGCGTCGGCACCGTCGTCGCCGTCGAGGTGGCCCTCGTCGCCGGCTCGCTCAACCTGCTCGTGCGCTGGCCGTCCGAGGTGCTCGCTGTCTCGGTCGCCGGGGCGGTCGCGATCCCTCTCGGCCTTCTCGCCACCTCACGCGCGGCGCTCCTCACGCGCGCGGGACGCGTGTTCGTGCACGTCCTCACGGTCCTCGGCTTCTCGGTCGCGGTCTCGGCGGTCTACCTGATCGTCGTGCTCGGCCTCGGGTCGCGACCGGCGTCGACGGCGGACCGCCAGGTCCTCGGGCTTTCGATCCTCGCCGCGGCGATCGTCGCGATCGGCTACATCCCGGTCCGCGACCGGGTCGTGCGCTCGGCCACCGGCTTCGTCTACGGCGCCAAGGAGGCGCCCGACGAGGTCGTGCGCACGTTCGGGTCGCGCCTCACGCGGGCGATACCGATGGACGAGCTGCTGCTGCAGCTCGCCGAGTCGTTGCGCAAGACCCTCACGCTGTCGAGCGCCGAGGTCTACACCGGCAGCGGCGAGGTCCTCGAGCTCGCCGCGTCGGTGCCCGACCTGGGCGAGCGCTCCTTGGTCGTCTCGGACCGCGAGCGCCCGGTCATCACCGCGGCGGGCGTCTCGGGGAGCGCCTGGGCGTCGGTGTGGCTCCCATCGCTCGTGCAGGGACGTGGCGGCGGCCCGCTCCGCGTCGCGCCGGTCAGCCATGCCGGCGAGCTGCTCGGCCTCATCGTCGTCGAGCGCGCCGACGGCGCGGACACCTTCAGCGAGGAGGACGACCGGGTCCTCACCGAACTCGCCCGACAGACCGGCCTCGCGTTCCACAACGCCCAGCTCGACACTGCGCTGCAGTCCTCCCTCGAAGAGCTGCGACACCAGGCCGACGAGCTTCGTGCCTCGCGCGCGAGGATCGTGGCGAGTGGCGACGCCGAGCGCCGGCGCGTCGAGCGCGACCTGCACGACGGTGCCCAGCAGCACCTCGTCGCCCTCGCGGTGAACCTGCGGCTCGCCCGTGACGTCGTGCTCGACGACCCGCCTGCCGCCGCAGAGATGCTGGGCGAGCTGACCGAGGCGGTGCAGGACACCATCCGTGAGCTGCGCGAGCTCGCCCACGGCATCTACCCGCCGCTGCTCGTCGACAGCGGGCTCAACGACGCGCTGCGCGCCGTGGCATCGCGCAGCCCGCTCGATGTCGACGTCGTCACCGACGGGATCGGCCGCTACGACGGCGACGTCGAGGCGGCCATCTACTTCTGCTGCCTCGAGGCGCTGCAGAACGCCTCCAAGCACGCGCCCGAGGCCCAGGTGACGGTGCGCGTGTGGGAGGAGGCCGGGGGCCTGCTCTTCGAGGTCGCCGACGACGGCCCCGGCTTCGACGTGCGCCTGGCGCGCCGCGGCCACGGTTTCGTGAACATGTCGGACCGCCTGGGCGCGATCGGGGGGACCGTGCGGTGGGAGTCGGTGCCGTCGAAGGGCACGACGATCACCGGCTCGGTGCCGATCCCTTGACGATGCTTGCCGGTCGGTGAGCTAGTCGGTGAGGAACGCGCCCTCGTCGCGCGACGCCCACAGCCGTTGGAGCGTCGAGGGGCTCAGGTGCTCTTTGTGCACGTACGCGGCGGCGCCCGAGGTGGGCGCGTCGGCGGGGAGGTCCGCCGCGTCGTACGTCGAGCACAGGAAGATGACCGTCGACGGATGCTCGGCGAGGATCCGTCGCGTCGCCTCCACACCGTTCATCTCGGGCATGTTGATGTCCATGAGAACGAGGCCCGGCTCGAGGGTGGCCGCGAGCTCGACCGCCTCGGGCCCAGAGGCCGCCTCGCCAACGAGCTCGAACCCCTCGGTGCGTCGCAGCACCGCGCGGGCAGCCGAGCGGAACGGCGCCTGGTCGTCAACCAGAAGGACGGCGACAGATGCAACCATGACACTCGAAGTTTCCCATGGCCGGGTGCGCCGTCGAAGGGTGGTGCCACCCTCAGGGAGGGGAGGCCATCCCCCCGGACTCGGCGAGGTAGACGAGGACCGCCTTCACCCGCCGGTTCGCGTCGCGCTCCTCGCTCAGGCCGAGCTTGGAGAAGATCGCGTTGGAGTGTTTCTCCACTGCCCGCTCCGACACGCCGAGCGCGTCGGCGATCGCGTTGTTCGACTTGCCCTGCGCCATCTCGGCGAGGATCTCGGACTCCCTCGGCGTGAGGAACGAGAGGTCAGACGTGCGTCGGCTCGCGCGGGCGCGAACCAGCTCGTCGACCACGAGGGGGTCGATGACCGAGCCGCCGCCGGCGACCACGCGGATCGCCTGGGCGAGCTCGTCGGCGCCCGCCACGCGCTCCTTCAAGAGGTACGCGCGGCCCGCTGACCCCGCCTCTAAGAGGGCGAGGGCGTAGGACGGCGAGGTGAACTGGCTGAGGACGACGACCCCCACGGCCGGGTGGTGCTCGCGGATCCACGTCGCCGCCTGGAGCCCCTCGTCCGTGCCGGTCGGCGGCATGCGTATGTCGGTGACGACGACGTGCGGGTCGACCTCGTCGACCAGGGCGAGGAGCGAGGGGAGGTCTGCCGCGACGCCGACGAGCTCGAGGTCGTCCTGGGCCTGCACGAGCCTCGACATGCCCTCGCGCAGCAGGGCGTTGTCCTCCGCGAGCACGAGGCGGATGGTCGTCACGTCCGCCGGAGCCTACAGAAGCGCGCCGCAGGCCCAGGGCACCGAGCGGCGAGCGCGCCGTGACCCGCTCGCGTGCGCGCCCGGTGCAGTACGTGGTCGCCCCGACGCTGCCGCGCCGACCTCGCGGGCTGGCCGCGGCGTTCCTGGTCATCGGGCTCGTCGCGCTCGGAGCGCTCGTCCTCGCCGACGCCGTCGCGGCCGTGCCGTGTCGCGTCGCCGCGAGCACCCCCGCGCGCCTCCCGCGGCTCAGGTGCTGCGCGCCGCGGAGTCCCGGGCGCACGCGGGTGAGGCGGGGTCCGCCGGTAGCCTGCACGAGCCGTGAGCACCGCACTCGAGCCTGCCGATCAGGCGGTGATCCGCAACTTCTCGATCATCAGCCACGTCGACCACGGCAAATCGACGCTCTCGGACCGGATCCTCGAGCTCACCGGGGCCGTGGACGCCCGGGACATGCGCGCCCAGTACCTCGACTCGATGGACCTCGAGCGCGAGCGGGGCATCACGATCAAGGCCCAGAACGTCCGCGTGCGCTTCGAGGGCCACACGCTCCACCTCATCGACACGCCCGGCCACGTCGACTTCGGCTACGAGGTCTCGAGGTCGCTCGCGGCCTGCGAGGGGGCGGTCCTCCTCGTCGACGCGAGCCAGGGGATCCAGGCCCAGACGCTGGCCAACTGCTACCAGGCGATCGAGCACGACCTCGAGGTGGTGGCGGCGCTCAACAAGATCGACCTGCCCGCGGCGGACCCGGAGCGCTACGCCGCGGAGATCGAGCGCGTGCTCGGCATCGACGCCGCGTCGATCCTGCGGATCTCGGCAAAGACCGGCGAGGGCGTCGCCGAGCTGCTGCGTGCGGTGATCGAGCGCGTGCCGCCGCCCTCCGGGGATCCCGACGCCCCCCTCCGCGCCCTGATCTTCGACTCGTCCTACGACCAGTACCGCGGGGTCGTGAGCTCGGTGCGCGTCGTCGACGGGACGATGCGCTCGGGCGCGCGGCTGCGGTTCCTCCAGGCCAACGCGGTCCACGACGTCGAAGAGCTCGGGGCGCGCACGCCCGTCCCGGTGCCCACGGCCATGCTCGGGCCCGGCGAGGTGGGCTACCTCATCGCGGGGATCAAGGACGTGGGGGAGGCCCGCAGCGGCGAGACCGTCACCGACGCGCGCCATCCCGCCACCGAGGCCCTCGAGGGCTACCGGGACCCCAAGCCCATGGTGTTCTGCGGGCTGTACCCGATCGACGGCGACGACCTGCCCCAGCTGCGTGACGCGCTCGAGAAGCTGAAGCTCAACGACGCCTCGGTCACCTTCGAGCCCGAGAGCTCCCACGCGCTCGGCTTCGGGTTCCGGTGCGGCTTCCTCGGGCTCTTGCACATGGAGATCGTCCGGGAGCGCCTCGAGCGCGAGTTCGACCTGTCCCTCATCGCGACGGCCCCCTCGGTCGCCTACCTGGCCACGCTCACCGACGGCTCGAGCATCGAGATCGACAACCCGACCGACCTGCCCGACGCGAGCCGCCTCGACCACATCGACGAGCCGCTGCTCACCGCCACGCTCCTCGTGCCCGTCGAGTACCTCGGCGCGGTCATGGACCTGTGCCAGCAGCGGCGCGCCGAGATGAAGACCATGGAGTACCTGGGACCAGAGCGCGTCGAGCTCGTCTACACGATCCCGCTCCAAGAGGTCGTCGTCGACTTCTTCGACCAGCTCAAGTCCCGGACCAAGGGCTACGCGAGCCTCGACTACGAGCCGGCGGGCTACCAGACCGCGAGCCTCGCGCGGGTGGACCTGCTCATCAACCACCAGCCGGTCGACGCGTTCTCCACGATCGTGCACCGCGACCAGGCCGACGCCTACGGGCGCCGCATGGTCGAGCGGCTGCGCGAGCTGATCCCGCGCCAGATGTTCGACGTGCCGATCCAGGCGGCGATCGGCGGCCGGGTCATCGCGCGCGAGACCGTCAAGGCGAGGCGCAAGGACGTCCTCGCCAAGTGCTACGGCGGGGACATCACCCGAAAGCGCAAGCTCTTGGAGCGCCAGAAGGAGGGGAAGAAGAAGATGAAGTCCATCGGGCGCGTCGAGGTGCCCCAGGAGGCCTTCATCTCGGCCCTGCGCCTTGACGACTGACGGCGCTGGCACTCGATAGACTTGAGTGCTAAACCGCACTGGAGCCGCCTCGATGTCCCGTGTGCACCACCAGCCGGGGGCGCCGCGCCCCCACGACGAGCTCGACGGCCGCCGGGCGGCCATCCTCGACGCCGTCGTCGCGGAGTACATCGAGACGGCCCAGCCCGTCGGCTCGACGACGGTGTCCAGGGCCACGACCGTCGCGGTCTCCCCGGCGACGGTCCGCGCCGAGATGGTGGCGCTCGAGCGCGAGGGGTACCTGACCCAGCCCCACACCTCGGCGGGCCGGATCCCGACGGACCGCGGCTACCGCTTCTTCGTCGACCACCTCGCCGAGCCGGGGATTCTCGGGCCCTCCCAGCGCACGCAGGTCTCCAAGTTCTTCGACCACGTCCACGGCGAGATGGAGGACGTGCTCGAGCGCACGAGCTCGCTGCTCGCCGAGCTCACGAGCCACGCCGCCGTCGTCGTCGGCCCGCCGCACGACACCGCCACGATCGTCTCGGTCCACGCGGTCGCCCTCGCGCCCCGGGTGGTGCTCTGCGTCGTCGTCCTGGAGGACGGGGCGGTCGAGAAGGCCACCTTGGAGCTCGACGAGGACGTGGCCGACGCGACCGTGGCGGCCGCCGCAGCCGTGCTGCGCGAGCGGCTCGAGGGCCTCGCGCTCAACCACGTCGACGCGGCAGAGCCCGTCGCGAGCCCGGATCCGGCCGTCGCCCGGCTCGTCGCGCGCGCGCTCGAGGCCGTCGTCGCCATCGGCGAGCGTCGCGACCCCGAGGAGGTCTTCATCGGGGGCTCGTCGCGCATCGCGGCGAGCTTCGAGGCCGTCGAGACCGTCCGCTCGGTGCTCGCGATCCTCGAGCAGCAGCTCGTCGTGGTCGACCTCTTGAACGACGTCCTCGCCAGCGGGCTCTCGGTCGCGATCGGCGAGGAGCACGGCTACGAGCCGCTCGCGAGCTGCGCGGTGATCGTGGCCCCCATCTCGCTCGAGGGCGCGCCGGGCGGCGTGGTCGGCATCCTCGGGCCCACCCGGATGAACTACCCGAGCGCGATCGCCGCGGCCGAGGTGGTCTCGACGCGCCTGTCGCGGCGCTTGGAGAGCACGCGGCGCGGCGAGCACGACGGCGACGAGGCACCCCGTGGCTGAGCGCGACCTCTACGAGGTCCTGGGGGTCTCGCGCGAGGCGAGCGACGACGAGCTGAAGCGCGCCTACCGGCGCAAGGCCCGCGAGCTGCACCCCGACACGAACCCCGACGACCCCGAGGCCGAGGCGGAGTTCAAGCAGGTGACCGTCGCCTACGAGATCCTCTGCGACCCCGAGCGGCGCCGCCAGTACGACCTGTTCGGGCTCCAAGGGCTGATGGGCGGCCAGGGCGGACCCGAGTGGCAGACCTTCGGCGAGGGCGGCCTCGGCGACCTGTTCGAGGCGTTCTTCGGCGCGATGGGCGCGACGCGTCGAGGGGCGTCGGGGCCCGGCCCTGGCCCTGACGCCGAGGTGAGCCTGCGCCTCACGCTCGCCGAGGCCGCCTTCGGCGCGGCGCGCTCCTTGGAGGTCCGCCTCCCAGTCGCGTGCGAGGCGTGCGGAGCGACGGGCGCGTCGCCGGGCACCGTCGCCCAGACGTGCGCGGACTGCCAGGGGACCGGCGAGGTGCGGCGCGTGCGCCAGTCGATCCTCGGCCAGATGGTGACGGCCTCGCCGTGCCCGCGCTGCCAGGGTTCGGGCTCGACGATCGCCTCGCCGTGCCCGACGTGCCGGGGCGAGGGGCGCACGTCGACGCCCTCGACCTTGATCGTCGACGTGCCCGCGGGCGTCGAGGACGGCTCGACGATGCGCCTCTCGGGGCGCGGCCCCGCGGGGTTCCGCGGCGGCCCCAACGGCACGCTCTTCGTCCACCTGGGCGTCGTGCACGACGAGCGCTTCGAGCGCCACGGCGACGACCTGCACACCGTCGCGACCGTCTCGTTCGCCCAGGCCGCGCTCGGCGCGACCGTCCCGGTCGCCACCCTCGAGGGCGACGAGACGATCGACGTCGAGCGGGGCACCCAGCCGGGCACGGTGCTGCGGCTGCGCCAGCGGGGCGTCACGCACCTGCGCGGCCGAGGGCGCGGCGACCTGCTCGTCCACGTCGCCGTCGACGTGCCGACCGACCTCGACGAGACGGCCGAGGCGCTCGTGCGCCAGCTCGCCGCGCACCGCGGCGACGAGGTCGCCGAGCCGCACGTGGGACTGCTCTCGAGGCTGCGCTCTCGACGGTGAGCACCCTGCGCGACCGTGCGGACGCCGCGGCCCAGGTGTTCGTCGATGACCTCGACGCGCCCGTGCCCAGCGCGGACGACGCCCACCACCTGCTCCGGGTCCTGCGCCTGCGCGACGGCGAGGTCGTCCTCGCGAGCGACGGGGCGGGCTCGTGGCGCCGCTGCGAGGTCCGACGAGGGGGGCTCGAGCCGATCGGTCCCGTCGTGCTCGACGCGCCCGCCGCCTCGCCGATCGCGGTGTGGCTGCCCGCGCTCAAGGGCGACCGCGCCGAGTGGGCGGTCGCCAAGCTCACCGAGCTCGGCGTCGACGAGATCGGCCTTTTGGCCTGTGAGCGCGGGTCGGTCCGACCCGACGCGGTGGGCGCGGCCCGGGTGCTCGCCCGATGGCGCCGCGTCGCTCGCGAGGCGGCCGCCCAGTCGCGCCGCGCCCGGCTGCCCGAGCTCCTCGGGCCGCGCGACGTCGCGGCGGCCGTCGCGGCGGGCGCGCGGCGCTGCGACCTCGACGGGGCACTCGGGGTGCGGGGCGGTGAGACCCTGCTCGTCGGCCCCGAGGGCGGGTGGTCGGACGCCGAGCGCGGCGGGCGCGAGGAGAGCGTGTCGCTCGCCGACACGGTGCTGCGCACCGAGACCGCCGCGGTGACCGCGGCCGTGCTGCTCGCCTCGGTGCGTCGCTCGGCGCGTCACGACGCGGGCCTCGAGGCGCAATGATGGACGCCGGATGACCGACTGCCTCTTCTGCAAGGTCGTGCGCGGCGAGGTGCCCTCCGCCAAGGTCGCCGAGTCCGACGCCGCCTACGCGTTCCGCGACATCGCCCCGGTGGCCCCCGTCCACGTGCTCGTGGTCCCGAAGGCGCACGTGACCTCGGCCCACGAGGTGGGTCGCGACGACGCCCACGTGCTCGGCGAGCTCGTCCTCTTGGCCCAAGAGGTCGCCCGCCTCGAGGGCGTCGACGGGGCGGACCGGGGGTACCGACTCGTCATGAACGTGGGGCCGGACGCCAACATGTCCGTGCCGCACCTGCACCTCCACGTGCTCGGTGGCCGGTCGATGGGCTGGCCCCCCGGATGAGCACGACCGAGACCGGCGTGCCGGGGGGGCTCGCCGACGACGCGGTCACGACGATCGTGTCCAACCCCAACCTGCTCTCCGAGCTGCTCGGCCAGCGCGACGAGCTGCTCCGCGTCGTCGAGCGGTCGTTCCCTGCGTGCCAGATCGCCGTCGCGGGCAACGAGCTGCGCGTCGCGGGGCCCGAGGCCGCGATGGTCGCGCGGCTCTTCGACGAGCTGCTGCTGCTGCTCGAGAGCGGCCAGCACCTCGACGTGAGCAAGGTCGAGCGGACCGTCGACATGGTCCGTGACGACCTGCGCCCCTCCGAGGTGCTCGGCCAGGACATCCTGCGCGGCCAGAAGGGCAAGCCCGTGCGCGCCCACACCGCCGGCCAGAAGCGCTACACCGACGCGATCGGGGCGAACACCATCACCTTCGCGATCGGGCCGGCCGGGACCGGCAAGAGCTACCTGGCCGTCGCCGCGGCGGTCCAGGCCCTCCAGCGCCGCGAGGTCCAGCGGATCGTCCTCACACGCCCGGCCGTCGAGGCCGGCGAGCGCCTGGGCTTCCTGCCCGGCGACCTCATGGCGAAGGTCGACCCGTACCTGCGCCCGCTCTACGACGCGCTCTACGACATGCTCGGCCCCGACGGCACCCAGCGGCTCTTGGAGAAGGGCACCGTCGAGGTCGCCCCGCTCGCCTTCATGCGCGGCCGCACGCTGAACGGCTCGTTCATCATCCTCGACGAGGCCCAGAACACGACCCCCGAGCAGATGAAGATGTTCCTCACGAGGATCGGCTTCGGCTCGCGCTGCGTGGTGACCGGCGACGTGACCCAGATCGACCTCGGCGGCGCCAGGTCCGGCCTCGGGGGGCTCGAGGAGATCCTTGAGGGGATCGAGGGCATCACGTTCGTCCGGTTGACCCGGCGCGACGTGGTGCGCCACCGCATCGTGGCGTCGATCGTCGACGCCTACGAGCGCGCGGAGGGCGGGTGACCGTCGAGGTCTTCGGTGCCGACGAGCAGGCGGACCGCGAGGTGGCCCTCGGGCCCCTCGTCGCACTCTCGCGCAGCGTGCTCGAGGCCGAGGGCGTGCGCAACGGCGCCGAGGTGTCGCTGCTGTTCGTCGACGAGCCCACGATCGCAGAGCTCAACGAGCGCTTCCTCGGCCAGGAGGGCCCGACCGACGTCCTCAGCTTCCCGCTCGACGACGAGCCGCTCGGGCCGGGCCGCCAGCCCGACGCCGGCGGGACCGGGCCGGGCGAGCCGATCGAGGACGAGCCCCCCGACCTCCTCGGCGACGTCGTGGTCTGCCCGATCGTCGCCTCGCAGAACGCCGAGCGCGACGGGGTCACCTACGACGACGAGCTCGCCCTGCTCGTTGTCCACGGGACGCTGCACCTGCTCGGTTGGGACCACGAGGCCGACGACGAGGCCGCGGTCATGGAGGCCCGCGAGGCCGAGCTGCTGCGTGCGCACTGGTCCGCGACGTGGGCGGGACGGTGATCGGAGCCACGGGGTTCCAGGCCGGCGACGTCCCCCTGCTCGTCCTCATCTTCGTGCTCCTGTGCGGCTCGGGGTTCCTCGCGCTCGCCGAGACGAGCCTCGTGCGCACGTCCAAGGTGCGCGCGCACACGCTGCGCGAGGACAAGAAGGCGGGCGCGCGGCGGCTCGAGAAGCTCGTCGACGATCCCCAGGCGTTCCTCAACCCGGTGCTGCTCATGGTCCTCGTCTGCCAGCTGGTCGCCGCGACGCTCGTGGGGGTCCTCGCCTCGCGCTGGTTCGGGCCGCTCGGCATCGTGCTCGCGACGATCGCCCAGGTCGTCATCGTCTTCGTCGTCTTCGAGGCGATGCCGAAGAACTGGGCCGTGCGCCACACCGACCGCGCCGCCCTGTTCGCTGCCCCCGTCATCTACGCGGTGACGCGGTTCCCTCCGGTGCGGTGGGTCTCGAAGGGGCTCGTCGGGCTCGCCGACCTCCTCATGGGCGGGCGGCACACCGAGCCGCCCGCGGTGACCGAGTCCGAGCTCCTGGCGATGGCCGACGTCGCCCACGAAGACGACGTCATCGAGCCGACGGAGCGCGAGTTCATCCACTCGGTGATCGAGTTCGGCGACACGGTGGTGCGCGAGATCATGGTGCCGCGCCCCGACATGGTCACCGTCGCCCACGACGCGACAGTGTCCTCGGCCCTCGAGCGCGGCCTGCAGGCGGGCTTCTCGCGCCTGCCCGTCCTCGGCGAGGACGTCGACGACGTGCTCGGCATCGCCTTCACGAAGGACCTCGTGCGCGTCGAGCGCTCCGGCGGGGGCGAGCGCCCGGTGTCCTCGGCGGTGCGCCCGGCCAAGTTCGTGCCAGAGACCAAGCGGGTGCCGGCGCTCCTCGCCGAGATGCAGTCCGAGAACGTCCACCTCGCGATCGTCGTGGACGAGTACGGCGGCACCGCGGGGCTCGTCACCTTGGAGGACGTCTTGGAGGAGCTCGTCGGCGACATCCGCGACGAGTTCGACATCGAGGAGCCCGAGGTCACCCACCAGGCCGACGACGTCGTCGTCGTCTCGGGCCGCATGAGCATCGACGAGGTCGACGAGCTGCTCGACGAGCCGCTCCCGAAGGGCTCGTGGGACACCGTCGGCGGCCTCGCCTACGACCTCGCGGGCGGCGTGCCGGACGAGGGCCAGGTGCTCGAGTCGCCCCCCTTCCGCTTCACCGTCGAGCGCGTCGAGGGGCGTCGCATCCTGCGGGTGCGCATCGAGCGGCTCGCGCCCAGCGAGCACGTGGCGTCGTGAGGTCCGGGTTCGTGGCCCTCGTCGGGCGCCCGAACGTGGGCAAGTCCACGCTCCTCAACCGGCTCGTCGGCGAGAAGGTCTCGATCACCGCGGCCACGCCCAACACGACGCGCCACGCCGTCCGCGGGGTCGTGCGACGGCCCGAGGGCCAGCTGATCGTCGTCGACACCCCGGGGCTGCACCGGCCGAAGACACCGCTCGGGCACCGGCTCAACGACACGGCGCTGTCGGCGTTCCACGACGTCGACGCGATCGTCGCGTTGATCGAGGCGACCGAGGCGATCGGGCCCGGGGACCGCCGCGTGCTCGGCCACACCCTGGACGCCGCGGCGAAGGAGGGCTGCGCGCCGTTCGTCGTCGTGAACAAGCTCGACGCGGCGCGCAAGGCGACGGTCGCCGCGCGGCTGCTCTCGGCCCAGGCGACGGTCGCCGAGCTCGCCGCGAGCCACGGCGGCGAGGCGGCCGCGGAACGCGTCGAGTACTTCGCGGTCTCCGCGCAGACCGGCGCGGGCGTCGAGGCGCTGTGTGACGCGGTGGCCGCGGTGCTGCCCGAGGGGCCGGCGTGGTTCGGGGACGACCAGGTGTCCGACGTGTCCGAGCACGAGCGGATCGCCGAGCTCGTGCGCGAGCAGCTGCTCCGCCACGTCCGCGACGAGCTGCCCCACGCGATCCACTGCCGCGTCGCGTCCTTCGAGTGGCCGGTCGTCCGCGTCGAGATCTGCGTCGAGCGCGACAGCCAGAAGCCGATCGTGATCGGTCGGCATGGCGAGGTGCTAAAGCAGGTGGGGATCGCCGCGCGAGCCCAGCTCCCCGAGGGGTGCTTCCTCGAGCTGCACGTCGTGGTCGAGCCGCACTGGCAGTCGCGCGCCGACACCCTCGACCGGTGGGGCTACTGATGGCCCCCGAGGTGCGGCCCATCGCCTGGGTGCGCTCGACGCGCACCGAGCTGGTCGACGACGGCTGGGACGCTGAGCGCGCGACGATCGAGCTCGACGCATCGGTCCCCGACGAGGCGCTCGTGGGCCTCGAGGGCTTCAGCCATCTCGACGTGGTCTTCTTCTTCGACCGCGCGAGCGACGTGCCGCCCGGACCCTTCGCACGGCACCCGCGCGGCGAGGTCCGCTGGCCGCGCGTCGGGATCTTCGCCCAGCGCGCGAAGGACCGCCCCAACCGGCTCGGGCTGACCACGTGCGCCATCGTCGAGGTCCGCCCGCGCCGCGTGGACGTCGTCGGCCTCGACGCGGTCGACGGCACGCCGGTCGTCGACCTCAAGCCGCACGTCCGTGAGCTGGGCGCGCGGGGCGAGGTGCGCCAGCCCGTGTGGATGGACGAGCTCATGGCCGGCTACTTCGAGGACGCCGCGCCGTGAGCGGCGCGGTCGCCCATGCCGTCGAGCTCGAGCTCGACGGCGCCGCGAACCACAAGGTGCTCGGGCTGCTGGCGGTCCTCGAGGCCGCAGGCGTCGCGCCCATCACCGCCGCCTCGCCGCACGTGCACCCCCACGTCTCGGTGGCCGTCGCCGCCGAGGCGCCGCCGGCCGCGGTGCGCGACGCGCTGCTGGGCGTGGCGACGGCCGGGCTCCCGCCGCTGCAGCTCTCGAGCGTCGGTGCGTTCGTGACCCCCGAGGCCGTCGTCTTCCTCGGCGTCACCCCCACCGTGCTGCTCCTCGAGCTCAACCGTCGCGTGCACGCGCGCCTCGACGCCGCCAAGCTGGCCGTGTGGCCGCTGTACCGCCCGGGGATCTGGGTCCCGCACTGCACCCTGGCGATGCGCCCGGCCGACCTCACCGCCGCCCTCTCGGCCCTGCGCGCCGCGGCGCTGCCGATCGAGGCGAGCCCCGTGGCGCTGCGGATCGTCGAGGTGCCGACCGGCAAGCCCGTGGGCACGGTGGGCTGAGCCGCTAGCCCGAGGCGGTCGCCCGGCGCAGGAAGTCGACGGCGTCGCCGCGCCGCGTGGTGCGCCGCATCGGTGGCAGCCGTCGCAGCAGAGCGCCGCGGTAGGTCGCCGTCGCGAGGCGCGTGTCGAGGACGCACACGACGCCGCGGTCCTCCGCGGTGCGGATGAGCCGGCCCACGCCCTGGGCGAGGAGCATCGAGGCCCTCGGGACGTCGACGGCCGAGAACGCCGCGTCACCGGCGCGCTCGCGTCGCGCCTGGAGCATCGGGTCGTCAGGGCGGCCGAAGGGGAGCCGGTCGATCGCGACGAGCGAGAGCGTGCGACCGGGGATGTCGACGCCCTGCCAGAACCCCATCGTCGCGAAGAGGCTCGTCGACTCGTCGGCGGCGAACGCCGCGAGCAGCGCCGCGCGCGACGCGTCGCCCTGCAGGAGCACCGGCGTCGGCACCTTGGCGCGGACCGCCGCGCCCACCTGCTCGAGCGCCCGGCGCGAGGTGAACAGCGCGAGGGTCCTGCCGCCCGCCGCGTCGACCAGCGCGGCCAGCTCGTCGGCCATCTGGTCCTCGCAGGCAGGGTCGCGGCGGTCCGGAAGGTGCGTCGGCACGTAGAGCAGCGAGTGGGCGGCGTAGTCGAAGGGGGAGGGGAGCTCGAGCCGCGTGCGCCGCTGCGGGTCGAGGCCGAGGCGGTCCTCGAGGCCGAGGGGCATCGTCGCAGAGCACAGCACGCCCGTCGCCTCGGCCCACAGGTCGCGCAGCAGCGGCCCCACGTCGACGGGCGCGCGGACGAGGGTGACGTGCCGCTCGGTGCCCTCGAGGAACACGAGGTCATCGCCGCCGGGGTCGCGGAGCCGCACGAGGTCCCCTCGCAGGTGCACCGCCGCCCCGCGCGAGGACCACCGGCGCATCTCGGTCCCCGGCGACGCCGGGAGCGCCTCGATCGCCTCGACGAGCCGCTCGGCGGCCGAGGCGGCCTGGTCGAGGACCGCGCGCGTCACGTCGTCGAGGCCGGTGGCCGCACCCCGCGCGAGCCGGTCCTGGAGGACCGCGGCGAGCCGGTCCGCGGCACGGGCGAGGTCCTCGGCGATGGACGCGGCGTCGTGGGCGCCGCTGTGGCGCGCGAGGGTGGCGATCCCGCGGAGCCGCGGCGCGCTCAGTTCGACGCCGAGACTGCGCGAGAGCTGTGCGTCGAGCTCGTGGGCCTCGTCGAAGACGACGACGTCGTGGGGTGGCAGCAGCGTCCGGCCGGTCGAGAGGTGCGCGCCGTAGAGGGCGGCGTTCACGATGACGACGTCGGCCGACTCGGCCCGTCGCTTCGCCTGCTCGGCGAAGCAGGTGCCGCCGAACGGGCAGCGGTCCGCGCCGGGGCACTCCTCGGCGGGCATCGAGACGCGCGCCCAGGCCCGCGGGTCGGCCTCGAAGCCGAGGTGGTCGCGCTCGCCGGTCTCAGTCGAGTCGGCCCATACCGCGATCCTGCGCAGCTGGGTGGCGACCCCCTTGGTCTCGGCGTCGTCCAGCTCGAACGAGGCCGCCTGCGGTGTGCCCACGTCGGCCAGCCGCTGGCGGCAGAGGTAGTTCTGGCGACCCTTGAGCACCGCGGCGGTGACCTCGAGGCCCGCCGCGGCGAGCGAGGGGACCTCCTTGCCGATCAGCTGGTCCTGGAGCGCCTTGGTCGCCGTCGCGACGACCGTGCGGTGCTGGGAGAGCACGACGGGGACGAGGTACGCGAGCGACTTGCCGATGCCCGTCCCGGCCTCGACGACGAGGTGGCGGTGCGTCGCGATGGCGTCGGCGACGACGACCGCCATCGCGCGCTGTCCCTCGCGGCGCTCTTGTGCCGGGAGGGTCGCCGTCACCGCGTCGAGCGCCGCACGCACCTCGTCGTGGTCCGCGCCCACCCCGTCGTCGTGCAGGTCCCTCGTCGGCAGCTCGTCGATCGCATCGGCGACCTCTTCGTCGGGGTCGAAGGTCCGCACGAGCCGAGGGTACCGCTGCCCACTCGCGTGCCCGCGGCCCAACCGGCGCCGCGGGCGCACACGGGTAAGTTCGTGTGCATGCCGGAGCGCTCGCGTCGTTCGACCCGTCCCGAGCTACCCCAGGGGATCGACGCGTCGCGGGTGCCGACCCACGTGGGCATCGTGATGGACGGCAACGGCCGGTGGGCGCGGCGTCGCGGGCTGCCGCGGACCGAGGGCCACGCCGCCGGTGAGGAGGCGCTCGTCGACACCGCCTACGGCGCGCTCGACCTCGGGGTCAAGTGGCTCACGGTCTACGCGTTCTCGACGGAGAACTGGCGCCGGCCGGCCGACGAGGTCCGCTTCCTCATGAACTTCAACGAGTCGCTGCTGCTCCGCCGCCGCGACGAGCTGAACGAGCGTGGGGTGCGCGTCCGCTTCAGCGGGCGTCGTGACTGGCGGGTCCCGCGACGGGTCCTGCGCCAGATGGACGATGCCGAGGACCTGACGCGCGCCAACCGTGCGATGACGCTCACCATGGCGTTCAACTACGGCGGGCGTGCCGAGATCGTCGACGCGGTCCGCGGGCTCGTGGCGGACAAGGTGCCGCCGGACAAGGTCGACGAGAAGGCCATCCGCGCGCGCCTGTACCACCCTGACATGCCCGATCCGGACCTCGTGGTGCGGACCTCGGGGGAGTACCGGATCTCCAACTTCTTGCTCTGGGAGCTCGCCTACGCCGAGCTCGTCTTCACCGACGTGCTCTGGCCGGACTTCCGTCGCGCCAACCTGTTCGACGCGATCGTCGAGTTCCAGGGTCGCTCACGCCGCTACGGGGGCCTTGAGCGGTGAGGCGGCACGCCTCGGTGCTCCGTGCGTGGGGCCGCGAGCACCTCGGCCCCATCAAGTGGCGGCTGGCGGGGCTCGCGATCCTGGCGCTGTTCTACGTCGGGCTGTGGCTCTGCGTCATGGCGGGCGCGACGGGGCTCGTCGGCGTCCTCATCACGATCCCGGTCCTCGTCCTGCTGATCGCCGGGGGCAACTGGCTCCAGAACTGGCTGGGCGTGCAGCGCCGCGCCCCCCAGTTCTCCCGGTCCGCGGCGGAAGGTGAGCGCGACGACGGCGCGCCGTCCGCGCCATGAACCCCCTCCGCGACGAGGCGATCGTGCTGCGCACCTACAAGCTCGCCGAGTCCGACCGGATCTGTGTGCTGCTCACGCGCGAGCACGGCAAGGTGCGCGCCGTTGCCCACGGGGTGCGGAAGACCTCGTCGCGTCTCGGCGGTCGCATGGAGGTGCTCGACCACGTCGACGTGCAGCTCGTTCGCGGCCGCACCGAGCTGCTGACCGTCCGACAGGTGGTGCCGCTCGGCGCGCCGAGCTCGGTGCGCGGCGACTTCGCACGGCTCACCGCGGCGATGGTCCTCGTCGAGGTCGCCGACGCAGCGACGCTCGAGCACCTGGAGGACCCCGAGTACTTCGAGATGGTGCGCCGGGCGCTGCAGTCCCTCGAGACCGCCGAGGACCCCACGGTCGTGACGACGGCGTTCCTGCTCAAGACGCTCGTCCACGATGGTGCCGCCCCGGTCCTCGACCGATGCGCCTCGTGCAGCGCCACGGGCGAGCTCGTCGCGTTCGACCTCACCGAAGGGGGCCTGCTGTGCCCTTCGTGCCGACGTGGCCGCCCGGTGAGCCCCGCGGCGGTCGCGCTCCTGCGCCGCATGCTCCTCGGCGGGCTGGCGGGCGTGCTCGCCGAGGGACGGCCCGAGGGCTCGAGCGAGGTCGCCTCGATCGCGGTCGAGGCGATGGAGGCGCACGTCGGCAAGCGGCTGCGCGCCGCGCGTGTGGTCGACGCCCTCTAGGCGATGCCCGACCCCACCCCCTTCGGCGTCTACGTGCACGTCCCGTTCTGCAGGGCGCGCTGCGACTACTGCGCCTTTGCGACCTGGACCGACAAGGACCACCTCATCGGCGAGTACGTCGCCGCCCTCCACGATGAGCTCGCGCGGCGGCGCGCGGCCGGCACCATCCGGACGGCGACGTCGGTCTTCTTCGGCGGTGGCACGCCGTCGCGGCTGCCCGCGGGCGACCTCTGCTCGGTGCTCGACGCGGTCGAGCGCGCGGACGGCGCCGAGGTCACCGTCGAGTGCAACCCCGAGGACGCCGACGCGGCGCGGCTCGCGGCCTATCGCGCCGCGGGGGTGACCCGGCTCAGCCTCGGGATCCAGTCGACGAGCGCGCGCGTGCTGCGCTCGCTCGGGCGTCGCCACGGCACCGGCGTGCTCGACCGGGTCGCGGCGGCCGTCGCCGACGCCGGCTTCGAGTCCTGGAACGTCGACCTCATCATCGGCGACACCGCAGAGCGCGACGAGGACCTGGACCGCACCCTCGACGACGTGCTCGGCCTCGACGCGCCGCCGCCGCACGTGAGCGCCTATGCGCTCACCCCCGAGCCGGGGACGCCCCTCGGCGACGACCCGGCCCGGCACCCCGACGACGACGTCGTCGCGCGCCGCTACGAGCGGGTCGACGCGCGGCTGAGCGCCGCGGGGTACCGCTGGGAGGAGGTGTCGAACTGGGCGCTGCCCGGCCACGAGGCGCGGCACAACTGGCTCTACTGGACCGAGGGTGAGTACGCCGGCGTCGGCTGCGCGGCGCACAGCCACCTCGACGGCACACGCTCATGGAATGTGCGGACCCCGCAGCGCTACTGCGACGTGCTCCGGCGCGGCGAGGACCCGACGGCCGGTGCCGAGACGCTGGACGCGTCGGCGCGGGGCTTCGAGGCGCACGCGCTGCTGCTGCGAACGAAGCTCGGCGTGCCCGTCGGCGCCTTCGACGACGTCGACGCGCTCGAGGACCTCGTGGAGCGCGACGGGGATCGCGTGGTGCTCAGCGTGCGGGGCCGCCTGCTCGCGAACCAGGTGAGCGCGCAGCTCCGCGAAGGAGCGCTCGCGGCCGACCGATAGTGTCGCGGCCCATGGCAGGGGACAAGGACACGTCGCTGTTCGACAAAGTCGTGAACCTCTGCAAGGTGCGCGGGTTCGTCTTCCCCTCCGCCGAGATCTACGGGGGGTTCCGCTCGACCTATGACTACGGCCCCCTGGGCGTGCTGCTGCTGCGCAACGTGAAGGACGCCTGGTGGCGCTCCATGATCCAGCTCCGCGACGACGTCGTGGCCCTCGACGCGGCGATCCTGTCGCCCCCGGCGGTCTGGGAGGCCTCTGGGCACCTGTCGAACTTCACCGACCCGATGGTCGACTGCCGCAGCTGCAAGGAGCGCTGGCGCGCCGATCAGATCGTCGACACCTGCCCCAACTGCGGCTCGCACGACCTCACCGAGGCGCGCGCGTTCAACCTCATGTTCAAGACCCACGCCGGCCCCGTCGAGGACGAGGGTCACGCCGCCTACCTGCGCCCCGAGACCGCCCAGGGGATGTTCACGAACTTCGCCAACGTGCTGCGGACGACGCGAAGGAAGCCGCCGTTCGGCATCGCCCAGATCGGCAAGGCCTTCCGCAACGAGATCACGCCGCAGAACTTCATCTTCCGCACCCGGGAGTTCGAGCTCATGGAGCTCGAGTACTTCGTCCCGCCTGCCGACGCCGCGACTTGGTTCGACTACTGGCTCGCCCAGCGCTACGACTGGCACCTCGGGCTCGGCATCAAGCCGGACCACCTCCGCAAGCGCCTCCACGAGCCCGACGAGCTCAGCCACTACTCGGCGCAGACCGCCGACATCGAGTTCCTGTTCCCCTGGGGGTGGGGGGAGCTCGAGGGCGTCGCCAACCGCACCGACTTCGACCTCAAGGCGCACGCCACGGCCTCGGGCGAGCCGCTCGACTACTTCGACCAGGCGAGCGGCGAGCGCTACACGCCCTTCGTGATCGAGCCGGCCCTCGGGGCGACCCGGTCGATGATGGCGTTCTTGCTCTCGGCCTACGAGGAGGACGAGGTGGGCGGCGAGCGGCGCACGGTGCTGCGGCTCGACTGGCGGCTCGCGCCGTACAAGGTGGCCGTGCTTCCGCTCTCGAAGAAAGAGGAGCTGGAGTCGACCTCGCGCGAGGTGCTGTCGCTGCTCCAGCCGCACTTCATGTGCGACTACGACGTCACCCAGTCGATCGGGCGCCGCTACCGGCGCCAGGACGAGGTCGGCACCCCGTGGTGCGTGACGGTCGACTTCGCCTCGCTCGAGGACCGAGCCGTGACCGTGCGGGACCGGGACACGACCGAGCAGGTGCGCGTGCCGATCGCCGGCCTCCTCGACGAGCTGCGCCAACGCGCGGGCTGACGGCACGCAGGGGCCCCCGGACGTCGGCCGGACCGCTCCATTGGACTTCGCCCAGTCGGGCGCGGCGTGGGCCGAGGTCGTCGTGAGCACCGGCGTCGAGCCCCGCGGGCGTCAGAGCGCGTTGCGAAACTTGCGGATCGACAACGGCGCCATGCTCGCGAGGATCACCACGCTCATCCCGATCGCCCACAGGCCCTGGTGTGCGTGCAGGGCCGGGAAGCCGATCATGAGATGGCGCGTGGCGTTCGCCACCTGGCTCACGGGCTGGTAGGTCGCGAACCCTTGGAGCCACGAGGGCATCCGGGCGGGGCTCACGAAGCACGACGACGCGAAGGTGAGGGGGAACAGGATCGGGAAGGCCATCACCTGGGCGGTTTCGGTGTTCGGCGCAGCGAGGCCGACGTAAGCGAAGCCCCAGCTGAGGGCGAAGGCGAACACGAGCATGACGACGCAGCCGACGAGGTAGCTCACGACGCCCTGGCTCGGCCGGAATCCGACGGCGATGCCGACCACGGTCATCACGAAGATGACGAAGACGTTGCGGCAGACGTCGGACATGGTGCGCCCGGCGAGGACGGCGGTCCTGGACATCGGCAGTGCGCGGAAGCGCTCGATCAGCCCCTTCTGCAGGTCGTCGGCGAGGCCGATCGCCGTCGAGACCGCGCCGAAGCACACGGTCTGCACGAAGATCCCCGGCATCAGGTAGTTGACGTAGGAGTAGGGGCCGACGTGGCCGATCGAGCCGGCGAAGACGTACCGGAACAGCAGCACGAACATGATGGGCTGGAGCGTCGAGAAGAAGAGCATCTCGGGGATGCGAACCATCGCCATCAGGTTGCGCCACGTGATCGTCGCCACGTTCTGCACTGCCCACCCGAGGTTGGACCCCGGTGAGGTGACCGGCGGTGGTCGCTCCAGCACGTCGAGCGTCGTCATCGTCCCCGCCTCCCGCCAGCGGCGACGAGCGGCTCGTCGGGCTCGGACTCGGTCCGCCGCCCCGTGAGGCTGAGGAAGACGTCGTCGAGACTGGGCTCGCGCAGCACGATGCCGGCGACACCTATGCCGGCGCCATCGAGTATTCGGAGCGCCTCGGCGGTCTTGGCGGGGCCGTGGTCGACGGTGAGCTCGATGCTCGTGCCCTCGACGACGGCGTCGTGCTCGGCGAGGCCCGCTAGCAGGCTCGTTGCCCGCGCCACGTCGTGCTCGCTCGAGATCGTGAGGGCGATCACCGTCTCGCCGAGCCCGGCCTTGAGGTCAGACGGCGTCCCCGACGCGATGATCCGCCCGTGGTCGACCACCACGAGCTCCTTGCAGAGCCGGTCGGCCTCCTCCAGGTACTGCGTCGTGAGCAGGATCGTCGTGCCCTCGGCGACCAGTCGCTCGATCACCCCGAAGAGGTCCTGGCGGCTCTGCGGGTCGAGACCTGAGGTGGGCTCGTCGAGGAACAGCAGCGGCGGCTTGGCGACCAAGGAGGCTGCGAGGTCGAGCCGGCGTCGCATGCCCCCCGAGTAGGTCTTGACCGGCCGGCTGGCTGCGTCGAGGAGTCCGAACAGCCCGAGGAGCTCGATGGCCCTCGACTTGGACACCTCCCTCGAGAGGCGGCAGAGCCGCCCGATCATCTTCAGGTTCTCCGCGCCAGTGAGGTTCTCGTCGACCGTCGCGTACTGGCCGGCGAGGCCGATGAGCCGACGCACCTGATCGCCCTGCCGCAGCACGTCGAGGCCGAAGATCCTGGCGCTGCCGCGATCTGGGGTGAGGATCGTGGACAGGATCCGAACGAGCGTCGTCTTTCCCGCGCCGTTCGGACCCAAGAGCCCGAAGCACTCGCCCTCGGGCACGTGGAGCGAGACCTGGTCGAGTGCGAGGACGTTCCCCTTCGGGAACACCTTGACGAGCTCCACTGCCTCGACGGCCGGCCCCTGCATCGCCGCGACCCTACCGGCAGCCTGCGAGTGGTCGTCACCGCGTGGCGTCACTGACCCACCTCCCGAGCGCGCGTCGAACCGCCGTAGCATCGCCTTCGAACCCAGAGGAGCATCGATGCGGTACGTCTACGACTTCGACCATGCGCACCGTCGCGCGCCGAAGGACCTGAAGGACCTCCTCGGAGGCAAGGGCGCGAACCTCGCCGAGATGACGTCGGTCCTCAAGCTGCCGGTGCCGCCCGGCTTCACGATCACGACCGACGCGTGCCGGGCGTGGCTGACCGGCGTGATGCCCGAGGGGCTCGTGGACCAGGTCGCCCGCGCGCGCCGCCGCCTCGAGAAGGCGATGGGCAAGCGCCTCGGCGACGAGCACGACCCCCTGCTCGTCTCGGTGCGCTCGGGCGCGAAGTTCTCCATGCCAGGGATGATGGACACGGTCCTCAACCTCGGGCTGAACGATCGATCGGTCGAGGGGCTCGCCGGTCAGACCAGCGACCGGCGATTCGCGCTCGACTCGTACCGGCGCTTCATCTCCATGTACGGGCGCATCGTGCTCGGGATCGACGCCGCGGCCTTCGACGAGCCATTCGACAAGGCGAAGGCCGACGCTGGCGCGACCAGCGACGCCGCCGTGCCCGCGGACCGCCTCGCCGAGCTGGTCGACGAGCTGAAGGAGGTCGTGGGCGCGGCGATCGGGCGGCCGTTCCCCCAGGACCCCTCCGAGCAGCTGCTCGGGGCGATCGAGGCGGTGTTTGCGAGCTGGGGCGGCGACCGTGCGATCGCCTACCGCGAGCGCGAGGGGATCCCGCACGACCTCGGCACCGCCGTGAACGTCCAGGCGATGGTGTTCGGCAACCGCGACGACCGCTCGGGCACCGGGGTCGGCTTCACGCGCGACCCGGCCACGGGCAAGAAGGGCGCCTACGGCGACTTCCTCGTGAACGCCCAGGGCGAGGACGTCGTCGCCGGCATCCGGCTGACCGAGCCCCTGGGCGCGATGCGCCGCCGATTCCCAAAGGTCCACGCAGAGCTGCTCCGGATCTTCACCCGCCTCGAGCGCCACTACAAGGACATGTGCGACACGGAGTTCACGATCGAGCAGGGGCGCCTGTGGATGCTGCAGACGCGTGTGGGCAAGCGCACCGGCCACGCCGCGCTGCGCATGGCGGTCGAGATGACGCGCCCGAGCGACCTGGGCATCTCGCGCCGTGAGGCGGTGCAGCGGATCACCGAGGAGCACCTCGACCAGGTGCTGCATCCGCAGTTCGCGGCCGATCGCCCGGCCCCGATCGCGAAGGGGCTCGGTGCCTCGCCGGGTGCGGCGGTGGGTCGGTGCCGATTCTCGGCCGACGATGCGTTCGAGGCCGCGCTGCGCGGCGAGGCGGTGCTGCTCGTGCGCCCGGAGACCTCGCCGGAGGACGTGCGCGGCATGCTGGCGTCGACCGGCATCCTCACCTCGAGAGGGGGGCTCGTCTCGCACGCCGCCGTCGTCGCGCGAGGGTGGGGGAAGCCCGCGGTCGTGGGCGCCGAGGCCGTCGTCGTGACCGGGCGCGAGGCCACAATCGCGGGCCACCGCGTCGCGGAGGGGGACTGGGTCTCGATCGACGGGGCGACCGGCGAGATCATGCTCGGCGAGGTGCCGCTCGCCGCGGCGGTGGCGCCGAAGGAGCTGGCGACGGTGCTGTCGTGGGCCGACGTGATCCGCAAGGGCCACCTCTCGGTCCGCGCCAACGCCGACACCGGGCCCGACGCGGCCGCCGCACGGCGCCTGGGCGCCGAGGGCATCGGACTGTGCCGCACGGAGCACATGTTCCTCGCCGAGGACCGGCTCCCCATCGTGCGGCGGATGATCCTGTCCACCAGCCCGGCGGCGGTCCGCGACGCCCTCGAGGAGCTGCGCGTTGCCCAGCGCGCAGACTTCCTCGAGATCCTCGAGGCGATGGACGGCCTGCCGGTGACGGTGCGGCTGCTCGACCCGCCGCTGCACGAGTTCCTGCCCTCGACCGAGGAGCTCGCCGTGAAGCAGGCCGGGGTCGGGCTGAGCGACGAGGAACAAGCCCTGCTCGCCGCGGCGCGGTCCTGGCGCGAGGTGAACCCGATGCTCGGGACGAGGGGCGTCCGGCTCGGCGTCGCGCGCCCGGGCCTCTACGAGATGCAGGTCCGGGCGCTCATGGAGGCAGCCCTCGAGCGGCTCGCGGGCGGGGGTCGCCCGGTCATCGAGATCATGATCCCGCTCACCGTCTCGCGCGCCGAGCTGGCACTCGCGCGGACCTGGGTCGAGCGCGCCATCGACGAGACGGTGCCCGCCGCGGCGCGCCGGCGCCTCAAGGTGACGGTCGGGACGATGGTCGAGACGCCGAGGGCGGCGCTCGTTGCCGGCGAGCTCGCGATGGCGGCCGACTTCTTCAGCTTCGGGACCAACGACCTGACCCAGATGACCTTCGGGTTCAGCCGTGACGACGTGGAGGGGCGCCTGATGGGCCCCTACCTCGAGCTCGGGCTCTTGGAGCACAACCCCTTCGACACGATCGACCCCGAGGGCGTGGGCGAGCTCGTCCGCATCGCCGTGCTCGAGGGCCGGCGCGCCAAGCCCGGGCTCAAGTGCGGGGTCTGCGGCGAGCACGGCGGAGATCCCGCGTCGATCGAGCTCTTCGCGCGCCTCGGGCTCGACTACGTGAGCTGCTCGCCCTACCGCGTCCCGGTGGCTCGCCTCGCCGCCGCGCAGGCCGTGATCGCTGGCGCCACCACGCGGGGCTGACGGCAGCCGACCGGCGCGGTACCGTCCGGGCATGTCGGTAGCGCCCGAGGAGATCGCCCAGGTCCGCGCGGCGACCGACATCGGGACCCTCATCGGCGAGCACGTCGCGCTGCGCAAGACCGGCCGGCGCCTGACCGGGCTGTGTCCTTTCCACGAGGAGAAGACGCCCTCGTTCTCGGTCAACGTGGAAGAGGGGCTCTACTACTGCTTCGGGTGCCAGGCGAAGGGCGACGCCATCACCTTCGTCCGCGAGACCCAGCACCTGGACTTCATCGATGCGCTCCGCCAGCTGGCCGAACGAGCGGGCATCCAGCTGCACGAGGACCGCGAGGCAGGTGGGGGCGGCGGGAGCGGCTGGCGCGACAAGTCCGTGCTCTACGACGCCGTCGAGCGCGCGGTCGTCTGGTACCACGAGCGGCTGCTGTCCGCGCCCGACGCCGGCCGTGCCCGCGACTACCTGCGCAGCCGCGGCTACGACGCCGACACGGTGCGCGAGTTCCGGCTCGGCTGGGCGCCCGACGACTGGGACCAGCTCGTCCGCTCGCTCTCGCTGCCGTCCGAGGTCGCGACGACCTCGGGGCTCGGATTCGTCAACAAGGCCGGCCGGCTGCAAGACGCCATGCGAGCGAGGGTGCTGTTCCCGATCCTCGACCCGGGCGGGCGGTCCATCGCCATCGGCGGGCGGATCCTGCCCGCGACCGAGGGGCGCGCGCCGACCTCGGATCGCGTCGAGCCAAAGTACAAGAACACCCAGGAGACGCCGATCTACCAGAAGCGCAAGACGCTCTACGGTCTCAACTGGGCGAAGCAGGACGTCGTCGCGACGAGCGAGATCGTCGTGTGCGAGGGCTACACCGACGTGATCGCGTTCTTCGGCGCCGGGGTTCGACGCGCGGTCGCGACGTGCGGCACCGCGCTCGCCGAGGACCACTTCCGGGTGATGCGGAACTTCGCGAAGCGCATCGTCCTCGCCTACGACGCCGACGCGGCGGGCCAGCACGCCGCCGAGAGCGTCTACCAGTGGGAGCGCACCCACGAGGTCGAGGTCGCGGTGTGTCGGCTCCCCCACGGCGCGGACCCGGCAGACCTCGCGAGGAGCGATCCCGACGCGCTCGTCGCCTCCGTGCGCGACGCCGTCCCGTTCCTGCAGTTCCGTCTCGACGCCGCCCTCGCGGGCGCCGACGTCTCGACGCCCGAGGGCCGCGCGCGCGCAGCGGAGCGCGCCCTCGACGTGATCGCCGAGCATCCGAGCGACCTCGTCCGCGACCAGTACATCATGCAGGTGGCCGACCGGTGCCGCCTCGACCCCACGCTCCTTCGCGACGACGTCGCACGAAGGGGGCGGACCCCGTCGAACCGGCCGCCGCTGCGGGTGCGACCCGCCGCGCAGACGTCCTTGCCGGGCGGCACCGACCGCGCGGGGCTCGAGGCGCTGCGGTTCGCGCTGCACGCCCCGGACCTGATGCTCCCGAGGCTCTCCACGGTCCTGTTCTCCGACGACGTCCAGCGGCGCGCCTACGAGGCGATCGCCTCGGGCGTCGGCCACCTCGAGGCGATCGATGACGCCCGAGCGAGCGGCGAGGAGGACGTGGCAGACCTTCTCAGCCGGCTCCTCGTCGAAGAGCCCCAGCAGCAGGGCGAGGGGGCGGACCCGGTGACCTCGGTTGTCGCCCAGCTCGTGCGGCATGCGACGCGTCGCGTGCTCACGGCGCGCGAGTCGGCGGTCCGATCCGGCGACCTCGAGGCCCGCGACGTCATCGACGAGATCTCGGTCGCCAAGGAGCTGGTCGCACGCCTCGAGGGCCCCGACGGCGTCGACGCCGAGCACGAGCTCGTCGAGTGGCTCGCCGCCGAGGAGGTGCCGCATGCCGTCGGGTGAGCCCACCCAGCACAACGGCGGCCGCCCGAACGCCGCGGGCCGCGACGTGATGGACGACTTCTTGAACCGGATCGGCCGCGTCGACCTGCTCACCCCCGAGCAGGAGCGAACGCTCGGCAATGCCGTCAAGGAAGGGCTCGCCGCGCATCGCGAGCTCGAGGAGAACGGCGAGCTCGAGCCGCACCGACAGCAAGAGCTGCGCCGAGTGGTCAGCCGTGGCGAGCGGGCTCGCCGCCATTTCGTCGAGGCCAACCTGCGCCTCGTCGTCTCGATCGCGAGGAACTACCGGACGCCCGGCGTGGACCTCGCCGACCTCGTCCAGGAGGGCAACGTCGGCCTCCTTCGCGCCGTCGAGCGGTTCGACCCGGACTTCGGTGTGCGCTTCAGCACCTACGCGACCTACTGGATCCGCCAGTCCGTGCGCCACGGCATGTCAAAGATGGGTCACGCGATCGCCCTCCCCGACGAGAAGCGAGCGCTGCTGTTGGAGGTGCGACGCGCCGATGAGCGGCTGACCCAGACCCTCGGCCGCTCGCCGGTCGAAGGCGAGATCGCCGCCGAGATGGGCCTCACCGTCGACGCGCTGCACCAGCTGCGCCGTGCCGAGCTGCGCGTGGTCTCGGCCAACGCGCCCATCGGCGAGGAGGGGGAGACCGAGCTCATCGAGGTGCTCGCGTCCACCGACGAGCCTGGCGACGACCGCCTCGACCGCGCCGCGCTGAGCGATGCGCTCGACGAGGCCATGGCGGGGCTCCAGCCGCGCGACCGCGAGATCCTCCGCCTTCGATTCGGCTTCGAGACCGGTGAGGTCGAGACCCTCGAGACGGTGGCGAAGCGCTACGGGATCACGCGTGAGCGCGTCCGCCAGCTCGAGCTGCACGCGGTGTCGCTGCTGCGCCGGAGCAAGTCGGCGTCCGCGCTGCTGAGCGCCGTGCGCGACGGCTAAGGACCGAGGGCGAGATCGCGCTCCTGCTAGCGTCAGTGCGCCAAACCCACGGTCCGGGGTAGCTCAATGGCAGAGCAAGCGGCTGTTAACCGCTAGGTTGAGAGTTCGAGTCTCTCCCCCGGAGCACAGCGCACGATCCTTCGCGCATGCCCGCAGACTGGTCGCGGTCGCTTCCCTCTGTACGATCCCTCTGCCACGACCGTGGCGCGGGGCCGTAGCTCAGTGGTCAGAGCAGGGGACTCATAATCCCTCGGTCGAAGGTTCGATCCCTTCCGGCCCCACCACGTTCGACCAGATCAGCGCGATTTAGACGACCAACCGTCGACGTCGAAGTCCTCCGATTGCTACTGGTCGCTACTGAACTGCGCGCCTCGGCGCGCTGCGCGACGTCCCCGACCGTTGCGAGCGGGATGTCGGGACGATGAGGGGGCACCTGCGCCGACGTGGCAGCGCGTGGGAGTTGCGTGCCTACGCAGGTCGAGACCCCGTCACCGGCTGGGACGTCTACCGCACGCGATCCTTCAAGGGCGGTCGCCGCGACGCCGAGGATGCGCTCGCGAAGTTCGTCCAGGAGGTCGCGGGCAGCCACAGCACTCGCGACGCAACGGTCGGGGACCTTGTCGACAAGTGGTTCGAGCTCGCCAAGCAGGATCTCTCGCCGTCGACGGTCGTCGGCTACACGGCGTGCATCCGGCGCTACGTCACCCCCGCGCTTGGCGACGTGCCCCTGGACCGACTCAAAGTCGCGCAGCTCGATCACCTCTACGCCGAGCTGCGAAGCGGCGGCGGACAGGCCCGTCGGCCGCTCGCCACGGCCACGGTGCGCCAGGTCCACGCGATCGTTCGCAGAGCGCTCCAGCAAGGCGTCAAGTGGGGCTGGCTGGATACCAACCCCGCGGTGCTCGCCACCCCTCCGAGGGTCCGCAACCGTGTGATCGAGCCCGCTCAGCCCGTTGACGTAGTCCGGCTGATCGTGGACGCAAAGGAGCAGGACCCTGACCTTGGGACGTTCCTGCACATGGCTGCGACCACCGGCGCGCGACGCGGCGAGCTGTGCGGCCTCCACTGGGATGCTGTTGACCTCGAGACGGGGACAATGACGGTCGCTCGCTCCGTGGTCGACGGCCCCCACGGTGAGCTGATCGAGAAGGACACGAAGACCCACTCGGTACGGCGCGTGGCACTTGATCCCTCCTCGGTCGAGGAGCTCCTCGCGCACCGCGAGCGCTGCACAGCTCGCCTGAAGCTGTGCAGCGCGGACATGGACCCCTCGGCTTACGTGTTCTCGAGGACCGTCGACGGCTCCAAACCTTGGCCACCCAATGACGTAACCCACGCATTCATCCAGCTTCGCGACCGCCTCGGGCTCCGCACCGTCCGCCTCCACGACCTTCGCCACTTCGCTGCCACCCGGCTGCTCGGCGCGGGGATCCCGGTACGGACTGTGAGCGGGAGGCTCGGTCACGCCAACGCGGCGACGACCCTCGGCGTCTACGCGCACTTCCTCGCCGAGTCCGACCGCGAGGCCGCCAACACACTCGGCGAGCTCCTGAACCTGTCCGACGCTTCGAGAGAAGCGTCGTGAGGGTGTTCGCCAAGGTGTTCACCAACCTGGGGGTCAGAGGTGAACACCTTGTTAGGGGACTCTGGGGTGCCGCGCACCTTGGAATTGCAGGGGAAACGTCGTTGAGTGGTGAACACCCCCCGGACCCACACCCCACCCGTCCAACGACCGACAGGTGGGGTGTGGGTCCGGGGGGTTGGTGGTGTCGAGGAGAGGTTGTCCAAAGGTGCGTCAACATACATTGATAGACTGTGCCTCCTGAGATCCTGGCGAGCGCGAGGAAGCACCGAGTGGGCGACGAGAGGATCCTCCATGCCTATGAGCACCCGGTCAGGGTCTTCGAGATCGAGGGCCTGACGATGCTCATCGGTGCTGACCAGGCGGGCCGGCTCCTTGAGGTCGGGGTAGTGACCGCAGACGAGATCGACTACATCGTCCACGCCATGTCGGCGCGGCGAGCGTTCCTGAGGTGGCCCTGATGCCCAGGTCGAGACAGTGGATCCTCGAGCACGCCGACGAGCTCGCGAGGGGCTTCGAGGCCTACGAGCCTGACCCTGGCGACGAGCGGGACGTGGCGGAGTACCTGCTGCGTCGGGCTGCGATCGGCCAGGCCGAGAGCGAGCGGCGGCTGACCGACGCGGTCACGGCTGCGAGGGAGGCCGGCTGGAGCTGGCGGCGGATCGGCGAGGTGCTCGGGGTCTCGGCCCAGGCGGCTCACCAGCGCTACGGGAAGTCGGCCTGAGGCCCGATGGAGCTCGGAGGGCCGTTTGGGGTATGTCTCAGACTCGCCGGTGATCGGGGATACCCCGCCTAGTGCCCGGCTTTGGAGCAATCTCGCTGCATACGCCTGAGGGTGGCGATGAAGAAGTCCCGAGCCCGCGGGTCCGCCGCGAAGTTCCGTACGACTTGGTCAATGCCGTGATTCAGGCCCTCGAAGTAGTGACCGTGGATATGCGTGACGCTGTAGGAGAGGGAGGCTAAGTCACTTCGCGTCACGGTCCCAGGAGTGTGGATGGTCTTATCGAGCACGTGACAGAGGGCTACCTCAGCCTTCGCCAGCTTTGTAGGAGGAGAGGCAATCTGACTGGAGGTTCCGCACGCCGCAAGGATTACGCCTGCCAAGAGAGTGGCAGCGAGACACTTCGTTCGCACTGCTTGAGTCTCTCACCCGGTTGGGGGACACTCTCTTTGAGAGCATCGTCCGCTCAGGTCAGACTGACGCTTCGCTGAGCCACGGAAACTGTTGAGCGGGGCGGATGCCCTCGACCGCGACGAAGCGGAAGGAGGGCAAGCCCACAACTTCAGCGAGGGATCCGCTCCGGTAGTAGACGTAAATCGCCTTGCGTGGTCCAGAAGGCGGCGGAGAAGGAATGACCCTGTGTCGAGCGCTCGGGTAGACGAGCGGAGGCGGACCACCAATCGCAGGATCAACGTTTCTTCCTGTGGCGTAGCAAACCCTCCACTCCGATCCCGGCGCCTGCCGCGATAGCGGCCCACCGTCTGAGATCGGCGCTCGTCTGAGTTGTTCTGAGGTGATCACGTAGGCAGCGAGAACGCGGACACCTGGCGCCTGTAGGAAGGCACACTCTGTCGGAGGGATCTGTGCGGTCACCTGGATGGCGGCGAGTTCCTTCATTGTGATCGTGACGCGACCAGAGCCAACAGGTAGCTCGGTTCCAGGCTTGGGTGACTGCGAGACGATCGTCCAGTACTGGTAGTTCGCGCCATGGCGTCGAGGACCAAGCACCACCGCCGTTAGCCCTCGATCGACGATGGCGTTGTACGCCTCCCACTGGACCCTGCCCACGAGATCTGGCGTCGCGATGTCCGGTCCGTCGTTCATGGCGAGCCACACGTTGAGTTGAACGGTGCTGCCGCTCGCTGCGCTCGTCCTCGGAAGTGGTTGCTGCATCAGCACCGTGCCCGGATGCACCCCGGGGAGGCCCCGGTCGAGGTGAACGACCTTCCAACGGAAGCCCTGCGCCGCCAGTGTCGCTTCAGCCGAAGCGAGGGACCTTCCCGACACGGCGGGGATCGTCGCCTGGCGGGATCCCCCAGAAACCACCACAACGATCAAGCCGATCGCCAACGCCACACTGGCGATGGCGGCCACGACGACGATGGACCGCTTCACACTTGGATTATGTCGGTCCGATCGGACTCCGTACAGAGAACCTTGCCACTCTCCTTGGGATCGCCAGTGGCTGCACTCAGCAGAAGCTTCGCGAGACCGATGGCCCCTCAGCCGGTTCGGGGGCAGTCAAGACAGTCCCATCGCACCTGCCCGTACCTACCCCGCTTCTGGGGCTCCGCGTAGCCGTCAACGGTGGCACATCCCAGCGGAGGTCGATGCGGCTCGTCTGGAGAACTGTTCGGAGAGCAGCATTGGACGGCACGGCGTGAATCGGTTGCAATTGCACCCGCAAGATCCTGTCGCCGAGCGATTGGATGCCACGCTTCAGTGCTTCTCCATCGCGGAACATCCACGCCCGATGCCCGATTGCCGATATCGAGTCCCTAGATCATCACTGAGCGTGCAGTCGCAAACGACAGACCCGTGCCAAAGCAAGGGCGAATCCTCCTTCGACGCTGGTGCGCAACGGCGCTAGCGTTTCTCGAAGAGTTGGATCTAGGAGGGGGCGCTACGATGATCCGTTCCCGTCTTGCAGCAGTCGTTGGCTGGGCGTTGATTGCTGGGAGCGTGTCGCTGCTTCCAGCTGTGCCTGCAGGTGCCGCTGCGTCGACCAGGTGCGCACACCTGGTTCCCGGAGCGAATCTCAGCCACTGCAATCTCAAGGGAGCTGACCTGCGCTCCAAGAATCTCTCGGGCGCGAACCTCACCGGCGCGAACCTGCGCGACGCGAACCTCGTGGGGGCCAACCTCCAGAGTGCGACCCTTGATGCGGCGAACCTCACTCAAGCCAATTTGACCCACGCCGCCCTTACACGAGCCAGCCTCACCCGGGTGGTGCTCGTCCGCACCAACCTCTCTCGGACGCACCTGAATCACGTACGTTCCGGGGGACTTCTCGGGGTGCCAGCTGCACTGCCCCCCAACTGGGAGCTCGCGGATGGCTACCTGGTTGGACCTACCGCGAACCTCGCCCAAGCGGCGCTCAGCGACGTCAATCTGGCGGGCGCAAATCTTGTAGACGCCACCCTCACTTCCGCAAGCCTGACCTGGGCGAACCTGGAGGATGCGGACCTGAGTGGCGCGAACCTCGCCCAAGCGGCGCTGAGCTACGCCAATCTGTCGGGCGCCGATCTGGTGGGTGCCACCCTCACTGCCGCAACCGCGGCCATGGCGAATCTCGCGAGTGCGAACCTGAAGTGGGCGTCACTTCCTCGAGCAGACCTCGTTGGTGCGAACCTCACTCAGGCAGACCTCTACAGCGCGGATCTCAATCGGGCCGACCTCGCGAACACCAATCTGGCAGACGCCCAGTTCAACCTCGCAAACCTCTACCGGACGGTCTTCACCGCCGCAACCTTCTTTGAAACACTCGTCCGGGGCGCCTCCGCCGGTCAAGCCGACTTTACGGGGGCGGAGCTTTCGGGCGCTGACTTCTCCGGTACCGAGCTCGTTGGGGCGACGCTCACCTCTGCAGACCTCCAGCAGACGAACCTGACCGGCGCGGTGCTGACAGGGGCCACCATCACTAACGCCAACCTCCAGGCCAACCTCACCAAGGTCCGAACCGGAGGTCTCGTGGGTCAGCCGCTCATTCTCCGCTTGGGCTGGGTGCTCACGGATGGCTACCTGGTAGGCCCGCAAGCGGATCTCGTTGGCGCCGACTTGGCCGGTGCGAGCCTCCACAACGCAGATCTCGCCCAGGCGGACCTGTCGGGTGTTGATCTCACCGGTGCCAACCTCTCCAACGCCAACATCAGTGGAGCCACGCTCGACGCCTCGATCCTGCAAGGGGTCAACGCGTCCCATGCCAACTTCACCGCAACGTCGTTCAGCGGCGCCGAGTTCACGCCGCTCGACTTCTCCGGCGCGAACTTCGCCAGCGCCGACTTCAGCGACGCGAACATCGGCACCGTCGACTTCTCGAACTCCAACCTGGCTGGAGCGGACTTCACAGGTGCGCAGATGTACTACTACCCGATCGTCGGTGTGAACTTCACCGACGCCGACTTGTCGGGCGCAGTGTTCGCCGATGCGAACGTGGGCGCCAACTTCACTGGAGCCGACCTGACTGGCGCCTACCTCGCGGACCAGTCATTCCCGAACAGCTCGTTCCAGAATGCCAACCTGACGGGAGCGAATCTCTCTGGCTCGGAGTTCTACGGCGCGAGCCCGTATTGCCCCGACTGCAACCAACCGGGGTCGGACTTCACTGGGGCGAACTTCACCCACACGAACCTGCTCGGTGCGTCGTTCACGGGGGGGACTGATGCCACTCTCGGAAACAACACCTGGAGCGCCACGATCTGCCCTGACGGAACCGACAGTGACGCTGACGGAGGCACCTGCGTCAACAACGGGGCGTAGCCGCACCCAACGCTGCAATCACGGATCGCTGGACTAGGCACGCCGGATTCGTCGTGGGGCATGGCACCGCGGTAGAACGTCTCGACGTTGCTGGCCAACCCCATGTCACTCACCCGGCGGTTGGGGGCACCCCCACTAGCCCCGATCGTGCAATAGGCACCCAAGGAGCGCCGATGTCGCCATTCGGCGTCGTCGAGAGCCGTCACGGTGGTCCCATGACTGGCAACGGGGGTGGTCCCATGTCGCTGGCAAGGGAT
>Ga0182024_10002533_pt1 | contig 45133 bp, 42 predicted proteins | sample P32metaG_FD_120480 | JGI IMG/M metagenome (GOLD analysis project Ga0182024, IMG submission 120480) | Permafrost microbial communities from Stordalen Mire, Sweden - P3-2 metaG (Illumina Assembly) | ecosystem: Environmental > Terrestrial > Soil > Wetlands > Permafrost | place: Sweden: Stordalen... | reverse complement strand
GACTCTCTCGGCCTTCCTCGGCTGTGCGATGACTCTGCGTAACCCACTGAACCGCCGGATGCGGACCCGCATGTCCGGTGGTGTGGCAGGGGAGAGCGGGCAACCGCTCCCCCTATGCCGATTTGGAAGCCAACTCAGGCGATCTGGACGGACACGGGGATCGTGTAGTGAATCACGTAGCCCTCGTAGTTGCTGTCATGCGCTACCGGCTGCACGCGCCCGCGAGCGTCCGTGGCGCGCGACATCAGCGTGCAGGGCCCACTAGCCCCGGGCACGTTCCACAAGTATCCCCATCGCTGCCATGCGTGTTCGAGAGGGGCGTCGAGCAGGAGCGCTTCCTGCCAGGATTCTCCGCCGTTTGTAGTGACCTCAATCTTCTTAATTTCCGCCCTTGAACTCCACGCCGTACCGTGCACTCGATATACGGAACGAGCGGCCACCGTTTCCAGCATGGCAGGCCTCGCAATCTGCGACTTCACGGCGAGCTCGGACAGCGGCACGCGTTCCGGCTGCATGCCATTCGGCGCCGACCAATAGGCGTAGTCAATAGTTTGAAAATAGCCTCGGAATGGCTGGCGAGACACCAGAATGCGCGTCAACCACTTTACGGAGGCCATCGCGTACCAACCGGGAACAATCGCTCGCAAGGGCGCTCCGTGCGCCTTTGGTAAGGGTTCTCCGTTCATCGCATAAGCAAGCAGCACGTCCCGTTGGCGGACTTCGGCGATAGGTATGCTGCGCGCAAAGTGAATAGGCGCGGCAGGCCGGCTGGTTTTCTCGGCGACGCCCTCGTCGGCCGCTTCCAGAATGATTTCGACCGCATCTGTGTTGAGGCCTGCCGCTTCGAGGATTGCGGCCAAGGGCACGCCCGTCCATCGCGCGCAGCCCACAGCGCCCAATTCCCACTGAACGCCTTCGTGCTTTGGCGATAGGAATACCCGGCCATTGCCCGCGCATTCAAGCAGGCCGGCGTGCGTCGCGCTCGGCATTTTGATGATGTCGTCGCTAGAAAGCGAGAGCGGACGTGCGACGGCTCCTTCCACACGCAGCCGCCAGGATCGTGCATCAATCTCCGGCACAGCGAAGTGGCTGCGAACATAAAAACTCTCGTTCGGCGTAATCCGGCCATCGAGGCTTGAAAACAGGGACTCGAGATTATCGGGATCGGTCTGGCGAGAGATGAGCCCGGGGCGCAATGGCTGTTTCATGATCTGTGGATCCGGTCAGGTTTTCCTAATGCCATATTCTTTGATTTGATGCACACACCCCCAACCCTGGAGACACCGCGGTCGAAGTTCGGTTGCGGGCTGGTATAATTGCGCCATGCCAATCTACGAATATCAGTGCGAAGATTGCCAAACGCGATACGAGAAGCTAGTGATGGCGAAGGGGCAGGAAATCTCGTGCCCGAAATGCGCCAGTCCGCGACAAACCATACAGCTTTCGGTCTTCAGCGCGGGGAATAAATCATCCAGTCAGGGAAATGGCGGCGGCTTCTCGGGCGGCGGTTGCGGATGCAATCCCTCCGGCTGCGGCTGCCACTGAAGTGTCCTACGGCGTTTGCGAAAGGCAGTAACTCCGCCTCCGCACTGGAGGGTCACCTGCCAATCTCGGCAAGCGATTTTGCCTGCCCGTTATGTCATCGAACGGCGATAGTTTCGTGCATATGCGGGCGGTTGGAGCGGCTGCGTCAGTCGCGGATCGCTCACGGGATCGCCTGGCGTAAGGCGCAGCGGAAGCACCCCTGCCCAGACCGACAGCGCGTAGTCTCCTTCGTCGTCTATCGGCGGCCCGGTGCGAATTTTTGCGGAGACTTCTTCGAGCGCTAACGCCAGCACGGTGGTTGCCTTTATTTCCTGGTCCGTGGGCTGGCGAACGTCGTCCCACCTCCCAGGCACCATGTGGTTCGTGAAAGCGCGCAGGGCATTCCACTTTTCCTCTTCGGAAGTAACTTCGTGAGCCGAGCCGAGAATCATCACGCTACGGTAGTTCACCGAGTGGTGAAACGCCGAGCGCGCAAGCACAAGTCCATCCATCAGCATTATCGTGACGCAAACGGGAACGCCACCACCCACCACTCCCAACATGCGGCTCGCGGCCGAGCCGTGCAGGTATAGCGTGTCCTCAACGCGCCCGTAGCCGGTCGGGATCACGTAGGGCTGCCCGTCCACGACGAAGCCGACGTGGCAGACCAAGCCTTCGTCGAGTATCCGATAAACAGCTTCGCGATCATACGTGCCCCGCTTTGGCAGCCGGCGGACTTGCGTTCTTGGCGTTGGGGTGAAATCGCTCATGCGCGCTAAATTACGTGGAGTTTCGTCGCCGCACAAGAGCCAATCCGGCCACTTGCGGGGGAGCGATCGTATCGCTGCTAGCGCTTTTCGCACCGCTCTGGACTCGACCTTGTTTCCGCGCTAGTGTGGCGGAGCCTTTGCCGTGCGGAGGTTCTTTTATGTCCATCACCTCGGAAGCAGAGCTCCAGAAGCTGCGGGAAGTCGGGCGGATTGTGGCCGGCGCGATTGCCGCGATGGAGCGCGAGGTGCGGCCAGGCATCACTACCGCGGAGCTCGATGGCATTGGCGCCCGCTATTTTGCACAGCACGGCGCGCGCTCTTCACCACAGCTTGTCTACCGCTTTCCGGGAGTGAACTGCATCAGCGTCAACGATGAGGTGGTCCACGGTGTCCCGCGGGACCGAAGGCTCGAAGCAGGCGACCTGGTCAAGCTCGACGTCACCGCAGAAAAAGGTGGCTTCCATGCCGACGCGGCAATCAGCGTGATTGTACCGCCCGCGCCAGAACTTTCGAAGCGCCTGATGGATTGTGCGAGGCAAGCGTTTCGCGTGGGGCTCGCCGTAGCGCGTCCTGGCAAGCGCACGCGCGACATCGGCGGCGCGGTGGATCGCGAAGTGCGCCGGTGCGGATTTCACGTGATTCCGGAACTGTGCGGGCACGGCATCGGTCGCACCATTCATGAGCCTCCCAGCGTGCCCAACTATGCCGAGCCGACTGCGCGCGCAATACTCACGGAAGGGCTCGTGCTCACCATCGAGCCGATCATCGCCGCAGGCACGGGAGAAGTGAACGTCGACGCCGACGGCTGGACGGTTCGCACCGCTGACGGCAGCCGTTCCGCTCACTATGAGCATACGATCGTGATCACAAAGGACGAGCCAATTCTCCTGACGCTTCAATAGATCATCCCAGAGATCATACTAGAGGCTGTTTAATGAAAGCTGCCAGACCAGCGAAAGCACGAAAACCTGCGCGGACGTCGCTTCCGAGGGAAACGCTCACCTTCTTTCGCGAGCTGTCACGCAACAATCGCAAAGACTGGATGGACGCAAACCGCGAGCGCTATCGACAGCAAGTAGTTGAGCCTTTGCGCGAGTTGCTCGACGCGCTAACGTCCCCCGTGCTTGCGTTGGACCCGCGCTTCGTCATCACCGGTCGCACCGGCATGAATTTCTCGCGCATCAATCGCGATATCCGTTTCGCGAAAGACAAGACGCCTTACCACGCGCGCCTGTACGTAATCTTTCCCAACTCGCCCGATGGGGAGGGCGGCCAGCTCTACATCGGCATCTCGCCGGATACGGTCACCGCGGGCTTCCGCATCTACGGCGGCTCGAACATCAAGAATTCACCGCTCGGAAAAATTGGCCAGCAGCGCGCGCTCGCAAATCCAAAGTGGCTCGCGAAGCAGAAGAGCCGCCTTGGCCGGAAATATGAAAGCTACTGGCATTCGATGGAAAAGGGCGTCTGGACCAAAAACCCCGGCTGGCCCGAAACGCCGGAAGATTGGAAAAAGCTGCGCGCGTGGATCGTGCGCCGCGCGATGAAGCCGGCTGCGGCAACTCGACCCAGTTTCGTGCGAGAGGTGACCAGCGTGTTTCGTAGCCTCGTCCCGCTGTGTCAGTTCGTTTCTTCTCCGAAGTGGAAACCGTGAGTTCGTGCAAGCCGTTCCGTTCCGCCAACTGAATCGGAGCCTGCACTACTACCGCCGGTCGTAAGCCGCCGGACCAAAATCGCGCGCTGATAGCGTCACTGGGTGTATGATGCCGCGCGCAATTCTTAAAACAGCAAACCTGAACTGGCGCCATTCGTGTGCCTAGCGAGAGGAGTAGGACCGGGATGAAGATAAACCGTTGGATGGCCGCAGTGTTGGTGACGTTGGCGGGGGCATGCACCCTGGCAGCGCAGCAGCAACAACGCCCACCTGCGCAAGCCGAAACCACGCAGGGAACGCAGCAGCACCAAGCGCCGCCCGAAGAAAAGACCTCGGTGACGCACCACTCCGCAAAAATCGGCGGGCAAGAGATCGCCTACACCGCCACCGCCGGCACGTACAACATCAAGGACGATGACGGCAACGTGAAGACCACATTCTTCTACGTCGCCTACACCAAAGACGGTGTCTCGGACGTTGCGCAACGCCCGATTTCCTTCTCGTATAACGGCGGGCCCGGCTCCGCCTCGCTCTTCGTGCACATGGGATTTGGCCCGAAGCGCATTGTCCTCGCACCCGATGGTGGCGGCCATCCGGCGCCCTACGGAGTGACGGACAACGAGGACTCTTTCCTCGACGCGACCGACATCGTGTTTATTGATGCGATCTCGACGGGCTACTCACGGCCCGCGCCCGGCCAGGATGCCAAGCAATTTCACGGTCTGATCGAAGACGCCACCTACTACGCCGATTTCATCTACCAATATCTCACGAGGAATGAGCGCTGGGATTCGCCAAAGTATCTGATCGGCGAAAGCTACGGCACCACCCGTTCCGCCGAGCTTTCCGGCATTCTGCAGCGCCGCCACGAAATCTATCTGAACGGTATCGTGCTGGTGTCCGCCGTCCTGCAATTCCCGACGCTCGATTACAACCCGGGCAACGATCTGCCGGCCATGCTTTTTCTGCCGACCTATACGGTAACCGCGTGGTATCACCACTTGCTCGCGCCCGACCTGCAGAAACTGACCATCGAGCAGGTAGCGCAGCAGGCGCGTGACTTCGCCGATGGTGAGTATGCGCAGGCACTGATGAAAGGTGACCGTCTGACTTCCGCCGAAAAGCAGAAGACCGCGCAAGATCTCTCCCGCTTCACCGGGCTTTCCACGAAATATCTCGAAGAGACGAATCTCCGCATTCGAGACGATCGTTGGTTTAAGGAGCTCGAGCGCGATAAGCGCCGCACCGTCGGCCGGCTCGACTCACGCTTCGAGGGCATGGATGCCGATGCCGCCGGCGAACACCCCGAAAACGATCCGAGTTGGGCAACCTACGAAGGCGCCTGGGTGGCCGCGTTTCAGGATTACGCGCGGCGCGATTTGAAATGGGATACGGAGGCGTATTACCACGTCAGCGGCAACGTCTACCCGTGGGACGAAGCCGGCTTCCCGCAAGTGGCGGAAACGCTGCGCGCGGCGATGACCCAGCAAACCTATCTAAAAGTGCTGGTGGTCTGCGGCTATTATGATGTGGCCACGGCATTCCACGCGATCGAGTACACGGCGGACCACATGGGCCTCGAGCCGGAAATCCGGAAGAATCTCAGCTTCAGCTATTACGAATCCGGCCACATGGTCTATATCGACGAGAAAGCGCACGCGAAGCTGCATAAAGACGTGGATAACTTCATCAACTCTAGCTACAAGCACTGACAGGAGTCTGCAAGGCAAATGGAAAGGGAACTTGGGTCATGAAAATTAAAGCACTACTCGTTGCAGGAGCCGCACCTCTCGTGATGGCTTCTCTCGCTGCTTCTCTGGCCGTGGCGGCGCAGCAACAGCCACCGCCGCAGCAACGCCCGCAAGCGCCGGCCGAGAACGCGCAGAGCACGCCCCAACAGCAGAAGCCTGCGCCACCGCCCGAAGAGAAAAGCTCCGTCACGCACCACACGGCGATGATCGGCGGCCAGCAGATCAAATACACCGCAACGGTAGGCACCGACCTCATCAAGGCTGACGACGGCACCCCGAAGGCGACGTTCTTCTACGTGGCTTACACGAAAGAGGATGTGACGGACGAAGCCCAGCGCCCCGTCGCGTTCCTCTACAACGGCGGGCCTGGCTCAGCTTCGCTCTTCGTGCACATGGGCTTCGGTCCCAAGCGGCCTGTCGTGCAACCCAATGGGCACGGAATGCCCGCGCCGTACGCCGTCGTGGACAATGAAGATTCGTTCCTTGACGCCAGCGATCTCGTTTTTGTGGATGCCATCGGCACAGGCTTCAGCCGGCCTTTGGCCGGGCAGGATCGCGCGCAGTTCTTCGGTTTGGTCGAAGACGCGAATTACTTTTCCGATTTCATCTACCAGTACATCACGCGCAACGAACGCTGGGATTCGCCAAAGTTTTTGATCGGCGAAAGCTACGGCACCACGCGCTCGGCCGAGTTGGCGGGTGTCCTGCAGCGCCGCCACGAAATTTATCTGAACGGCATCGTCATGGTCTCCACCGTCTTGATTTTCCCGACGATTGATTACACCCCGGGCAATGACATGCCGACGCAGTTCTACCTGCCAACTTACACGACGACGGCGTGGTTTCACCATCTTCTTGCTCCCGATTTGCAGAATGAAAGCCTCGAACAGGTAACGCAGCAGGCGCGCGACTTTGCGGATGGTGAATATGCGCAGGCGCTGATGAAGGGCGACAAACTCACGCCCGGGGAGCGCGAGAAAATAGTCAAGGATCTCGCACACTTCACGGCGCTCTCGCCGAAATTCATCGAGCAGAGCAATCTCCGCATCCGAGACACCCGCTGGCGCAAAGAACTCGAACGCGATAAGCGCCAGACCATCGGCGATCTGGACTCGCGTTTCGAGGGGCAAGACTCGGATGCCGCTGGCGAGCGTCCTGAATACGACCCGAGCGAAGCTTCTTACGAGGGCGCCTGGGTCGCCACTTTCCACGACTACATCCGCCGTGACCTGAAGTGGGAAACCGACATGAATTACCCCGTGAGCGGCAATGTCCGGCCATGGGACCAGACCGGCTACGACAACGTCACCGAGACGCTCCGCGCGGCGATGACGCAGCAAACCTACCTCAAGGTGCTCTTCGTCTGCGGCTATTACGACGCGAACACGCCGTTCCACGCCGTCGAATACACGGTAGACCACATGGGCCTCGAGCCGGAGGTTCGCAAGAACGTCAGCTTCACCTATGTCGAGGGCGGCCACATGTCCTACGTGGACGAGAAAGCACATCACAAGCTGCACGCGGACGTGGATGGTTTCATCAACGCCAGCTATCCGCACTGAGGACGATGGCAACCTACTACCGCAGTTCGTAGACGATAGGCGAAACCGCGCGCCAGCGCTGCGCGTCTGCAAATATGTTCCGTCGGCAATTCTCAGCAGGGCATCCGAAGTGCGGCACGAAATCGTGTGTTCAGGAGAGGAGAATTTTCGCAATGAAATGGAATCGCATTCTGGCCGGAGGTTTGGCGGTACTCGTGGGCGCGTGCGTTGCATCCGCACAAGGAAGGCGCGGTGACACGCCGCCCGGCGCGAATCCGCAAGCAGCGCGCGGCGGCACGCAGCAAGACCAGCCGGCTGACGCGGCGCGGCGCCTGCCACCACCCGAGGAAAAGTCTTCGGTGACGCACCACAGTGCGCACATCGGCGGACAGCAGGTCAATTACACGGCCACAGCCGCGAACTACATCATCAAAGCGGATGACGGCACTCCCAAAGCTTCGTTTTTCTTCGTTGCTTACACAAAAGACGACGTGCCGGATGCCTCGAAACGCCCTGTTTCGTTCGTCTATAACGGCGGCCCGGGCTCGGCTTCGTCGTTTACGCACATGGGCTTTGGCCCGAAACGCCCGGTGCTCTCGGCCGACGGACACGGAATGCCCGCGCCCTATACGTTCGTGGATAATGAGGACTCGTTCCTTGACGCTTCGGACTTGGTGTTTATTGATGCCGTGTCCACCGGATACAGCCGTCCCTTTCCTGGAGAAAACCCTGCGCAATTCCACGGAATCATCGAAGATGCCACGTGGTTTTCCGATTTCATCTACCAGTACATCACGCGGAATGAGCGCTGGGGTTCGCCGAAATACCTGATCGGCGAAAGCTACGGCACCACTCGCTCCGCGGAGCTTTCCGGCGTGCTGCAAAACCGGCATGAAATCTACTTGAACGGTGTGGTCCTGGTTTCTACCGTCGCCTTTGCGAACTGGGGCGGCGACGACCGCATGGAATTCTTTCTGCCGAGCTACGTCACCTCCGCGTGGTATCACCATTTGCTGGCGCCCGACCTCCAGGGCCTGAGCATCGAGCAAGTGGCGCAGAAGGCGCGCGAGTTTGCACACGGCGAATACGCGCAGGCATTGCAAAAGGGCGACCAGATGACTCCAGCCGAGAAACAGAAGATCATCGCTGACATCGCCCATTACACCGCACTCTCGCCCAAGTACATCGAGGAGGCTAATCTTCGCATCAGCCCGCAGCGCTGGTTCAAGGAACTGCTGCGCGATAAACGTCTCACCGTCGGCCGCCTGGACGCTCGGTTCACGGGCCGCGATGCCGATGCTGCCGGCGAACGCGATGAATACGATCCCAGCGAGGCGTCATATGAAGGCGCGTTTGTCGCCGCCTTCCAAGACTACCTTCGCCGCGATTTGAAGTGGGAAAGCGACGCATATTACACGGTGACGGCCAACGTGCAGCCCTGGGACCAGACCGGCAACACCGCAGTAGCGGAAGTCTTGCGCGCTGCGATGACGCAGGAGACATACATGAAGCTGCTGGTTGTCTGCGGCTACTATGACTTCGCCACCCCGTTTAACGGCATCGAGACCACAGTGAACCACATGGGACTCGAGCCGGAAATCCGCAAGAACGTCAGTTTCCAGTACTACGAGGGCGGCCACATGATGTACATAGACGAAAAGGCGCACTACAAACTTCACAAGGACATCGACGAGTTCATTAACACCAGCTACACGCACTAGAACCGGAAGTAACTTGTTAGCGAAAAAAGGCCGCGACGCTCCTAGAGCGTCCGGCCTTTTTCCTTCTCTTACTCCTTCTCGTTGTGGAAGGACATGAAACTGCGCAGCAAATTGCGGCGTCCCAGAGTATGATTCCGCCGTAATTTTTGCAGTACACATCCGTAAAAATCTTTCTGTGTTTTTGAGAGGAGACGAAGCGCAATGAGAATGAATCGAGTTTTTATCGGAGGGCTCGCAATCCTGCTCGCCGCGTGCACCGCCAGCGCGCAAGGGCGCCGTGGCGATCAGCAAAATCCGGGGACGCAGCAACCGGGGCGTGGCACGCCGCCGCAGACCCAGACAACCGACGGCGCGCAAACGCCGCGACGCACGCCTCCGCCGGAAGAAAAAACCGCAGTGACCCATCACAGCGCGCACATTGGCGGGCAGGAGATCAACTACACGGCCACCGTGGGCACTTACGTGATCAAGGACGATGACGGAAATCCGAAGACCACTTTCTTCTACGTCGCTTACACGAAGGACGACGCCACCGACGTATCCAAGCGTCCCATCGCGTTTTCCTATAATGGCGGGCCCGGCTCCGCTTCCTCCTTTGTGCACATGGGTTTCGGTCCAAAGCGTGTCGTTCTCACGCCTGACGGTCACGGCATGCCCGCGCCTTACCAGATCACCGACAATGAAGACTCATTCCTCGATGCCACCGATATCGTTTTCGTTGACGCTGTTTCCACCGGCTACAGCCGTCCTGTCTCCGGCGAGAATCCGGCGCAATTCCACGGTCTCGTCGAGGACGCCAACTATTTCGCCGATTTCATCTACCAATACATCACGCGCAACGAGCGCTGGGATTCGCCCAAGTACTTGATCGGCGAAAGCTACGGCACCACGCGTTCCGCCGAGCTTTCAGGCGTTTTGCAGCATCGCCACGAAATCTATCTCAACGGGATCGTGTTGGTCTCCACCGTATTGAACTTTGATACTCTTCAGTTCACCCCGGGAAACGATCTCCCGCCAATGCTTTTCGTGCCGACCTACGCCGCGACGGCCTGGTACCATCACCTGCTCGCACCCGATTTACAGAATGAAGGCATTGAGAAGCTTGAGCAGCAGGCGCGCGAATTTGCCGACAACGAATACGCGCAAGCCTTGATGAAGGGCGACCGCCTCACCAGCGCCGAGAAGCAAAAAGTCGTACAGGATCTTGCACACTTCACGGCGCTGTCACCGAAATACATCGAGGAATCCAATCTGCGCATCAACGCCGGCCGCTGGTTCAAGGAACTCGAACGCGATAAGCGCCGCACGGTCGGCCGTCTTGATTCACGCTTTGAGGGAATTGACGCCGATGCCGCCGGAGAACGGCCCGAGACGGATGTGAGCGAAGCGTCCTATGCGGGCGCCTTCGTTGCGGCCTTTCAGGACTATGTCCGCCGCGACCTGAAGTGGGACACCGACATGTACTACGCCGTCAGCGGAAATGTTCGTCCGTGGGATCAAACCGGCTATCCGCTCGTGGCGGAAACGCTGCGCGCGGCGATGTCCCAGCAGCCCGGCCTGAAAGTTCTGGTTGTCTGCGGGTACTACGATGTCGCCACGGCGTCTCACGCAGTCGAATACACGGTGGACCACATGGGTCTTGAGCCGGAAATTCGGAAGAACATCAGCTTCACGTATTACGAATCCGGGCACATGGTTTACATTGACCAGAAAGCGCACGACAAGTTGCATAAAGACGTGGATGAGTTTATAAACTCCAGCTACAAACCTTGAGAAAACTCGTCCGGGTACTGGTGTGGGCTGCGGTCGCGGTGGCTGGCGCTTCAGGGCTGGCCGCCATCGCTTTTGAACGTGGCGAACCGCTGAATGCCACTTGGTTCGTGATCGCCGCAGCCTGCACCTACCTGGTTGCCTACCGTTTCTACTCCGCGTTTATCGCCGCGAAGGTTCTGGTGCTCGATCCGAACCGCGCCACGCCCGCGGAGCGCCTGGACGATGGGCGCGATTTCGTTCCCACCAACAAGTGGGTCTTGCTCGGCCATCATTTCGCCGCGATTGCCGGTCCGGGACCTCTCGTCGGGCCAACGCTCGCCGCGCAGTTCGGCTATCTGCCGGGAACTCTGTGGCTGATTATCGGCTCGGTTCTCGGCGGTTGCGTGCAGGACTTTGTGATTCTGTTTTGTTCGATTCGCCGCGACGGCAAGTCGCTCGGCCAGATGGCCCGCGAAGAGGTCGGTAAGTATGGCGGCTTCATCGCGCAGCTCGCCGTGCTCATCATCATGATCATCCTGCTGGCTGTGGTGGGACTCGTGATTGTGAACGCGCTGAAAGCTTCGCCCTGGGGCACCTTCACCTTAGCGATGACGCTCCCCATCGCCATGCTAATGGGTCTCTACCTGCGTTACTGGCGGCCGGGACGCGTGCTCGAGGCCTCGGGGTTTGGCGTTGCGCTGATTGTCTTCGTGGTATTCGCCGGACAGTGGGTCGCGGCCTCAACAAGTTGGGCCCGAGCGTTTACGTTCACCGGACCGGCGCTCGCGATCGCCATCATCATCTACGGCTTCGCGGCTTCCGCGATGCCCATCTGGCTGCTCCTTGCCCCGCGTGACTACCTGAGCGCGTTCATCAAGGCCGGCGCGATCTTCGCGCTGGCCGGCGGCATCCTGCTCGTGCGGCCTGAAATTCAGATGCCCGCGCTTTCACGCTTTGCGGGCGGTAACGGCCCGGTGTTCGCCGGCAAGATCTTTCCTTTCTGCTTCATCACCATTGCCTGCGGAGCGGTGAGCGGCTTCCACGCGCTGATTTCCTCCGGAACCACGCCCAAGATGATCATGCGCGAAACGGAGGCGCGGCTCATCGGCTATGGTGCGATGCTGATGGAATCGTTCGTCGGCGTGATGGCCATGGTGGCAGCCTGCGCGCTTTCGCCGGGCGTCTATTTTGCTATCAATAGCCCACCGGCAATCGTCGGGGCCACCACCAGTACAGCGGCGCAAACCATCTCAAGTTGGGGCTACGCGCTTGCGCCGCAGACCATGACCGATCTGGCCCATATGGTCGGGGAGCAAACGCTTCTCAACCGCGCCGGCGGCGCGCCGTCGCTTGCTGTGGGCATGGCGCAGATTTTTAGCCGCACCATTGGCGGCCCGCACCTGATGGCCGTCTGGTATCACTTTGCGATCATGTTTGAGGCGCTTTTCATTTTGACCGTGCTTGATGCCGGCACGCGCGTCGGCCGATTCATGGTGCAGGACCTGTTGGGACACGTCAGCAAGCCGCTGGGCCGTGCCGGTTCGTATCCGGCGGTGGTCTTCTCCAGCGCGTTGATCGTCGGCGCGTGGGGCTATTTCCTATACGAAGGTGTGCTCGATCCGCTTGGCGGAATCAATTCGCTTTGGCCGCTCTTTGGAATCTCAAACCAATTGCTTGCCGCGGTCGCGCTGGTCGTAGCGACCACCATTCTGCTGAAGATGGGGAAGCTGCGCTGGATTTGGGTCACGGTCTTTCCCATGGCCGCGCTGGTCACGGTAACGATGGTCGCCAGCTATCAGAAAATCTTCTCTCCCGATCCGCGCCTCGGTTTTCTTTCCACCGCAAACGGCCTGACCGCGCGCATCCACGCGGGATCGGTCCCCGCGGCGATGCTCGCTGACACCTGGCGGCTGATTTTCAATCAGCGCCTGGACGCCGTGATCACCGCCGCGCTCGCATTGATGGTGCTGGCCCTGGTTGCCAACGCGCTGGTGGTATGGGCGCGCATCCTCAGCGGTGTGACGCCGCCGGTCCTGCACGAAGCTCCCTATCTTGCAACGCAGTGGGCGGAAGGTGACTGATGCGTTTGCGAGATCACTTGCGGAAAATGGCGGTGCGCCTCTGGTGGTGGGTGCGCCAAACCACCGGCGACGCCGCCTACGAAAACTACTTGCGCGCCGCAAATCGCGCCGGATGTTCGTCTGATCTCGGGGCCGCGCCGCTTTCCCCGCGTGACTTCTATCTGGACTCCCTGCGCCGGCGCTACTCGCGCGTAAGTCGCTGCTGCTAAAGTACTTCGCGCTGCCACGAGATTCGAACCTTTCCACTACAACCCGCATCCAAGGTGTAGTCGAGCACGGGGTGCGAGAGATCCTCGGCGGCACCATAGCGCTGTACTCTGCACGTTTGATCAGATCGCTCAAGCTGGGTTTATAGCCGGGAGAATAAAGCCGAATGTCCGTCATCCAAACAAGCAGGCCGCGCCTTGTTTCAAAACGGCGCAGAGCTGCCAGAGTTCATCTCTATCTCGAAACGTTGTTCTACAAGACGCGCGAGCGCCTCGATCTCATCAACATCACGCGCGACCTCAACGAAGTCGTCCGGAAACATGGACTGGAAGCTGGTATGGTCATCGTGCAGTCTCTCCACACCACGACTGCCGTCTTCATTAATGAGTTTCAGCAAGCCTTGATGGACGACATCAAGTCCTTCCTGGAGCGCATCGTCGGCCGCTTTGATTACTGGCGCCACAACGATCCGCGTCTTTCCGAATGCGACCGCAAGAACGCCGCGTCGCATCTCCGCGCCATGTTGCTGGGCCACACCCTGAGTTTGCCAGTGAATAACGGCGTGCTTGCGTTGGGCAATTGGCAGTCCGTGATCTTGGCAGAGCTCGATGGGCCTCGCGAGCGCGCAGTTCACATCCAGGTTCTCGGTGTCCATGCTTTGGAAACGGAACCAGAATAGAAGTCGAATAGACGTGATCCCCTTCCTATTGCGATAATCCTAGCCGTCACACCCGAGGGGCGTACGATGCATCGAGCGAGGCGCATTGGCATACTCACCGGCGGAGGCGATGTACCGGGCCTCAACCCAGTCATCAAAAGCGTCGTTTACAAAGCCACCGAGACCGGCTGCGAAGTTCTTGGTATTCGCCGCGGTTGGCAGGGCCTGACGCACATGCAAACCGGTGCCGAACTGGACGCCGAATACGTGCGCGTGCTCGATCGCGCCAACACCCGCGACATTGACCGCCACGGCGGCACAATGCTTCATACCTCCCGCGTCAATCCCCGAAAAATGAAGAAGAGTAAGCTCCCGCCGTACCTTTCGGACGAGCAGCTTCGAAAATTTCAGTCTGGCGAAGAGACCTGGGACCTCACGCCGCTGGTCCTCGAAAATATCGCCCGTCTGGCCATTGACGATCTGATTGTCATCGGCGGCGACGACACGTTGAGCTTTGCCCACGTGCTGAACCAAAAGGGAATCCGCGTTATCGGCATTCCCAAGACCATGGACAATGATGTCCGCGGCACCGAGTACTGCATCGGGTTTTCCACCGCGATCACCCGCGCCAAGGAGCTCATCACACGCCAGCGCACCACGCTCGGCTCGCACGAGCGCATCGGCGTCTTCCGCATCTTCGGACGCGACGCCGGCTTCACCGCGCTGTACACCGCATACGTTACTTCGGTTCGCTGCGTGATTCCCGAAGTGGAGTTCGATCTCGAGCGGTTAACGCAACTCCTTTTCGAGGACCGCAAGAACAATCCCAGCGGCTATTCGCTCGTCATTGCCTCGGAAGGGGCTATTTGGAAAGGCCGCCAGGTGGCGGAATTCGGCGAAGCCGACGCTTATGGGCATCGCAAGAAGGTAGACATCGGCGAGGCGCTCGGCGAGGAAATCCGCAAACGCACCGGCGTGGAGACGATGTCTAGCGACCTTACCTACGACCTCCGCAGCGGCGCACCCGACGCCCTGGACCAGATGGTAGCCACCACCTTTGCGAATGTTGCCATGGACTTGCTTCGCGAGGGTATCCACGGACGGCTCGTCGCCATTCAGGAAGGGAAGTATGCGCACGCTCCAATTCCCGACCCTAAGTTGGGTGCGATCCGCGTGGACGTTCCCAAGCTTTACAACACCGAGCGCTTTCGCCCCCACTACTCCGGCAAGCTGGGCATGCCGTTGCTGCTGACGCCCGTTCGCACCAGTGACTAAGGGTGGGCTGGGTTCCGCGCTGCTTTTGCTGCTGGTTGCAAGCCGGCCCGAAAATCTGTAGCATCCCCACAATAAAGTGCGAGGCGCGAAATTCTTTAGGTCCTGCGCTTGAGTTACGTCGGACGGCCCAGCCTCTCTTAAGCGTTTTCCATGCTGCATCTGTACACCGGTTTCGATTGGCTGAATCGAAATTGCTCTACGGAGAATGCCATGGCTCTTGACATGCAAAAGCTCGATCAATTGCTCGGGCGGGGAATCGTAGATTTCGGAGCGACCTTTCACGCTGCGCTGGTCACGATCGGCGACCGCCTCGGTCTTTACAAATCGCTCGCCGCGGGCGGACCCATGACGTCCGCACAATTGGCCGAGCGCACCGGAACCAACGAGCGCTACGTCCGCGAATGGCTCGCCTCGCAGGCTGCCGGCGGCTATGTTACCTACGATGCCGGGACCGCTCGCTTTAGCCTCACGGAGGAACAGGCCTTCGCCCTTGCCGACGACAACAGCCCGGCATTCCTGCCGGGAGCATTTCAGGCGGCTCTTGCGGCCACGCGCTCGGTAGACAAGATCACCAATGCCTTCAAGAGCGGCGATGGAGTCGGCTGGCACGAGCACGACCCGGAGCTCTTCACCGGCACGGAGCGTTTCTTCCGGCCCGGCTACGCGGCGAATCTTGTCAGTTCGTGGATTCCCTCGCTCGAAGGCGTTGAGGCAAAGCTGCGCGCGGGCGCTCGCGTGGCCGACGTCGGCTGCGGCCACGGTGCGTCAAGCGTCCTGATGGCGCAGGCCTATCCGGCTTCCACATTTGCCGGTTTTGACTACCATCAAGGCTCGATTGACGTTGCCACCGAGCGCGCGCGAAAAGCACGTGTCGGAGACCGCGCGAAATTCTCCGTGGCCAAGGCCAAAGATTTCGCCGGCAAGGACTATGACTTGGTTACCTTCTTCGATTGTCTCCACGATATGGGCGATCCTGCGGGCGCCGCCAAGCACGTGTGCCAATCTCTCAAGAAGGACGGTACCTGGATGATCGTCGAGCCTTTCGCCAACGATAAGCTCGAGGACAACCTGAATCCGATCGGCCGTGTCTTCTATTCGGCCTCCACCATGCTCTGCACTCCATGCTCTCGCGCGCAAGAAGTCGGCCTGGGTTTGGGCGCGCAAGCCGGCGAAGCGCGGATGCGTGATGTCGTCATGTCCGGTGGATTCACGCGTTTCCGGCGCGCCACGCAGACGCCGTTCAACCTGGTCTACGAAGCGCGTCCATAACGTCCTGCACCCTAGATGGAGGAATCTGCGTAGCGCCCAGGGCGAGCCTCGGTCCGTAATCTTCGTCTTTTGCCGAGCGCTTCCTGCCGCTATAATGTTCTACGTCCCAGCGATTTGAGTCACAGAACCAGGGCACCCATGGGGCGCATCCAATAGATCATACGAACGGTCTATCACCCGTAGAAAGCCGAACGCGGAGATTTCGGCAATCCAGTAGAACTACACATGGAAACACTGATTGATATCGCGAAGGTGCCGGCAGGCCAGCCGGCCACAATACGAGTTCCCGAGATCGAAGCCGGTGTCGGCTGCGGTCCGGAGAGCTATCTCCTGTTGCCAGATCACTCTCTGGACGAGCGCATCGCTTCGGCTCGCGCGCAGCTTGGCAAAGAAGTTGTAATCCTCGGGCACCACTACCAGCGCGATGAAGTGATAAAGTTTGCGGACTTTACCGGCGACTCATTCCGGCTTGCGCAGCAAGCGGCCTCGACCGATGCGCGCTACATCATCTTCTGCGGCGTGCATTTCATGGCCGAAAGCGCCGATGTGTTACGCCGTCCGCACCAGCAAGTGATTCTACCTGACCTCGCCGCGGGGTGCTCCATGGCGGATATGGCCGAGGCGGGCGACGTGGAAACGTGCTGGGAAGAGCTAGCCGAGCTCGGCGATTTGGGCGTTGTTCCCGTCACCTACATGAATTCCGCCGCCGCAATTAAGGCGTTCACGGGAGAGCGGCAGGGCGCGGTGTGCACAAGTTCGAACGCCGCGAAGATCGTGCGTTGGGCGTTTACGCACGGTGAGCGCGTTCTGTTCCTCCCGGACGAGCATCTGGGCCGCAACACCGGCCTCGCGATGGGCATTCCGGCAGAGCAGATGGTGGTCTGGGATCCGAAGCGGCGCTTGGGCGGCAATACGCCGGAATCCATTCGCACAGCTCGCATGATTCTCTGGAAGGGCTACTGCTCGGTGCACCAGCGTTTCGAGCCGGCGCATGTCACGCGCGCGCGGGAGATGTATCCCGGCGTTCGCGTGATCGTGCACCCCGAATGCCGTCACGAAGTGGTGGCGATGGCCGACGAAGTCGGCTCCACGGAGCAGATTGTCGCGTGCATTGCCGCAAGCGAGCCGGACGCAAGTTGGGCCGTGGGCACAGAGATCCATTTGGTCAACCGCCTCGCGAAGCAGTACCCCAATCGCCGGATTGTCTCGCTCGACCCAAACGTATGCGTGTGCACCACGATGTTCCGGATTTCACCGCAGCACCTTTTGTGGGCGCTTGACAACCTTATCGCTGGGCGCGTAGTCAACCGCATTGCCGTAAAGGACGAAACGCGCAAGTGGGCGCGGGTCGCTCTCGAGCGCATGTTGAGCCTCGGCTGAAGATCAAGAGAAGGAGTTGCGCGTTTTTCATGAGCGATGAACCGCAAGAGCCGCAGGAACCGCGCATCTTCACGCTGACCGAAGCCGAACGTACGCGGCGCGAGATCGAGCCTATGCTGATTGAGGCCATGGACGCCCGCCGCAAGCTCGCCGAAGCGGAATCCCAGCTCAGCCAGCTTTCCAGCCGCATCATGCTCATGGGCGGCATGCTCGTGAACTATGAACACGCCTCGGGTCTTCGCAACGAAAGCGAGCGCACCTCCACGGCAATTCGCGAGGCTCTGGAAAGCATCGAAGCCACGGGTTGCGTGGTAAAGGACCTCGACAGCGGTCTGCTGGATTTCCCCGCCCGCATTGCCGGTGAAGACGTATATCTCTGCTGGCGGCTCGGCGAAGACCGCATCCGCTTTTACCATCGGCAGGACGAGGGTTTTTCCGGACGCAAGCCGCTCGACCCGCGCGACACCAGCCCGAACGAGCCCATCCACTGACCACATACGATTCAACGCGCCCTTTGCGTGCGGCACTCCCGGCGCAAGAAGGTGCGCTCCGCACGCGCTAGATACGAAAGGAAGCTGTGTCCGAACAGAAGAGCCGTCTTGCCGAGTCCGCCAGCCCTTACTTGCGCTCCGCCGCGCACCAACCGGTGAATTGGTACGAATGGGGTCCCGAGGCGTTTGCCCACGCTCGTGAACAAGACAAGCCCATCCTGCTCGATATTGGCGCGGTCTGGTGCCACTGGTGCCATGTCATTGACCGCGAAAGCTACGAGAATCCCGAGATTGCCGCGCTGATCAATCGAATGTTCGTTGCCGTGAAGGTGGATCGCGACGAGCGTCCCGATGTAGATGCCCGCTACCAGGCTGCCGTCAGCGCCGTTTCGGGGCAGGGTGGGTGGCCCCTCACAGGATTTCTGATGCCGGACGGCCGTCCCTTCTTCGGCGGCACGTATTTTCCTCCAGACGACGCGATGGGCCGCCCCGGATTCAAGCGCATCCTGTTCGCCGTGTGGCAGGCATATACGAACAGCCGCGATGACGTCGAAAAGGCAGCCGTCTCGCTGGAGCAGGCCGTGGCGCAGGCAGAGGTGTTTCAAGGTGCCAGGGATAAGTTTGATTCCGCGGTTGTCGCGCAAATGGCGGATGGTGCGCTTTCGCTCTGTGACCCGCAACACGGCGGCTTCGGCCGCGCGCCGAAGTTCCCGCACTCGCAGGTGATTGATCTGCTGCTCGAGCTTTACCAGGAAACGCGCGAACCGCGTCTCCGCGAAGTTGCCGAGCATTCGTTGCTGGCCATGGCGCGCGGCGGCGTCTATGACCAGCTCGCCGGCGGCTTCCATCGCTACTCGGTGGACGAGCGTTGGCTGGTGCCGCACTTCGAGAAAATGTCCTACGACAATTCGGAACTGCTGAAGAACTACGTGCACGGCTGGCAGGTCACTGGGAATCCGATTCTGCGCGAAGTAGCCGAAGGAATCATCGGCTGGGTCGACCAGACGCTCTCCGACCAGCACCATGGCGGTTTCTATGCCAGCCAGGATGCCGATTATTCGCTCGACGATGACGGCGACTATTTCACCTGGACGCTCGAAGAGTTGCGCGCCGCGCTTTCACCCGAAGAGGCACGCGTGGCCGAGTTGCGCTTTGACGTGGAAGCACATGGCGAGATGCATCACAATGCCGCGAAGAACGTTCTTTGGATCGCGCAGGAGCCCGCAGAAATCGCTCATCAGATTGGACGCAGCGAGGCGGACGTCCGCATGCTGCTTGCAAGCGCGTCGCGCAAGCTGCTGGAGGCGCGCGCCAAGCGCACGACCCCCACCATTGATACGACGCTTTACGTCTCCTGGAATGCCATGTTTGTCTCCGCGTATCTCGACGCCGCGCGTGCATTCGGCGGGGAATTGGGCGAGCGCTGCCGCGGCTTCGCATTGAAAACGCTCGAGCGTTTGCTCGCGGCCTGGGACGACGCATCGGGCTTTCCTCACCGGCTGGGAGGCGCGCGCTTGCCGGGCACGCTCGATGATCAGGTATGCATGGCACACGCCTTGCTTGACGCCTACGAAGCCACGCTCGACCAGCGCTACTTTGTTGCTGCCGAGCTGGGGATGACGCGCACCCTCGTGCAGTACTGGGACGCCGAAGAGGGTGGCTTCTTCGATCGCGGCATGGATGCGCCTGCCATGGGCGGCCTCGACGTGCGCCGCAAGCCGTTGCAGGATTCGCCGACTCCGGCGGGCAATGCCGTCGCCGCAATTGTCCTGGCGCGCCTTCACGGATTTACGGGGAACTCACTCTATCGCGAACGCGCCGAAGCAACACTCGAAGCGTTTGCCGGGGTGGTCTCGAAATATGGGATGTTCGCGGCGAGCTATGGGCTCGCCGCGCTGCTCCATTCGCGCGGCGCCATCCAAGTGATTGTTACCGGCCGCGCCGACGATCCCGCAGCGCAACAGCTCGAGCGCTCCGCCGCGGAGACTTATCGCTTCGGCAAAGCCGTCCTGCGCATCACGCCGGAAGCGCAATCCGCCGCATGGCTTGCGCCAGCGCTCGCGCAAACTGTGCCCAGCCTGCGCGCGGACGTTCCAGCCGCGCTGGTTTGCGTCGAGACCACTTGCCAGCCACCCGTAAAGAGCGCCAATGAGCTTCGCACGTTGCTAACGGGCGCAGCCACCGGCGCCACCTCTTAGTAGGCCGATACTATTTTGGCTGCGGCCGCGAATCCGGCGGCACCATATCATTCGCGCGATAGTAGACAACGAGTTGGCCGTAGTGTTCCCCGCAATGCTCGATGTCGCCCCACCACGAAAACGAGGTATGCACCACTGAATTGCCGAACGGGTATTTCATTTCCTTGTTGAGGCCCTCGTCGCCCTGCTCCTTGATAAGCGCCGCGCCATCGTCCGTGGCCTGCCGGATCCACTTCACCACATCCGCCTTGCTTTTGTAGGTCGTGCGTGGCGGGTTCTCCCCACCATCCGGCCCCATTTTCTTGCCCGTCATCGCGTTCATGAATTCATAGTCGACGCCGGCAATGTGAAGGAGATTTTCGGCAAAAGTCCGCTCGTCTTTCTGCACCTTGAAATCGTATTTATCTTCGGGGAAATCTTCCGCCATCGCCACCAGCTTATGATGGATGTCGTTCCAGGTGCTCAGCAACTCCTGCGATTGGGTTCGCGCAGGGCGCGGAGCCTGATTCTGCTGCTGGCCTTGCGCCAGAACGAATCCGGCAGCCAGCAGAATGGCGCAAACAGTAGTCAACGCACGTGTGGATAGACGCATAGCTCACCCCTCAAAGTGAAATGTGGCGCGAGGCTAGCACGAGCGCAGTCCGCAGTCCACGCCCAATTACTCGCGCGCAAACACACTCTCTACGCTCTTCGGCACCATTGTGTTTCACGTGAAACACAATTAAGTCGCGTATCGCAAGGCACTTAGCTTCACGTATTCGAAATCTGCCGCCCAACCACGCCTCTGAGCCAGATCGTCCCGAGGTTGCTGCGCTTCCGTTGCGATGCGATAATCCAGTTTCGCTCATCGCCGTGATTGCGGCGAGAGACTGGGGGCAACGCCATGGCATTGCGAGACGGATGGATTGAGAAGCGGCTGGCGTCAGCCGGCACCAACGGCACGCGCAACCTCACGCAGATGCATTACGCGCGCGTGGGCGTGATTACGGAAGAAATGGTGTACGTCGCGAAGCGCGAGCAGCTTTCGCCCGAACTGGTCCGGGACGAAATCGCCCGCGGCCGCGCCATCATCCCCGCCAACATTCATCACAGCTCGCTCGAACCCATGGGCATCGGCGTCGCCTTCCGCTGCAAGATCAACGCCAACATTGGCAATTCCGCCGTCACCAGCGAAATTGAGGCCGAGCTCGAAAAACTTCATCACTCCGTGCACTATGGCTCGGACACCGTGATGGACCTTAGCACCGGTGGCGACATCGCCCGCATCCGGCAGGCCATCATTGAAGCTTCCCCCGTTCCCATCGGCACCGTGCCGATCTACGAAGCCATCTCCCGCGTCAAGCGCGCCGAGGATCTGACGCCGGAATTGATGCTCGAAGTGATCGAAGAGCAGGCCGAGCAGGGCGTGGATTACATGACCATCCATGCCGGCGTGATGCGCGAATTCCTGCCCCTGGTGCGCAACCGCATCACGGGAATCGTCAGCCGGGGCGGGGCGCTCATGGCCGCGTGGATGAACTACAACCACAAGGAAAACTTCCTCTACGAGCGTTTTGATGATATCTGCAAGATTTTCAAGAAGCATGACGTCAGCTTCTCGCTGGGCGACGGTTTGCGCCCTGGCTGTTTGGCGGACGCGAGCGACGAGGCACAATTTTCCGAGCTGCGCGTGCTTGGCGAGCTCACCAAGAAAGCCTGGCAGCACGATATCCAGGTGATGATCGAAGGCCCCGGACACATTCCCATGGACCAGATCGAGATGCAGGTGAAAAAAGAAGTCGAGCTGTGCCACGAGGCTCCCTTTTACACGCTCGGGCCGCTGGTCACCGATATCGCTCCCGGTTACGACCACATCACCAGTGCAATTGGCGCGGCCATGATCGGAATGTATGGCGCTGCGATGCTGTGTTACGTCACACCGAAGGAGCATCTCGGCCTGCCCAACGCCGAGGACGTGAAGCAGGGTGTGATCGCTTACAAGATTGCCGCACACGCCGCCGATGTAGCGCGCAAGCGTCCCGGGGCGCGCGATCGCGACGACGCGCTCTCTTACGCCCGATTCCTCTTCGATTGGGACAAGCAATTCGAGCTCTCGCTCGATCCGCAAACCGCGCGCGCGATGCACGATGAGACGCTGCCCGACGATTTTTACAAAGAAGCGAAGTTTTGCTCGATGTGCGGCCCGAAGTTCTGCTCGATGAACATCACGCAGATCGCCGAAGGCCATGCGGGGCTGGACCAGGCCGAGCGCCAGCAAAAATTCGTCGAGCTGCTCGCAAGGGTCCAGCGCTGAAGTTGAATATGCTGGGACGGCTAAGCACTATTTTAGGACTTGACTCTAGGCGAAACAAAAGCGAAGATATGCCATCTCAACGGAGGAGCTAATCCATGCCGATCAATCAGGGCTTACTGGCCGAATTCGATCACGAAATTGTGGGCACTCGCAAGACTCTTGAGCGCATCCCCGAAAATAAGTTTGACTGGGCCCCGCACACGAAATCCATGAAGCTCGGCAATCTGGCGCAGCATGTGGCGAACGTGCCAGGGTGGCTCAAGGAATCGCTCACGCAGGATTCGCTCGATATCGCACCAGGAAAGCGTCCCGAGGATCCTCAACTCAAAACGCGGCAGGAAATTCTGGCCCGGTTCGATAAGAACGTCGTCGCGGGCAGAGCGGCACTCGCTGCCGCCAACGATGAGGAGTTCTTCAAGCCCTGGGCGCTGCTCAACAACGGCCAGACGATTTTCAGCATGCCGAAGATCGCCGTGGTCCGCAGTTTTGTGATGAATCACATGATTCACCACCGCGCGCAATTGGGCGTCTATCTGCGGCTGAATGACGTTCCCGTGCCCTCAATCTATGGTCCGTCGGCGGACGAACAAACTTTTTAGGTTTTCGGCCCTGTAGCGCAGGTCCTTGCTTGCACTGAGCAAAGCAAAGTGGACCTGCGGTTTTTCCGCGCAGCCTGGCGAGCGGGACCAAATTCGATAGCAAACGAATTACTCCGGCACGGTAAAGCATGCCCGAAATCACCCATAACGATCAGCTCCGCGAAGAATTCAACCGCTGGGCCGAAGCGGGGCGCGGCGAAGGGATGGAACGCGACCACCTGCCCATCGTCCTCCCGATGCTCGCAAAGATGGGTATCCGCGCGGACGAAAACATTCTCGATGTTGGCTGCGGGTCCGGCTGGCTTTGCAAGCTTCTCGCGCAACGCGTCACCGAAGGACGCGTGGTCGGCGCGGATATCTCCGATGAAATGGTGCGTCTGGCCCGCCTCGCTTGTGCCGATCTGCCCAACACCATGTTTGTCGGCGGCACGGCGGAGGAAATCCCCTGGCGGCCTAACTTTTTCTCGCGCGTTGTTTCCGTGGAATCTTCCTATTACTGGCCCGATCCGGCGAAAGGCGTGCGCGAAATCTTTCGAGTGCTGCGCGAGGGCGGCTCCGCCTGGATTCTGATCAACTATTACCGCGATAATCCGCATTGCCACCAGTGGGGCTCACTTCTCGCGATTCCCGCCAAGCTACTCTCCGGCGACGAGTGGGCGGCGCTTTTCCGCGACGCCGGTTTCGCGGACGTGGCCCACGAGCGCATCCCCGATCCCACGCCTAACCCTGAAGTATACACGGGCAAGTGGTTCCGAGACGCCGCTGAGTTGGCCGCCTTCCGCCGCGAAGGCGCCCTCTTGGTCCGTGGCATAAAACCTGCGTCCTGACTTGCCGTCGCACATCTGAGCTCTCGCGGCGCCCGTGTCATTCTGAAGCGGCACACCGGTCGAGCCCTTCCTCTTGACCATAGCCTTCTGTAAAGTATATTGTTGTCAAGTATGTTCAACCGCGAATTAAAAAAGGGCAGTGTCGAATTCCTTGTCTTATCGTTGCTGGAAGCTCGCCCGCGGCACGGCTACGAGATTGGCAAGCTGATCGAAGCGCGCTCCAAGGGACGCATCCAGTTCCGCATCGGCTCGCTCTACCCGATTCTTTGCCGATTGGAGGACAGAGCTCTGATCTCCGGCCGCTGGGTCGAAAAGGCAGGGCAGCGGCGGCGCAGGTACTACCGGCTGACCGCATTAGGCCGGCGGTTTCTCGCGGCGCAGCGCAGCGCGTGGGATGAATTTGTGCTGACCATCAATCACATCGCGAGGTCCGGCCATGCCTGACTGGGCGCAGTACGTCCGGCAGAACTTGCGGCTTTCGCACCTGCGGCCGGAACGCGAGGCGGAAATTGTCGAAGATTTGGCCGCGCAATTGGACGAGGCCTATGCCGAGGCGTTGCAGCGTGGCTTGACGAACCAACAAGCCGAAACCGCGGCCATGCAGCACGTTGCCGATTGGGCAGGCCTTGCGAATGAACTAGTGCGCTCGCAGCGTGGAAAGGAATCCACCATGACGATTCTGCAGCATCAAGCCGAGGACCGCGACGCGGCCAGACGTGGCCGATTCTCGCTGCTCACGGACTTTCGCCAGGATGTCCGCTATGCCTTCCGCGTGCTTGCGAAGAGCCCCGGCTTCACGGCCATCGCGGTGCTGACGCTGGCCTTGGGGATCGGCGCGAACACGGCAATTTTCAGCCTGATTGACGCCGTGATGCTGCACTCGCTGCCGGTGCGCGACCCGCAACAACTTGTCGTATTGCAGTGGAGCGCCCATCACGGACCGAAAACCCACAGCTCGAGTTCCTACGGAGATTGCGCAACGAATTTCGGCGAGGGCGAGTCGAGCGGTTGTTCGCTTTCAAAGCCTTTCATCGAGGATGTACGTTCGAAAACCGATGTGTTTTCAGGGTTCGGCGCATTTGCGTACGCTGGACCGCTCAATCTCAGTAGCAATGGGCCCGCGAGCCAAGTGAGCGCGCAATATGTTTCCGGCGACTATTTCGAAACGCTGGGCGTTCGGGCCGCCATCGGCCGTACCCTACAACCTGCGGACGACACACCATCCGCTACGGTCGTGACGGTTCTCAGTTACGGCTACTGGCAAAGTGCGTTTGGCGGCGATCCCTCCGCAGTGGGCAAGACGATCCATCTGCAGAATTTGCCCTTCACGATCGTGGGCGTCGCTGAACCTAGGTTCGTCAATCTAACGCCGGGCAATACCTTCGATCTCTGGATTCCCCTCGCGCAGCGGCCGCGTCTGCGGCCAGAGTGGACGCCTCGGTCGGACGACGCTGGCTCCTGGTGGATGGTTGTGGTGGCGCGTCTAAAACCCGGCGTTTCTCGCGCGCAGGCCGAAAACGCCGTGAGCCTTCTCTTCTTTAATGACTTGATACATGGGGAGAAACCGCTTTCGAAAGCGGAGGATGCGCCGGCCATCAAGCTCCTACCGGCGCAGACGGGGCTGACCGGATCCCGGCAGCAGCTTTCGCAGCCTCTTTACGTGCTGATGCTGGCGGTGGGAATTGTGCTGCTGATTGCGTGCGCCAATGTTGCGGGGCTGATGCTTTCGCGCGCCAACGCCCGGCAAAAAGAAATTGCCGTCCGCCTCGCGATTGGCGCCAGCCGGGGCCGGATCGCTCGCCAACTGCTCACGGAAAGCCTCACGATCTCGGTCGCCGGCGGGCTGCTGGGCATTGCGATGGCGTTCTGGAGCGCGCGCGCGTTGCTCGCTTTTCTTACTAGCACGTCTTCGCGTCCCACCGGATTCTCAGCGGATATTGATTTGCGCGTGCTCGCTTTCACGGCCGGTGCTTCTATTCTGACCGGAATCTTGTTCGGTCTGGCGCCGGCGTTGCGCTCGATGCGCGTGGACCTGACACCGGCTTTGAAGGAAGGCGGCAAGTCTTCCAGTTCCGGCCATGCCGGCCGGGGCTGGCTCAATTCCGGCAATGTCCTCGTGGTGGCGCAAGTGGCGCTGACGGTTGTCGTGCTGGTGGGCGCGGGCTTGCTTGTGCATACGCTTCAAAACCTGAAAAGGATTGATCCTGGATTTGATTCAAACAACGTGCTGAATTTCGGTGTCGATCCCACCCTGACCGGGTATAAGGGCGAACGGCTCGGCCAGTTTTTTCGCGAGCTGCGCGATCGCTTCAGCGAAGTCCCGGGAGTGCTGTCGGTCAGCTATTCCGATTCGCCTTTACTGAGCGGCAGTCTCAGCATCAACGGTTTCCATTTGCATGGCAAGCCGGACGAGAAGGAGTCGGACGCTGACTATCTGGACGTCGGCCCAGACTTTTTCGAGACGATGCGAATGCCCATCACGATGGGCCGCAACTTTACGCCAGCGGAATTCACGGTCGCGGCCTCCGAACCGGGCCCGCACTGCTCGAACGCATCCATATCACAAACGGCCGTCGCGGCCGTCGTCAACGAGTCTTTCGTGCGAACCTACTTTCCCAAAGAGAATCCCATCGGCCAGCGCTTTGGTGGAGGCGAGAATCTCGAATATCCCGATCCGAACCATTGCAAGGATCCGGGCTGGCAAATCGTCGGTGTTGTTCATGACGCCAAGTACAACGACTTACGCAGAGAGGTTCATCCCACATTTTACGTGCCCAGCGGAGAAGACGGCACATTCGAGCTTCGCACCGCAAGCGATCCTAGGGTGGTGATCTCGGCGGTTCGTGACGTTTTGCGGCGCTCCGGATTCGATCTTCCCCTCTATGACATCAAGACCGAATCGCAGCAGATTGACGAATTGCTCTTTCAGGAGCGGCTGATTGCGCGGCTTTCGAGTTTCTTTGGTTTGCTGGCGCTTCTGCTCGCGTGCATCGGTCTTTATGGCCTGCTCTCCTATGAGGTTGCACGCCGCACGCGCGAGATCGGCATCCGCATGGCGTTGGGCGCGCAGTCGGGCGACGTGCTTCGCAGCGTGGTGGGACATGGGATTGCACTGGCCGCAATCGGCGTCGCCATCGGCACGGCCGCATCATTTGGCGTGACGCGCTTTCTGGGCAGCATGCTTTACGATGTCAAGCCGAGCGACCCGTTGACGCTCGTCAGTGTCACCGCGCTCTTGCTCTTGGTCGCCCTAGCGGCGTGCTATATCCCTGCGAGACGCGCCACACGCGTCGACCCCCTCGTAGCCCTGCGCTATGAATAGAGAAGCGTTCCAAGAGCTTTGACTGCAACGCGTGCCGCGGATATACTCCCCGAGTTCCAGCGGGAGGACCCTACGGCCCATGGGTGTAATTGACCAGCGTTTCGAAAAGAATTTCCTCATTACCTCCGTAGACTACGTTTTCAATTGGGCGCGCAAGAGCGCTATCTGGCCCCTCACGTTTGGCTTGGCCTGCTGCGCCATTGAGATGATCGCCTCTACGACTTCGCGTTTTGACATGGCCCGGTTCGGAGCCGAGGTTTTCCGCCCCTCGCCGCGCCAGGCGGACCTGATGATCGTAGCCGGAACCGTGACGTTGAAGATGGCCCCGGTCCTAAAGCGCGTGTGGGACCAGATGCCCGACCCTAAATGGTGCATCTCGATGGGAGCGTGTTCGAGCGTAGGAGGGCCATTCAACGCGTATTCCGTGCTCCAGGGAGTAGATAAGATAGTTCCCGTGGATGTCTACGTCGTAGGCTGCCCGCCACGCCCCGAGGGGCTCTTTTTTGCCCTCCTGAAGCTCCAGGACAAGATTGATCAGATGTCCCTAGCCAAGCGCCCGACCGAAGTCCGCCTTCATTCCGGCATGGTCGACGATTTCAAGCAGGGCGTGATGGTGGCGCAGACGCCTTCGCCGCAGTGAAGCGCGCGAGCAGTCTTCTGCCTTCAAGTATCTGATAATAAAGGAGTAATGGATGTCTTTTCTGCGAGCGGCTCGGAAAGACGAGATTCCGGTTGGCACGATCCGCGAGTTCTCGCTTGAAGGTAAAGCGGTAGCGTTGGCCAACGTTGGCGGTAACTTCTTTGCTATCAATAACACCTGCCTGCATCGCGGCGGGCCGCTTGGCGAGGGCACACTCGATGGAAATGTTGTCACGTGTCCCTGGCACGGATGGCAGTATGACGTGACCACCGGAAAGCTGGCGATGAATCCTGCGGTTGCGGTTCCGTGTTATCCCGTTGACGTTCGGGGGGAAGACATCTTTGTGGATTGCTTGTGATCAAATTAGCCGTCTGCAACACTCCAATCGAATCAACAACTTATTCGTTCTAATTCTTCGACAAGCTGTCGGTACTTGTGTATAGTCTGCGGCCTGAATGTGGCTGCGAATGGTACCTGCGGCCCCGATCGGTTCGCTTACAACTGAACATGACCGCAACACCACCACCGCCCAAACGAAACCACTGGCTCTTTAGCGCCGATCCCCACCATTATCATTGGGATACGCTGTTCGTGAAAGGCAAGGAAATGTGGCGCGGCGCGCGCACGAAAGCCGATGCCCAGCGCCAACTCAAGCAGGTTCGCAAGGGTGATCGGGTCGTCTGCTATCACGCGGCGCCCGAGCGTTCCATCTATGCGTTAGCGGAAGTGACACGCGATCCTTACCCCGATCCCGATGACGCCACCGGTAAGACCCTTGTCGCCGACCTCCGTGCCCTGGAGCGCCTGCCGCGCCAGATCTCGCTCGTCGAACTGCGCGCCAACCCGGCGTTGCGCAAGGTAAAATTCTTCAAGAACGTGCGGCTGCTGATCTCGCCCCTACCCGAAGAAGAATATCAGGAGATGCTGCGTATGGCCGGTATCGTGGCCGCGCCGGGCTTGCCGCTACCCTAAGCTCGACGCTTCGGAACAAGAACCGTTGGACTATTTTCTGGCAATATACTGTCTTCGAGACCGTTCCTCACCGCAATTTTATGGGCCACGATTCTTCCGGGTCACTGGCGAATGCCTTCGCGCGTTTTCCCGCGGGCCATCTCCGCGTGATTGACCTTTCCCACGTCATTAACGATCAACTACCGCCATGGCCGGGGGATGCAAAGTCTTTTGAGGCGCGTCCCAACGGAATCCTCGAGCGTGATGGCTATTTCACCCGCAGTTTCTGGATGCTCGAGCACTACGGCACGCATCTGGACGCTCCCGCGCACTTTGCTGCGGGCGGCGCCACGGTGGACCAGATTCCAGCGGAGAGATTATTCGGCCCCGCTGTTGTGATTGACGTCAGACAAGACGCCACACGCGATGCGGATTATCTCTTGCCGGGAGCTCGCATTGCGGATTGGGAGCGTGCGCACGGCGCGATTCCCCCAGGAGCGATCGTGCTGCTACGAACCGGCTGCGCCTCGCGCTGGCCTGATCCGACGGCCTACCGAAACATGGATTCGGCGGGCTCGATGCACTTTCCGGGTTTTTCCGTCGAGGCTGTGCGATTCCTGATTCGGCGCGGGGTCAGCGGGCTTGGAGCGGACGCGATGAGCGTAGACTGCGGCGTTTCGAAAACGTTTGACGTTCACCATCTGGCGCTTGGCGCGGGGCTTTATCAGCTCGAAAACCTTGCGGATTTGGGAACTTTGCCGGAAACAGGCGCGTTCCTAATTGTCGCTCCAATAAAACTCGAAGGCGGCTCGGGCGGACCTTGCCGCGTTTTTGCGATTCTGCCGTAGAGGGTCACGGCATTTCGTTGGTCCCGGCAGCTACAATGTTTTCGACATGAACACACATTTGCTCAAGAACGGAATGAAGGTGCTGGTCGAGGAAGACCACTCGATCCCCAACGTCGCGCTTTATATTTTCTATCGGATCGGCTCGCGCAATGAGCGCCCCGGCACCACGGGGATCTCCCATTTTTTTGAGCATATGATGTTCAACGGTGCGAAAAAATACGGTCCCGGAGCATTTGATCGCACCACAGAAAACGCGGGCGGAGCCAACAACGCCTACACTTCGAATGACGTCACCGTTTATCACCATCGCTTTCCGCCCGCAGCGCTCGAAACGGTTCTCGATCTCGAAGCCGACCGCATCGAGCAGCTCGCCTTTGATCCGGAGAAAATCGAATCCGAGCGCGGTGTGGTCGCCTCCGAGCGGCGCATGTCGGTTGACTCGAATAATGCAGGTATCCTCGACGAACAGCTTTGGGCCGTGGCCTACACCGCCCATCCTTACCAATGGCCCGTTATCGGCTGGATGGTGGATATCCAGAATTGGACCGTGGAGGACCTGAGGCGCCACTTTGAAATGGGCTATTCGCCGAGCAACGCAACGATGGTGGTTGTGGGCGACGTCAGCGCGGATGAAGTGTTCCGCCTGGCCACAACGTACATGGAGCCAATTCCCGCGCATGCCCCTCCGCCGAAGGTGACGACCCGCGAGCCCGCTCAGATCGGCGAACGGCGCCTAACCGTGAAGAAGTTCGCCCAGCTTCCGATCCTGATGGTCGCATATCACGTCCCCGAAGCTGCTCATCCCGATTACTACGCGCTTCGCGTGCTGCAAGCCATTCTTTTTGCCGGACAAAGCTCGCGCATGTACCAGCGTCTTGTGGACAAGGATCAGTTAGCGCTTTCCGTGCGCGGTAGCATGCAATTTGCGCTTGACCCCACGCTCTTTATTGTCAGTTCGCAGCCTAAGAGTGGTGTTGCACCTCAGATTGTGGAGAATGCAATCTACGAAGAGTTCGAGAAAGCGAAAAGCGGCGGAGTCACCGAGCAGGAGCTTGAAAAAGCCAAGAATATCCTTCTCGCGCAATTCTACCGGCAGATGAAAACCGACAATGGCCGGGCCAACGCGATCGGAACCTACGAAGTTTTCTTCGGCGACTATCGTAAGCTCTATGCAGCGGCCAGCGAATACCAGCGCATAACGGTTGGGGATGTTCGCCGCGTGGCGGCCGCCTATTTTGAAGAGAAGAATCGGACCGTTGCCACGCTCATGCCCGAATCACAAGCTCCATCCGCACCCCTCGACACGGTCCCCGCATGAAATCTCCGGAAAAACTCCAGCTTCCGCAATATCGAAAGGCGCGCCTGCCCAATGGCATGACGCTGCTCCTAATGGAGCAGCACAAGTTGCCGCTCGTCAGCTTCGACCTGATCCTCAGGAGCGGTTCCATCGCTGATCCAGCCGGCGCCGAAGGAACGGCGTCCGTCACCGCGTCGCTCCTGCGGCACGGAACGCAAAGCCGCACAGCCGGGGAGTATTCGCACGATCTCGATTTTATCGGGGGCGCATTTCACGCCGGCGCCACAGCCGACTACACTTCGGTCTCGGCAGAGTTCATGAGGAAGGATCTTGCCGCAGGGTTGGACTTATTAGCCGAGCCCTTGCTTGAGCCCGCATTTGCCGATGTCGAGGTCGTGAAACATCTTCGACAGCGCATGGACGGAATCCTCGCCGCCAAGGATCAGGCGCAGCACGTACTCGCCGCCTATTTCAACGGTTATCTATTTGGCGGCCACCCTTATGGCCGGCCGGCCGGCCGGCGGCGATGAGCCATCGTTGGCGCGGATCAACCGCGACTCGGTGGCCAATTTCTATCGGTCGCACTACAAGCCGGAAGACGCCATCCTCGCGGTGGTTGGCGATCTCGATTCCGCCGAGATGGAACAACTTCTTGCGGCCCGGTTCGCGCCCTGGACCGCGGGCGGTGTTCGACTGGTTGAGAACATCGGTTCGCTCGCGCCACAAAAGAGCCGCTTGCTGTTGGTAGACAAGCCCGACTCGACGCAGACTTACTTTCGCATCGGAAATGTAGGTATCTCGCGCACAAATACTGATTACGTGCCGTTGCTCCTCGTCAACACGCTTTTCGGCGGGCGCTTCACGTCCCTGATCAATTCGGCGCTGCGAATCGAGTCCGGACTCACCTACGGTGCGAGTTCGGCCTTCGATACCCGCGTGGCGACCGGAGCGTTTTTTATTTCGAGCTACACGCCCAATGCCAGCACAGGCCGCGCGCTCGACATCACGGTCGAAGTGTTAAAGCGATTCCACGAGAACGGCATTTCCGAGCAACAACTCGCCTCGGCAAAGAGCTACGTGAAGGGCCAGTTCCCGCTTCGCATCGAAACTTCAGACCAAGTGGCCTCACTGATTGCACAACTCGAATTTCACGGCCTCGACCGGCGCGAAATTGATGATCTCTACGCGAAAATTGACGCGATCACGCCAGCGGACGCCTGCCGCGTGATCGAGCAATACTATCCGCAAGACGATCTCGTATTTGTTCTCATCGGCAAGGCCAGCGAGATCGGCGAAGTTGCGGGCAAGTATGCCTCGCACGTGGACCTGTGTTCGATCACCGAGCCTGGCTTTTATACGCTAGCCGCCTCGCGCCCCGATTTGCGCGCCGGGCTGAAGCCGAGCTGAGCCCCGCATGCCTGAACTCCCCGAAGTCGAAACGATCGTCCGCGGCTTGCGCGCAGCTGTAGTGGGGCGGCGCATTCTCGGCGTTCGCTTTGGCAAGACTGACTTCGTCGCCGAGCCTGCTGTGATCGCCGAACGTTTGCCCGGTAGCCGCATCGCAAGCGTCGAACGCTACGGAAAATTCATTTTCCTGGTGCTGGAGCCTGCTGCAAGCGAAGGTGCTCGCTGCTATTTCTTCATTCATCTGGGCATGACCGGCCAGATCATACCGCGCACCTCGGGCTCGCCCATCGCGCCGCACACGCATGTCTTTTTCGAACTCGATGACGGTCGCGAGCTGCGCTATACGGATATTCGCCGCTTCGGACAGATGATGCTCGTGCCAGAATCGGCGATGGAGGCGTTTCGAACAAAGCTCGGGCCGGACCCGCTCGAGATCACGGAAACGGACTTTCTCGCGCTCTTTCGAGCCCGGACCGCGCGCGTTAAGGCCCTGCTGCTCGATCAAAGCGTTTTGCGCGGTATGGGCAATATCTATGCGGATGAGAGCCTCTGGCGAGCGCGCCTCCATCCGGCCCGAATTGCAGCAAATCTGAAATCCGCGCAACTGGTGGCGCTCCATCGTGCTGTTCGCAAGGTGCTGGAGGATGCAATCCGGCTGCGAGGATCATCCATTTCCGATTTTCTCGATGCGGAAGGCCAGCCCGGCGAATATCAGCTGCACCATCGCGTCTACGACCATGCTGGCAAGCCCTGTCCACGCTGCAAGACCACGATTCGCCGCATTGTCGTTGCCGGGCGCGGCAGCTATTTCTGTCCACGGTGCCAGGCACCTCCACGCAAGACATCGCGCCCACCGCATAAACGCCGAAGCGCCCCTAAGTAGACAGAGCTAGCTTCGCTCGGCGCTCTTCGCACGATCCGCAACAATTTCCACGCAACGTGAAGTATCATTCGGCCCGCGCCGGGAACCATGAGCACTTCCGCTCGGCTCGCCAGGGAGGATCGTAATGAGGATTCGCGGGTTTGCGTTCGGCGTTGTGGTCTTGGTCTGCGCTCTGGTGGCGTGCCCATTGCGCGCGCAGCAGGCTCCGCCGGCTGCGGACCTGAAGAAGGAAGCCATGGCCGATGTGGACAGCCGGCAAATATTCACGCAGCAAATGGTGGACCAGATTTTCAGCTTCAGCGAGCTTGGCTTTCAGGAGTACGAAACCTTCCGCTACCTGACAGGCGTTCTCGAAAAAAACGGCTTCCACGTCGAGCGCGGCGTCGCCGGCATTCCCACGGCTTGGGTCGCCACCTGGGGCTCCGGCAAGCCTGTGATTGGATTCATCACCGATATTGACTGCATCCCGCAAGCCTCGCAAAAGCCCGGCGTCGCCTACCACGATCCAATCGTCGCTGGCGCGCCCGGCCACGGGGAAGGGCACAACTCTGGCCAGGCTGTAAACATTACCGCGGCGCTCGCTCTGAAGAAGTTGATGGAGAAATACCACATGCCGGGCACGCTAAAGCTTTATCCCGGCGTCGCGGAGGAATTGCTCGGCAGCAAGGCGTATTACGTCCGCGCCGGATTGTTTCGCGACGTGGATGTGATGCTTGGCGTGCATGTTTCATCCGAATTTGCCACCTCGTATGGACAAGGCGGGATGAGCGGACTTGTCTCGATCCAATATTCTTTCCATGGCAAGGCGGCTCACGCAGCGGCCGATCCCTGGGATGGGCACAGCGCGCTCGCGGCAGTGGAATTGATGGACGTCGGCTGGGATTTCCGGCGCGAATATCTGCGGCTACAGCAGCGGTCGCATCACGTTATTTTCAACGGTGGCGACCAGCCGAACGTTGTTCCACCCGAAGCCGGCGTTTGGTATTACTTCCGAGAAATGGACTATCCGCATATCAAGGAGCTCTACGATCTGGGCAACACCATGGCGGATGCCGCGGCGATGATGACTTCAACAACTGTGACGCGGCGCTTGGTTGGGTCCGCATGGCCCACATACTTCAATAAAGTGATCGCGGAAGATCAGGTCAAGAACATTCAGGCGGTCGGCATGCCGCAATGGTCGGATGCAGACCAAACGCTGGCGAAGGCGCTGCAGAAAGAGGTTGGCAAGGAAGTCACCGGGCTGAAAACCAAGGTCAACGAACTCAAAGCTCCGGAGCCTGGTACGGGCGGCGGGTCGGACGATGTGGGCGACATTTCCTGGAACCTTCCGATGGTTTATATGATGTATCCCGCCAACATTCCGGAAGTTGCCGGACACAGTTGGGAAAGCGGCGTCGCCATGGCTACCCCCATCGCGCACAAAGGATCCACCGCCGGAGCGAAGGTGCAGGCCATGACCGCGATTGATATCCTGACCGATCCGGTGTTGGTGCAGCAGGCGTGGGATTATTTTCGAACGGTGCAGACGAAAGACATCAAGTATGAATCGTTCCTCGGCCCCGCCGACAAGCCGGCCATCGAATTGAATAAGGACAAAATGGCGCAGTATCTGCCGGAATTGCGCAAGTATTATTACGATCCGGCGAAATACAAGACGTATCTCGATCAGCTCGGAATCAAGTATCCGACGGTGAAGTAGCGCCATCGAATCATGCGAGCCGTGATACAACGCGTCAGCCGCGCCCGCGTCACCGTCGAGGGACGCGTCACCGGTGAAATAGCAGCGGGCGTAGCCGTGCTTCTCGGCGTTGGTCGCGGAGACACCGCCGAGGCCGCCGCATATCTGTCCGACAAAACTGCAAATTTGCGAATCTTTCCCGATGGCGAGGGAAAGATGAATCGCTCCCTCGTGGATATCGGTGCCGCCGCGCTGGTCGTGTCGCAATTCACGCTCTATGGAGACACACGCGGTGGCAGACGCCCGGGCTTTTCGCGGGCCGCGCCGCCCGAAGAAGCCAGCCAGCTCTACGAAGAATACGTGCGGGCCCTGCGCGCGCTCGGCGTCCGCGTGGAAACCGGAATCTTCCAGACGCACATGGACGTCGAGCTTGTGAATGACGGGCCAGTGACCATTCTGCTCGATTCGGAAAAGCTGTTTTGAGGACACAGCAGTGACGCAGCCCGCAAATTTACCAGACGTGAAGGTGCGTACGGCGCTCCTCGAAGACGCGCCGGCACTTGCCCGGCTTTCGGGCCAACTCGGCTATCCGGCGACCATCGAGCAAATCCTGGCCCGCATGGCGGTCATCCAAAACGATCCGTCATCTGGCCTCTTCGTCGCGGAAGAGTCGGGAGCGGTCTTGGGTTGGATGCACCTTCTCAATCAGCACCTTATCGAGTATGGCTCGCGCATAGAAGTCGCCGGTTTGGTTGTGGATGAAACCGCGCGCGGGCGCGGTATCGGCCGCTGCCTGATGGACCGCGCCGAAGAATGGGCCCGCGAGCAGGGCTCCCATACCGTTCATCTTCGCTCGAACGTAACCCGCGCCGGCGCGCACGCCTTCTACGAGCGGCTGGGTTTCAAGCACGTAAAGACCTCCAAAACCTTCCGCAAGATGACTTGAAGAGAATTCCCGCAGTCAATCTGGACACCCTCGACAGTAGCCATCGATAACGGCGCGCGCACCTCGCATTGCCTTATTATATCGTTTAACGATAGAATGGGCTGTGGCCTTCGATTCTCACCAAGCCGGATACATTGCGCTCGCCGAATTCCGTTACCGCATTCGCCATTTCTTGAACGCCAGCGAACGCGCGGCGCGCTCTGCAGCTCTCGAGCCGGAGCAGTATCAGCTCCTGCTTGCCGTGCGTGGCATGCCCCGCGGCCAATCCCCGACGATACAGGCATTGGCTGAGCGCTTGCAGGTCCGCCACAACACCGTAGTCGAACGCGTGGACCGGCTCGCCAAGCTTGGGCTAGTACGTCGCGTTCGTAGCCGCTCCGATCGCCGTGTAGTGATTGTGGGGTTGACCGCTCGCGGCAACCGCGTGTTCGAAAAGCTCGCGCGCATGCGTCTACGCGAGTTGCGCCAAGTCGGCCCGGAGTTGGTGGCTGCTCTTGGCGATGTGGTGAAGGCTGCCCGCCGCTTAGGCACTGCCCGACGTAAGAATTGATGCGGCGCGTAGAACCAAATTCCAGGAGGAAGGTGTGTCTGAGTCTTCTGCTTCCGGTGGTGTAGCCAGCATCCAAACGAGCACCGTCGGCGACTATCGTCTCGGCTTGATCTCCATTCTTGCCGCGGCGGTTGGCTTGCTGGCCGGCCTGGTCGCGTATGTTCTTTACAAGCTCATCGGTTTCATTACGAACTTGGTCTTCTATCACGAGGTCTCTGCCCGCTTTCGAAGTCCGGAAGCGAATCACCTGGGCGGATGGGTCATCCTGGTTCCCGTGATCGGCGGGCTGATCGTCGGCCTGATGGCGAAGTACGGCTCGCCAAAAATCAAAGGGCACGGAATCCCGGAAGCGATGGAGGCGGTGCTCACCTCACGCAGCCGTATCGAAGCAAAGGTCGCAATTCTGAAGCCGCTCTCGGCGGCCATTGCCATCGGCACCGGAGGACCCTTCGGAGCCGAAGGCCCGATCATTCAAACCGGTGGCGCCTTCGGCTCCCTGGTCGGGCAGTTACTCTCGACGACCGCCGCGGAGCGCAAAGTCCTGCTCGCGTGCGGCGCGGGCGCGGGAATGGCAGCAACGTTTAATACGCCCATTGCCGGGGTCATCCTGGCGATTGAGTTGCTCCTGTTCGAATTCCGCTCACGGTCGTTCATCCCACTTGTGATTGCGACGACCTTGGCGACCAGCGTCCATTTGCTGCTGCTTGGTACAGGAGCGATGTTCCACTTCAATGGGGTGGACTTCGGCATTCCCCGCGCCTTGCCGTATTACCTGATCCTTGGCGTGATCTGTGGTTTCGCGGCGGTCGGCTTCACCAAGGTGCTTTACTGGTTCGAAGACTTGTTCGAACACATTCCCGTGAACGAGCTTTGGTATCCGGCAATCGGGGCGCTCGGGCTGGGCATTATTGGCTTCTTTGTTCCGCGCGTTCTGGGTGTGGGCTACGATACGATCTCGGACATCCTGAACAATCAGCTTGCTTTGCATCTATTGATCTTGATTGCGGTCTTTAAATCCTTGGCGCTCGTCATTTCGCTGGGTTCCGGCACCTCGGGAGGCCTGCTTGCTCCGATGTTTATGTCCAGCGCCGCATTGGGCGGCGGCTATGCGATAGCGGTCAACCACATTTATCCCGGCGCGCACCTTTCGCCGGGAGCCTACGCGCTCGTGGCCATGGGCGCGGTGTTTGGCGCGGCGGCTCGCTCCACGTTTGCGTTCATCGTCTTCGCGTTCGAAATCACGCGCGATTACAATTCCGTGCTCCCGCTGATGCTGGTGTGCGTGATCGCCGATTTCATAGCCATCTACTACCTGCCCAACTCGATCATGACGGAAAAACTCGCGCGCCGCGGCCTCGATACTCACCAGGATTTCGAAGCGAACGTGATGCGGCAGGTACGAGTCAGCGAAGTGATGTTCACGGATGTGGCCACGGTCTCACCCCAAATGACCGTCGGCGAAGCCTCCGAGCGCATTGCTGCCCACGATCCGCAGGTATCGCAGCACCACGGCATGGCCATCGTGGATGATCAAGGAAAGCTGGCCGGGATCGTCACGCAGAGTGACCTCCTGCGCCTGCTGAGCCAGGCTGGCGGCAGCGCGCGGCCGGTTATCGAGGCGGGCAGCCGCGCGGTGGTGGTTTGCTACCCGGAAGAAGAGGTTTTTGAAGCATTGACGAAGATGCTCCGCAATCGCGTGGGACGCCTGCTGGTTGTCAGCCGCGGTGACCCGCACAAGGTGATTGGCTACGTGAGCCGCGCGAGTATCATGTCCGCCTGGAACCGGCATTTGGACGACGAGTCCTTGCGAGAGCACGGCTGGCTCAAGACCTGGTTCGTGCGTGGAGGCTCGGGCCTACCTCCGGCGCCAAAACCCAGATAAGCTACCAAACAACCCTCACGGCTGCCGGGGGCATCTGATGCCCGTGACACGTTCAAATAGGGTCACCACATGAAATCACGCGTTTCGTTCTTTGCGGCTTCCGCTGTTGTGATTGTTGCCGCTGCTTTCTTTCTAGTGAGAATTGTTCGCGCGCAGAACACCAACACCAGCGCCGACCCCGAGCAGACCCTTTCCGTCGACAGCGTGGACCGCACCTTCTACGTCCACTTGCCCAAGGGCTATGATGCCAAGCAGAAGTATCCGGTGGTCATGGTGCTGCATACCATGGACGAAGAGGGCGACGACATCGCGCGGATTTCGCACTTTGACGAGGTGGCCGATCGCTATGGCGTTATCGCCATTTACCCAAACGCCGTCCAGCACCAGTGGAATGTTGGTGTGGCTGCCAAGCCGCAAAATAGCGGCTACAACAGCAGTCCCCGGGGTTGGGGTGGCATGGGCGGCGGCGGTGGCCACCGAGGCATGGGGCGCCCTCCCGCACAGACCAGCAGCCCGTCTCGAGGCCCGCAGGCGAACGACCTCGAATTCTTCGACCACATGCTCGATAAGCTCGCTGCGGAGTATTCCGTGGATCCCGCCCGAATCTACGCCACCGGGCTTTCCGACGGCGGCTTCATGGATTTCCGGCTCGCCTGCGGGATGAGCGACCGCATCGCCGCCATAGCACCGGTGGGCGCGACGCTCCCAAAGGAACTCTCTGAACATTGTCTGCCGACCCGGCCCGTGCCCCTGCTGATGGTAGACGGCACCGCCGATCCCCTCGTTCCCTATAAGGGCGGTACGGCCGGCACCGAGAAATTTTCTACGATGAGCGCGGAAGATAGCGCCAAGTCCTGGTCCAAGCTCGATAACTGCGCACAGAAGCCGAAGAAGTCGGCCGTGCCTCCGGTAACGAGCGGCGGGAAGGAAACGCGCGTAGACACCTACGATGATTGCCAGCAGGGAGCTGCCGTGGAGCTCTATAGCGTCGAGGGTGGAGGCGCCACGTGGCCCGGCAGCGTCGAGTACATGCCGGAGAGCCGCTTCGGCAAGACTAGCTCCGATCTAAACGCAAACGACGTTATCTGGAAGTTCTTCGCCGCACACACGCTGCCGGCACGCCAAGCGGCGGCCCAATGACGCATTCTTGACGCGAATCCCGTTGTCTACGTTGCCAGGCGCTTAGAAACCGCCGCCGCCACCGCCGCCGAATCCTCCGCCGGAAAAACCACCGCCGCCGAATCCCGATCCGCTGGCGCTGCGCGGCGCCGATGACATCACTGAAGCCGCCTGCATGGACATAGCGTTCAGGCCGTTGACGAATCCGAGCGCATAAAAATTCGGCCCATACACTCCGCCCTGATACCAGGAGGGCGGCTGCGTGAAGATACCCTGAAACGCGCCCACCCACTTCTTCTCCACGCCCAGCGCCATTGCGTACGGCAAAAACTTTTCGAATAGCGCGGGAGTCTTTTCGATGCGCTGAATTCGATCCGATTCCACATGCTGCAGGAAGTCTTCGAAACCGAGAGCGCCCTCGAGCGCCCGCATCCCTTCGTTCGTATGTGCCGGCATAAACCAGCCCCACCCAATGATCACGATTCCGGTGGCGATGCCGGCCAGCACGAACGGCAGCGGCTGCATCCCGCGATTTGCAGAGAGCCACACGCCGCCGGCAATCATCAGTACGGCGATCACAACGCCCGCAGCGATCCATCCGCCACGGACGATGTCCGGCCGGTGCAGGTAATAACCGTGTTCGACTAAGGAATTGAGCAGACTATCCTTGATGCCCTGCAGGTTCGTATAGAATTTGTTGTGCAGCTCGGAAAGCGTCACTACGTCTTCAGTGCCGCCCGTGAACATTCCGGAGAGCAGCTTTTCCTCGTGTTGCTTCAGACCAGTCCACTCCGGCGCTTTCTTGAGCAAGTGGAAGCTGTAATCTTTGTTCGAATAGAGCCCCATCAGGTGCTTTTCTTCTTTTTCCTCGATCAGGATGTAGCCGCGCACGGCCAGATCCACCAGAGTAGCGGTGATGTCACGCATATTAGCCGAAGCATCCACGAGCGTCCCAAGCTCGCCGGGCGTGAGACCCCCGGGAGGCTCATACTGCACGGCGATGGGATTTCGCCGGGGATCGCGGCCACGCGTCCACCATACCCAAGCCATAACAACAAACGCCAAAATAGGAATGCCCAGCGGCCAATTGCTCTGCAGCAAGCGCTCGATGCTTTGCGTGGCTGTCGGTTCATGCACGAAACCTTTGTCCCAGCCGACGACAGCGGTGAGGCCTTCGTGAAACGCGAGCGGCCTCTGCATCGCGACGCTGACGAGGCTTCCAGCGACCTCCGTGCGAGCATCCTGCGATTTCGAACCGTAAGTGCCGGTGAAGGCCAGCACGTGCAATCCGGTTGTACCCTGGGGCAGTGAAATCTGCGCTTCCGCGGACTGGATGGGCACATCCCATTCGTCGCCGGTCACGTTCCAGTAGAGCTCGTCGTGGCCTTCGAAGAATCGAACTGCGTTGAGCACGTGGTAATGGACGATGATCGTGCGCGTGACGTCGTTCGCGCCCGGAACGTAGATTTTCAGTTGCAGATAGCTGTGCTGCCGGCTCGTTTCGCAGCGCAGTGTCGCGCCGGAATCATCTGTGACGCCCAGGAGGTTCAGATCGAGCGTGTAATTCAGGCCGTGGTACTCGTATTCCACCGGGATCGTGCGGTAGATGCCGTTCCACTGCCCTGCAAAATGAGCCTGGATAGTTTCGGTAACGTCCGTGGTGCCGTCTGGCAACACGACGATGGCGCTCTTGAAATCCTGGATGGTCAAGGTGCGCGCGAGAAGGGGAACCGCAGCCAAAGCAAGCCACAGCGCCGCGGCGGCGACGCGCAGCGCCTTCCACTGAGAATGTCCCTTCGCCCGCGTCGGCATGCTATTGCGCCGTGGGAGCGCCGAAACTTACCTTGGGAACCTCGCGCTCGGCCGGCGCGCTGACTTCGAAGAACTCTCGCGGCTTGAAATTGAACATTCCGGCCACGATATTGGAAGGGAACGTCTGGATTTTGGTGTTGAAGTCGCGGACCACCGCGTTGTAGTAGCGTCGCGCGTTCTGGATCGTGTCTTCCAGTTGCGTGAGCGTACCTTGGAGTGCGGTGAAGCTTTCGACGGCGCGAAGCTGTGGGTAAGCCTCGGAAAGAGCGAAGAGCTGCCGCAGCGCGCCGCTCAGCATGTTTTCGGCGTCTGCTTTTTGGGCCGGACCCTGCGCCGCCATCGCGGAATTGCGGGCCTGCACCACAGCTTCGAGCGTGCCGCTCTCGTGCGCTGCATAGCCTTTCACCGTTTCCACGAGATTCGGCACCAGGTCGTAGCGGCGCTTGAGCTGGACGTCAATATCCGCCCAAGCGTTATCTGCCTGCACGCGCAGGCGGACAAGCCCGTTGTAGATCGCGATGAAAGACAGCACGAGGACTGCCAGGACAATCAAGACAATCAGCATCGGTTCATCTCTTTCGGAGCGGATTGGGGTGAAGCGTTGCCAACTGACTTCACTTTATAACGGGTCTTCGGCGGTGTAAAGACGAACGTATTTCACCGTCCGCAGGAAACGTGAAGGGTCAGAACGATTTGCGCTGAAGCAGACAGAGGCTAAGACCAAGCATGGCTGCCGCAAAAATGCCCGTGGACCAGAAGGGCCACCAAGTTGCGATCTTGCCGTCACGAATGTAAGCGAAGCACATGCTCTCAAGCTCGGAACACTTGGGCAAAATACGGTAAATCCACTCCAGGATTCCGCGCGAGACGTGGGAAGTGAAAAATGAATAGTAGGACTGCTGGCGCCGCGCCAGGGATGGAGAGAAAAACCAGACAGCCACGGCGGCCATCACCGGCAAGGCCATGCCCTTTTGCGGCAGCGTCGCGAGCGCCACCACGGAGAGCAGCGCTGCAAAACTAAGGGTCTGAATCAATAGAGCGATCGCCAGCGGCCCCGGCCCGACTCCGGTCTTCCACCACAAGCGCAGCGCTACGGGAAAGGTGGCCAGCAGAAACGTCACGAAATAGAGGGTTACTCCGCCTAGAAAGCGCCCAAGAAAGATCTTCCAGCGCGAGGTGCCCTTCGAAAGCGTTAGCTCGATCCAGCCTTTTTCCAGCGCCGACGTTAGCAGTGGCGCAGCCGCAAAGATGGCCAGCAGCAGCCACAACACACCCGTTTGCTGGATCTCCGCGCCGAAGACGGAGGGTACCGCCAGCGTGGCGGGTCCCAGAAAATTGGTTCCGAGAAAAATCATGCTCGTGCCATCGGGCAGTGGCTTGAGCTGAACGATCCACCAGAAGGTTCCTGCCACAAGCACTGCAACACCTGCCAACACCAGCGCCATGCGACGGTTGACAGCTTCGTGTAACGAGTTGAAATAGGCAGCAAGCATGTCTCTATTCCTGGGCTCCCACAACCTGAAGAAAGAACTGTTCGAGGGAAAGCCGGACCGGCTCGACCGAATCAATTTCGGCCTGCGCGCTGCGCAACCGGTCAATGAGGGCGTTGAGTTGCTCCCTGTCGCGCGGGGCAAAGCGCAGCGTATTCTCCGTCCAACCCGCCTTCGTCGTATTCGAAGCGTTGCCGCGAACGCCATTTCCATTCGAAGCGCCGAGCACTTCGGCGGCCGCTGCGCGCACCGCATCCGTCGCCACGGCAACGCGCACGAGATACTCGCCCGTCCCGCGCGTAAACTCGGCCGGCGTGGCCGCACACGCCACCTGGCCGCGATTTAAGATCACAATATGGTCGCAGACCATTTCGATCTCCGAAAGCAGATGCGAATTCAGAAAAACTGTCTTGCCCACCGCTCGAAGGCTTACCAGTAGATCGCGCACGTCCTTGCGTCCCAGAGGATCGAGGCCGTCGGTCGGCTCGTCCAGGAAGAGCACTTCGGGATCGTTGAGCAGGGCCTGTGCCAGACCCAACCTTTGCTGCATGCCCTTCGAATACGATTTCACCGGCTTGTTGACTCCCGCCAGACCCACCTTCTCCAGCAGTTCCGGGACGCGCTGTTTCATCGTGTTCGAATTCACCCCGTTCAAACGGCCCATGTAATGCAGAAAGCTCTTGGCCTTCATGTATTCCGGAATGCGCATCTGCTCCGGCAGGTAGCCAATTCTGCGGCGCGACGCGGAATCTCCAGGTGACCCGCCCAGCAATCGTGCCGAGCCGCTGGTTGGCCGCGAAAGGCCGAGCAGAATCTTGACAAGGGTAGTCTTGCCGGCGCCATTCTGGCCGATCAATCCGAAAATCGTGCCAGGCTCGACGCGCAGCGATACACCCTGCAGCGCAGGCACAGGCTTTCGCCGCATCAACGTACGGTAAGCCTTCTGCAAGTCGTGTGTTTCAATCGCGGGATTCATTTTGGCTAACGAAATTCTGCGGAAGACAATGCTTCGTCTGCCGCATTTTCGTTCTCCCAGATTCTAGCCGAGAGCGTGGCCTGCCGTGTCAGCCGTGTGGCAATTTGTTGTCTTTTGAGTTATGTTCCGTCCCCTCACCATGCTTTTTAAGAGTTTCAGCGCCGCTGTTTACGGGATTGACGCCTACCTCGTCGAAGTCGAGGTGGATGTCGGCTCGGGGAAAATGGGTGAATTCAACGTGGTGGGTTTGCCGGACATCGCGGTGAAAGAAAGCCGTGAACGCATCAAGGCAGCCCTGAAAAATTGCGGCTTTGATTTCCCCGCGCCGCAGAGCGTTACCTTCAACCTCGCCCCGGCGGATATTCGCAAGGAAGGGTCGGCGTTTGACCTGCCCATGGCGCTGGGCATCCTCGGTTGCCAGGGGACGTTCTTCGGCAAGGCCCTCGACACATTCGTGTTTCTCGGGGAGCTCTCGCTGGATGGTGGCGTTCGTCCGGTGCGTGGTGCTCTCTCGGCCGCTCTGGCGGCGCGCGAGCGGGGTATCCGCTCCGTCGTTGTTCCGGAGACCAACGCACGCGAGGCGGCCGTCGTCGAAGGCATTGACGTCTTCGCGGTGCGATCCCTGCCGCAAGCGGTGGACCTGATCAATTCGCCGAGTCATTTACCCCGGTCAAATTGGACGCGCGTGCCATGCTCTCGCAATCCGCGCAGTATTCGGTGGACCTGCGCGATGTGCGTGGCCAGCAAGCGGCCAAGCGCGCGCTCGAAATCGCCTGCGCCGGCGGCCACAACATTTTGCTGATCGGGCCTCCGGGCGCTGGAAAAACGATGCTCGCCAAGCGCATCCCCACGATCATGCCGCCAATGTCGCTCGACGAGGCCATCGAGACGACGCGCATCCACAGCGTCGCGGGCGTGCTTGAGGACTCGCGCGGCCTGGTAGGCACACGACCGTACCGCTCGCCGCACCACACCATCAGCGACGTGGGGCTTATCGGTGGAGGCGCAGTTCCGCGTCCCGGCGAAGTTTCGCTCGGCCACAACGGCGTACTTTTCCTGGATGAGTTGCCGGAATTCGAACGCAACGTGCTCGAGGTGATGCGGCAGCCGCTCGAAAACGTCTGACACTGTTACAACCCGGTATCTTATTCAATTGACTGTGGATTTCTGATCCAGGATTTGCAGTTTGCCTAAGAGAGGCTGGAGAGCACCTGTTTTGCAAGCCGCCGATGAGTCTCCGAACAGTTTCTCGGTTCCTACGATTTTCTTTTGTTTACATCAACTTGGGGCATCTGCTTTCCGCTCAAGACCTAACCCCAATGGTCAAAACAGATAGGG
>Ga0182024_10002532_pt1 | contig 45133 bp, 45 predicted proteins | sample P32metaG_FD_120480 | JGI IMG/M metagenome (GOLD analysis project Ga0182024, IMG submission 120480) | Permafrost microbial communities from Stordalen Mire, Sweden - P3-2 metaG (Illumina Assembly) | ecosystem: Environmental > Terrestrial > Soil > Wetlands > Permafrost | place: Sweden: Stordalen... | reverse complement strand
ATCACGGAGTCCGCGATCGAGTTCGAGCACGAGGTCGAGGACACCGAGGAGGTCGTGGAGAAGTTCAAGGACTTCCTGGACCGGGTCACCCCGGAGGACTTCGCCTCCGACGAATAGCCGGCGCGCGCGCCAGCCGGCGGAGCGGTCGAACGCGGCTACCAGAGCACGAGTCGGCGTTCCTGACGGGGTGTGCTCTCGCGCCCCCGCATTCCGGGGGTATCGGAGCACACCCCAGGATCTCGACCCACGCGTGCTCTGCAACCCGCGGTCTGGGCCACGTTCCCTTTCCCAAGCCCGAAGTTCGCACCTGAGAAGCACCTCGACACCCCGAACCCGAGCCCGAGCCGCCGAACCCGCCGGACCCGGGCCCGAACCACCCGGACCCGGGCCCGAACCACCCGGACCCGGGCCCGAACCACCCGGACCCGGACCAGCCGAGCTGACTCGCAACGAAGCCGCCGACTCGGCCATGGAGGCCAGCATCTGCTCCGGATTTCCGCAACGCTCGGGCGGAGGTGCGCTGGGCGCGACCGGATGGGCCTCAGGCCCGCGCCGGTCAGGCGCGCGACACCGCCATCGCCGGCTCGGCCATGCCGGGGTGGAGGCGGTCAGCGCCTGAGAGCAGCCTGAAAGCTTGTAGGGCGGGGTGGTCGCCCCCTACCGCGACCACCCCGCTACGCCCCCTACTCGGCTCTTTGGCATTTCGCCCTTACCTTTGGGGCCGTCGGTCCCAGGATTTCGCCTGGCCGCATGTTCAGGATTGCCCGTCTAGGTGAGCTCCTGCGGTGAACTTGCTCGGACAGCCGTGGGGCGGTTTCTCCCCAAGGTCTCCTCTCGGCGCAGGCGCTCAGCGGCCGCGACGACTTCGGGTCGGGAATGAACTTCCAGCTTGCGCATCAGGGACTTGATGTGGCTGTAGACCGTGGCGGGAGAGAGCACGAGGCGCTCGGCCATGGTGCGGGTACTGGCGTACTGGGCGAGGAGATCGACGATCTCCCATTCGCGCGTGGTCAGCCGGCTGTGCAGCGGCCGCCACCCGCGGTCGGGCACCTCTCGGACCAGTTCGAGCAGCGGCGTCAGCAGCTCCTGGGGGACGACCGGCTCTCCGTCGGCGGCTCGCCCGACCAGACGCGCCAGCTCGTCGGGATCGATGTCCTTGCCGACGTGCCCGGCGGCGCCCGCGCGCAGGGCCGCAATCGCCGTCTGATCGTCACCCACCGAGATCGTCAGGATCTTGGTTTCCGGCGCGAAGTCGAGGATCCCGGAGATCGTCGGTAGCGCCCCGTGCGGCGGCAGGGCTGTGTCGATGATGACCACGGCCGGCTGGTAGTAGCGCACGAGCTCGAGCGTCTGGCGATGGTCGCTGGCAGCGAGCAGGCTCACTTCTCTCTCGGACTGGTGCAGCGCCACGCGCAGCATGGCTCGTGCCAGGCCGTCGTGGTCGGCGATCAGCACGCGCAAGCGACCTCAATCGTTAGAAGGAAGCAGCTGGGCCCGGCGGTCCTGCTGCGGCTAGAAGGAAGCACCCGGGCCTGGTGGCCGGGCCTCTGTAAACCTGGCGGATCCACCGCTTAACCGGGGCGCTCTGGCAACGGCACGAACATCTGGGATGCGCACGAGAACTCGAGCCGGCTCAGCGTGCGCGCGAAGCGCGGCACGACCAAGCCGGCCAGCGCGAGCAGCGCGACCAAGCCGGACAAGAGAAAGCCAGTGCCACCGCCCCTCAAGTCCGTCGGCCTCAACGAGGCCGCGGCGGTCGCCGGCAGGATCGATATCGCCGTCAGCCCCAAGGTGCTCGCCCCCACTATCAGGAGCAGCCGGAGTCCGTATTTGAACATGCTCAGCATTTGTTTACCCGTCCATAGGAAACCAAACCTCCTAATTACTGGCTAAGGCTAAGGGAACATGACCGTTCAGTAAAGGGGGGTTGAGTCCCGAGCGAACTGAACTGTTCAGTGGGCAGCGGCGTTCAGAGCCACCGCGCCCCCGAAGCAGACCAGCGCCGCGACCCGCAGGAAGTAGCCGACACGGTCGCCGGGACGCCCGGTCACCATCCCGACGATCGCCATTGACATGCAACCCACCGCCACCAGGGCCAGGATCGCCGCGAGCACGCGAAGCATCGTCATCGAGCCCTAGGGAGAGCGCATCCCGAGCAGGCGCAGGTAACGCGACACCGCCTCGGCGCGGTTGGCGACGTGGAGCTTGCGCAGGATGCTGTTGACGTGGAACTTGACCGTGCCGGCGGAGATCACGAGCGCCTCGGCGATCCCCTTGTTGGTGTGTCCGTCGGCGAGCAGGCGCAGCACGTCGAGCTCGCGCCGCGTCAGGAGCCCCTCGAACACCGCTCGGTCGTCGCGGGCGACCGAGACTGGCCCCGGGGCGGCCGGCGAGCGGACCGGGGGCGGGGGACGCTGCACGGTCGAGAGCCGGATCGGCGCCTCGGTGAGCTGGCTGGAGCGGGCGCCCAGCCAGTCCAGGAAGCGGCGCATCTCCTCGCGCTCCTGGCGCAGCGTGCGCCGCAGGCTGGCGCTCTCATAGGCCTGGGCGAGCTCGCTGGTGAACTCCCACAGGGTGTCGCGATCCAGGACGTCCAGTCGGTTCTCGGGGCCGCGGGCGGCGTGGAGCACGCCTGCCACCTTGGAGCCGACCACCAGCGGGGCCGCCGCGTAATCAGACCAGCCCATGAGCTCTGCCAGGCGGTGGTCGGTGCGTGGGTGTGATCGCGCGTCGGTGACGATCGTGGCCCGCCGGCGTCGCAGGAGCTCGGTCTCGATCAGGGGATGCTCGAGTCGGATCGGCTCGCTGCGCAGCTCCTCGACCACCCGCTCGGCCCGCCCGCGGTCTCCGGCGATGTAGGCGGCCTGGGCCACCATCTGGCCTCCGCCGACCAGGCTGAGCAGCGCCCCCGAGAAGTTCGACGCGTCAGACAGAGCCGCCGGCGCGCGCTCGAGCATCGCCGCCGGGGCGGTTATCGCCCGCAGGCCGCTGACCGCGCCGTGCGCCCTGGCCAGTGCCTCGAAGCGAGCCTCGAAGCGGTGGCGCAGGCGCGCCAGGGTCGCGTCGTGCTCGGCCACCGCGTCGCCGGCCGCGCCATCCAGGCCCCCGGTGAGCCGTTCGCCCAGAGCATCGATCAGCTCCCGCAGCCGGGGCTCGCTCGCGGCGACGGCGGGGGCACGTGCCGCCGGCGCCGCCTGGTCGCCGAGCAAGCGGCGGGCCTCGCCGGTGGCAGCCTGGAGGCGGCGCTGGAGCTGGGTCTCGACGGTGGCCGGAACCGCTGGGGCGGCGGTGCTCACTGCGGGGCCCCGGCCGCGGTGGCGCGCACGAACCGGGAGACCGCATCGGCCCGGCTGCTGGCCCCCAGCTTTCGCAGGATGTTCTTGACGTGGTACTTGACGGTCCCCTCGCGCACGACCAGGGCGTTGGCGATCGCCAGGTTGGTGTGCCCCCGGGACAGGAGCCGGAGGACATCGAGCTCACGGGGAGTGAGCGAGTCGGCCAGGCGCCACGCCGCCTCGTCGACCACCGCGGGCGCCTCCAGCGCGGTCGCGTCGCCGAGCCGGCCGAGCCGTCCACTCATCCACTGCACGGCAGACTCGAGCTCGGCGCGGTGAAGCTCCAGAGTGTGGCGGAGCACGGCGCGCTCGAGGACGCCCGATAGGCCGTCGGCGAGCTTGGCCGCGACCTCGGCGTCCAGGGCGTCGACGGCCCCGGCGCCGGGCTTGTCGGCGTGCAGGAGCCCGATCGTCTCGCCGCCGACGCTAAGGGGGGCGACGACGTAGGAGCTCCATCCCAGAGTCCCGGCGAGGATCGCCGGGGTCCGGCCCCCAGCAGCGGCCACGTCCACGATCAGCCCGCCGCGACGCCTCAGCAGCTCGTGCTCTAACAGCGGGTACTCGAGCGCGATCGGATCGCCCGAGAGCTCGGCGAGGGCGACATCGGCGGTCGCCGGCTCATGCGCGGCCCAGATCGCCAGCGGACGCAGACTGCCCTCCACGACCTCGCTGATCAGCACACGACCGAACTCGGAGCTGGTGCCCAGCTCGGCGGCCGCCCGAGCCAGGATCGCCTCGTTGACCGCGAGCTCGCCGAGGCGCCGGACGGCATCGCCGGCGCGCTCCAGAGCGTCGGCCCGCCGCACGTACTCGAGCTCGCAGAGCTCGCGCTCCAGGGCCAGCAGCTCAGCGAGCACCAGCGCGGTGGCCCCGCGCGGCTCGACCTCGGCGGCCGGCGCGGCCCGGGTGCTCATGAGTTGCGCCCGCCCCGGGGGCGGCCCCGGCTGCGCGCTGGAGCTAAAGCGGGAGGGACTCGGGCGTCGGGTGCAGCAGCGCGTAGCGGCTGAGCGCGTCCTTGCCGACCGCGCAGATCCCGGAACGCCGGCCGGCGCCTTCGATCGCCCGCCACACCGCGGCGCCGCCGGCCTGGGGCATCAGGGCGACCGCCCGGTGCGAGGACTGAAGCAGCCACAGGACGCCGACCCTGGCGACCCCGTGTGCGGTCACGGGGGAGACCCGGCGCGGGTCTCCGGCATCGCCGTAGACGCCCAGGTCGGCGAGCACCTCGTCGACGCGGCGCCCGACGACGGCGATCGCCGCCCACTCGGTACTGCGGTCCTGGACGCGGACGCCCGCCTCGCGGGCGGGCGCGGCCTGCAGCCGATCGCGAAGGGTTTCGCCCAGGCCCGGCTCGGCGAGCGCGATCGCCTCGTCCTCGCCCGTCGCGCCCCACCAGACCCCGGACTCGAAGCGGGCGCCGCCGGGAGCCATGACGCCGCCCGCAACCCGGTACAGATGCTCGCGAGCCCCGAGGGCGGGGGCCTGCACGACGAGCTTGGTCAACTCCGAGCAGCTGGCCAGGCCCACGGCGCTCACGCAGGCTGCCAGCTCGCCGGCCGCCGAGCCGTAGTCGATGACCACGGGCCGGCCCTGGCGGCGCGCCACGATCGCGCCCGCCTGCTGGATGACGGCGTCCAGGGACGGCGGTGACGGTGGCGGAGGGGCGTCGATGGACACTGCATGCGCAACGTACCGCCCGAGGCACCGGCTTACCCTGCTCTTTTGGTAGGAGTTAACTCCCTGAACGGGAGGTCCAAGGACATGAGGTAGTTATCGGCACCCACGGCGTACGCCTCTGCGTGCATCCTACTCGAAAGTCCAGGTCGTTTAGGCAGTGTGGGAGTCGCGCGGCACCGGCTTGACGGCCAAGCTCCCCAGGTAAGCGAGAGGAGAGCACCATGAATACGAGTTCGAGCCCGGCGGCGCGCGCCGACAGCCGTTACGAGCATCTGACGCGGATGATCGCCGCTGACGAGTGCGTGATCCTCGACGGAGCCACCGGGACCGAGCTGATCAAGGTAAGGGACAAGAACCCCGAGGTCGAGGAGCACGTCTGGGGATTGACCGCGCTGCTCGACGCCCCCGGAGAGGTCACCCACGTGCACCGAAACTACATCGACGTGGGCTGTGACGTGGTGACCACCAACACCTGGGGCCTGCCGACGGCGCTGCATGACGGCGGCGCCCGGCTGTCTGAGTACTCCGAGTCCGTGCACTGGATGGACATCGCGCGCCGGGCAGTGGGGCTGGTCCGCGAGGCGGCCCGCGACGCCGGCCGCGGCGACGAGGTGGCCGTGGCCTTCAGCATCAACGGCGACGTCGACACCCCCGATGGTCGCGAGACGATCCGACTGCTCTCCCGCGCCTTTGAGGAGGAGCCGCCTGACCTGATCCTGCTCGAGACCCTGTCGCTGGTGCGCAGCTCCACGTACGCGACGGTCGAGGCGCTACTCGGTACCGGCATCCCGGTCTGGCTGAGCTTCCGCCGCTGTCGCGACGGGGTGTGCGGGGTCTACGGCGAGCACTGGGGCGGACCCGAGGGCGACGCCTTCGGGCGGGCCGCGCGGCGCTTTGAGGAGATGGGGGTGGGGGCCCTGGCCATCAACTGCATCCCGCCGGATCACGTCACCGGGATGCTGTCCTGGCTGCGTGACTTCACCGACCTCCCGCTCGGCGTCTACCCGAACCTCGGTTACCTGTCGGCCGCGGGCTGGCGTGAGGAGCCGGGCGTGGAGGGCCGGCAGTACGCCGAGCTGGCGCTGCGCTGGCGCGCGGAGGGAGCGCAGATCATCGGCGGCTGCTGCGGGGTGCGCCCCGAGCACCTGCAGGCCGCACGGCAGGCCCTGGCCGAGACCAAGCCCGGACACGAGCGCCCGGCCGCGCGCGAGCACGGAAACGGGTCGGCCCGGGGCAAGCACCAGAGCCCGCCGCGCTGGGAGGACTCCCGCGGGCGCGAGATGTTTCCGCTCCAGATGCCGGAGATCGATGTCGACCAGGGAGTGTTCGTCCCCACCCAGGGAAGCTTTCTGACCTGGAAGTACCTGTTCCGAGAGGGCGTGGGCGCCCACCAGCGCTGCCTGGACATCGGGTGCGGAAGCGGCCTGCTCACAGTGCAGCTGGCGCGCAACGGCGCCGCCCACGTCCACGCCATCGACATCGACGACGTGGCCGTGAAGAACACGCTCACCAACGCGTTTCGCAACGGCGTCGCCGATCGCGTCAGCGGCGCCACCCAGGATCTATACCCGTGGGTTCCCGAGGAGCCCTACGACGTGATCGTGGCCAGCCTGTACCAGACGCCCGTCGATCCCTTCGAGCAGGTCAACACCCACCGGCCGCTCGATTACTGGGGCCGCAACCTCCTGGATCACCTGATTCGGGTGCTTCCCGAGGCGCTGGCCGACGACGGGACGGCATACATGATGCAATTGTCGATCATCGGCCAGCGCCGGACCGCTGAGCTGCTCGATCGGGTCGGCTATCAGGCGCGTGTGGTCGATTTCTCGTTCTTTCAGTTCTCCGACCTTTTCAGCACCAAGAGTGAGCAGATCGCTCGCGTGGAGGAACACTCCGACGCCTACCACCTAAGGTTCGGGGCGGCTGACGTCATGGTCGCCTACCTAATTGAGATCACCCGCAAGCGCGAGGAACCAACGAGCCAATGAGCTTTTCCGAAAACGAGTTTCTTTTCACCTCGGAGTCGGTGACCGAGGGACACCCGGACAAGATCGCCGACCAGATCTCCGACGGTGTCCTGGATGCCGTCATGCGCGATGACCCCCGCGGGCGGGTCGCGTGCGAGACGCTGGTCAACACCGGGCTGGTTGTGGTCTCCGGCGAGATCTCCACCGACACGTACGTCGACATCCAGGACATCGCCCGTTCGACGATCGAGAAGATCGGCTACAACGACGCGCTGTACGGCTTCGACTGCAAAACGTGCGCGGTGATCAACACCATCGACAAGCAGTCGCCCGACATCGCCCAGGGCGTGGACTCGGCGTTTGAGCAGCGGTCGGGCAGCGGCAACGGCGACGAGGCCGACGTGGCCGGGGCCGGGGACCAGGGAATGATGTTCGGCTACGCCTCGAACGAGACCCCGGAGCTGATGCCCCTGCCGATCGCGCTCGCCCATCGGCTGGCCCGCAGGGTTTCGGAGGTGCGCAAGGACGGGACGCTTCCCTACCTACGCCCCGACGGCAAGACTCAGGTGAGCGTGCGCTATGTGGACGGGCGGCCGGTCGCGGTCGAGAAGCTCCTGATCTCCTCCCAGCACGGCGAGGGCGCCGAGGAGCACATCAAGCAGGATCTCTGGGAGAACGTGGTCAAGGGCGTGATCCCCGAGGATCTGTACGACGGCGAGCTCGAGCGCAGCTTCCTGGTCAACCCCACGGGCCGCTTCGTGATCGGCGGACCGATGGGCGACTGCGGCCTGACCGGGCGCAAGATCATCGTCGACACCTACGGCGGGATGGCTCGCCACGGCGGCGGCGCCTTCTCGGGCAAGGACCCGTCCAAGGTCGACCGGTCGGCCGCCTACGCTGCCCGCTACGTGGCCAAGAACGTGGTCGCGGCGGGACTTGCCGATCGCGCCGAGGTCCAGGTCGCCTACGCGATCGGCGTCGCGCGCCCGGTGTCGGTGATGGTCGAGACCTTCGGCACCGAGAAGATCGGCCGCGGGCAGATCCTCAAGCTGATCGGCGAGCACTTCGACCTGCGCCCCGGCGCGTTTCGCGAGTACCTCAACCTCCACCGGCCGATCTATCAGAAGACCGCCGCCTACGGCCACTTCGGCCGCGACGACCCGGACTTCACGTGGGAGAAGACCGACAAGGCCGATGAGCTGAGGGCGGCCGCCGGTCTCTGAACCGGGCGTTCCGGCGCCCAGGCCCGCGAATCAGCGGGCCTTCACATTGGTATGACTCGTAGGGCAGGGTGGATGCTGCCGCGCGCGTGTCACGTTCTCCGGCTCGAGACCGGTTGCCCTCTCGCACCGCCTCTCGCGCAAGCAAATGACCCACTCGACCCGAGGCGGGAGCTCGGCGGGGCGTTTGCCTCCAAGAGCGACGCAAACGTCCCAATGGTTCTGGCCGCCGAATCGACCGGGACGTTTGCCGCGCATAGCGATGCAAACGCCCCTCTGCGTCGAAACTGGTGGTCGAGTGGGCGTTTGCACCATCCCGCAGCGTGGTTTCTCGCGCAGCGGGTGTGTCCTAAGTCCGCAAATCGGCTGGTTCTCGCGGGCGGCGAGGCCGACCGATTAGTCACGGCGGGAGCGCGGGTCTAAGCGTCTGTAATCCACCACCGAGGAGGACGCAATGAGCAGCACGACAGCCACCCGGATCCGCGAGATCGGCCTCGTGATCATCCCCTGCGTCGATCAGGACCAATCGATCGAGTTCTACGTCGAGACGCTCGGCTTCGAGAAGCGCGTGGATGTGAACTTCGGAGACGGCAAGTACCGCTGGGTCGAGGTCTACCCGCCGGCCGGAACCACCGGGCTGGCCATCTGCCCTCCGCGTGACGGGAAGCCCGATCCGCGTGATACGGGCGTCAGCCTGAACACCGACGACGTCGACGCGACCCACGCCGCGCTGCGCTCGGCCGGCGTCGACGTCGACGCCGAGGTGTCACGCATGGGCGATCCGGTGCCGCCGATGTTCTGGTTCCGCGATCCCGAAGGCCACACGCTGATGGTCGTCCAGGTGAGCTCGCCCGGGGAAGCTCTCAAGGCCGTACGGGAAGCCGCCTAACGACCGCAACGCCCGCGGTGGGTCACCCATCCGCCGCCGGGCGCTCGAACGCCCGCCGGGCCTGGGCGGCGATCGCTTCGGCGAGGTCGCGCGCCTCGGTGACTCGCTGCAAGGCATCTGAGAGCTGTCTGCGCCCGGTGGCGAATGCCCAGCACTCGAGCATCCGGGGGCGGGAGTGGATCGCGCCCGCCAAGCGGGTCAGCTCCTCGGGCTCGAGCGTGACGTGCTCGCGATAGCGCGAGACGACGACGTCGACGAGCCGCGGACTCCTGGCCCCGGCAGCCCACAACAGAAAGCCCAACGACCAGAGGCGTGGTCCCCGGCCGGCACCGGCCCAGTCCACGATCACCAGACGCTGATCCGGGGTGGGGATCGCGTTGGCGGGGACGAAGTCCGGGTGCACGAACGCGTGCGGCAGGTCGTGACAATCGTCGGTGGTCTCGACCTCGTCGCGCAAGCGGTCATACAGCGCCAGCTCGCGGACGCCGACGCGGGGGAGGGCATCGGCGACCAGGTCCCGCGCGGCGTCCACCTCCTCGCGGGGGCCGCCGGTGAGCGACAGGTGATGCCACGCCCCACCGGCTCGCAGGCCGGTGCCGGGGTTGGCGTGCAGCCGCCCGAGCAGGGCGCCGAGGAACGCGGCGGGACGCCCGGGACGCAGCGGGGCGGCGGGCTTGACGAATTCGGTGACGAGCACCGCCTGTCCCGCGAAGGTCGATACCGGCTCGGGGTGGGCGCATCGCTCGGCCGGGAACCGACGATCCTCCAACCTGCGCAGGATCGCGGCGTCGCCTTCGACGCCTTCCAGCGGTCGCGCCGCCGGGAAGACACGGGCGACCCAGCTCGGGCCGTCGTGGCGATCGACCCGGAACACCCCGACGTCCAGCTCGGTGATCGCCGCCACACGGATGCCGTAGGCGCGTTCGAGATGGCTGGCTTCAAAGGCCGGCCCGAGCTGGCTGTCGGCGGTCGCTGGCACCTCGAGTAATGATCGACTATCGCTTGGGCTGCCAGAAGGCGATCTCGCCCGCGGACGGGGTGCCCACCACGCTGCGCCACCCCACCGGGCCCTCACGCGGCTCGAGGAGCACCCGGGCGCCGAGCAGCCGCGCGCGATCGGTCGCCTCGGCGATGTGACCGACCTCGACGTAGGGGAGCCAGAGGGGCCGGGACAACGGCCCCTCCACGATGCCTCCGCCGATCTCCCCGCCGAGCTCGAGGGCGAGATAGGAGCCGGTCGGCATCCGGACCTGCTCCGCGCGCCACCCGCACAGGCCGGTGTAGAAGTCGCGCGCGGCGGCCAGACCGCCGGTGTGGAGCTCCAGGTGCACGACTCGCCCGTTGAGAAGATGATCCATCCGGGGGTAGGACCCGCGACCCGGCGGAAATTCATCGGCCGCCGCCGATTAGTTACTCGGCCCGACCAGGTCTAACCTGCTGGTGTGCTCAGTCTCCCTCCGAGCGCCAGCGATGGATGAACCGGACACGGGCGCCGGCCGCGACGCGCAGGGCCGGTCCTTCGAGGAGCTCGTAGAGCCCTACCGCTCCGAGCTGCACGCCCACTGCTACCGGATGCTCGGCTCGGTCTACGACGCCGACGATGCGCTCCAGGAGACGCTGCTGCGGGGGTGGCGGGGGCTGGCGAAATTCCAGGGGCGAAGCTCGCTGCGCTCGTGGCTGTACACGATCGCCACCAACGCCTGCCTCACGCAGATAGCCAAGCGCCCCAAGCGAGTTCTGCCGATCGACTATGCGCCGCCGACCGACCCCCACGTGGCTCCCGGCGCCCCGCTGGTCGAGTCGGTGTGGCTCGAGCCCTACCCCGACGATGCCAGCGGCCTGCCCGACGGTCTCGCCGCCCCCGAGGCCCGCTACGAGCAGCGGGAGGGCGTCGAGCTGGCCTTCGTGGCGGCGCTCCAGCACCTGGCGCCCAACCAGCGCGCCGTGCTGATCCTGCGCGAGGTCCTTGGCTTCTCGGCCAAGGAGTCCGCCGTCATGCTCGAGACGACGGTCGCGTCGGTCAACAGCGCCCTGCAGCGAGCCCGCGCCGCCGTCGAGGAGCGCGTTCCCGAGCAGACCCAGCAGGCGACGCTCCGGGCGCTCGGTGACGACGGACTGCGACGGCTGGTGGACCGGTATGTCGATGCCTGGGAGCGCTGTGATGTCAACGCCTTCGCGGCGATGCTGGTCGAGGACGCCACCTTCACGATGCCTCCGCTGACCACCTGGTATGAGACGCGCGGGGGCATTTCGCTCTGGGCGACCAACTACCCGCTCTCCGGGGCGTGGCGCTGGCGGGCGCTTCTCACGCGCGCCAACGGTCAGCCGGCGCTGGCCTTCTACTCGTGGGATGAGCCTGCGCAGGCCCACCTGCCGTTCGCGCTCAACGTGCTCAGCCTGCGCGGCGACCGGGTCAGCGACGTCACCGCCTTCATCGTGCGCTCGATCGAATCGAGCGAGCCCGGTGCCTTCGAGCGCTTTCCCGAGCAGCCGATGAATCCGCGGCAGCTGACCGGCACGTTTGAGCGGTTCGGGCTGCCCGATCGAGTCGCCTGACGCGGTCGGTCAGCCCGCGCCGGCAAGCGCTTCCTTCAGCTAATGCGCGCCTTCGCGGGTGATCGCCTTGGCGCCGGCGGTCAGTCCGGCCCGCACTGCGTCCTCCAGCGATGCGCCGCCGGCCAGGGCGGCGGCCAGAGCCCCCGCGAACGCGTCTCCCGCCCCGGTCGTGTCGACCACCTCATCGACCGGACGGGCGCTCAGGGCGGACACGCCGCCCGAGTGCGCGAACACGGCCCCCCGCGACCCCAGGGTGATCACGACCGACTCGGGACCGCGGCGCAGGAGCCGCTCGGCTGCCGACTCCGGGTCCCGAGCCGGCTCCCGGTCGGCCAGCAGCGCGGCGGCCTCGTGCTCGTTGACCAGCAGGGGGTCGAGTCCCTCGAGCAGTTCTCCGGGCACGTCCTGCACCGGTGACAGGGTGACGATGGGACGGGTTCCGGCGGCGATGGCCAGCCGCACTGCGGCGCTGACCGTCTCGATCGGCACCTCCAGCTGGGCGAGCATGACCGCCGCCGAGGCAAAGGCGTCACCGTGCTCCTCCACGTCCTGGCGCGACAGGCTCGCATTGGCGCCGGGGTCGACCACGATGGTGTTCTCACCGTCCACGGTCACGGTGATATACGCGGTTCCGGTCGCCGTGTCGGGCAGGGCCCGGACCAGCTCGGTGTCCACCCTCTCGCTGCGCAGATCCGCGAGCAGCCGCTCGCCGGCGCCGTCCTGACCCACCCGTCCGATCATCCGGACGTCAGCCCGGGCGCGAGCCGCGGCCACCGCCTGGTTGGCGCCCTTGCCGCCGGCTCGCCGTGTCACCTGATCGGCGGTCAGCGTCTCGCCCGGCTTGGGTGCGCGGGGGACGAGTAACACCACATCCTCGTTGATGGAGCCGACCACCAGCACCGAGTCGCCCGAGCGTTGACGGTTCCTGTTCACGGCCTCGGGAACCTTATTGACGCTGTCAGCGCCTGTTCGATTTCCCACCCGCGCGAGGAACTGTTCACTGAAAACGGTTTGCGATCCCGGTGACCGGGACAGGCTGCAGTGCAGAGAGGTCTCAAGTCGCACGAAGGCGAGGAGAATGGACGCTGGGAGAAGCAGGAGCGCCCGCGGCGTCGTGGCGCTCGGGATCGGCTGCCTGATCGCGATCGCGGTCGCGGCCTGCGGCCAGTCCGCAGGCGCGCAGCGTCCGGCGCATTTCGCGCTGCGCAAGCCGCTGAAGATCGGCTACTCGGTCTATGACCTCTCGGATCCCTACTGGCAGAGCTACGCCGAGGGCATCCAGGCCGAGGCCAAGGCGTTGCACATGGGCTTCGCCGAGTCAGATCAGAAGAGCAGCGAGCTCGCCCAGGTCACCAGCAGCGCGGATCTGATCGACCAGGGCATCAGCGCCCTGATCGTCTCCCCGGTCCAGCCCGCGGCCCTGACCGCCACCGAGGACAGCGCGCACGCCAACCGCATCCCGGTGATCGTCGGGGACGTGGGGGCGGTCGGCAACTACGACGTGTTCGTGCAGTCCGCCAACCGGGGCGGAGGAGCCCTGGCCGCCCGTTACATGGTCAGCCGCCTGGCCAAGCGACCCGGGGTCAAGGAGATCGGCGTCATCAATCTGGCCCCCGGCAACGTCTCGGGCGAGCTGCGGGTGGGGGGCTTCACCAGTGAGATCGCCAAGCAGCCGGGGTTCAAGATCGTCGCCAACCTCAACGGCAACGAGGACGTCCTTGACTCCTTCACGGTCGCCGAGGACATGCTGATCGCCCATCCCCACCTGGCGGGCATCTTCGCGGCCAACGACTCCGAGGCCGAGGGCGCCGTCCAGGCGCTGGCCCAGGCCGGCAAGAACGGCAACAACGACGTCGTGGTCGTCGGCTTCAACGGCGACGCCCCGGCGCTGTCGCTGATAAAGAGCGGGCAGATGGCGGCGACCGTCGCCCAGGATCCCTACGGGGAGGGTCAGGCCGCGGTGCGCGCCGCCTACGCGCTGATCCACAACCAGCCCGTCAAGTACAGCCAGCGCAGCGCGCGCACGATCGACTTCCCGATCAAGCTGGTGACCCGAGCGACGCTGGAAAAGCAGAAGGGGAGCTGAGGTGGCCGATTCCGCCCCCATCCTGGCCGCCCACGGCATCGTCAAGCGCTTCGGGGGAGTGCAGGCGCTCGGCGGCGTGGACTTCGATGTGCGAGCCGGCGAGGTTCACGCCCTGGTCGGAGAGAACGGGGCCGGCAAGAGCACGTTGATCAAGATCTTGGGCGGTCTGCACAAGCCGACCGAGGGAGAGATCGAGCTGCGCTCGGAGCGCGTCTCCTTCAGCGGGCCGCTGGCCTCCCAGCGCGCCGGCATCGGCGTCGTCGCCCAGGAGTTCACGCTCGTGCCCAAGCTCTCGATCGCCGAGAACGTGCTCCTGGGTCGTGAGCCCCGGCGCCTATGGGCCCTCCTGGACTGGCCCGCCCTGCGAGAGCGCACGTCGGCGTTGCTCTCCGAGCTGGGACTCGAGGCCGACCCCCGGACTCCGGTGGCCTCCTTGTCGATCGCCGACCAGCAGCTCGTCGAGATCGCCAAGGCGCTCTCCCTGGAGCCCACCGTGCTGATCATGGATGAGCCCTCCGCGGCGCTGAACGAGTCAGAGGTCGACCGGCTGTTCGAGGTGGTTTCGGCGCTCCGGGACCGCGACGTCGGGGTGGTCTATGTCTCGCACCGCCTCGAGGAGGTGTTTCGCCTCGCCGACCGGATCACCGTCCTGCGCGACGGCGAGCGCGTGGGCACCCACGACAAGGACTCGATGAGCGAGGACGAGCTCATCACCGAGATGCTGGGGCGCGAGCTTGAGCAGCACGAGCATGAGCCACGGGAAGCGGGGGACGGCGGGGAGGCGCTGCTCCAGGTCACCGGTCTGTCGCTGGACGGCGCCTTCTCCGACGTTGACTTCGAGGTTCGCGCCGGCGAGATCCTGGGCGTGGCCGGCCTGGTGGGGTCCGGGCGCTCGGAGCTCACGCGGGCACTGTTCGGGCTGCTGACCCCCACGGCCGGGAGCGCCCAGATCGACGGCACCGCGCTCGCCGCCACCGAGCCACGGGCGGCGCTGGCGGCCGGGGTGTTCCTGCTCTCGGAGGATCGCAAGTCCGATGGCCTGATCCCCGATCTCTCGGTCCGCGAGAACCTCTTCCTGACCGCTTCCCCCGATGACGGCGGCTCGAGCTGGCGGCTGCGGGCCGACGCCGAGACCAAGGAGTACGAGGAGGTCAGGGAGTTCCTCGACATCCGCGCCCATTCGCCCGAGCAGCCCATTCCAACCCTGAGCGGCGGCAACCAGCAGAAGGTGCTGCTGGGCCGGGCGCTGACCAGCAAGGCTCGCGTGCTCCTGCTCAACGAGCCGACGCGCGGCGTCGACATCGGCGCCAAGTCAGACATCTACGCGGCGTTGCGCAAGCTGGCCAGTGAGGGGTCGGCGGTCCTGATCAGCTCGTCCGACGCCCTGGAGCTCTCGCAGGTCTGCGACCGCTGCCTGGTCATGAGCCGGGGACGCGCGATCCGGATGCTCGGCCCCTCCGAGCTCGACGAGGACACGATCGTGGCCACCGCCGTGCGGGCCCGCGCCGAGGAGGACGCCGCGTCATGAGCACCGCCTCCGCCTCGCTTCGCCGTCCGGGCCGGCTGAGCCCCCGGCGGCTGCTCGACGCGATGCAGAGCCTGGGGCTGCTGGCGGTTCTGGTCGTGGTCTTCATCGGGGTCTCGATCGCCGAGCCCCGCTTCTTCTCCTCCGACAGCATCAAGGCGATCCTCATCAACTCCTCGATGCTGGCCGTGTGCGGCTTCGGGATGACCCTGGCCATTGCCCTGCGCGGGATCGACCTCTCGGTCGGCTCGGTGCAGGCCCTCGCCGCCGTGGTCGCGGCCAAGCTCTCGTCGACGGGCACGCCGCTGGCGCTGGCCATCGCCGCCGCGCTGCTGGCCGGCGTGATTGCGGGCGCGCTCAACGGGGTGGTCATCAGCCAGCTCCGCGTACCCGCCTTCGTGGCCACGCTGGGGATGATGTCGATCGCCCGCGGGGTGGCGCTCATCTACTCAAACGGCGGGTCGTTCCTGGTCAGCGACTCCAGCTTCACCGACATCTCGCGAGATTCGATTGCCGGCGTCCCGCTGCCCTTCGTGATCACGCTGCTCGCCCTGCTGGCCGCCTGGACGCTGTTCAACCACACCCCCTTCGGTCGTCACATCGCTGCGGCCGGCGGGAACGAGGACGCCGCCGTCGCCTCGGGAATCCGCCTGGCGCCCCTGGTCATCATCGTGTTCGCGATCGTCGGCCTCACGGCCGCCATGGCCGGGGTGTTGCTCACCGCGCAGGTCGCCTACATCGACGGAACGGTCGGGGTCGGGTTCGAGCTCAACGTGATCGCCGTCGTGGTCCTGGGCGGCACCAGTCTGGCCGGGGGCCGCGGCAATCTGCTGGGCACCCTGCTGGCGGCGATCCTGATCGCCAGCATCACCGGCGCGCTGAACATCCTGGGCGTGGCCACCCTGTATCAGTACCTGGCGGTGGGTCTGCTGCTGATCCTCGCGCTCGCCCTTCAGAGCCTTCGCGACCGGCTCGCGGGCCGGTCCTCCGCTGACGGAGGGGAGTGATCGAGATGTCCGACCGAGTCCGGAGCGCGCTGACCACCGTGATCGCGCGGTACACGATCGAGGTCGTGCTGGTGACCTTGGTGATCGTGCTCCTACTGACCAGCTCGGACTTCGGCAGCAGCCAGAACCTCGACGGGGTGCTGCGCCAGTCGGCGTTCGTGGGCATCGGCGCGGCGGGGATGACGCTGCTCATCATCAGTGGAGCCTTTGACCTGTCGGTGGCTCCGATGCTGGCCCTGTGCGGCATCCTGGCCGGCCACCTGGTCGGCGACGTGGGCCTGATCCTCGCCATCATCGCCGCCCTGATCTTCGGCGGGCTGCTGGGCACGCTCAACGGTGTGATCGTGACCAGGCTCCGAGTGCCGGCGTTCGTGGCCACGCTGGGGATGCAGTACGTGTATCTGGCGGTGGCGCTGGCCTGGACCAACGGCGCAGTGGTCGTGATCACCAACACCAGCTTCCTCGCGCTGGGCGCGGGCGATGCCCTGGGCATCCCGACCCCGTTCCTGTTCATGATCGGGACCTACGCGGTGTGCTGGTATCTGCTCTGGCGCACCCGCTACGGGCGCCAGGTGCGGGCGCTGGGCAGCAACGAGCGCGCCAGCCGGGTGGCCGGGATACCCATCAACCGCGTCAAGGTGGCGACCTTCGCGCTGGTCGGCGTCTGTGTCGGGCTCGCGGGCGTGCTCCTGGCCGCGCTCGTCTCCTCCGCGGACTCGACGGTCGCCACCGGCTATGAGCTCAACGTGATCGCCGCCGTGGTCGTCGGGGGCACCAGCCTCAACGGAGGGCGCGGGACGCTCGTGGGCTCCTTCACCGGAGCGATCTTCTTCACCCTGGTGTCCAACGCGCTCGACCTCTACGGGATCGGCTCCTACTGGCAGTACGTGGCCACCGGCCTGGTCCTGATCACGGCGCTGGGCGTGGAGGGGCTGCGGCGCCGCTTCTGGCTCCAGCCGGCGTGAGCTGACCGCCCCGTCGGCGCCCCGTCGGCGCTCGCCGGCCGCGTGAGAGCCAGGCTTCCTATGCTGAGGGACGATGTCCGCTCAGTACATCTTCACGACCCACAGGCTGTCGCGCCGGTATCCGCCCGACAAGGAGGTGCTGACCGACATCTCCCTGTCGTTCCTGCCCGGAGCCAAGATCGGGGTGCTCGGCTACAACGGCGCCGGCAAATCGACGCTGCTGCGGATCATGGCCGGCATGGACACCGACTTTGACGGCGAGGCCCAGCTGGGGACCAAGGCCACGGTGGGGCTGCTCTCCCAGGAGCCCGAGCTCGATCCCACCAAGGACGTGCGCGGCAACGTCGAGGACGGAGTGTCCGAGATCCGCGCCCTGCTCGACCGCTTCAACGAGCTCTCGATGAACTACTCCGACGAGACCGCCGACGAGTTCTCGCGGGTCCAGGAGCAGATCGACGCGGCCGACGCCTGGAACCTCGACACGACGCTCGAATACGCAATGGACGCGCTGCGCTGCCCGCCGCCCGACGCCGACGTGACCAAGCTCTCGGGCGGGGAGCGCCGGCGGGTGGCCATGTGCCGGCTGCTGTTGCGCCAGCCCGACCTGCTGCTCCTCGACGAGCCCACCAACCACCTGGACGCCGAGTCGGTGGCGTGGCTCGAGCAGCATCTGCAGGACTACAAGGGCACCGTGGTCGCCATCACCCACGATCGCTACTTCCTGGACAACGTCGCCGGCTGGATCCTCGAGCTCGACCGGGGCCGCGGGATTCCCTACCAGGGCAACTACTCGGGCTGGCTGGAGCAGAAGCAGGTGCGCCTCCGCCAGGAGGAGCGCCAGGAGTCAAGCCGCCAGCGGACGATCCAGCAGGAGCTCGAGTGGGTGCGCATGAACGCCTCGGCGCGCCGGGGTAAGCCCAAGGCGCGCCTGAACGCCTACGAGGCGCTGCTCGCCGAGGACCGCAACGTCAAGCTCGACCAGGTGCAGATCCACATCCCGGCCGGCCCCCGGCTGGGCGATCTGGTGATCGAGGCCGACGGCTTGAGCAAGTCCTACGGCGACCGCCTGCTGATCGACGACCTGAGCTTCACCCTCCCGCGCGGCGGGATCGTCGGCGTGATAGGCCCCAACGGCGCCGGCAAGACCACCCTGCTGCGGATGATCACCGGCCAGGAGCAGCCCGACGCCGGGACGCTGAAGATCGGGGACACGGTCAAGCTCGCCTACGTCGACCAGTCGCGCGAGGCGCTCGATCCCGAGAAGAACGTCTGGGAGGAGATCTCCGGAGGTCTGGACGAGATCACGCTCGGCGAGCGCACGGTGGCCAGCCGCGCCTACGTCGCCGGCTTCAACTTCAAGGGCACCGATCAGCAGAAGAAGGTGGCCAAGCTCTCCGGCGGTGAGCGCAACCGCCTGCACCTGGCCAAGCTGCTGCGCAGCGGCGGCAACCTGATGCTCCTCGACGAGCCCACCAACGACCTGGACACCGACACGCTGCGGGCGCTCGAGGAGGCGCTGCTTTCCTTCGCGGGCTGCGCGGTGGTCGTCTCCCACGATCGCTGGTTCCTGGACCGGATCGCCACCCACGTGCTGGCCTTCGAGGGCGACTCCCAGGTGCGCTGGTTCGAGGGCAACTTCGAGGCCTACGAGGCCTTCCGCCACGAGCAGCTGGGCGCCGAGGCCGACCGCCCGCACCGGCTGACCTACAAGAAGCTCGTCCGCGGCTAGCTAGCCAGCGCGCCAGGGTCAATCCCGCCTGGACATTTGTCCGAGTTCTGGGGCGTGGAGGTCAGTTGACCGCATGGAGTGCCGATACATCTCGTTTACCTGCGAGAGGACGCGCGCATGTGCACGAGAGCGATATGGACGACCCCCGGCGGCGCAGCGTTGGTAGGCCGCACCATGGATTGGGAGCACGACATGCGCACGAACATCTGGGCACTGCCGGCCGGGATGAAGCGCGACGGTCTCGTTGACGGCGGTCTTTCCTGGACGGCGCAGTTCGGAAGCGTCGTTTCGACCGCCTATGACATCGCCAGCGCGGATGGCATGAACGATGCGGGGCTGGGGGCGCATCTGCTGTGGCTGGCCGAGTCGGACTACGCCGAACGGGATCCAGCCCGGTCCGCACTGGCGCCGTCGATCTGGATGCAGTATTTCGTGGACAACTTCGCCACGGTCGCCGACTGCGTCAGGTTCTTGGAGCAGACGCCGGTTCAGCTCGTGCCACAGATTGATCCGGTCAGCGGCGAGGACATCACAGTTCACTTGGTCCTCGACGATGCCAGCGGGGACTCGGCGATCGTCGAGTACGTTGACGGCGAGCCGCGGATCCACCATGGCCGGTCGTTCGACGTGGTCACCAACTCGCCGCCATTTGACGAGCAGCTCGAGAATTTGCGGCGGTTTGAGGGCCTCGGCGAGGATGCACTGCTCCCGGGCAGCGGCGAGGCAGACGATCGCTTCATCCGGGCGGCCTATTACGTCCGGCGGCTTCCTGAGCCCGGCTCGGACCGCGAGGCGGTCGCAGAGATCCTGAGCGTGATGCGCAATGCTTCGCAGCCGTTCGGGACGAGCGATCCGGACCGCCCGAACATCGCGCGCACGCTCTGGCGCACGGTTGCCGACCTCACCTCCGGCGTGTACGTCTTCGAATCCGCATCGGACCCGAACGTCGTTTGGATCACCGTGGGCGACCTTGACCTGTCGGTGGGAGCACCCACGCTCAAGCTTGATCTCAACGGTGAGTCCGACCTCGTCGGAGATGTAACCTCGCGGTTTCAGCCCGCCGAACCGTTCGCATTTGCGGCGCCCCTCCTCGCCTTGACGTAGCCATCGCCGCGCGGGGGCTGGCAAGCCCCTCCGTTTGATGGCAGTCGATGTTCAGGTTCGCGCGTCGTGCGTGACGCGCTCATCCATCATGGTCATCCTGAAGCTGGCCGCAGCCGGCGGCTTACGCGATGGCGCGGCGCGAGCGGCGCTTGGGAGAGATTTGCGCCGCTCGCGCGCGCTGCCGGATCGGGGGACCGGTCTGGGGTGCCCCGGGGCCGATCACACTGAGGGGGGCAGGGTGATCGACGTGAGCGCTCGTCAGGGCGAGCGCGAAATCGGAGGGTTGATGGTTCGCCGCGGTGAGCTTTACGAGCGCACGCGGCGGGCGGCTCGCCTGCTTGGCGGTACTTCCGCCGGCCGTTCGATGCTCATTTCCGCGTTGCACGTCGCTCCCAAGCCGGGGTCACATTTCGTGAGGCCGTCACCGGGGACTGGAGCGACGCGTCAGCGTGTCCACACGCTGACCCGGTTAACGGTACTCCTCCTCAGCGTCGTTTGCCCAAGAAACGCCACTGGTGAACGTCGGTGAACGGAAACTGGCACCAAATTGCTAAGTCAGCAACGCGCCCTCACCGACATCGGCGAGCAGCGCCTTCTCGTCTCAGCCGCGCACAATGCGTCGAGCCCGATCGCTTCGCCCATTTCGGGCTGCCCGGCGACCGCACCGTGATCACGGGCTCGCAGGTCGTCCTGTAATCGCCGGCGCGGCTACGTGAACAGCGAGTCGTCGACCACTCGGGCCTCCAGCGACCTGTAGGAGCCGGTGTAGAACACCAGCGGCCGGCCGTCGCGGTAGTCCGGGCTGTGGCCGGCCCGCTCCCGCGAACACACGGCCGCCGGTCCCAGGCTCACCGCCCGCGCGCTGAGGCCCCCGACCCTCGACTGCACCGGGAAACCGGAACATATGGCCGGGAAACCGGTGCAGACGACCCCTCCGCCGGCCGCGACGACCGCCTCGGAGGTCAGGTCACCGCTGGTGGTCGCGACTGTGAATCGGCCCCTCGGTCTGACCCAGGGGAATCCCGGCCCGCCGGGCCCGGGAGGCGATGATCTCGGCGAGCACCGAGACCGCGGTCTCCTCGGCGGTGCGGCTGCCGATGTCCAGCCCGCAGGGGGCGTGGATCCGCGCGATGTCCGGATCGGTGGCGCCCGCTTCGCGCAGGCGGCGCTCGCGGTCGATGGTCGTCTGCCGGCTGCCCAGGGCGCCGATGTAGCCCGCGTTGGTCGAGACCGCGGCCAGCAGAGCGGGCTCGTCGAACTTGGGATCGTGGGTGAACACGAGCACGGCGTCACGGGAACCGAGCTCCATGTCGCGCATGACCTCCTGAGGCCACCCGACGGTGACGTGGGCGGCCGAGGAGAACCGCGATGAGCGCACGAACCGATCCCGGGCGTCGCAGATCGTGACCTCGTAGCCGATCTGGGAGGCGAAGGGGGCGAGGGCCGCCGAGAAATCGATCGCCCCGAAGATGAACATCCGGGGCGGCGGGGCGAAGGAGCGGGTGTGGACGGGAATCTCGTCGCCGAGGGTCGCGCCCTCGGCGCCGAACCGGCGCACTGTGGTTTTGCCCTCCTCCAGCAGGCCGCGCGCCTCGCGGGCGACGTTGCGGTCCAGGAGCTCGAAGGTGCCCAGCGTTCCGACCGGCTGGTCGTCGATCACGGCCAGACGCGTCCCGGCGCTGGCGCCGATGCTCGTGCCGTCCAGCAGCGTCGAGATGGCGACGGGGCGGCCCTCGGCGTGCGCCTCCAGGGCCGCGAGCTCGACCTCGGCGGCCTCACCGTGCAGCTCCTGGATGAAGATGTGCACGATGCCGCCGCACATCAGGCCGACGGTGCCGGCCAGCTCGTCGGAGATGCCGTAGGTGACCAGCTTGGGCTCGCCACCGGTGGCCAGGATCGTCTCGGCCTCCTCGACTACGGCCCCCTCCACGCAGCCGCCTGTGATCGACCCCTCGATGCTCCCGTGCTCGTCGACGATCAGCATCGCGCCCACGGGAAGCGGCGCGGAGCCCTCGACCTCGACGAGCAGAGCCTGCACGAACCGGCGCTGCTCGCGCAACCACCCGATGGCCACATCCTGGGTGGCGTCGACGACCGCCGAGTCGATCATGTGGGCATCTGCCTCGTCAACATCGTCTGCATCAGGAACCCCTTGAGAGCAACACTCTAGTCACCGCTGGTTCGGTGTCGCCACCGCACCTAAGGGATCGCTTAGCTCACAGGCCCGGCCTCAACCGGTGCCCTCCGCCAAGCCGTCGGCCACCGAGCTCCACAGGGTCACGTGGGGTCGCGGGCGCGCCCGCGAGGAGGTAGTGCCCGACCGACCGGTGGAGATCGCCTGGGTCGCCTCCGGGGTGGTGGCGAACCGCTGCATGGCCAGGGCCGCGGGCAGCGCCCGCCCGAACCCGAGCGTGCTGGCATGCCACATCTCGAGCATCGGCGTGCCCCGGACGTCGAGCCGGGTCAGCGCCCGCCGGCGCAGCTCCTCGATCACCGTGTGGGCGAGGGTGAGCACGATCCCGTCGCCGGCGGCGGCCGCGGCCACCGCCGCGGCGTGGTTGGTGTAGGCGACGACCTCGGCCGGTTCGATGCCGGCGCGCGCGAACAAGAGACCGGCCCCGGTCGTCGGGTCGAGCTCGGGCGGACCGAGCAGCCAGCGCTGGTCGGCCAGCGCGGCGGGCGCGATGTCGCGGCGCCCGGCCTGCGGATGTCCGGGGGCCGCCACCACGATCAGGCGGCAGCGCAGGAACGGAACCGAGGCGATGGTGGCCGCCTTGTCCGGCGCGGGCGCCGGACCCAGGGCGATGTCGGCGCGCCGGTGCTCGAGCAGGTCCGCGATCGCGGCCCCCGGGACCGACTCGATGGCCACGTCCAGCCCCGACTCGCGGGCGGTGAACGCCTCGACCAGCGGCGAGATGTGCTCGGCGACGACGCTCGTGACCGCCACCTGCATGAGGCGCGGCTGTCCGTCGCCGTCGTGGACCGAGCGCCGGGCCTGCTCGGCGAGCCCCAGGATCTCGGTCGCCAGAGCCGCTAGGCGCCGCCCTCCCGGGGTCAGCGCGATCCCCCGGCCGCTGCGCACGAACAGCTCGTCGCCGAGCTCCTTGCGCAACGCGGCAACCGCCACCGACACGGCCGGCTCGGTGACGCCGAGCTCGCCGGCGGCCGCCTTGACCGAGCCGAGCTGGGCGACGAGCACGAAGGACTGCAGCTGCGCGAGGGTCATCTTTTGGCCTAAGCGATCACTTAACTCCGGTTGCCGGGAGGCTAGACCACGGCCAGTATGGTTGGCGTGGAGAAGAGAGCCGACGGCGGGACCGGACCGCCGGCCTTTCGTCCCAAACAGGAGCGAGAGGAAGCATTTGCAGGTTCCGGCGCCATTTGAGTACGAGCGGGCCACCAGCATCGAGCACGCGCTGGTGCTGCTGCGCGAGCTCGGACCCGACGCCAGGATCCTCGCCGGAGGGCATTCGCTGCTGCCGATGATGAAGTTGCGCCTGGCCGCTCCCGAGTACCTGATCGACATCGACGACCTGGCCGAGGAGCTCGGGTACGTGCGCGAGCACGGAGACGAGATCCGGATCGGGGCCATGACCCGCCACCGCGATCTGCTCGAGTCCCCGCTTCTGGCCGACCGGGCGGCGATCTTCGTCGATGCCGAGCGCGTGATCGCCGATCCGGTGGTTCGCAACCGGGGCACCATCGGCGGCGCGCTGTGCCAGGCCGACCCCTCGGAGGACCTGAGCGCCGTGTGCGCGGCGATCGACGCCCAGCTGGTTATCCGCGGACTCGATGGCGACCGGGTCGCGGACATGTACGAGTTTCACCGCGGCCCCTACCGCACGGCCGTGGAGTCCGATGAGCTCCTGGTGGAGATCCGGATCCCGACCCGCGGCCAGACCGGCAGCGCCTATGAGAAGGTCGACCGCAGAGTCGGTGACTGGGCGGTAGCCGCCGCCGGCGCGTCGGTCACGCTGGCCAACGGCGCGATCGCCGGCTCCGGGATCGCGCTGGCCGCCGTCGGGGCGGGGGTGACCTGCGTGGAGGCTCAGGAGTACCTGCGCGGGCGCGAACCCGACGACGAGGCACTCCAGGAGGCCGGCCGGCTGGCCGCCGCCGAGTGTTCGCCGGTCTCCGATCAGCGAGGGTCGGCCGAGTACAAGCGCCACGTCGCGGGCGTGCTCACGTGCCGGGCGCTGCGCCGGGCCGCCGCCCGGGCCGGCGAGGCGGGGTGATGCAGGTGACGGTCGCGGTCAACGGCGAGGAGCAGACGCGGGAGATCGAGCCCCGGATCCTGCTGGTTCACTTCCTGCGCGACGAGCTCGGGCTGACCGGGACGCACTGGGGGTGTGACACCTCCAACTGCGGGACCTGCGTGGTGCTCATGGACGGCTATCCGGTCAAGTCGTGCACGGTGCTCGCGACGACCGCCGCGGGTCACCAGGTCAGGACCGTCGAGGGGCTCGAGGTCGACGGCGTCCTCGACCCCGTGCAGCAGGGCTTCCGCGCCGAGCATGGCCTGCAGTGCGGCTTCTGCACGCCGGGCATGATGCTGACCGCGCGGGCGCTGCTCGACCGCCGGCGGGGCGGCCCGCCGCTCACGGACAGCGAGATCCGAGAGGCGATCTCGGGTCAGATCTGCCGGTGCACGGGCTACGCGACGATCGTCAGGTCGATCCGCTGGGCGGCCGAGCACCCGGACGGAGACATTTCAGAACTCATCGGGACCGAGACAGAGACAGGAGGAGAGCCATGACCATCGTTGTCGGGGCCTCGGGCGGCTGGACGATCGGGCTGGTGCTCGGCGTCGTGGTCGTCCTGGTGGCGGCCGCGATCGTGATCACGATCGTGATGCTGGCCAGGCGGATCGCCGGGCAGGCGAGCACCGCGGTGGGCGGTGTGGAGAAGGTGCGCGAGCAGACCAACGGGCTGGACGGAGTGGGCCGGATCAACGACTCCGGCGTACGCATCCTGCATTCGGCTCGCGCTCTGAGAAAGGTCGCGGTGGGCAGGTGATGGTCAGCTACGCCGCTCTCTCCAATCACGGCGCGTGGGAGATCGCGCTGATCATCGGCCTGGTCGCGGCGCTGGCGGTCGCCGCGCTGCTGGCTGTGCTGATCCGGACCGTCAACGACATCGAGAAATCGGCCGGCGCGCTGCTCGAGGCCGCCGGCCAGGTCGCCGGCAATACGGCGAACATCCCCCAGCTGCAGGCCACCGCGCCGGTGCTGGGGCTGATCGTGGAGGAGGCTGTGGTGCAGGACGGCTACATGAACGCGCTCACCGACGGGTTCGGTGCCGCATGAGCTCCACGACGCTGACCATCCTGAGCGTGCTCCTGGCGGTGGTGATCGTGGCCGTGCTCGCCGGGGCCCTGATCCTGATCCGGATCGGGCTGGAGTCCACCTCCAAGAAGCTGGCCACGCTGGCGGGCGCGCTCGAGGGCGTCGAGGCCGAGCATCTGGCCCCCCTGGAGCCCGCCGTCAAGGCGATAAACGCCCAGTTCGACGTGATCATCGGAGCGTTTCCCGGGATCGCCGCCAAGGCGGCGGTCGTGGCCGAGAGGAGGCCGCAATGATTCTCGAATGGATCGGCGACGCGATCCTGCTGCTCGTGCTGCTGCCGGTTGTCGTCTACCTGCTGCGCGGCGTTCTGAACGCCGCCAACGGGATCGTGCCCAGCGTGAACCGGATCGCCATCGCCGCGCGCGCCGGCTCCCAGGACCTCGACGCGGCGCCGCTGCTGCTGACCACCCAGGACCAGGTGGCTACGACGGTCGGGGTGGTCGCCAACTACGGCGGCTCGCTCGACGTGATCCTCGACGACGCAAAGGAGGCGTGAGCGATGCCGGCAGCCGGAGTTGTCCTGATCATCGCCGTGGTGGCCATCGTCGCCGCGGTCGTCTACTACCTGGTGTCCACGATCCTGGCGCTGCGCAAGATCACCTCGGGACTCGACGAGGCGATCGGCGGGGTGGTGGAGATCATCGAGAAGAGTGCGCCCGTCAACGACATCGTGGCCAATATCAACCAGAACCTGGATGCGGGAGTGGACCTGCTCGAGGGATTGCTGGTCAAGAAGGCCGGGCTCAGCGACGCCATGGGTCTCATCGAGGGCCTGTATCCGGGCGCGGCCGCCCAGGGCCTTCGCAACCTCCCGGAGAGCCGCGAGATCAAGGCGCCGCGGATCAGCGAGGTCTACACGCGGGGCACGCTGACCTTGGCGCGTCTGGGACGGGAGGCCCCGATCGCGGCCGCCTCTCCCAACGGCGCGGCGCTGCGAAACGCCGCTTACAGCAGCGGCGCCGCCCGGACGCTCTACCCTGATGTGCGCAACACCCGGCCCGAGCGCCTGCCGCGCTCACCGGTGATCGGCATCGACGCCCCGGTGCAGTACGACCCCAGCGAAGAGGTTGGCGGCCCGCGAAAGCGGATGCCGGCCGGCAGCCCGGAAAGGAACTGACACCGTGCAGACCCCCGCACCCTTTGAGTACGAGCGGGCCACGAGCCTGGAGGGAGCGATCGCCTCGCTCCAGCGGCTCGGATCCGACGCGCGGGTCATCGCCGGCGGCCACAGCCTGCTGCCGATGATGAAGCTGCGCCTGGCCCAGCCCGAGCACCTGATCGACATCAACGACCTCCACGAGCTCTCCTACATCACGGAGTCCGCCGACGAGATCCGGATCGGCGCGCTCACCCGGCACGTCGAGCTGCTCAAGTCAGAGGTCCTGGCCCGTCACTTCCCGCTGTTCGCCGACGCCGAGGAGGTGATCGCCGATCCCGTGGTCCGCAACCGGGGCACGATCGGGGGCAGCCTGTGCCAGGCCGACGCCGCCGAGGACCTGAGCGCCGTGTGCTCGGCGGTCAAGGCCCAGGTCGTGATCCACGGCGCCGACGGTGAGCGAGTTGTGGGCATGGACGAGTTCCACATCGGTCCCTACATGACCGCGGTGGGCGACGGCGAGCTCCTCACCGAGGTCCGGATTCCGCTGCGCCCGGGCGGCGGCAGCGCGCACGAGAAGGTCGAGCGGCGCGCCGGGGACTGGGCGATCGCCGCCGCCTCGGCGGCCGTCTGGATCGACGGGGGGAAGATCGTCGATGCGGGCCTGGCGCTCAGCGCGGTCGGCCCGACGACCGTCCACGTCAAGCGGGCCGAGGAGCTGGTGCGGGGCGCCGCGCCCTCCGAGGAGACCTTCACGCTGGCCGGAAAGATCGCCACCTCCGACTGCTCACCCTCGGCCGATGGTCGCGGGCCGGTTGACTACAAGCGCCACCTCGCCGGCGTGGTCGCCACCCGTGCCCTGCGCCGCGCCACCGCCCGAGCCCTCAGACAGGAGGTCTGACAACAATGCAAGTAACGGTCACGATCAACGGCCAAGAGGTCTCGCGGGACATCGAGCCGCGCCAGCTGCTGGTGCACTTCATCCGCGACACGCCGGGACTCACCGGCACCCACTGGGGCTGTGACACCTCCAACTGCGGCGCCTGCGTGGTCCTCATGGACGGTCTGCCGGTCAAGTCGTGCACGACCCTGGCGGTGATGTGCGAGGGGCACGAGATCACCACCGTCGAATCGCTGGAGTTCGAAGGCGAGCTCGACCCGATCCAGCAGGGATTCCACGAGCTCCACGCCCTGCACTGCGGGTTCTGCACGCCGGGAATGCTGATGACCTGCCGGGCGCTCCTCAACGAGAACCCCGACCCGTCCGAGCATGAGATCCGCACCGCGATCTCGGGCGCCATCTGCCGCTGCACGGGCTACAAGAACATCGTCGCCGCCGTGCGCTGGGCGGCCGAGAACGAAGCCGAAGCCCGCAAGGGCCAGGAGGTCCACTGAACATGGCCGTCACCGAGAACCTTCCCAGTCCCGGTCAGGAGCGGCCGATCGGCTTCGGCCGCCTCAAGCGCAAGGAGGACGCGCGCTTCATCCGCGGTCAGGGCACCTACCTGGATGACATCCGCCTGCCCGGGATGGTGCACGGGGCGATCCTGCGCAGCCCCTACGCCCACGCCAAGATCGTCTCCATCGACACCTCGGAGGCGCTCGCGCTCCCGGGCGTGGCGGCGGTGGTCACCGCCAAGGATCTCGAGACGCTCGGCCTGGCCTGGATGCCGACCATCTCCTATGACACCCAGGCCGTGCTGGCCGGCGACAAGGTGCGCTTCCAGGGCCAGGAGGTGGCGTTCGTGATCGCCACCGACGAGTACATCGCGCGGGACGCGCTGCCGCTGATCGACGTCGAGTACGAGCCGCTGCCCGCGATCGTCAACGCCCGCAAGGCGCTCGATGACGACGCCCCGCTGATCCGCGATGACAAGGACGGTCAGGTCGACAACGTGGCCAGCCCCACCTGGGAGGCGGGCGACGAGGAGGCCACCGACCGCGCCTTCGCCGAGGCCGACACGGTCGTCAGCCGCGACATCATCTATCCGCGCTGCCATCCCGCGCCGCTAGAGACCTGCGGCATCATCGCCGACTTCAATCCGCAGACCGGCCAGCTCGACATCTACAACGGCAACCAGGCCCCCAACGTGCACCGCACCGTGTACGCGCACGTGGCCGGGCTCGCCGAGCACATGATCCGGATCCGCTGCAACGACATCGGCGGCGGCTTTGGCAACAAGGTGCCGATCTATCCGGGCTATGTGTGCGCGATCGCGGGCTCGATCGTGGCCGGGGTTCCGGTCAAGTGGGTCGAGGACCGCTCCGAGAACCTGATGTCGACCGGGTTCGCCCGTGACTACATCATGCACTCGGAGATCTGCTCGAAGGAAGGAAAGATCACCGGTCTGCGCGTCGACGTGATCGCCGACCACGGCGCCTTTGATTCGACCGCCCAGCCGACCAAGTTCCCGGCCGGGTTCTTTCACATCTGCTGCGGCTCCTACACGCTGGAGGCCGCGCACGTCAAGGTCAAGGCCGTCTACACCAACAAGGCGCCCGGCGGGGTCGCCTACCGCTGCTCGTTCCGGATCACCGAGGCCGTGTACCTGGTCGAGCGCATGGTCGACGCGCTCGCCCTGGAGATGGGCGTGGATCCGATCGAGCTGCGGATGCGCAGCTTCATCGGCCCCCAGCAGTTCCCGTATGAGACGACCACCGGCTGGACCTATGACTCGGGCAATTACGCCGAGACGATGAAGGTGGCGATGGACATCGCCGGCTACGAGGACCTGCGCCGCGAGCAGGCCGAGAAGCGCGCACGGGGCGAGCTGATGGGCATCGGCGTCTCCTTCTTCACCGAGGGCGTGGGCGCCGGCCCGAGAAAGCACATGGACATCCTCGGGATGTCGATGAATGACGGTGCCGACCTGCGGGTGCATCCCTCGGGTAAGGCGATGATCTCGATCAGCGCCCAGACCCAGGGCCAGGGCCACGAGACCACGTTCGCGCAGATCGTGGCCGAGGAGCTCGGGATCCCGCCCGAGGACGTCCAGGTCCGCCACGGCGACACCGACCGCACGCCCTACGGGCTCGGCACCTACGGCTCGAGGTCGACGCCCGTGTCGGGCGCGGCGGTGGCCGTGGTGTCCAGAAAGGTCCGCGACAAGGCGCGCGTGATCGCCGCCACCATGCTCGAGACCCGGCCCGAGGACCTGGCCTGGGAGAAGGGCCGCTGGTATGTCAAGGGCGACCCCGAGAAGGGGGCGATGATCGAGGAGATCGCCGCCTACGCCTACAGCGGCGAGCCCATGCCCGACGGGATGGAGGGCGGACTCGACGGCCAGGTCATCTATGACCCGCCCAACCTCACCTACCCCTACGGCGCCTACATCGCGGTCGTCGACATCGACCCCGACACCGCCCAGGTGACGGTCCGGCGCTTCATCGCCGTCGATGACTGCGGGGTGCGGATCAACCCGATGATCGTCGACGGCCAGATCCACGGCGGGCTCGCCGAGGGGATCGGGATCGCGCTCATGGAGGTCATCACCTTCGACGAGGAGGGCAATTGCCTGAACTCGTCGTTCATGGACTACCTGATCCCGACCGCGCTCGAGTGCCCGGACTTCGAGCTCGGCGAGACCGTGACCCCGTGCCCCCACCACCCGCTCGGCGCCAAGGGCGTCGGCGAGTCTCCCAACGTCGGCTCGCCGCCGGCGATCGTCAACGCCGTCATCGACGCCCTGCACACGACCCACGGGGTCGACCACATCGACATGCCGTGCAGCCCGGCGCGGGTGTGGGCGGCGATGCAGGGCCGTCCCCAGCCGCCCCAGTGACCCACAGGCAGATGAGTCGTGACCAGTGACCACCTCAGTGAGCCACCGGCAGGCGCAGACGTGACCGACGAGGCCAGACAGGAGATCGGGCACCTGGTGCCCGACGTGGAGACGCTCGCCCGGCGGCTGGCGAGCGTCGACTACCTGGTCGACGAGGGGCTGGCCACGTCGATGTTCCTGAGCCTGCGCCTGCCCCAGCCGCTGCTGCTCGAGGGCGAGGCGGGCGTGGGCAAGACCGAAGCGGGGAAGTCGCTGGCGGCGGTGCTCGACACGCCGCTCATCCGGCTTCAGTGCTACGAGGGGATCGACGCCGCCGAGGCCCTGTATGAGTGGAACTACCCCCGCCAGCTGCTCGCCATCCGCCTGGCCGACGCCCGGGGCGCCGAGCTGGCCGAGGACGATCTGTTCGGCTCGGAGTACCTGACCGCCCGGCCGCTGCTGCGCGCGCTCCAACACCCCGGGCCGCGCCCGGCGGTGCTGCTGATCGACGAGATCGACCGGGCCGATGACGACTTCGAGGCCTTCCTGCTCGAGCTGCTCGCCGAGGCCACGGTCACCATCCCCGAGCTGGGCACGATCCGAGCCACCCACCCGCCGGTGATCGTGCTCACCTCCAACCGGACCCGCGACCTCCACGACGCGGTCAAGCGCCGCTGCCTGTATCAGTGGATCGACTATCCGAGTGCCGAGCGCGAGGTCGACATCATCCGCCGGCGGGTCAAGGGCGCCTCGGCCACGCTTGCCGTCCAGGTCGCCGACGCCGTCTCGAGGATGCGCGACTCAGACGTCCAGAAGCCCCCGGGCATCGCCGAGGCGATCGACTGGCTGGCCGCGCTGGACATGCTCGGGGTGACCGAGCTCGAGGTCGAGGCCGTGGAGCGCACGCTCGGCTCGGTCCTGAAGTACCGCGAAGACCAAGAGGTGGTCAGGGCGGCCGGCCTGGCCAAGCTGACCGCCGGACGCGGCTGAGCCAAGCCATGCCCCGGACCGAGTTCGCAGTCGAGACCGTGCACCTGGACCTCCCGGCCCTGGTGGGAGCCTTCAGCCGCCGCCTGCACGAGGCCGGCGTGCCGGTGAGCGCCGAGCGGGCGGCCCGCTTCGCCGAGGCGCTGACCCTGGTCAAGCCGATCGCGCGCCGGCGTCTGTACTGGACCGCCCGCGCCGTGTTCGTCTCTGACCTGGGCCAGCTCAGAGCCTTCGATTCCGTGTTCGCCGAGGTCTTCGGAGCCGCCGCCCCCGCGCCGCCGCTCGCGACCGAGGACCTGCGCGTGGTCCCGGTGCCTCCCGAACGCCGGCGCGAGTCGGCCCGGCGCCGGGAGCCGGCGGAGGCCGCGCCCCCGGACATGTGGTCGGCGGGATCCTCACCGGCGCCCAGCGACCGTCGCCGCTCAGAGAGCGAGCAGCCACCGGTGCCCGTACCGACGCTGGCCAGCGACGAGGAGGCGATCCGCGGTAAGCGCTTCGATGCGCTCGAGCCCGAGGAGCTGGCCGCGCTCTACCGGCTGATGGCCGAGCTCTCCCTGGCCACGCCGTCGCGCCGCACCCGCCGCTACGAGCGCGCCCCCCACGGCGCCCGCATCGACCTGCGCCGCTCGCTGCGGGCCAGCCTGCGCACCGGCGGTGACCCGATCCGGCTGGCGCGCCGGCGCCGGCGGATCCTGACCCGGCGACTGGTCCTGCTGTGTGACATCTCCGGCTCGATGGAGCCCTACGCCCGCACCTACCTGCAGTTTCTGACCTGCGCGGCCGCCAGTGGTCCGCGTGCCGAGGCCTTTGCCTTCGCCACCCGCCTGACCCGTCTCACCCGAGCCCTTCACTCCCGCAACCCCGAGCGCGCCATCCAGCAGGCCGCCGCCACCGCCCCGGACTGGTCGAGCGGGACCCGGATCGGGGATGCGCTGAAGACCTTCAACGACCGTCACGGGCGGCGCGGGATGGCCCGGGGCGCGGTAATCGTGATCCTGTCCGACGGCTGGGAGCGCGGCGACCCGACCCTGGTCGGCCGGGAGATGGAGCGCCTGCGCCGGCTCGCCTACCGCGTCGTGTGGGTCAACCCGCGCGCCGCCGCCAGCGGTTTCTCGCCCCAGGCCGGCGGCATGGTGGCGGCCCTGCCCCACTGCGACGCGCTGGTCAGCGGGCACAGCCTGGCCGCCCTCACCGAGGTCATCGACGCCATCGGCGCCGAGCGCTGGCGCGACGCGACCCCCCAGACGAGCTGGCGCCCGCCCGCGCCCGCCGCCCCCCAGGACGCCGACGAACCGTGGGCGAGCGCGACTCCGGTCCCGGGGAGCTCGGTCGCCATGCCCAGCGGTTACGGGCCCAGCCGTGGCAACACGACTCCCGGATGGGGGAGCCGATGAGCTCCGGCGCCTCGCGGCCCCCGAAGATCTGCATCTACCCCGGCTGTGAGCGACCGGCGGTGCCGCCGCACCTGCTCGGCGGTCCGCAGCCGAGCTTCTGCGATCTGGAGGAGCACAACGCGCTCACCGCCCACCAGGAGCGCCAGCGCCTGGAGCGCGCCGGCACCCCGCCGCGGCCGGACCCAGCGCCGGCGAGTCCGCCAACGCAAACGCAAACGCCAACGCGAAGGAGGTCCTAGATGGCCAACGAGGCCTACCGGGCGGTGTTCCTGCGGGTGCACCCGACCGGCAAGATGGTGCTCAGCCTGACCACCGAGTCAGACGGCCAGGAGAGCGAGTACGCGCGACTGGTCGCGCAGGAGCTGGGAGTGCCGGCGCTCGACGTCAAGGTCGTGCCCGCCGACACCGATCGCTTCGGCGTCGGTCACGGCTTCAACACGAGCCCCTCGAGCGGGGCGCCGGCCGCGATCAGCACCGCCACCGGCAAGATCCTCGCCAAGGCCCGGCTGCTGGCCGGGACCGCGCTCGACACGCCCGCCGACGCGCTGGCCTGGGAGAACGGAGCCTTCGTCCCGCCCAACCACAACGAGGAGCAGGCCCGGACGATCGCCGACCTCGCCATGTACGCCCACGGCACGGGCGCCCTGCCGCCCGGAGTCGAGGGTGGTCTCGACGCCCAGACCGTCTACCGGGATTGACCGCGGTGACTCAGACCGGGGTCAGCTTGCCGTCGACGAACACCTCGACCTCGTCGGCGACCTTGAGGGTGCCGAAGAGCGCCGTGTACGGCTTCATGCCCCAGGCGGTCTGCTTGACCACGGCGTTGCCGGCCACCCGCCCGTCTTCGCTGATGTTGAGATCGAACGCGACCGGGTTGATCCCGCCCGCCAGCTCCAGATCCCCCTGGACCCGCAGTTGCCCGTCGCCGTGTGACTGCACCGCGATCGAGCGGAAGGCGATCGCCGTTCCCTTGAGGACCTCCTCATTGATCGTCTGGTCGATGCCCGCGCGCTCGTCGTCGCCGAGTGACTGGAGACCGCCGGTTCCCTGCACCACGTGCAGGGAGCTGGAGTCGGCCGTGAGCTCGAGCACCGTCTCCTCGGGTGCGGCGCCGATCTCGACGGTGGCGCCCCACACGTCAACCTCGATCAGCAGATCGTGTCCGACTTTGGCGATCGCTCCACGCCGCCCGGTGCGCACCGAGAGGGTGCCGTCCTTCGGTCCCAGCGCGTACGTGCCCGACTCGATTGACATAAGGAGCTCTCTTCCTCTCTTTAGGTACAGCGTTGCGACAGAACATACAAACGAAAGGAGTTGCGAACATGGTTGAGCTCGACCACCCCTTCACCCTAGCCAAGCCGATCGACGAGAGCTGGGACGCGATCCTCGATCTCGAGCGGCTGGTTCCGTGCGTCGAGGGCGGCTCGGTGCTGGAGCGGACCGGACCCGAGTCGGTCAAGGCGCAGATCAAGGTCAAGATGGGTGCCATGTCGATGAAGTTCACCGGCACGGTGAACGTGGTCGAGCAGGACGCCGAGAGCCACCGCGCGGTCATGCAGGTCAAGGCCCGCGAGGCCGGCGGTCAGGGTCACGCCAATGCCGACGTGGTGTTCACGCTCGCCGACGGCGGGGGCAACGTGCACACCGCCGCCCAGATCACCGGCAAGGCGGCGTCGATGGGCGAAGGGGTCGTCTCGACGGTGCTCGACGCGCTGATCAAGGACTTCACCGAGAAGCTCGCGGCGATGTGAGCCAGGCGATGGAGGTCCGAACCATGCGCGCCGTGCTCGCCGAGGAGGTCCCCGTCGACGGGGGGACCGCGGTCCAGGAGAGCGCCGACCGGCCGGTGTTTCGCGGCAACGGCGAGTACGACTACGTGTGCGTCTCCTGCGGCAGCCTGCTGGCGGCGGGAATGGACCCGCAGTTCATGACCCGCCGGGTGCGCGTGCGCTGCGCGCGCTGCCGGACGATCAACATCGCCGCCGAGCTGCCCGTGCAGGCCGCCCGGCGCCCCCGCCCGGGAGCCGATCGGTGAGCGCCTCGGTCAAACCCGGCCTGATCGGCTTTGGACGCCTGACGCGCAAGGAGGACGAGCGCTTCATCCGCGGGCAGGGCCACTACGTCGACGACGTCCAGCTGCCCGGGATGCTGCACGGAGCGGTGCTGCGCAGCCCGCTCGCCCACGCCCGGATCGTCTCCATCGACGCCTCGGCGGCGCTGGCCCACCCCAAGGTCCACGCCGTCATCACCGGCAAGGACCTCGAGGCCCGCGGCTTGGCGTGGATGCCGACGCTGTCCGACGACTTCCAGGCGGTGCTGGCCACCGACAAGGTCCGCTTCCAGGGTCAGGAGGTGGCCTTCGTGATCGCCGAGGATCGCTACTGCGCCCGCGATGCCCTCGAGCTCATCGACGTCGATTACGAGCCGCTGCCGGTGGTGGTCGACCCGCGCCGGGCGCTCGATCCCGACGCCCCGGTGATCCGCGATGACAAGCCCGGCCGCGAGGACAACCACATCTTCGACTGGGAATCGGGCGACCGCCCGAGCACCGACGCCGTGTTCGCGGCCGCCGAGGTCGTGGTCGAGCAGGAGATGGTCTTCCCGCGCTCGCATCCGGCGCCCATGGAGACCTGCGGCGCGGTGGCCGAGTTCGACCGGGTGAGCGGCAAGCTGACCGTGTGGTGCACCACCCAGGCCCCGCATGCCCACCGGACCCTGTACGCGATGATCTCGGGACTCCCCGAGCACAAGATCCGGGTCATCTCCCCGGACATCGGGGGCGGCTTTGGCAACAAGGTGCCCGTCTACCCGGGGTACGTGTGCGCGTGCGTGGGCGCCATGACCACGGGGCGGCCGGTGAAGTGGATGGAGGACCGCTCCGAGAACCTGATGTCGACCGGGTTCGCGCGCGACTACGCGATGAAGGGCGAGATCGCGGCCACCGCGCAGGGCCGCATCCTCGGGGTCCGCGTCGACGTGGTGGCCGATCACGGCGCCTTCAACTCCACCGCCCAGCCGACGCGTTACCCGGCGGGCTTCTTCCACGTGTTCACCGGCTCCTATGACCTGGAGGCCGCCCACTGCCACGTGCGCGGCGTCTACACCAACAAGGCGCCCGGCGGGGTCGCCTACGCGTGCTCGTTCCGGGTAGCCGAGGCCGTCTACCTGGTCGAGCGCCTCGTCGACATCCTGGCCGGCGAGCTGGGGATGGACCCCGCCCAGCTGCGCCTGGACAACCTGATCGCGCCCGAGCAGTTTCCCTACACCTGCAAGACCGGCTGGGTGTATGACTCCGGCGACTACGCGACCACCCTGCGCAAGGCGCTGAAGGTGGCCGGCTATGAGGAGCTGCGCGCCGAGCAGGAGCGCCGCCGTGCCCGCGGCGAGCTGATGGGGATCGGCGTCGCCTTCTTCACCGAGGCCGTCGGCGCCGGGCCCCGCAAGCACATGGACATCATGGGCCTGGGCATGAACGACGGGGCCACCCTGCGCCTGTCGCCGACCGGAAAGGCCCAGCTGGCGATCAGCGTCCAGAGCCAGGGGCAGGGCCACGAGACCACGTTCGCGCAGATCGTCTCCGCGGAGCTGGGGCTGCCCCCCGAGGACATCGACGTGATCCACGGGGACACCGACAACACTCCCTACGGGCTGGGCACCTACGGCTCGCGCTCGACCCCGGTGAGCGGCGCGGCCACCGCCCTGGTGGCCCGCAAGGTCCGCGACAAGGCGAGGATCGTGGCCTCGGCGATGCTCGAGGTCTCGCCCGACGACCTGGCCTGGGAGATCGACCCGGCTCGTCCCCCGGGGCGCTGGTATGTCAAGGGGGACCCCGAGCAGGGAGCCACCATCGAGGAGATCGCGATGGCCTCCCGGGGCTCGGTGGAGCTGCCCCTGGGGGTCGAAGCCGGCCTGGACTCGGAGACCGTGTATGACCCTCCCAACCTGACCTTCCCCTACGGCGCCTACGTGTGCGTGGTCGAGATAGACCCCGACACCGGCAAGGTCAAGGTGAGCCGGTTCATCGCCGTGGACGACTGCGGCACCCGGATCAACCCGATGATCATCGAGGGTCAGGTGCACGGCGGGCTCACCGACGGGGTGGGGATCGCCCTGATGGAGAAGATCGCCTTTGATGCGCAGGGCAACTGCCTCGGGGGATCGCTGATGGACTACCTGATTCCCACCGCGGTCGAGGTGCCCGACTGGGAGACCGACCACACCGTGACCCCCTCGCCGCATCACCCGATCGGCGCCAAGGGGATCGGCGAGTCCGCCACCGTGGGCTCACCCCCTACGATTGTCAATGCCGTCTGCGACGCGCTACGGCCATACGGAGTCCGCCACATGGACATGCCGTGCACGCCATCGCGCGTCTGGGACGCGATGCAGGGAAGGGCGGTAGCACCGACATGATGAGAACCGAACTGGCCATCCAAGTGCAGAGGCTGCGCGAGCAGCAGGAGCCGTTCGTGGTGGCGACGGTAGTGCGGGCGCGGCGGCCGACCAGCGTGCGGCCCGGCGACACGGCGCTCGTCCTGCGCGACGGGACGATCGACGGGTTCGTGGGCGGCGTGTGCGCCGCCTCCTCGGTGCGCCTGCACTCGCTACGCGCCATGGAGACCGGAGATCCCCTGCTCCTGCGCCTGGTCCCCGGAGACGGCGAGGAGGGCGATTTCGCCGAGACGGTCGACGGGGCGGTGGTGGAGCGAAACCCGTGTCTGAGCGGCGGCTCGCTGGAGATCTTCCTGGAGCCCAACCTACCCGCGCTGCGCCTGGCGATCATCGGCGACTCCCCGATCGCCAGAGCGCTGGAGGAGGTGGGGCAGGCCGCCGGCTATGACTGCGCACGCCTGCCGGTCGGCGACATCACCGCCGTGGACGGCGCCGCGGCCGTCGTCGTGGCCTCGCACGGCAACAGCGAGGAGGCCGTGCTCGCCGCCGCGCTGGCGGCCGGCGTGCCCTACGTCGCGCTGGTGGCGAGCAACAAGCGCGGGGCTGCGGTTCGCGCCGAGCTCGAGGTCCCCGATCAGCTTCGCTCCCAGCTGCACACCCCTGCGGGCCTGGACATCGGCGCTCGCTCACCCGGAGAGATCGCCATTTCGATCCTCGCCGAGATCGTCGCCGAGCGGCATTCCGATCCGGGTCCCGGGCGCCCCGAGGCCGAGGTGGTGGTGCCCCCGGCGGTCACGGTGGTCATCGACCCCGTGTGCGGGATGCGCGTCGCGATCAGCGAAGCGACACCCCAGCTCCAGCTGGCCGCCGAGACCGTCTACTTCTGCTGTGACGGCTGTCGCGACACCTACGCCCGCGAGCACGCCGACGAGGTGGTCGCCCGGTAGTGGGCCGGACGGCGCGCTGAATGGCCACGGACGCCCCTGCGGTCACCGGGCTGGTCCTGGCCGCCGGCGGTTCCAAGCGCCTGGGCCAGCCCAAGCAGCTGCTCCCCTACGGGTCGGGCTCGCTGCTCGGACACGTGCTCGAGACGGCTCGCCGGTGCGGCTTCGGCCAGCTCCTGTGCGTGGTCGGCGGCGGCGATGTTGTGGGGCGCATCGACTTCGAGGGCGTGCAGGTGGTCGAGAACCGGCAGTTCGGCGAGGGCTGCTCGTCCTCGATCGCCGCCGCGCTGGCGGCCGTCGACCCGCGCTCAGAGGGGCTCGTGCTCCTGCTCGGCGATCAGCCGGGGGTCAGCGTGGCCACCGTCTCGGCGCTCATCGCTGGGCGCGGCCGGGCGCCGATCGCGGCCTGTGGCTACGCCGACGGCCGCGGGCACCCGCTGGTGTTCGCGCGCTCGCAGTTCGGCGAGCTCGCCGAACTGCACGGCGACAAGGGGGTCTGGAAGCTGCTCGACCGCCACGCCGACCAGGTGGTCGACGTCCACATCGACGGGCCCATCCCGCCTGACGTCGACACCTGGGAGGACTACCGGGCGGTCCTCGGCGCCTACTCGGCGGACTTCACGTCGGCCTGAGGCGGCTACTCGGCGGACTTCACGTCCGCCTGACGCGGGCCGGCCGTCGCGTCCTTGAGATCGGGCTCGTCGCCGGCCTTCGGCGGCTTGGGGCCTCCGTCCGAGGTCGCGTCAGCATCGTCGCCGGCGCTCAGGTCGATCCCACCCTCGGTGGCCGGCTCATCGGATCCGGTGGTGGCTCCGAGCACCGAGCTGCCCAGCTCGGGGTCGTCGCCTTGCAGCTCGGCGGGCGCGTCGGAGCCGCCCAGCTCCGCGGGCACCACGCCCTCGGCGGCCTTGGCCGCCCACGGTCCCTTTTCGCGCGCCTCCTGCTCGCCCGGGGTGCTCCCGCCGCGCTGCTCGCTGGGGTTTACGGAATCGCGCTGCTCATCGTCGCTCATTTGAAACCTCCGGTAAGTGGCCCTTGTTGGGTCCTACCCGTCGCGGGGGCCCGTGACTCGGGCCGCGGTCCGCTCAGCGAACCGATTCGACCGTTCCGTGGAAAATCCGAACTCGCACCTGAGATTTTCCACGTTCGTCGCGCCCGCGCCGCGTCTGGTGGAAAATCCGACCGGCCGGTGCAGATTTTCCACGTTTTGCAGGTGGTCGGACCGCGAGTGGGCGCGCGCGTCACAGCGCGTCGGCGATCAGCGCTTGGAGCTCGGCGGTGTCGGCCGCCACCCCGTCGGCGCCGGTCAGCTCGGAGGCCCCGTAGTTGCCGGTGACCACGGCTAGGCAGCGCAGCTCGTCGGCCCGGGCGCAGGCGATATCGCGCGGGGTGTCGCCGATCACGATGGTCCGGGAACGGGGGAAGGGATGGCCGGCTTGACCGGCGCGGCGGCGGGCCAGGGGCGGGAGGACGGCGCGGTCCTCGGAGTCCGATCCGAAGGCTCCCTGGCCGGGCGCGAAGTAATGGCCGATGCCGGCGTTCTTGAGCTTGATCCGCGCCACCGGCTCGAAGTTCCCCGTGACCAGGGACAACCTGAAGGTTGGCTGGCTAGCCAGCCAGTCCAGTAATCCGGCGACGCCGGGCACCAGCTTGTCCGACAGGTCAGGCGGGCACAGCTCGGCGTAGGCCTGACAGCAGGCGTCGCGCACGTCGTCGGTGCGCTCGTCGATGCGCCTCGCCGAGACGCCACAGGCGAGCAGCAGCGCCCGCGCGATCTCCCCGTCGGTCCGCCCCGCCGGCGAGAGCTGGGTCCGCGCCGATGTCGTGTCGACGCCGTGCACCGCGTGCAGGGCGGCGCGCAAGGCCTGGGCATGGGCATGGGCCGCGCCCTGCAGCAGCGTGCCGTCGATGTCGAACAGGAGCAGGAGCGCCCCGGCCGGGGGCGAGGCCTGACCGCTCACATCAGCGCTCGAACGACATGCCCGGCTCCAGGCGCCGGGCGAAGGCTGCGATCAGTTCGGCCGCGACCTGGATGTCGGCGAGCGACACGAGCTCCACCGGCGAGTGCATGTAGCGCAGGGGAACCGAAACCACTCCGGTGGGTATCCCGGTCCGGGTGGCGTGCACGGCGTCGGCGTCAGTGCCCGTCTGGCGGCCCACCGACTCGACCGTGAACGGGAGCTCGTGCTCCTCGGCGGTCTCGTAGAGGAGCTCGGTCACCAGCGGGTGAAGCGAGGTCCCGCGCGCGATCACCGGACCCGAGCCCAGCGGATGCTTGGTCATGGGCCCCAGCTCGATCCCGGGCTGGTCGGTGGCGAAGGTGACATCGACGGCGATCGCCAGGTCGGGGTCCAGACCGAAGGAGCTGGTGCGCGAGCCGGCGAATGTCGTCTCCTCCTGGACGACGGCGAGCGCCACCACGTCCCCCGGGGCGCCCCCGTCGGCGGCCACCAGGCGCGCGGCCTCGGCGGCCACGTAGCAACCGATCCGGTTGTCCATGGAGCGGGAGATCACCCGGCCGTTGGGAAGCTCGACCGGCGCGACATCGATCACCCCGACGTCGCCGATGCGCACCAGCTCGCGCGCCTCGTCGCCGTTCTTGGCGCCGATGTCGATGTGCAGGTCCTTGATCTTGGGAGCGCGGTCGCGCTCGTCTGACTTGATCAGGTGGATCGGCTTGCGGCCGATCACGCCGATCACGTCGCCGCCCCGGGTGGCGAGCCGCACCCGCTGGCCGACGAGCACGATCGGGTCCCAGCCCCCGACCTCGCCGAAGCGCAGATAGCCCTCGTCATCGATGTGGGAGACGTGGACGCCGATCTCGTCGATGTGGCCGATGATGGCCAGTGTCGGCCCGTCGCCGGTGCCAGGCACCCGGGCCATCGAGGAGCCGACCTTGTCGCCCCGCACGTCGTCGGCGAACGCCGAGCACGCCTCGCGCCACACTTTGGCCGGTCCGGTCTCGTGACCGGACGGCCCGGGCGTCGTGATCAGCGCTTGGAGGAGATCGGGAGTGGCCATGGGGGCAGAATCTAGCGGGCTGGCTATCCCAGCAGTTCGCGCAGCACGTATTGGAGGATTCCGCCGTGGTGGTAGTAGGTCTGCTCCTTCGGCGTGTCGATGCGGACCGTGACCTCGAACTCCTGGTCATCGGCCTTGACGGTGAGCTTGCGGGGTATCTCGTCGGTGTCGGCGATCCCCGTGACCGTGAACTTCTCCTTGCCGGTGAGCCCCAGCGACTCGACCGAGTCGCCGTCTGAGAACTGCAGCGGGAGCACGCCCATCCCGATCAGGTTGTTGCGGTGGATGCGCTCAAAGCTCTGGGCGATCACCGCCCGGACGCCGAGCAGCCGCGTTCCCTTGGCGGCCCAGTCGCGAGATGAGCCCGAGCCGTACTCCGTGCCGGCGAGCACCACCAGCGGCGTGTCCGCTTCCGCGTAGCGCATCGCGGCCTCGTAGATCGACAGCTCTTCCTCGCCGTCGTCGCCCAGGTAGATGGTCACCCCACCCTCAGGAAGCGGACCCCGCCCACCCTGCAGCTGGTTGCGCAGGCGGATGTTGGCGAACGTGCCGCGCACCATCACCTCGTGGTTGCCGCGTCGCGACCCGTAGGAGTTGAAGTCCCGGGGCTCGACGCCGTGCTCGATCAGGTACTGGCCGGCCGGGCCGTCCTTCTTGATCGCGCCGGCGGGGGAGATGTGGTCGGTGGTCACGCTGTCACCGAGCACCGCGAGCACGCGCGCGTTCTCGATATCGGTGAGCGGCTCGGGCTCCGTCGGCAGGTCATCGAAGAACGGCGGCCGGCGCACGTAGGTGGAGTCCTCGTCCCACGCGAAGCTGTCGCCCGTCGGGACCTCGAGCGAGGTCCAGCGCTCGTCGCCGTCGAACACCTCGGCGTAGCTCTTTCGGAACATGTCTGACTGGACGGCCTGTTCGATGGCCTCGGCGACCTCGCGGGAGTCGGGCCAGATGTCCTTGAGGTAGACCGGCTCGCCGTGCTGGTCCTCGCCCAGGGGCTGGTCGTAGAGGTCGATGTCCATCGTCCCGGCCAGCGCGTAGGCGACGACCAGGGGAGGCGAGGCCAGGTAGTTCATCTTGACGTCGGGGTTGATGCGGCCCTCGAAGTTGCGGTTACCCGAGAGCACCGAGACGACCGCCAGGTCCTCGGCGCCGACCACGTCTGAGATCTCCTCGGGCAGCGGGCCGCTGTTGCCGATGCAGGTGGTGCACCCGTAGCCGACGAGGTTGAAGCCCAGCTCGTCGAGATACTCGTCCAGGCCGGCGCGCTCCAGATACTCGGTGACCACCTTGGAGCCGGGCGCCAGCGAGGTCTTGACCCAGGGCTTTACCTTCAGCCCCCGCTGGACCGCGTTGCGGGCCAGGATCCCGGACCCCAGCATCACCGACGGATTGGAGGTGTTGGTGCAGCTGGTGATCGCCGCGATGACCACGTGACCGTGGTCGAGCTCGGTCTCGGTGCCGTCCTCGAGCGTCACCGGGGCGTGGACCTCGCGACGCTCGGCGACCTGAGTCCCGCCCGTCCCTCCGTGGGGCTTCTCGCCGTGTGACCGCGTCCCGTTGGTCGCCGGCGAGTCGCTCGCCGGAAAACTCTCCTCCAGCGCCTCGTCGTCGTCATCCTCCTCGCCGTCATCGTCGGGGAGGATGTCCTCGAGCGCCAGCCGGAAGGCTCCCTTGGATTCGGTCAGCGAGACCCGGTCCTGGGGGCGCTTGGGTCCGGCGAGGCTCGGCACCACGTCGGCGAGGTCGAGCTCGATCTGATCGGAGTAGGTGATCTCCTCGGAGTCCTCGTCATGCCACAGGCCCTGCTCCTTGGCGTAGGCCTCGACCAGCTCGATCTGCTCGGCGGGACGTCCCGTGAACTCCAGGTAGCGAAGCGTCTCGGCGTCGATCGGGAAGATCGCGCACGTGGAGCCGAACTCCGGGGACATGTTCCCGATCGTGGCCCGGTCAGCGAGCGGCAGCCCGGCCAGCCCCGCCCCGTGAAACTCCACGAACTTGCCGACCACCCCGCGCTCGCGCAGCATCTCGGTCACGGTCAACACCAGGTCGGTCGCGGTCGCGCCCTCCGACAGCTCGCCGGTCAGCCGGAAGCCCAGTACCTGCGGGATCAGCATCGGCATCGGCTCGCCGAGCATCGCCGCCTCCGCCTCGATCCCCCCGACCCCCCAGCCCAAAACCCCGAGCCCGTTGATCATCGTGGTGTGCGAATCGGTGCCCACCAACGTGTCCGGATAGGCAAGGTTGCGCTCGTCGTCGACGAACACCACGCGCGCGAGGTACTCGAGGTTGACCTGATGCACGATCCCGGTGTCGGGCGGGACGACGCTGAAGTTGTGAAACGCCCCCTGGCCCCAGCGCAGAAAGGCGTAGCGCTCCTGGTTGCGCTCAAACTCCCGGTCAGCATTGACCTGAAACGCCCGCGCGTTACCGAAGGCGTCGACCTGGACCGAGTGGTCGATGACCAGCTCCGCTGGAACCAACGGGTTGATCTTTGACTCCTCGCCGCCGAGGTCGCGCATCGCATCGCGCATGCCGGCCAGGTCGACGATGGCGGGGACGCCGGTGAAGTCCTGCATGACCACCCGCGCCGGGGTGAACGAGATCTCCTCGCTGGGCTCGGCGTTGGCGTCCCAGCGGGCCAGCGCCTCGACGTCCTGGGCGCGGATCGAATCGCCGTCCTCGTTGCGCAGCAGGTTCTCGAGCAGAACCTTCAGCGAGAAGGGCAGCCGCGCGACGTCGTACTTGGACTGCAGGGCGTCGAGGCGAAAGATCTCGTAGGACCGATCGCCGACCTTAAGAGTGGCTCTGGCATCAAAAGTGTTGGAGGGCATGTCTCAAAACTCCTGGAATCAATCGGGTGCGTCCTACTCTAATCGTCCACGGCGCCTCGCCGAGGGCCGCCCGGGACGCGGACGGCTGATGTAGCTGTACCGATTAGTTGGTACTTATTTGTACCGGCTGGTCGGTACGCGCGAGGGAGCTTCTGGCCAGAAGTACTGCAGTTGGCTCTTGGGGGGTTAAGTACCCAACGCTGGCTGCCGATGAGCGCTACGTCCCCGGAGATCGCGGACCGAGATGGCGTCAGCCCCGGCGCCGTGGCGATCTCCAAGAGCCCCCAAGGAACGGTGATTACGCATGCCCGCGCTCATTCGCTTGCCCATGCCCAAATGCTTTCGTATCGGCATCGTCGGACTGGGGGCAGTCCTGGCGATAGCCGCGTTCACCGCGTCGGCGCAGGCGAGTACCTACAAGCTGCCGCCCACCGGCCAGGACCAGTGGTACTGGCAGATCGGCGGCGGATCGCTGCCCTCGATTACCGCCGCCTATCCGGCACCTGGGTCGGCCAACATCTGGGATACCGACGACTTCTCAGACGCCAACTCGATGGGCTCCAACAACGAGCCCAACGGGCCGAGCACGATCGTCTCCGAGCTGCACGCCAGCGGCAAGTACTCGATCTGTTACATCGAGGCGGGCGCTCAGCAGGCCGAGCCCGACCAATCGGACTTCGCTGCCGCCGACTACACCAACGGCAGCTCCAGCACCACGCAGATGCAGGGTTACCCGGGCGAGTACTGGTACGACCTGCGCGGCTTTGTCAACTACAAGTACGGCGACTCCGACAGCGTCCTCACCGGCGCGGCGTCCAACATCGCCGCGGGGCTGGCTCAGCGCATCGAGGGATGCGCCGCCGAGGGCCAGGACGCGATCGAGCCCGACGATCTCGACGGATATACGAACACCAGCCAGAGCGGTGCCGCAGGCGGCGGCTGGGGACTGACCCAGGCTGACGCCGCCGGCTTCGAAGCGTGGCTGGCGACGACCGCTCACGCCGACGGCCTGGCGGTCTTCCAGAAGAACGACGGCGCCAACTCCAGCGTCGACGAGCCCTACTTCGACGGCATGATCATCGAGGAGTGCAACTACTACGACGACCCGTGCTCGGGCTCAGGCGGCGACGCCACGGCGTACCTCGCCGCGCACAAGCCGGTCCTCAACGCCGAGTACACCCAGGACGGCGAGAGCACCTCGAAGTTCTGTAGCGCCGACATCGCGGCCGGCATCACCGGAGCGCTGTTCGACGTCAACCTGGCGGGCGGGACCTACGGACCGTGCGCCCCCGTGGGCACGGT